>Ga0068867_100001086_pt1 | contig 18625 bp, 17 predicted proteins | sample KBSMisM32_FD_65649 | JGI IMG/M metagenome (GOLD analysis project Ga0068867, IMG submission 65649) | Miscanthus rhizosphere microbial communities from Kellogg Biological Station, Michigan, USA - KBS Miscanthus M3-2 | ecosystem: Host-associated > Plants > Roots > Rhizosphere > Soil ...
CCACTTGGTGGCGCCGGTGGCGACCATCATCTGCGGCACCTTCTTCATGTTCATGTACTTGTGGATCGCGGTGTTGGAAGGCGTGCCGAGGGTCTGGAACATGAACAGCACCTGGTCCTGTTCGACCAGCTTGCGCGCCATCTCCACGGTTCGCGGCGGGCTGTAGCCGTCGTCGTAGGAGATGAAGTTGATTTTGCGGCCGTTGATGCCGCCCTGGTCGTTGACCATCTTGAAGTAGGCGGCGATCGACTTGCCGATGGTGCCGTAGGCCGACGCCGGCCCGCTGTAGGGATTGGTGTTGCCGATGCGGATCTCGCTGTCGGACGCACCCGGGTCGTATTTCTTCTGCGCGAGCGCCGGGAAGGCGAGGCTCGCCGCCAGCATGCCGATGAAGAAGCGGAGTTTCATGGGGTCCTCCTCCTTGCTGAAAGCAGGCGTACGGCGCCTGCGACACCGGTCGGCATCAGGTAAACGAAGCCGATCATGAAAACACCGAACACCGCCCACGGGGCGGCTTTCGAGATCTCGTCCGCGATATTAGGCACGAATTGGATGAACAGCGCGCCGTAGAGCGCGCCGGAGATCGATGCCAGGCCGCCGACCACGATGCCCACCAGGAAGACGATCGACAGGAAGATGTTGAAGCTGTCGGGGGCGACGAACTGCACCGCGATCGCGCCCAGGGCGCCGGCCACCCCGGTGTAGAGCGCCGAGACGCCGAAGGCGGTCGACTTGTACAGCGCGTTGTGCACGCCCATCGCTTCGGCGGCGATGGCGTGGTCGCGGATCGCGGTCAGCGCGCGCCCGACGCGGCCGCGCAGCAGGTTCCAGCCGAGCACGAACATCGCCAGCATCACGGCAAGCGTAAAGAAGTACAGCCATTGATCGGCGTTCAGCGGCAGACCGAAGGGAGCCTCGGGCTTGGGGATCACGATGCCCTGCACGCCGCCGGTCCATTTTTCCAGGTGGTGGTATTTCAGGAGCTGCGGCATCGCCACGCCGAGCGCGAACGTGGCGAGCGCGAGATACAGCCCCTCGAGCCTGAGCGCCGGCAGGCCGAAGAGAAAGCCGGCGACGAAGCAGACCGCGCCGGCCGCGGGCACTGTTGCCCAGTACGGCACGCCCGCCTTGTCCATCAGGATCGCCGCGCAATAGGCGCCGAGCGCGTAGAACGCGCCGTGACCGAGCGAGATCTGGCCGCTGTAGCCGGTCAGGATGTTGAGGCCGAGGAGCGCGATCGCGTAAACCAGCACGAGCGTGAGCTGGAAGGTGCGGTAGTTGCTGACCACAAATGGCAACGCGCAGGCCAACACCAACAGGATAAGGATCAGAAAAACATTCTTCTTCGTCATACGCGGGTGACGTGCACCTTGCCGAAAAAACCCGAGGGCCGCACCAGCAGCACGCCGACGATCAGCACCAGCGCGACCGACAGCTTGAGCTCGTTGCCGATGACGAACGCGCCGAGCACGTTCTCGAGCACGCCGACCAGGAAGCCGCCGAGCACCGCGCCGCCGGGGCTGTCGATGCCGCCGACCAGCGCGGCGGCGAACGCGTACAGCAGCACGCCGCCCATCATGTTCGGGTCGAGGTACACGATCGGCGCCACCATCATGCCGGCGACCGCGCCGATCGCCGCGGCGAGCCCCCAGCCGAGCGCCAGCATCCAGCCGACGCGGATGCCGACCAGGCGCGCCGACTCCGGGTTCTGCGCCGCCGCGCGCATCGCGAGGCCGAGCGGCGTGAAGCGGAAGAAGGCATAGAGCGCGGCGAGCACCACGAGCGTGATGCCGATCGCGCCGATCTCGTGCGGCGACATGTACTTGAACGCCGCCTGCGGCGGGAACGGGCTGGGGAACGACTTGAGGGTGTAGGTGTAGATCCATCCCGCGACGCTGTTGAGGATCACCAGCAGCGCGATGAACACCACCACGATTGCGAGCACCGGCGAGTTCTCGACCGGGCGCACCACGACCCGCTCGATGACGATTCCAGCGACGAAGGCGATGCCGATCGTCAGCAGAAACGCCGGCCAGTAGGGCACGCCGGCGTTGAGCAGGCTCCAGCCGAGATAGGTGGCGAACATCGCCATCTCGCCCTGCGCGAAATTCACCAGGTGCGTGGCCTGGTAGATCATCACCAGCGCGAGCGCGAGGCTCGCATAGATGCCGCCGGTCGCGAGACCGGCCAGCACCTGGTGGAGGAAGGCGTCCATCAGTAGCCGAGGTAGGCGCGCCGCACGGCGTCGTTGCGCCGCAGCTCGTCCGCCGCTCCGCCCAGCACCACGCGGCCGGTCTCGAGCAGATAGGCGTGGCTCGCGAGCTCGAGCGCCATCGCCGCGTTCTGCTCGACCAGCAGCAGGCTCACCTGCTCGCGCTGGTTGATCGTGGCCAGGATCGCGAACAGCTCGCGCACCACCAGCGGCGCGAGGCCGAACGAGGGCTCGTCGAGCAGCATGAGCCGCGGGCGCAGCATCAGCGCGCGCGACACGGCGAGCATCTGCTGCTCGCCACCGGAGAGCGTGCCCGCCTGCTGGCGGCGCCGCTCGCGCAGGCGCGGAAAGTAGCCGTATACGCGCTCGAGATCGCTCTCCACGTTGTTACGGTCGCGCCGGACGTAGGCGCCCAGCCGGAGGTTCTCCTCGGTGGTGAGGTGCAGGAACGTGCCGCGGCCGTCGGGAACGTGCGCCACGCCCATGCGCACGATGTCCTCGGTGGCACGGCCGTCGATGCGCGCGCCGGCAAAGTGCACTTCGCCTTCGGTGCGCACCATTGCGCAGAGCGCGCGCAGGGTCGTGGTCTTCCCCGCGCCGTTCGCGCCGAGCAGCGCGGTGATCGAGCTTTCCTGCAACGCGAAGTCGATGCCGTGCAGCACCCGGGTCTGCCCGTAGGCGGCGCGCAGGCCGCGGACTTCAAGCAGTGCCAAGGTAAGCCCTTACCAGCTCGGGATGCGCGCGCACTTCGTCCGGCGTGCCCTCGGCGATGCGCCGGCCGAAGTTGAGCGCCACCACGCGGTCGCAGATGCTCATCACCAGGTTCATGTGGTGCTCGACCAGCAGCACCGTGAGCGCCAGGCGGCTGCGCAGATCGCGGATCAGCTCGCCCAGCCGGCCGACTTCCTCGTGGTTCAGTCCGCTCGCCGGCTCGTCGAGCAGCAGCAGCTTCGGCTCGCAGGCGAGCGCGCGCGCCAGCTCGACGCGCTTCTGCGTGCCGAAGGGCAGCGACGCCACCAGCAGATTCGCGTGCGCCTCGAGGCCGAGCAGCGCGAGCAGCGCGTACGCCTTGTCGCGCGCTGCGCGGTCGCCGCGCACTGCGTGCGGCAGGCGCAACGCATTGGCGACGAAGCCGCCGCGTGTGCGCGAATGCTGGCCCACCATCACGTTGTCGAGCACGCTCATGCTGCGGAACAACGCGAGGTTCTGGAAAGTGCGGCCGATGCCGATCTCGGCGACGCGATAGCGCGCCAGCGGCAGCAGCGGCTCGCCGTCGAACACGATCGCGCCGCGCTCGCAGTCGTACAGGCGGCATACGCAGTTGAACAGCGTGGTCTTGCCGGCGCCGTTCGGCCCGATCAGGCCGACGATGCGCCCGGGCGCGACGTCGAACGACACGCCATCGAGCGCGACGATGCCGCCGAAGCGCACCCCGACCTCCTCCACTCTCAGCAATGCCTCTCCGGGCATGATTGTCTGCCTCGTCAGACCGCCGGACAATGTACCAGCTAAAATCGATCTTCCCTTGGAGGACCGCCCCCGCATGAGCGACGTCGCCAGTTACGCCGTCCGCGACGGCATTGCCGTCATCACCATGGACAACCCGCCGGTGAACGGCCTCGGCAACGCGCTGCGCGCCGGGCTGATGGACGGCCTGAACAAGGCCGACGCCGACCCGGCCGTGAAAGGCGTGGTGATCATCGGCTCGGCCAGGTTTTTCTCCGGCGGCGCCGACATCCGCGAGTTCAACCAGAAGCGCCTGCCGCCCGACCTGCCCGACGTCAACGACCGCCAGGACGCGATGAAGAAGCCGCTGGTCGCCGCCATCGGCGGCTTCGCGCTCGGCGGCGGCCTCGAGCTCGCGCTCGCCTGCCACTACCGCGTGGCCGCGCCGAAATCGCAGGTCGGCCTGCCCGAAGTGAAGCTCGGCATCCTGCCGGGCTCGGGCGGCACGCAGCGCCTGCCGCGCATCGTCCCGATGGCCGAGGCGGTGCGGCTGATGACCACCGGCGCCATGCTGCCGGCCGAGAAAGCGAAGGAATACGGGCTGATCGACGAGATCGTGCAGGGCGATCTGCTGGAAGGGGCTTTATCTTTTACAAAAAAAATTCTGGGCAAACCGTTGCCGCGCATTCGCGATCGCAGGGCGCAGCTCGAAGGCGACCCTAAAGCGTTCTTCGCGCAGGTGCGCGAGCAGGTGGCGAAGGAATCGAAAGGCTACCCGGCGCCGCTCGAGATCGTCGCCTGCGCCGAGGCCGCGGCGAGCAAGCCGTTCGACGAGGGCCGCAAGGAGGAGCGCGAGCGCTTCAACAAGCTGGTGGTCGGCAGCGAGTCGAAGGCGCTGCGCCACATGTTCTTCGCCGAGCGCCAGACCTCCAAGATCCCCGATGTGCCGGAAGACACTCCGGTGCGCGAGCTGAAGCGCGCGGCGGTGATCGGCGCCGGCACCATGGGCGGCGGCATCGCCATGAACTTCGCCAACGCCGGCATCCCGGTGACGCTGATCGACATGAACCAGGCGGCAGTGGAAAAAGGCATCGGCATCATCAAGAAGAACTACGCGGCCACGGTTTCGAAGGGACGGCTGAAGCAGGAGGACATGGACAAGCGGATGGCGCTCATCAAACCTTCCACGGAGTTTCCTGCCGACGCCGACATCTTCATCGAAGCGGTATTCGAGCGCATGGACGTGAAGAAGGACATCTTCGGCAAGCTCGACAAGCTCGCGAAGCCCGGCGCGATCCTCGCCACCAACACCTCGACGCTGGACGTGGACCAGATCGCGGCGAGCACCAAGCGCCCGCAGGACGTGATCGGCACGCACTTCTTCTCACCCGCGAACGTGATGCGCCTGCTCGAAGTGGTCAGGGGAAAACGAACCGACAAAAGCGTCCTGGCGACGACCATGAAGCTCGGCAAGACGCTGAAGAAGGTGCCGGTGGTCTCGGGCGTGTGCGACGGCTTCATCGGCAACCGCATGCTCGAGAAGTACGGCCAGCAGAGCCTGTTCCTGCTCGACGAAGGCGCGACGCCGCAGCAGGTCGACGCCGCGATGGCGAAGTTCGGCATGGCGATGGGCCCGTTCACCATGTACGACATGGCCGGCAACGACATCGGCTGGGAGATCCGCAAGCGCCGCTACCAGGAGCGCCCCGATTTCGTCTATTCGAAGATCGCCGACCGCGTCTGCGAGCAGGGCCGCTTCGGCCAGAAGACCGGCAAAGGCTTCTATAAGTACGAGGCGGGCAACCGCAAGCCGGTCCCCGACCCTGACGTTGATCAGATTCTTACCGCTTACAGGAAAGAAATCGGCGCAAAACCGCGCACGATCTCCGACGAGGAGATCGTGGAGCGATTGATCTATGCCCTGGTGAATGAAGGCGCCCACATCCTCGAAGAGGGCATCGCGTTGCGCGCCTCCGACATCGACATGGTCTACCTCACCGGCTACGGCTTCCCGCCGTTCCGCGGCGGGCCGATGTTCTATGCCGATACCGTGGGACTCGACAAGGTCTTGAAGAGCATTCAGTCCTTTCAGCAAGGCTATCAAGGCGCGCAGTGGCAACCGGCGCCGCTCCTCGTAAAGCTCGCCAAGGAAGGCAGGAAATTCAATGAATGAGGCAGTGATCGTCTCCACCGCAAGGACGCCGCTCTGCAAGAGCTGGCGCGGCGCCCTGAACATGACGCACGGCGCGAAGATGGGCGGCCACGTGGTGCACGCCGCGCTCGAGCGCGCGCAAGTCGATGCCGACGAGGTCGAGGACGTGATCATCGGCTGCGCCAATCCCGAGGGCGCGACCGGCTGGAACATTGCGCGCCAGATCGCGGTGCGCGCCGGCTGCCCGATCACGGTGCCGGGCATGACGGTGAACCGCTTCTGCTCCTCCGGCCTGCAGACCATCGCGCTCGCCGCGCAGCGCGTGATGGCGGGCGAAGGCGAGATCTTCGTCGCCGGCGGCGTCGAGTCGATCTCGCTGGTGCAGAACGAGATGAACAAGCACCACTTCCAGGACGAGTGGCTGCACCGCCACCATCCCGAGACCTACTGGCCGATGCTGCAGACCGCCGAGTACGTGGCGCGCCGCTACGGCATCTCGCGCGAGAAGCAGGACGAATACGGCGTGCAAAGCCAGCAGCGCGCGGCCAAGGCGCGGGCCGAAGGCAGGTTCAGGGACGAGATCGTGCCGATCACCACCAAGATGAAGCTGGTCGACAAGAACACCGGCCACGAGACCATGAAGGAAGTGACCGCGGCGGAGGACGAGGGCATCCGTCCGGACACCACCTACGAGGGCGTGTCGCAGATCAAGCCCGCGGTCGAGGGCGGCTGCATCGCGGCGGGCAACGCCAGCCAGTTCTCCGACGGCGCCTCGGCCGCGGTGGTGATGAGCGGCAAGGAAGCCGCGCGCCGCAACCTGAAGCCGCTGGGCATCTTCCGCGGCTTCGCCGCCGCGGGCTGCGACCCGAAGGAGATGGGCATCGGCCCGGTCTTCGCGGTGCCCAAGCTGCTGCAGCAGGCGGGCAAGAGCGTGAGCAGCATCGACCTCTGGGAGCTGAACGAGGCCTTCGCGGTGCAGGTGCTCTACTGCCGCGACCGCATCGGCATCCCGCACGACAGGCTGAACGTGAACGGCGGCGCGATCGCGCTCGGCCATCCGTACGGCATGTCGGGCGCGCGCCTCACCGGCCACGCGCTGATCGAGGGGCGGCGCCGCGGCGCGAAGTTCGTGGTGGTGACGATGTGCATCGGCGGCGGCATGGGCGCCGCCGGGCTGTTCGAAGTCATCAATTAACGACACCCTGGCGGCCCATCGCCCGGAAGCCCCGCCGTAACAAAGCGGGGACAAGATTGCTGCCGTACTCGCAACAAGGAGACGGCACATGACCCTCGACGACGTTTACGGCCCGGACGAAGACCAGTTCCCCCTCGAGCAGGAAGCCGAGGACTGGGATGAGGAGACCCTCGGCCTGGACTGGGAAGAGAGCGAAGCGCAGGAGATCTGCCGGGAGATCAGCTCGATCCGCTGATTTTTCGTGAAATATGCGGCGCAAAGGACTGTCAAATGTTCTTAAGCCGCTGTTCAAGCGCCGGGAAAGCGCCCACGCTGTACTCATGGCCACCCGGCGACTCTATCGACGCACCAAGGCAGGCACCGTGGCGTGGCAAGGCCAGGATGCCAGCGTCCCGCTCGAATACCGCCGCGTTCTCGGCGTAATCGAAGGCGACATGCACCCGGACAGCTTCCGGGCACGCTTGCCGTTCACCGAAAGCGGCCTGCAGGCGCTGCTCGAGGACCTGGTCGAGGACGGCTACCTGGAAGCGGTGGACGCTGCAGAGAGCCACGACTTGGACTTCACCGGCAACTTCAGCCTGGCCGACCTGCGCAAAGCCGCCGCGCGCTAGGGGCGCAGCGGCAGAGTAAAACTGAAGGTCGAGCCCTGCCCCGGCGTACTGTCGAGGCGGATCTCGCCACCATGGAGCTCGACGAAGCGGCGCGTGAGGGCGAGACCCAACCCCGTGCCCTCCGCCTTGCGCTGGCGATCGCGCCCGACCTGGCGGAATTCCTCGAAAACCACCGCCTGATCCTCCGGGGCGATGCCGATGCCGGTATCGCGCACCGCGACCTCGATCGCGCCGTTCGCGCGCTTCGCTGACACATCCACTTTGCCGCCGTCGGGCGTGAACTTCACCGCGTTCGACAGCAGGTTCAGCATGATCTGCTTGAACTTGCGCTCGTCGCCCCGGAACTCGCCCAGGCTCTCATCCACCTCCAGGCCGAGCGCGATCGAATGGCGCTGCGCGCGCTCGCGGATGAGGGTGATGGCATTCGATAGCGCGCTGGGCAGATGGAAGCTGGACAGCTCGAGCTCCATGCGCCCGGCCTCGATCTTGGAGAGGTCGAGGATGTCGTTGATCAGCGAGAGCAGGTGGCGCCCGGACTCGTGGATGTCCTTCAGGTACTCGCCCTGCTTCTCGTTGACCTCGCCGAACATGCGATCCGACAGCGCCTCCGAAAAACCGATGATCGCGTTGAGCGGCGTGCGCAGCTCGTGCGACATGTTGGCGAGGAACTCCGACTTGTGCTTGTTGGCGATCTCGAGCTGCGCGCTCTTGTCCGTGATCTCGTTGAACAAGCGCACGTTCTCGATGGCGATGACCGCTTGGTCGGCGAAGGTCTGCAGCATCTTGACGTGCTGCTCGGAAAAGGGCCGCATCTGCGTGCGCCGGACCGAGATGGTGCCGATGGCGACGTCATCGCGCACCATGGGAACCACCAGCAGGGTGCGGAACTCCTCGCCATGCTCCAGGAATCGTGCCTCCGGATAATCCGCGCGCACGGCGGGATCCATCACATCATGCAGGTGGATGGTCCGGCTCTCGAGAAAAGCGCGTCCGGCAACGGCCTTGCGGGAAATACGCACTGGGCCCGGCGGCAGCGGAATGCTGCCGATGTGCATCGCGGCATGCAGGAACTCTCCGTCTGCCAAGCGGATGTGCACGTTGCTCGCTTCACACAGCTGCGCTGCGCTTTCAGCCACGGCGCGCAGCACCGGCTGGATGTCGGCAGGCGATCCGGAAATAACCCGCAGGATCTCGGCCGTCGCCGTCTGCCGCTCCAGCGCATCCTTCGTCTCGTTGAACAGCCGCACGTTCTCGATCGCGATCACCGCCTGGTTGGCGAACAGACTGAGGAGCGCGATCTGCTTCTCGGTGAACGGCTTGACCTCGCGCCGGTAGATGGTGAGCCCGCCGACCACGCGGGAGTCCTTGATCAGCGGCACCGCGAGGTAGGTCCTAGCCCCGCCCAGGTCGACCACGGGCGTGGTCATCGGGCGGCCTTCGCGGTAGGTCGGCGACTCCTTGAGGTCGTGAATATGGATCGGCCTGCGCTCGTCGGCCATGCGCGCCAGCGGTCCGCCCGGCGCCAGCGGGAAGGCGCCGCGCTCGGACAGCCATTTCGCGAACTCCGCGTTCGCGCCACATTGCGCGACCGTGCGGTACTTCTCCCCGTCGTAGAGGCCGAGCAAGCCGAGATGCGCGCCGCACAATTGCGTGGCGTTCTTCAGGATCGCGTCGAACACCGGACCGAGGTCGGTCGGGGAGCTGCTGATGACGCCGAGGACGTCGCTGGTCGCCGTCTGCTGCTCGAGCGCCTCCTTGGTCTCGTTGAACAGGCGCGCGTTCTCGATCGCAATGACTGCCTGCGTCGCGAACGACTCGAGCAGGCTTGCCTCCTGCGAGGTAAACGACCGCACCTCCACCCGCCAGACGTTGAGGACGCCGATCGGCTCGTCGCCGCGGAGTAGCGGCACGGACAGGACCGAGCGGACTCCGGTCGCGCGCTGGTTGTCGCGTGCATCCGGATATTCCGAATCGAGGATCGGCACCAGATCCGGAATGTTGATCGTCTTCCGCTCCAGATAGGTCCGCGCGCTGATCAACGTTCGACGGAGCGGCAGATCCGTCGTCGGCAAAGCGCCGGGCCGCTCTCCCGCCACCGCCATGCGCCGCAGCACGTCGCCACGCGCAAGCCAGAGCGACGAGTTCGCCGCGCCGAACAGCTTGGCGGTCCGCTCGGCAAGGGCGTCGAGCACCGGCTGCACATCGGCTACGGATCTGCTGATGACCGAGAGAATGTCGGCGGTTGCGGTCTGCCGTTCGAGCGCCTCCTTGGTCTCGTTGAACAGCCGCACGTTCTCGATCGCGATCACCGCCTGGTCGGCGAAGGTTTGGAGCAGCGCGACCTGCTTGTCGGTAAAGCCATCGGGTGCGTCCCAGCCCATCACGATCGCCCCGATCGGGGCGCCGGCGCGAAGCATCGGCATCGTCACCTGGCTTCGCGTACCGAGTGCTTCGATCATCTCGCGCGATAGCGGCGGAACGGTCTGGTCGCGCTGGATGTCGTGGACGAAGCGCGCGCGCAGACCGAGGATCGCCTGTCCCACGGTGGTGTCCTGAGCGGCGGGCCGTGGGTACACGCGCTGGACCTGGCCGAGCCCGGGCGTGCTCAGGCCTTGGCTCGCCACCATGTGGATCATCGACCCGTCGTACCGGTACACACGCCCGAAGCGCGCCCCGCACAGCCGCACGGCGCTCTCGACGATGACCTTGAACACCGGCTGCGCGTCGGTCGGCGAGCTGGCGATCACCTTTAGGATCTCCGCGGTCGCGGTCTGCTGCTCGAGCGCCTCCCTGGTCTCGTTGAACAGGCGCACGTTCTCGATCGCGATCACCGCCTGGTCTGCGAAGGTCTGCAGCAGGGCGATCTCTTCCTTCGAGAACGGGCGCACTTCCGGCCGCCAGCAGTTGATCGTGCCGATGGCCTTGCCACCGCGCAGCAGCGGCACGGCGAGCAGCGAGCGGAAACCCAAAGCGCGCTGGTTGCCGCGCGCATCCGGATATTCGGAGTCGAGCAGCGGTACGACGTCAGCGACGTGGACGGCCCGGCGATCGATGAACGCGCGCCCGTTCACCAGCGTGCGACGGATCGGCATCTCGAGAGACCCGGAAACCAGTCCGGAACTGGCTACGCGCCGCAGCACCCCTCCGTCCGCAAGGAACACGGACGAATGCCTGACGCCGGACAGCTTGGCGGCGCGTTGCGCGACGGCTTCCAGGACCGGCTGCAGGTCCGTGGGCGAGCTGCTGATGACCTTGAGGATCTCCGCGGTCGCCGTCTGCCGCTCGATGGCCTCGTCGCGCTCCCGGAGCGCGACCGCGAGTTTCGCGGCTGCCGAAGCGCGGCGCGCGGTCCGGCGCGCGGGCTTTTTCTTGCCGGTTCGCCTGGCGGGCGTTGCCATCAGCTCTTGAGCGCGAATGCCGGCACGGGCTGCGAGAAGCCCTTGAGGGTGAGCGGTCCGACCGGGTCGAAGGCGAACGCGCCGTCGAGCGCAGCCATCGACTTGCGGTCGAGCAGCACCTGCCCGCCTTTGGCTTCGGCGCACAAGCGCGCCGCCAGGTTGGTGACGTTGCCGATCGCGGCATAGTCCCAGCGCCCCTCGAAGCCGATCGCGCCGAGCGTGGCGTAGCCCTGCGCGATGCCGACGCCGAGCGCGAGGTCGTAGCCACGCTTCTCCCAGAGCTTGCCGATCGGTACGAAGGCCTGGTGCATCGCCATCGCGGTTTTCACCGCGTGCTCGGCGGGCTTGTCGACCGGCAGCGGGTCGTTGAAGAACACCATCACCGCGTCGCCGGCGAAGCGCTCGAGCGTGCCCTGGTGCTCGAGCACGAGCTTGCCGAGCGCCGCGTGATAGGCGCGCAGGAGGTCCATTACCTCCTCGGGCTCGGCGCTCTCGGTGAAGTGGGTAAAGCCGCGCAGATCGAAGAAGGCAACGGTGATCTCGCGCCGATGGGTCTTGAGAAGATCCTCTCCCTTGCCGGCGGCGATCGCCTCGGCGAGCTGCGGCGAGAAGAAGCTTTTCAGCCGCGCGAGGCGCTCGTCCTGCAATCCCTTGATGCGCAGCAGCGACTTCACGCGCGCGAACAGCTCGGGCTGGTTCACCGGCTTGGAGAGGAAGTCGTCGGCGCCGGCTTCGATCCCCTTCACGCGCTCCTGGTGCGGGTCGAGCGAGGTGCACATCACCACCGGCAGCAGCGCGGTTTCGGGCTCCGAGCGCAGCTTGCGGCAGACGTCGTAGCCGGACATGCCCGGCATCATCACGTCGAGCAGCACCAGGTCGGGCTTCTCCTTTGCGACCTGGGCGAGCGCCTCGTCGCCGTTGGCCGCGGTGCAGACCTGGTAGCCCTTCACCGACAACAGGTCGCCCAGCAGCTTGACGTTCTGCGGCGTGTCGTCGACCACCAGGATTTTCGGCTTGGTCATTTCCTTTCCACCAGGCGCTTCACCGTGTCGAGAAACTCCTTCAGGTCGATCGGCTTGCCGAGGAAGGCGTCGAAGCCGGCTGCGGTAATCGCGCTGCGATCGGTCGGCGTCACCGAAGCGGTGAGCGCCACGACCGGGATGCCTTTGGTCGTTTCGTGCGCGCGGATCTGGCGGAAGGCCTCGATGCCGTTGATGCCCGGAAGCTGAATGTCCATGAGCACGAGGTCGGGTTTCTTTTCCCGGGCCAGCTTCACACCTTCCTCGCCGGAGACCGCCTCAAGCGTGCGGTAGCCCTTGGCCTGCAGGACGTCGCGCGCGAGCTTCATGTTCTTGTCGTTGTCCTCGACGATCAGCACTGTGCTCATGGGCGCACCCTCATTGGCGTAGCGGAAGCGTTATGGTGAAGGTGGAGCCCTTGCCGAGGGCGCTGTCCAGACGTACCGCGCCGCCATGGAGCTCGACGAAGCGCCGCGTCAGCGCAAGGCCGAGGCCTGTGCCCTCGGCCTTGCGCGTGTAGTCGCGCCCGACCTGCTTGAATTCCTCGAACACCGTGGCGTGGTCTTCGGGCGCGATGCCGATGCCGGTGTCCTTCACCGCGATCTCGACCGTGCCGTTGAACTTCTTCGCCGACACGTCGACCTTGCCGCCGTCGGGCGTGAACTTCACCGCGTTGGACAGCAGGTTGACCACGATCTGCTTGAACTTGCGCTCGTCGGCGCGGAAAGCGCCGAGGCGCTCGTCGAGCTGCAGCGAAAGCCCGATGCCGTGGCGCTGCGCGCGCTCGCGCACCAGCGTCATCGCGTTGGTGAGCGCGCTCGGCAGGTGGAAGCTGGTGATCTCCAGCTCCATGTGGCCGGCCTCGATCTTCGACAGATCGAGGATGTCGTTGATCAGGGAAAGCAGGTGGCGCCCGGACTCGTGGATGTCCTTCAGATAATCGGCCTGCTTCTCGTTGATCTCGCCGAACATGCGCTCGGACAGCACTTCCGAGAAGCCGATGATCGCGTTGAGCGGCGTCCTCAGCTCGTGCGACATGTTGGCGAGGAACTCCGACTTGTGCTTGTTGGCGACCTCGAGCTGCGCGCTCTTCTCCTGGATCTCGCGGAACAGGCGCACGTTCTCGATCGCGATCACCGCCTGGTCGGCGAACACCGTCACCAGCTCGATCTGCTTGTCGGCAAACGGCCGCGCCACTCCGGTGCGCGCCAGGGTCAGCACGCCGATGGGCACGCCCTCGCGCAGCATCGGCACCGCTAGGATGCTGCGATAGCCGGTGGCCTGGAAAAGGTCGAGCCGCCCGTACGCGGCATCTGCGCGCACGTCGGGAATATGCACCGTGACGCCGTCCACGATCGCCCGCCCAGTGGCCGAGCTGCGGTCGGCCCGGATCGGCTCGCGGCGAATCGCCTCATCGAGCGGCTGCCCCGGCGCCATCGCGGGGTCGGTGGAGAAGGCGAGCGGCAGATAGCGGCCCTCCGCATCCGGGCGAAAGATCGTGCCGCGGTCGGCATCGCACAGCTTGCGGGCATTGTCGAGCACGATCTGCAGCACCGGTTGCAGGTCGAAAGTGGTGCGGCTGATCACCTTGAGCACCTCGCTCGTCGCGGTCTGCTGCTCGAGCGCCTCCTTGGTCTCGTTGAACAGGCGCACGTTCTCGATCGCGATCACCGCCTGGTCGGCGAAGTTTCCGATCAGCGCGATCTGCCGTTCGGTGAAGGCGCGCACCTCCGTGCGATAGATCGCCACCTCCCCGACCACCTCGTCGTCCTTGAGCATTGGCACGAGGAGCAACGTTCGCATCCCGGCGACCTGGACCGCGGCAACTGGCAAAGGCGCGCCCGAGAGGTAGCCATGATCGGTACGCATGTCCAGTATGTGCACGGATTTGCGGGTTTCCACAACGCGCGCCAGCGGCACGTCCGGTGACGGTCGAACCAGCATTCCGACCCGCCATTGCGCGGCCGGCAATGCCCCGTGCAGCGCCGCCATCCTGAACCCATCGCCTTCACGCAGCCACAGGACCCCGTAGGTCGCCTCGCAAAGCGATGTCGCGTTCGCGAGAATGGCCTCGAACACCCCGGTGAGCTCGCTTGGGGACCGCGAAATGATCCGCAGCACCTCCGATGTGGCCGTCTGCTGCTGCAGAGCTTCTTTCAGCTCGGCGGTGCGCTCCTCGACCTTGCGCTCGAGACCCGCGTACGACTCGCGCAGCTGCGCGGTCATGCGGTTGAACTGCGCGGCGAGCGCCTCGAGCTCGTCGCCGGTGCGCACCTCGATCTGGCTGTCGAGATCGCCGGCGCCGATGCGCTGCGCGCCCTCCTGCAGGGTGCTGATCGGGCGCACCATGCTGCGCGCGAGATAGAGCGCGCCCAGCGCCGAGAGCAGCAGGCCCGCGACCTCCATCACCAGGGTCCGAAGCACCGTGGCGTCGAGCGCCGCGTAGACCTCGCTCGCGGGCTGCTCGACGAACACCTTCCAGCCGAGCATGCTCGCCGGCCCGCCGCGCGCCGCCTGCTCGCGCGCGGGCTCGATGGGCGCGTAGGCGGTCAGCACAGCCTTGCCGTTGAGGTCCTTTGCGAGCATGGCCTGCGATTCGTCCGCGCCGGGCGCGAACGCGGCCTTCACCTGCTCCAGGCCGGAAAGGTTGGTCTTGCGCAACACGAGGCCGATGTCCGGATCGGCCACCAGGTGGCCGGTCGAGTCCACCACGTAGGCCTTGCCCTTCTGCCCGATGCGGATGCGGCTCACGACGTCCCAGATGAACTTGAGGTTCACCTCGGCCACGGTCACCGGCCCGGACTCGCCGCCCGAGCGCACCGCGATCGACATGTAGGGCTCGGTCTCCTTGCGGAAGTACACCGGCCCGAACCAGGTTCGGCCCGGGCGCGCGTTCTGGAACGCCGGCTCCTTCGAGCGATCCTTGTTCGCGCCGGCGACGTCCATCGCCAGGCGCGACACCGCGAGCTGCTCGCGGCCTTTGGCATCGATCTGCGCGATGTCGGTAACCGCGGGCACCACGCGCAGCAGCTTGAGGAATTCGATGCGGCGCTGCTCGAGGCCCTCGGCGCCGAGCTGCGGCAACGCGGCAAACGCGAGCTGCTGCTCGATCTGGCTCACGAACTGCTCGATGCGCGCCGCGGCGCCGGCCGCTTTCTCGCGCTGCAGGCTGGCGAGGGCTTCCTTGTTTTCCTGGTAGGCGAAGTACAGCCCTACGCCGCCCGAGATCAGCAGCGCGCCGCAAACCAGAGCGAGGATCAGCAGGAAATACTTGCGGAACAGCCGGCCGCGGCGCTGCCGCGCGAGCGGCGGCTGCGTGATCGGCTCGGCCGGTTTCACCTCGATGACTGCCTCCCCCTCAAGGCCGGGCGCCTCTCGCCCGGCACATCCCTACCGGGGGAGTATGGCCTTCCCTCGCGAAAAATTCATCCCGCGGTCCGGGGGCGGACTGGTTATTCGATCGGGCTGTCGTCCCGCCCGAGCTCGGTCGCGTGCACCGGCCCCGTCACCACCACCGCCATGGCCTGCTGCGGCATCCCGCTCGCCGGGAAGGCCAGGTCGGCCATCGACAGCGCGGCCGCGCCCAGCATCAGGAAAGTCGGGATCATCAGAACCAGGAACTGCAGGTGCTCGATCTTGCCCATACGCGCCCCCCGCGATCGGATGGGCGCCAGACTAGGCCGGTCCATCGCGCGCCACAGCGAACCAGGGCGGCCGCCAGGAGTGATTTATTTACCCGCGTGTCGCACAATGGTAAGAAGTCACAGGGAGCGTGTGTGAAAGATCGCAGCGTAGAGTTGTTGCCGCAGCCGCTGCTGGACAAGATCGCCGCGGTCGCCACGGTGCGCACCTTCCCCAAGCGCGCGATCATCGTCACCGAGGGTGACGATACCGACTCGATGTACGTGATGCTCTCGGGCAAGGCGCGCGTCTTCGTCGCCGACGACAAGGGGCGCGAAGTCCAGCTGAACCAGCTCGGCGCCGGCGAGTACTTCGGCGAAGTCACGCTCGACGGCGGGCCGCGCTCGGCTTCGGTCATGGCGGTGGAGGAGTGCCGCTGCGCGGTGGTGAAGCGCACCGAGCTCACCCCCTTCATCGAGAAGAATCCCGAGCTCGCGGTCCACATCGTGCGCAAGCTCGCGCGCCGGGTGCGCGACCTGACCGAGAACGTGCGCAGCCTCGCGCTGATGGACGTCTACGGCCGCGTCGCGCGCCTGCTGCTCGAGCTCGCCGAGGAGAAGGAAGGCCGCCTGGTGGTGAGCGAGCCGCTCACCCACAAGGACATCGCCTCGCGCGTCGGCGCGTCGCGCGAGATGATCAGCCGCATCTTTTCCGACCTCTCGGACGGCGGCTACGTGCGCAAGGAAGACCGGCTGCTGGTGATCGCGCGAAAACCGCCGCCGCGCTGGTAGTTCTGCCCGGGGTAATCCGTCACAAGGCCTCGGCGCAACCGGTCATTGAGGCGTCCCCATCGCCTGCGTAGCTTGGGCGCATGGCTTCCGACTTTGCCGAGGTCCTGCTGCTGGTCGTGCGCGGCGCGCTGTTCGCCGGTCTTTGCTGGGGCGCGTGGCTCTGCCTCGCTGAGCGGGTCGGCGCGCCGCAACCGGGCAACAACCGGCCGCTCGAGCGCTTCGCCACGTTCGCGGTGCTCGTCCTTCTGCTCACCGCCCTTGGAGGGCTGTCCCCGGCCGCATGAACTTCCGCATCCGCAAAGGCACCCACATTTCCCATTTTCATCAGAGCTGCCCGCTCTGGCCGACCGAAGAGTTCTACGAGCAGGAGCGTCCGCTCTGGTGGGGCAACCTGTGCGACGAATGCTCCAGGCTCGCCGACATGGACGCGAGCAAGAGCCGGAAGAACGGCACCGAGGGCTAGCGCCTCATGCATTTCAGCCGGAACGCGGGCACCGGCTGCTGAAACCCCCTGAGCGTGAGCGCGCCGACGAACTCGGTCTCGGCGATGCCGACGATGTCCTGCTCGGTCTGCGCGTCGAGGATGATCTCGCCGGAATGCGCCGCGCCGCACAGGCGCGCGGCGAGGTTCGGCACGTTCCCGATCGCGGCGTACTCCCAGCGCTGCTCGAAGCCGATCACGCCGAGCGTGGTGTCGCCCTGCGCGATGCCGATGCCCAGGCCGACCTCGTGGCCGAGCTTGGCCCAGGCGTCGGAGATCGGGCGGTAGGCTTCCTGCAGGGCGAGCGCCATGCGGATGGAGCGCTCGGCGGGATTGTCGACCTCGATCGGGTCGTTGAAGAAGATCATCACGCCGTCGCCGGCAAAGTGCTCGAGCGTGCCGCCGTAGTCGTCCACCGTGCGGCCGAGCGTGGCGTGATAGGCGCGCAGCAGCTCCATCACCTCGTCCGGGTCGGCGCGATCGGTGAACGCGGTGAAGCCGCGCAGGTCGAGGAACACCGCGGTGATCTCGCGCCGGTGCGGCTCGAGCAGCTCCTCGCCGCCGGCGACGATCGCCTCCGCCACCGCGCGCGAGAAGAAGCGCTTCATGCGCGACAGGCGCTCGAGCTGCGCCACCTGGTCGCGCACGCGCTCTTCCAGGCGCGCATTGAGCTCGCGGATCTCGTCCTGCAGCGCCTTGACGTGCAGCAGGCGCTTCACGCGGCCGAACAGCTCCGCCCAGTTGACCGGCTTGGCGATGAAATCGTCGGCGCCGACCTCGATGCCCTTGACGCGCTCGGTTTGCGGGTCGGCCGAGGTCACCAGGATCACTGGCAGCAGCGTGGTCGCCGGGCTCGCCCGCAGCTGGCGCACGAATTCGTAGCCGTCCATGCGCGGCATGAGGATGTCGGAGATCACCAGATCGGTGCCCTTGCTGCGCACGATGTCGAGCGCCGATACGGCGTCGAGCGCCACCTCGACCTCGTAGCCGAGGTTGCGCAGCAAGCCGGACACCATTTCGGCGTTGGTGCGCTGATCGTCGACGACCAGGATGCGCTCAGCCATCCTCAGAAAACAATGACGCCGCGCGCATTCTTCCCGGCCTGCAGGTCGGCAAACGCCTGCGGCGCCTCGGCGATCGAATAGCGCCGCGTAATCAGCTCCTCCAGCTTGAGCCGGCCCGCCAGGTAGAGCGACAGCATGCGCGGGAAGTCGACGCGCGGCACGCACGAGCCGAAATAGCTGCCGGTCAGCGTCTTCTCCTCGAACGGCAGCGTCATGGTGCGCACCGAGGTGGAATCGCCCGGCTTGGCCACCCCGACCACCACCGCCAGCCCGCCGCGGCGGATCGCGCGGTAAGCGGTCGCGGCGAGCTCGCCCGATCCCACGCATTCGAAAGCGTAGTCCGGCCCGCCGCCGGTGAGCTTTTTCAGCTCTTTGACGGGGTCCTCCTTGAACAGAATCGTATCGGTGGCGCCAAACATTTTCGCCATCTGCAGCTTTGGCTCGAGCGTATCGATCGCGATGATGCGGCGCGCGCCGGCGATCGCCGCGCCCTGGATCACCGAAAGTCCAACGCCGCCGCAGCCGAACACCGCGACCGAGGAGCCCGGCTCGACCTTGGCGGTGTTGAACACCGCGCCGACGCCGGTGGTGACGCCGCAGCCGACCAGCGCCGCGCAGTCGAGCGGGATCTTCGG
>Ga0068867_100001091_pt1 | contig 18543 bp, 11 predicted proteins | sample KBSMisM32_FD_65649 | JGI IMG/M metagenome (GOLD analysis project Ga0068867, IMG submission 65649) | Miscanthus rhizosphere microbial communities from Kellogg Biological Station, Michigan, USA - KBS Miscanthus M3-2 | ecosystem: Host-associated > Plants > Roots > Rhizosphere > Soil ...
GAAAGGCAAGACCGCGATCCTCGTCGTCCTCGCCGCCGCCCAGTTCCTGATGGTCCTGGACCAGGCGGTGATGAACGTCGCGATCTCGCAGCTGGTCGAAGACTTCGACACGACGGTGACGACGATCCAGGCCGTGATCGCCTTCTACGCGCTGGTCATGGCGGGCCTGATGCTGACCGGCGGCAAGCTCGGCGACATCTGGGGACGGCGCCGCGCCTTCACGATCGGCCTCTGCATCTACGGCGTCGGCTCGGGCCTGACCGCGGCCTCCTGGAACGTGCCCTCGCTGATGCTCGGCTGGTCGATCCTCGAGGGGATCGGCGCGGCGCTCGTCATTCCCGCCCTGATCGCGCTCGTCGCCGGCAACTATAAGGGCGGCGAGCGGGCGATCGCCTACGGAGTGCTGGGCGGCGTCGCCGGCGCCGGCATCGCGGTCGGACCGATCCTCGGCGGCTGGGCGACGACCGAGCTGAGCTGGCGCGTCGTCTTCGTCGGCGAGGTAGTCGTCGCCCTCGGCATCCTTCTTGGCACGAGACTGATCCGCGAGCCCGAGCGCGACCGCGAGGCGCCGCCGCTCGACTGGGTCGGCAGCGTGCTCTCCGCCTCCGGCCTCGCCCTGGTCGTCTTCGGCGTCCTGCAGGCGAGCAACTGGGGCTGGCTGACGCCGCGCAGCTCGCCGCTCGAACCGTTCGGCTTCTCGCTGACCCCGTTCGTGATCGCCGCCGGCGGGCTGCTGCTCGCCGGCTTCGTCGCCTGGGAGCGCCGCCGCGAAGAGCGGGGCCTCGAACCGCTCGTCCATCTGCCGTTGCTGCGCATCCCTCAGCTGCGCGGCGGGGTCGCGATGTTCCTCGCCCAGAACCTGATCCTGATGGGCGTCTTCTTCACGATCCCGCTCTTCCTGCAGGTCGTGCAGGGCCTCGACGCGCTCGAAACCGGCGTGCGCATGCTGCCGGCCTCGGCAGGACTCTTCTTCGCCGCGATCACCGGCTCGGCGCTGGCCAAGCGCTTCGCCCCGCGACCGCTGGTCCGCACCGGCCTGGCCGTCGTCTTCGTCTCAATCCTGCTGCTGATGGGGACGATCGAGCCCGAGCTCGACAACAGCTCCTTCCTCGTCGCGATGGGAGTGCTCGGGATCGGGATGGGGCTGATCGTCTCCCAGCTCGGCAACGTGGTCCAGTCGGCCGTCGACGACGACGACCGCAGCGAGGCGGGAGGGCTGCAGAGCACCTCGCAGCAGCTCGGCTCCTCGCTCGGCACCGCCCTGCTCGGGGCGATCGTGATCACCGGCCTGATCGCCGCTTTCACCACCAACGTCGCCGGCGATCCGCGCATCTCCAGCGACGTGCAGAACCAGCTCGAAGTGAAGCTGAGCGCGGGAGGGAGCTTCGTCTCCTCCGAAGAGGTCAGGGCGGGGGCCGCCGCCGCCGGGGTCGATGCCGCGACCACCGACGCCTTGGTCGAGCACTACGAAGACGCGCAGCTGAACGCGCTCAAGACCGCCTTCCTCTTCGCGGCGCTGCTGACGCTGGCCTCGTTCTGGACGACGCGCCGCCTGCCGAACCGGCGCTTCGACGAACTCGAGGCCGGCCCGAGCCCGCCCGGGCTCGATCCCGAGCCGGCGGCGGTCTGACGATGCACGAGCCGGGCGCCGAGCACCTGTCCCCTGCCGAGCGCGCCGCGGCCGGCAAGGACGCGCGGGCGGCCGCGCCCCGCACCGCCCACGGCGAATGGGCGCCGGCGCCCGATCGCCCCGACCCGGTCGAGCTGCTCGAGCGCCAGGCGGTGTCGCGTGTCGGTCAGCTGGTGCCGCTGCGCTACGCGCGCATGCTCGCCTCGCCCTTCGCCTTCTACCGGGGGGCGGCCGCGGTGATGGCGGCTGATCTCTCCCGCACGCCCTGCGGCGGCTTCGAGGTGCAGCTCTGCGGCGACGCCCACCTCTCCAACTTCGGCGCCTACGCCTCGCCCGATCGCGAGCTGGTCTTCGACGTCAACGACTTCGACGAGACGCTGCGGGGACCGTGGGAGTGGGACGTGAAGCGGCTGGCGGCGAGCTTCTCGGTCGCCGGTCGCGCCCAGGGCCTCGGCGAGCGCGAGCGCCGCGAGGTCGTCGCGGCGATGGCGGCCGAGTACCGGGACGCGATGCGCCGCCTCGCCGAGATCGGCAACCTCGAAGTCTGGTACACGAAGATGGACGTGCAGGTGATCGCCGAGCGCTGGGGCGCGGCGGCGGGCAAGAAGGAGCGCGAGGCGTTCCAGCGCGGCGTCGCCAAGGCCCAGGCCAAGGACCGGATGCGGGCCTTCTCGAAGCTGACGCGCGAGGTCGACGGCAAGCCGCGCATCGTCAGCGAACCGCCGCTGATCGTGCCGATGGACGAGCTGATCGGCGAGGACCCGGAGCAGATCGAAGCGCGCGCCCTGGCGATCCTCGCCGACTACCGCGAGACGCTCGCCGAGGATCGCCGCATGCTGCTCGACGGCTACCGCTTCGCGGACGCGGCGCTGAAGGTCGTCGGGGTCGGCAGCGTCGGCACCCGCGCCTGGGTCGTCCTGCTGCTCGGCCGCGACGAGGGCGACCCGCTCTTCCTCCAGGTCAAGGAGGCGCAGGCATCGGTGCTCGAGCCCTATGCGGCGCCGACGCCCTACGCGAACCAGGGCGAGCGGGTCGTGCAGGGCCAGCGGCAGGTGCAGGCGGCGAGCGACATCCTGCTCGGCTGGGTGCGGGCCGAGGGCATCGACGGCGCCTCGCGCGACTTCTACGTGCGCCAGCTCTGGGACCAGAAGGGCTCGGTCAAGGTCGAGCGCATGGACGAGAGCGCCCTGATCGCCTACGCGCAGATCTGCGGCACGACCCTCGCCCACGCCCATGCGCGCAGCGGCGACCGCGTCGCGATCGCCTCCTACCTGGGCAAGGGGGACACATTCGACCTCGCGATGGCTTCCTTCGCCGAGGCGTACGCAGACCAGAACGAACGCGACTACGAGGCGCTGCGGGCGGCGGCCGACGACGGTCGCGTCGAGGTGGCCGAGATCACGGCTTGACGTTTTCTACCCGCCGCCGCGCAGATCGGCGTCGATCAGGGCAGCCAGGATCGGGGCGCGCTCGCCGGAGACCATGCCGACATGGGCGCCCGGCACCCGCTCGACCGTCAGGCCGCCCTCGACGACGCGGCGCCAGACCGGCAGCGGGTCGGCGTAGAGGTGAAAGCGGCGGACTTCGGGAAGGAAGTAGGTGACCGCGCCGGGATACGGCCCGGGTCGGTACGCCTCGGACGCGGCGAGGAACGTGCTCGCCAGTCGCTGGAAGTGGGGGGCGACGCCCTCCATCCAGCTCGCCGGGGGCTCCTCGGCGAGGGCCGCGCTCGGCGAGCCCCGCCGGCCGCCGGTGCGTCGCCAGAGGCTTGGGATCGCCTCGCGGAACAGCGTCCGGGCCGCGGCGCGGGGGTCGGCGAGGGCAGCGCGAGCCATGTGGAAGGGCAGCGCGAGCCGGTAGCGCAGGCGAAGGGCGGGGGGCAGGCAGTCGGTGCTGAGCTCGCCGTCGATCAAGCCGAGCCACTCGACGGCGACGCCCTCCTCGCTGAGGCGACGGGCGGTCTCGAAGGCGACGAGAGCGCCGAAGGAGTGGCCGGCGAGCCGGTAGGGACCCTCGGGCTGAGCGCTCCGGATCGACTCGGCGTACGCCGTGGCCATCTCCTCCACGGTCTGCTGCGGCTCCTCGCCGGGGTCGAGGCCGCGGGCGCGCAGGCCGTAGACGGGGATGTCGGTCTCGATCGCGCGGGCGAGCTGGCGCATACCCAGCACGTCCCCCCAGAGCGAGTGGACGAGGAAGAGCGGCGGACCGGACCCGCGCCGCATCAGGACGAGCCGGCCGGTCTCCCTGGAGGGGTCGTCGATCGCCGCGGCCAGCTCGGCGATCGTCGGCGCCTCGAGCAGAGTCGAGAGCGGCAGTTCCCTGTCCAGCCGCTCCGCGATCAGGAAGAAGAGCCGCACGGCGAGCAGCGAGGTTCCGCCGACGTCGAAGAAATCGTCGTCGTCGCTCAGCGAGGAGGTGCCGAGCACGACTTCCCAGATCGCCCGCAGCTTCTCGGTCGTGGGGGCGTCCGCGGGAACCTCGAGCGTCTCCTCGCGGCCGGCCAGCTCGGCTTCCGCCAGAGCGACGGCCCGGGCGACGCCGTCGACCGAGTCGGGATTCGCGAGCGCGGCGCGATTCGCGATCGCACGGCCGTTGACCGCGTCTCGTCCCGCTCGCTCGGAGCGCTTGCCGCTGTGGGTGACGGGGAGCTCGTCGACGGCGACGACGCGCTCGGGCACGTGCAGGGCGCTGGCGTGGCGGCCGATCGTGCGGCGGATGCGGAGGACGAGCTCGTCGTCGAGCTCCTCTCCGTCGCGCATGACCGTGAGGAGGACCAGGCGGGAGGCGCCGTGCCGCTGCCCTTCGACCGCCATCGCCTCGCCGACCTCTGGGACGTCGCGCAGCGCCTTGTAGATCTCGGCCGGGCCGATGCGAACCCCCTGGATGTTGAGGACCCCGTCGGAGCGGCCGTGGATGCGGGCCCGGCCCTCCTCGTCGAACTCGATCAGATCGCCGTGGGTCCATACGCCCTCGTTGGCGGCGAAGTAGGCCTCGTGGAAGCGGCTCCCGTCGGGGTCGTCGAGCAGGCCGACCGGCCGGGAGGGGAAGGGGTTGCGGCAGACCAGCTCTCCCACCCGCGAGTCTGCCGGCGTCGTCTCCGTCTGCAGCGCCTGGACGTCGAGGCCGAGGCTGCGGCACTGGATCGTGCCGCGTTGGACGGGCAATTCGGGATGCCCGAGGACGAAGCAGCCGACGATGTCGGTGCCGCCGGAGATCGACTGCAGCGGCTGCGGGCCGACCTCCTCGGCGACCCAGTCGTACTGCCAGTCGCGGAGGACCGATCCGGTCGAGAGGATCGCGCGCAGGGCGCGGGGTTGGGCGTCGCGCTTCGGCGAGTAGCCGCTGTCCTCGCAGAGCTGCAGGTAGGGCGGGCTGGTGCCGAAGACCGTCACGTCCTCCTCGGCGACGATCTCCCAGAGCGTGCCGGGACCCTCCAGCGGCCCGTCGAAGAGCACGATCGTGGCGCCGCAGGCCAGCGCCGAGAGCTGCCAGTTCCACATCATCCAGGCGGCGCTGGTCTGGAAGAAGAGCGTGTCGCCCTCGTCGAGGTCGACGTGGAGGCGATGCTCCTTGAGGTGCTCCAGCAGCGTGCCGCCGGCGCCGTGGACGATGCACTTCGGCGGGCCCGTGGTGCCGGAGGTAAAGAGGACGAATAGGGGGTGGTCGAAGGGGAACCGCTGCCACGCCTCAGCGCCGGCGCCGGGTGGAGGGGGCGAGGCGAGCAGATCGGAGAGGTGGAGCACGGGCACTGTCAGGTCGCCGGAGACGGCGCGGTCGTCGAGCGCGACGATCGCTGCCAGGCTCGGCAGCGCGCGTGCCACCGTCTCGATCCGCTCCGCCTGCGCCTCGTCGCCGAAGCTCGCCATCAGCAGCTTCGGCTGCAGCTGCTCGAAGCGGCTGAGGATCGCCGGAGCGCCCATGTCGGGCGCGGCGCTGGAGAAGGTCGCCCCGATCGCCGCCGCCGCCAGACCGCCGACGATCGCCTCGGCGTTGTTGGGGGTTATCGCCGCGACCCGGTCGCCCGCCTCGATCCCTCGTGCTCGCAGGTGGCCGGCGAGCGCCCTGACCCGCGAACGCAGCTCGCCCCTCGTGATCCGCTCGGTCGGGCCGCTGCCGTGGCGAGCGACTATCGCGACCCGCTCGTCGTCCCCGGGCGAGCGGCTGCGCAGGAGGTTCTCCGCGTAGTTCAGCCGCAGGTTCGGGAAGAAGACGGCCTCCTCGCAGCGATCGTCGGTGCAAACCGGCTCCGGGTCGCCTTCGCGCGCCGGGTCGGACCACTCGAGGAACAGACGCCAGAAGTCCCGGTAGTCCGCGGTGGAGAAGGCGGCGAAATCCCTCGGGCCCGCGAAAGAGCTGCCGGTCTTCGCCGCGCATAGCTCGGTGAACTCGGCGAGCTGCGGCCGGCGCGTGGTGGACATCTCGGGGAGAACGGATTGGTCCGACACGGGAACGGATTGTTACCCAAAAGACAATAGGCAACCGAGCCAGGTCGTGTCCGATGACTCGGTTATGGAATATGCACTATGACGATGCGACCTGTGCGGTTGACGATCTCCGACGACCTGCGGCGAGGGCACGGTAGCGTCTTCTTCCGCTTCTGGTTCGCGCTGCCCTTCCTGCTCTGGCTGGCGATCTGGGCCGTCGCGGCGTTCTTCGTGGCGATCGTCAACTGGGCGGTGACGCTCGTGCGGGGCAGCTCGCCCGACTCCCTGCACCGCTTCCTCGCCCGTTTCGTCCGGTACGCGACTCACGTCTACGCCTACTTCAACCTCGGGGCCGAGCCGATGCCGAGCTTCGACGGCAAGCCGGGCTACCCGATCGACGTCGAGCTCGACCCGCCCGCTCGCCAGAACCGCTGGACCGTGGGCTTCCGGCTCGTGCTCGCCGTGCCCGTGCTGCTCCTGCTCTCCGTATTCGTCGGCGGCGGGACCAGCTACTACGGGTCTCAGTACGCCGGCCCCACCAGCGGCATCGGCCTGATCGGCGTCGCCGCCTTCCTCGGCTGGTTCGTCGGCGTCGCCCGCGGGCGCATGCCGCGCGGCCTGCGCGACCTCGTCGCCTACGCGCTGTCCTACGCGGCGCAGGCCTGGGCCTATCTTCTGCTGCTCACCGACCGCTATCCGTCGGTCGATCCGCTGACGGCGATCGGGCCGCTGCCCGTCCGCGACGACGACCTGCAGCTGCACGTTCGCGACGACGACCTGCGGCGCAGCCGGCTCACCGTCTTCTTCCGCCTCCTGCTCGCGCTTCCCCACCTGGTCTGGCTTGCGCTCTGGGGCGTCGCGGCGCTGTTCGTGGCGATTGCCAACTGGCTCGACACGCTGATCTCCGGCAGCTCCTCCGGATCCATCAACCGCTTCCTCGCCCGCTTCCTGCGCTACCAGCTCCACGTGGTCTCCTACCTGTACCTGGTCGCCAACCCGTTCCCCGGCTTCGCCGGGGCGGAGGGGAGCTACCCGATCGAACTGCGCGTCGCCGAGGGCGGGAGGCAGAATCGCTGGACGGTCGTCTTCCGCATCGTGCTGGCGGTGCCGGCGCTGCTGATCGCGAGCGCCTACGGGACGCTCGCCTTCACCGCCGCCTTCCTCGGCTGGTTCGCGGCGCTCATCACCGGTCGCATGCCGCTTGGCCTGCGCAACGCGAGCGCCCAGGCGCTGCGCTACTCGGTCCAGGCCTACGGCTACGTCTTCCTGGTGACCGGCGCCTATCCCTACAGCGGCCCCTGTCTCGCGCCGGCGCTTTGGGACGGCTGAGCAGGCGCCTGCTGGGCCCGGCGACGCTGGCGTTGCTGGCGGGGACGGCGCTGTGGGGGCTGGCGGCATACCTGCTGTGGACCTCGATCGACCTGCCCTCCCTGGATCTGCCCCAGGTCGAGGCCGGCCGCTTCTTCGGCGACTCGTTCCTCTCGCGCAGCGCCTCCTACGAGCGCTTCCTCTACGTCGACGGCCTGCTGGCGATCGTCGCGCTGGTCGCGGTGCTCGTTCTCTACGCCCGCCGCGGGCACCGCCTGATGCGCGAGTCGGCGGCGGGGCGCGTCGGCACGGGGATGCTGCTCGGGATGCTCGGCTTCGGCCTGGTCTGGTTCGCCGAGATTCCGTTCGGCCTCGCCGCCCTCTGGTGGGAGCGGCGCCATGGCGTCTCGCATCAGGGCTACGTGGCGTGGCTGATCGACAGCTTCCTCGGCCTCGGCTCGGAGTTCCTCTTCGTCTCGGCGGCGCTGGCGATCGCGATGGGCCTGGCGGGCTGGCTGCGCCGCTGGTGGTGGATCGCCGCGGCGCCGATCTTCGTCGGCCTGGCGCTGCTCTTCGCCTTCGTCAGTCCCTACCTGATTCCCAGCACCTCGCCGCTGCACGACCATCGCCTGCAGACCGCCGCCAACGCCCTCGAGCGCAACGAGCGGGTGGGGGATACACGGATTCGCGTGCAGGACGTACATCGCTTCACCAGCGCGCCCAACGCCGAGGCGACCGGCTTCGGCCCGACCCGTACGGTGGTGCTCTGGGACACGCTGCTCGACGGGCGCTTCAGCGACTCCGAAGTCCGCATCGTCCTCGCTCACGAGATCGGCCACCTCGCCCACGGCGACGTCCTGCGCGGCGTCGCCTGGTTTGCCCTCTTCCTGATTCCGGCCACGGCGCTGATCGCGTTCTTCACGCGTAAACGAGGCGGCCTCGCCCGGCCCGAGGCCGTGCCCGTCGCCCTTCTGGTCCTCGTGGTCCTGCAGCTGCTGGCGACGCCGCTCTTCAACGTCGTCTCGCGCCGCACGGAGGCGGCGGCCGACTGGGCGGCGCTGAACGCCACACGCGAACCCGCCACCGACCGCGCCGCCCAGCGCCGCCTCGCGACCACCAGCCTCTCCGACCCCGAACCGCCCGGCTGGGCCGCTGCCCTGTTCGGCACCCACCCGACGACGATGCAGCGGATCGCGATGGCGTACGCGTGGGAAAAGCACGAGAGCCCCTGGACCCGCCCTCGCCGCTGAGACTCAACGCCTGGTTGTGCGCCGTTCCGTTTGCGCGGTGCGGTTGTGACAGTGCGGGGCTTACGGTGCGGTGGCGGGAATCGAACCCGCCTCGGCGCTGCCCTCGCGCCGCCACCAAGTGCAACTTCGGGGCAGTTGCGGCCCTGGCGTTCGCCGTCAGTTGCGGCTACCGACTCGTGCTATTCGCGTTCGACCAGGTCTACCGTCCAGTTGGCCTCCTGGATCTCGGCATCGAGCTCGCGACGTTCTCGGGCGATTCGTCTGCTCGCCGGCGAGCTGCGGCGACATCGAAGGTTCGCACCATGCGGATCTCGGAACGGCTGTAGCGGCCTTCCTGCACAGTGGCCGCCTCGGCTGCTGATTTGAGCGCCGATTGCCTCAATGCGAGCACGTCGCGGCGGGCCAGTGCGTCCGTGAGCGTGCTGCCCGATCGCAGCTCTGTCTTCGAATTCGTGCGGTTGACCGAGGCGATCAGTGATTCCAGCTCATCGGCGTTGGCATCCAGTTCGTCGAGCAGTCGCTGCGGGTCCTCCGGCGGCGAGTCGCCTTCCTGGACCAGGGCACTCGCCCGAAGTCGACCGCGCAGCTCGTCGAGGTGGGCCTGCAGCTCACTGCGCCGCGCCAGTGCTTCTCCTAGTTTCATCGTTACTCCCCAGTTGGCTGATCTGCTCGGGCGTGTATCGGCAGCAGCGGACCGTCGATTGAGCTAGTACGGCCTCCCCAGGATCGGCAGTTTGCGATCAGCTCGTCGAAATGAGCGAGGCGGCGGGACCGTTCGGGGACGAAGCGCCGGTCGACCTCCCACGCCCTCATTGTGCGCAAATGGAGCTAGCCCGTCGTAATGCCCCGAGACAGCATCGACGAGCGGGCTTCTTTCTTCTCGAATAGGTTTCTTGGCCGAATCGAGATGAATCAGCCTATTCAGGAACTTCTAGTGGGTATTGCGGCCAACGGACTCAGCGACCTGCTCGCACGAGGGAAGCTAGGTGATTCGGCCCCAGCTTCCGGCGATGCGGTCGAAGAGGCGGTAAAAACTGCGATCAAAGAGCTCACCTCGGTCGAAGTGATTCATGCCGTGCTCGGGGGCGAGGATCTCCGTCGCTTTCTTCGCTCACCCGAGGTGACGAACGTCGTGCGCCAGCTTTACATGTCCAGTGCACAGCCAAAGTCGCGGGCACAGATCGAGCAGGAGTTTCTGGAGCTGTGGAATATCTGGCCAGCTGCCGCGGAGACCTCGCGTGAGGAAGTAGCTCGACTGTTCGGGAACCTGATCTCTCTCTGTGACAGGTCGCTTGACATCGCTCTTGACGCCGGGTCTATGAAGGCTCTGAACGCAAAGGCGACACAACAGCATGGCGAACTGAGTGGTTCCCTTGCAAGTATCCAGCGGACCGTAGAGCTGCTCAAGGGCACCTCGGAGCTGAACATTGCCGGGGTAGAAGACTTCGCCGTGCGGTACCGTCGTCAAGTTGCCGCGCGCGAGGGCATCATCACCCCGCCAGCGCTCGACGGCACCCGTCAGGTCCCGATTGACGATCTTTACGTTCCCGCCCGACTTGGCCCGCTCATCAGTAAGGATGAGGCACCACCATGGAGCTACGACTTTTTCGTAGGTCAGATATTCCGCGGAGTCATCCTAGGCAATCCCGGCTCCGGAAAGTCGACCCTTGCCAAGAAGCTCGTGACCGACCTGGCGCGAGATCGGCTGGCGACGCCCAAGCGGCCGTTCGGCCTGGTTCCGTTCCTGGTGACCTTGCGCGACTTTGCAGCTCATAAGCAGGATCGGCCCTCCTCGATCGTCGATTTCCTTACCATAACTAGTAACTCGCGTTATCAGATCCCTACCTCTACGGCAGTCATCGAGTACCTGCTGCTGACTAACCGCGCGTTTGTCGTCTTCGACGGTCTCGACGAGCTCCTTGACACGAGGGACAGGGCAGAGATCTCAGGTGATGTTGCTAGTTTTGCCAGCCTCTATCCGGCGACCCCGATCCTCGTCACTTCGCGAGAGGTCGGCTACCTGGAGGCGCCATTGCCCGAGAAACCGTTCCCGACTTACCGGCTCGCCGGTTTCGGCAGAAACGAGGCGGAGGAGTACGCGCGGAAATGGTTCCGGCTCACCGATGGTGGCCAAACCTCTTCATCCGACGCGGAGGTCGCAACCTTCATGCGTGACAGCGAGGGTGTCGCGGACCTCCGCACCAATGCCCTGCTCCTGGGCCTCATGTGCAACCTCTACAAGGGGTCCGGCTACATCCCACGCAACCGGCCTGACGTATACGAGGCCTGTGCAGAGATGCTCTTCGACCGCTGGGACCGCCTCCGTCAAATCGGCAAACCGCTGACTATCGAGAGCCTGATGCGGCCGACGATGCAACACCTGGCCTTCTGGATCTACGGAGATGGAGAGCTGCAAAGCGGGGTGACGGAGAGGGCGCTAGTCGGCGAGGCGGCCGCCTACCTGCACGAGCGCCGCTTCGATGATATTGACGACGCTCGGCTTGCGGCCCGAAGGTTCATCGAGCACTGCCGGGGTCGCGCTTGGGTCTTCACGGACACTGGAACGACAGGGCCGGGGGAAAGGCTCTATCAATTCACCCATCGAACCTTCCTAGAGTTCTTCACCGCTGGCCACCTGGTTCGCACGAACCCGTCTCCTGGACAACTCCTGCACACGCTGCGCCCCTATATCTCAGAGCAGGAGTGGGACGTGGTGGCACAACTCTGCTTTCAGCTTCTGGAGCGCAATGTCGATGGGGCTGCCAACGAGATGCTGGGCGAGATCGCGGCCGAACCGCCCAACCTGAGCGATGGCGGCCGGGTCAACCGTCTCGACTTCGCCGTTAGGTGCCTCGAATTTCTGGTGCCGAGCCCCCAGCTGACGCGGGAACTCACGAGGAACACCCTCGACCTTTTTAAAGAGTGGACCAAACGCACCAAAGGCTCGGGGGGCAACCGCAGTATCGACATGGTTATATCTCTCGCACGAGTCAGCCCGGAGAACGCGGTTCCAGTTCTAGAAGCCTTCGCTGAGGGGGTGGCAGAGCTCCTCGATAATCCCCCGCAAGCGATCTACGCGGCAGAGCTGGTGGCGAACTTCAGGTCGATAGTCGCCCTGAAAGGTCTCGGGGAGGCAGAAATTGCCGACCGGATGACGGCCCGGGTAATCGAACTTAGTCGAGATTCTCTTCTCGAACTTGGAATGTCGGATGCGGCGCTGGGGGCGGACCTTGTAGCGGCCGGTGTTATGGACTGCGAGACTTTCATTGCGCATCATGGCCTCGAAGCTCTGTTCGAGCGTCGGAAATACCGGGTGCTTCCGGGGATAAAAGGCCCATCACTCGGAGAGATAATCCTCGCGTCACTACTGCGAGGAGGTGGTGAGTTGGATGAAGTGCAGGCGCGAGCTGCGCTAGCGGCCGTTGCCGGTTGGCTTTCTTCCGTTGCGCCTCCGTGGTACAGCACATTTTGGCAAGGGCCTCGCTGGTTGTTCGAACCATGGTCCTCACCCATTCCACCTCGCGTCAACGGGATTGACGATTTGTCAGTTGACGAGCGTTTTGCCGCGCTGGCTCTTGCGGCTGTTTATTTGGATGAGGTTGCCGCCAGTACTTCTAACGACGGGCTGGCCAGCCTCTTGCGAGAACTCGCCCTGGAAGATGGCTGTCCTGCGTGGGCTACTGTGCTCTCGATCCTCCGTGCCTGGCTTGAAAACGCGCCGGAGATTGCGCTCACCAACTTGCTGTCACTCGGCCTTACCCAGCCTCAGGAGCAAGTTCTCGAGAGCTGGCTACAGCACCACAGCTCTCTAGTCTCGCTGGAGCGGGACCGTGAACCCAATAGAGATACCAAGGATGAAGCTGGTTGATCCATAGGCTCGCCGCCGGGCGCTCTGGCCCGGGCAGGTCACCTCCTGTCAGCCCGGAGACCCCAACCCGCTCTTTCAGATCGGCGACCGAATGCTTTCGCGGGAGCATCCGACTGCCGGGCTTTCGCCAAGCGGTTGTCGAGGGACGAGGCTCCCGACTCGAAGCTCCGCCGCACGCCGAAGCGCGAGCTCGTCGTTTCCGCCTGAGCGATCCAGTGTGCAAAGGGCGACTCGGCCCGGCGTTTGGAGACACCCCTTGAGCCATCCGGGGGTCGGGCGTAGTGTGATCTCCGGGATGCGACCGGAGACCCGATACGCGCGCAGCGGGGAGATCGGGATCGCCTACCAGGTGACCGGCGAGGGTGACATGGACCTCGTCATCGCCTTCCCCTTCCTCTCTCACGTCGACCTGCTCTGGGACAGCCCGGCGATGGCCCATTTCGTCCGCCGGCTCGGCTCCTTCGCTCGCGTCATCCTCTTCGACCGCCGCGGGGTCGGCCTCTCCGATCCGGCTGGCGGCGCGCCGACGCTGGAGGAGCGGATGGACGACGTGCGCGCGGTGATGGACGCGGCCGGCTCCGAGCGGGCCGCCCTGCTCGGCATGTCGGAGGGGGCGACGATGTGCATGCTCTTTGCCGCCACCTACCCCGAGCGTATCTCGGCGCTGGTTCTCTGGGGCGCGATGGCGCGCTCGACCGAAGCGGGGGACTATCCCTGGGCCCCGTCCAAAGACGCCCTGATCGAGGCCAATGAGGAGCTGGTCGCGCCGTTCTGGGGTCAAGGGGCGACGATCGAGATCTTCTCCCCAGCCTTGCCGGCGACCCCCGCGCCCGCGAGTTCCAGGCGCGCTTCGAGCGCCAGGCCGCCAGCCCGATGCGGGTCTTCGAACTGTTCCGCATGTTCCTCGACACGGACGTGCGCGACGCCCTGCCGCTGATCCAGGCGCCGACCTTGGTCTTGCAGCGCCGCGGCGATCGGGCCGTCAACTACCGTGCTGCCCGCTGGCTGGCCGGGCAGATCGAGGGCAGCCGCTACATCGAGCTCGAGGGTGAGGACCACTTCCCCTGGGTCGGGGACAGCGACGCGGCGCTGGAGCCGATCGAGGAGTTCCTCACGGGCGTGCGCCCGGGCCCCGCCCCCCGAGCGAGTGCTGGCGACGGTTCTGTTCACTGACATCGTCGACTCGACCAGGCTGGCGACGGAGATGGGGGACCGCCGCTGGCGCGGTCTGCTCGAAGAGCACCACGACCTGGTGCGCGAACGGCTCGAGGGCTTCAAGGGGCGCGAGATCAAGACGACCGGCGACGGCTTCCTGGCGATCTTCGCCGGCCCGACCCGCGCCGCGGAGTGCGCGCGGGCGATCGCCGATGCGATGCCCTCACTGGGGATCGAGGTGCGGGCCGGATTGCACAGCGGCGAGGTTGAGCTGATCGGCGAGGATGTCGGCGGCATCGCCGTCCACGTCGCTGCGCGGATCGCGGCCCTGGCCGGTTCGCGAGAGGTCCTCGCCTCGCGCACCGTCCGCGACCTTGCCGCCGGCTCCGGCGTCGACTTCGAGCCCCTCGGCCACCGCGAGCTGAAGGGCATTGCCGACGAGTGGGAGATCTTCAGCGTCGCTGTCAGTCCGCTCTCGGCCGGCACTACCGTCTGACCCGTCGCCGAACCGCGAGCGCACGTCTCACCGCCAGGTGTGATCCGAACCCAGGTTGCCGCCAAACGGACCGAATTGGACCCCGGCGGCAAGTGCTTCATCGTTTGCTTTCGAGGGAATACATCAAAACCGGCTGATTTCCAGGCATTTCGTAGTGCGGCTGAGAGGAGTCGAACCTCCACGGGCCGTGAGGCCCACAAGGCCCTCAAGCTGACCAGGCGCCGCATGACAGAGCGGAAAATGGCCTGTAGAGCCAAATCAGATCCGGTTGTGTCTGGTTGAAATCGGTTGCTTCAGGGGCTGACTGGCGCACCACTGGCGCACCGGGACAGCTCGGCTGGCGCCTGGCCTGCGACTGCCGATTGCCTGGCTACTATCTGCATTGTGACGACCCGCGAGAGAGCCCACGCACTCATTGATCATCTTCCCGAGGATCGGATAGAGGTGGCCTTGGCCGCCCTCGAGGCAGTCGAGGGGAAAGACATCTCGCTAGAGGCGATCTTGGCCCGCCACGGCGAGGAGCGGATCAGTCCCGAGGAGTTTGATCGCCACTTCGGGTCGCTGCCGACCGACGGCAAGGGTTGATCGTGGCGGAAGCCCGATCGGAGCCGGTCTTTCCGATATCTCCCGTGCCGAATACCCAGGGAGTCGGGGGGTGCCGACGAGGGCATCCAACACGCTCTCGGAGACCCTGGCGAGGTTTCCCCGCTCCACGCGGTTGTAGTAGTCCACACTGACCCCAGCCAGGGCGGTGACGGCGTCCTCGGCTTGCTCCTCAGGTGCGCCGTCGCGTCGACCAACGTCGTTGGGGATGCCTAAGCGTGCGGTAGACCGCGCTGGCCGAGCTGCCCGGGAGGACCGACACCGGCGTACCGCTCTAGCGAGACCACTGGCGGTCTGGTCGCCCGCCGAAGGCAACACTACGTTCATTAGCCGTGACCGCGCACCTCGCGCCCGATCTAGGTGCATTCTGCGCCTCGGTGTCGACGCACCGACCTCGTAACGCCCCTGCAACCCGTAGACCACCAGGTTCTAGAGCCAATCCGACACAGTCGTGCGTATTGCGATCCGAAACTCAATGGCGCGTCCCAAAAGCCACGCACCAGCCCGCTTGGCGCGAAATCGAGGAGGGCACTGAGCCGCGCGTGCGCGATTCTGCCCTCCCGACATATGCAGGCAAAACGGCGGCAAGGTTGGCTCTGGCCTAACGCGTTTGGTCCAATCGATCCGAGAAACTTGCTTTTTCTCCACCTCGCTGTACGAATCACGATTGTCCCAGAACACCGAGCTCGATAGATGACCTTCTCGGCATCTATGCCGAGAAGGGGAGAATCAAAGTGAAAGCGATCAAGACGATCGGCCTTGTAGTGCTAGCAGCGCTGATGGTCATGGCGCTCGCCGGGGCCGCCCCGGCCCATGCGACAGTTGCGCTATGCATGGAAGATTCCACGGAATGCGTCGCGCTTCAACACGTGCACGAAACATCGGTCGGCAAGGCGAAACTCTTATCAAGCGTCGGCACCATCGAATGCACCACCTTATTTTTAGGCGATACGTTAACTGCGTCGGCTTCGACGCTGGTGATTAACGGCAGCTTCACCTACTCGAGCTGCACGCTCGGTGGTAGCAGCTGCACGGCGACGGAAGAAAACGGCCCTGTTGAAATCAAAGTCGAAGGAGCCGGTGAAGAAACATCGACAGTTACCGGCGAAGGCTTAGTCCACCTCATCTGCAGCGGCTTCATCGACTGCAGCTACAGTGGCCTCGGCCTGAAAGGCACGGGCAAGGGTTCGTTAACCTCGACCCAGGTGAACGGCGAAGTCACGCTCTCTGAACAGAAAACGAACAAGGAAGCCGGCGGCTTCCTCTGTCCGAAAACCGCCCAATTAGACATCACGACGACGCCGTTAGACAAAATCTACCTTGCAAGCAATCCCAAGTACTGGTGTCACGACAGGTCAGCAGAAGGTAGTTACAAAGACACCTTATGCTTAGAAGAAGGTACTGCAGGAAAAGAGTTATTCATCAAGGAACAACTGCGGTAGCCACGACGAACGCATGGGAGAGGACTTCGCAATATGACTCGGTTCAACTTGACTCGATCAGGTAGTCTAAGCTGGCCGAGCCCCAGACCATGGGCAGTCCCTCTCGAAATCCGGACCTGGGCCTTGGCTGCCCTGTTGACGCTGCTGCTCCTCGGCTGGGTAAATGCCCCACACGCTCGTGCAGCATGCGAAGGCGAATGCACGCAGGAGCAAGCCGAAACCGGCCTTGCCAATCCACCGGAATGGGCGGCCGAACGCGAAATCCACTTCGAAGCGGAGTCGGCAGAAGCGTCCGCTTACACGGCCGCAGAAATGGAAAGCGGCGAAAGCGAAAGCGAAAATCAAATCGGACCGCTCCACTACCGTGAAAGCGGTAAAGGCGTGCAGCATACTCCCGAAATCTACGTGATCTTCTGGGGCTCGAACTTCGAAACCCTCCAAAAAGGCAAAGAAGTAGAACAAATAGTCCTGGAACTGCTCAAAGGCCTCACGGGCTCCGCCTATCAGGGTCTGCTGACGCAATACTTCGACTCGACGGGTCGCATCTCCTCGACGTTGCCGCCCGTAACGGTGTGGATCGATAAAGGCGTTACCGCGCCAAAAGAAGTCAATGAAGTAAAGGTCGAAGAAGAGATCACGCACGCAATCAATGAAAATGAAAAAAAATGGAAAGTCGAACCGTCGGCCCAATTCCTACTCGTATCTGCCCCAGAATCCACATATCAAACTGGCTTTATGGGGGAAGGCGAATGCGCCTACCACTCGGTTACGATCAAAAGCGAACACGTCACGGCGGGCACCGTCTACGGTTTCGTCCCGTATGGGGGCGATCCACCCTTCAGTAAAAACAAATGCATATCAGTCGGCAACCCGAGTAAAAATCCTGTCTTCAAGACATCGAAGAGCGTGGCGCACGAGTACGCCGAGATTGCAACTGATCCCTTCCCCAGCCTGAAAGAAGGAACCTACACGTGGCGATCCGAAACAAACGAAAACCTCCCGGAGATTGCCGACCTGTGCCAGCTGGAAGCTGACTTCGAACTGCCCTCGGGCGGCTATGCCCAGAACCTGTACGACGACCACCTTCATGGCTGTAAGCACTCCGACCTGGAACCGCCCTACGCCTACGCAATCACCGAGTCTCAGACAGGGGTGTCCAGCGAAAAAGCAACCCTGAATGGGACAGTCAACGCGGAGGGACTGGAATCCAAATACTACTTTGAATATGGCGAATCCAAATCCTACGGGTCGAAAACGGCCGAAGTAAGCGCCGGATCTGGCGTCGCCAATCAGAGCGTCAGCAAAGTCGTGTCGGGTCTTTTACCCAGTAAACTTTACCACTATCGGGTCGTGACCACCAACAGCACAGGCACTACTTCCGGGCTGGATCGGAAATTCACCACCAAAGAAGGCAGCGCTCCGACTGTGGTCACCGAACCGGCGACGGGCGTGACGATGTTCGAAGCGATTTTGCATGGCACCGTGAATCCCAACGGCTTTGCCACGACGGACCAGTTCGAATACGGCCTGACCGAATCATATGGCTCGAGCACGCCAAGCGAAAGCGCAGCCTCCGGCACTGCCGAAGTTGCAAAGGGCTACACTCTTACCCGCCTGACGCCTGGTAAGACCTACGACTTTCGCTTGAAAGCGTCGAACAGCAACGGCACGAGCCCAGGCACAAATGCCTCCTTTACGACTGAAGCCCTGAAACCGGCTCACGCAACCTCCGTCGGCTCCCTCGGCAGCGAAAATGGCCAGTTCAGGCATCCGGCAGGCATCGCAAGCGACGCGGAGGGCAACACCTGGGTCGTCGATATGGAAAACGACCGTCTGCAGAAGTTCGACAGGGAAGGCAAATACATCACTAAATTCGGTAAATCGGGCCGGGGCGAATGCCAGCTCCGGCAGCCCAGGTCTGTCGCGATCGACTCCGAAGGCTACCTCTGGGTCGACGATGCCGGCAACGATCGCATCCAGAAGTTCAACGAAGCCGGAAAATGCTTCCTCACATTCGGCAAAGGTGGAACCGGAGAAGGCGAATTCTTACGTCCCGAAGGCATCGCGATCGATGCAAAAGGAAACATCTGGGTCGCGGACACCTACAACGGCCGCCTGCAGGAGTTCAATCATGAAGGGAAACTGATCAAAGTCGTGCAGCCGGCCGGCGGCAAATCCGGCCACATGGAAAATCCGAGCGGCATCAACATCGACCCCGGGGGCAATCTCTGGGTTGTCGACTGGGCGGCAAACCGGGTCATCGAGTTCAACGAAGAAGGCTCGTACGTCCGGGAATTCGGCTCGAAAGGCACCGGCGAAGTCCAGTTCGAACATCCCGACGCCATTTCGGTGGACGCCAATGGCTGC
>Ga0068867_100001095_pt1 | contig 18493 bp, 12 predicted proteins | sample KBSMisM32_FD_65649 | JGI IMG/M metagenome (GOLD analysis project Ga0068867, IMG submission 65649) | Miscanthus rhizosphere microbial communities from Kellogg Biological Station, Michigan, USA - KBS Miscanthus M3-2 | ecosystem: Host-associated > Plants > Roots > Rhizosphere > Soil ...
AGGAGGCGCCCTGCTTGGCGTGCCCGTAGACCGGGCGCAGCAGCGAGTCGATATCCACGAACGCGCGCTCGCCGATGCCGGGCAACAGCGGCACCCGCGCCGCGAGCCCCACCAAATGCGCTCGACCTACCGCGGCGAGCTGGTTGGCGTGTCCGAAGGTGAACTCGCGCAAGAAGATCCCCAGTGTCGAGGCCGCATACACCTCGTCGAACACCCGCGGGTGCCGCCGGCGCGCAGCAGGTTCACATCGTCGATGCTGTCCGCGCCGCACATCATGCCCGCGATGATCGTGGTCAGCTTGCCGGCAGGGTTGACCGCCCCCGATTTCACCCGAGTCGACCGCAGATCCACGTGCTGGGCGATCAACCGCGAAAGACCGGTCTGCTCAGCCAATTCCAGCACCGGCACCAAACCAGCCGCCGACACCAGATTCCGCTCGTCAAACACCGCCGACCCGACGGTGAATGTATACGATGACTGCACCGAAAATGCCTTCCCGAACACTGGACATGTGCGACATCAGCACTCGTATTGTCCCAGTTCAGAAGGCATTTTCGCTGTTCACACGCCGATCACATCACCGGCCCATCCACGGATCCAGGCTTAGTGTCCGCACCGCCGGGTTGGCCTTCATCGACTGTTCGGTGAAACCGCCGGTGAACGACCGGACCAGGTCGGTGACCTGATGCAGCTCCGACCCGGTGGGGTCCCGAACCTTCGGCCGGTCGGGCTTTGTCCACGCGAGCGGTTATGGTCCGCGCGGTTCACCCCGAAGTAGCGGCGATCATTCGCACACAGTTGTCCGACCCGGAGCGCGAAGCATCAACGCACGCGACATGCCGCCTGGCGGTCCTCCTCGGCCCGGGCGATCAGCTTCTGCTGGCGGCGGGCGGCGCGGGCGGGGGCGTCACGATGCGCCCGTTGTGCTGAAAGCCGCTTGGGACACTGAAATGATTGACAACGACCTACTTGGCGAAGTCATCGGGTCGGTTTGGTCTACCACAGAGTTTCCGCAGGATTGTCTGACTCGGCAGGTCTGGCTCCGATGTTCGAGGCATCAGGCATCGATCGAATGGCGAACGCGCCGAGCCAACTGCAGCAAACCTGGACCCATCGCCGTGAGGCGAGATAGAAACGCCCAGGTCACGGCGTGCGCCAGACGCCACGGAAGGTCTCATCCTCGATGGCATATTCTCATCGGACTTGTCCAGCCCACCCATACTTCTAGGGATCGTCAAGCTGGATGGCGGGCATCGGCGCGGTGGGGATCTCGACGACGGCCATCTTGGCCGCGGAGTCGGTGGGTATGACGTCGCGGGACAGCGCCGCCAGCGCCCTGTCGGTGCCCACGTCATGGCCGGCTCGCTCGCTGAGCAGCCACCGCACCTCGAGCAGATCGCAGTACGCCTGGATGGCTGTGCCGGTATACCCGACCGCGGCGTGCGCCTGATGCATGGTCGGCGTCGCGACCTCCATGACCCACAGCCGGGCCGCCGTCGACTCGTCGACGTCGTGGCCGGCTTCCCGGCACAGCTGCCCCTGGTAGGTGTGCAGGTCGCCCAACAGGCTGCGGGCCTGCCCTTCCCCAACGTCCATTCCGGTGAGGTCGCGCAGGTGCTGGGCGTGGTAGCGGCGGTCTCCGACGGCGACGTTGAGCCTGAGTTTGTCCGGGCTGGCGCTGACCGGTTGCAGGGAAACCTCCTCGACGGCGAAGCCGAGGTCGTTGAGCTGGCGGATCGTCCCTTCGACGCGGTATCGGTCGGCGAATCCGAACACCGGTTCGGTGTGCAGGATCTCCCACAGCTGCTGGTAGCGGTTCTGAATGTCTTGGGCTTCCGCGATCAGCGTGTCGGACAGCTCCGGCGGGCGGTTCAGCCGCGCGGCCAGGTCCAGCATGCCCGCCGCGACGTTCTCGACGAGGATCTGCAAATCGAGTTCGCGTTGACCGTCGCTGAGCGTGGGATGCACCTCGCTGGTCTCGGCGTCGACCAGCCACGCCTGCAGGATCTGGCCGTCCCGGGAGAACAGCGTGTTGGCCAGCGAGCAGTCGCCCCAGAACACGCCGTGGCGGTGCAGCTCCACCAGCAGGCTGGCCATCGCGTCGAACAGCCGCGCCCGGTGCTTGGGCTGGTTGGGTGGCAGCCGCATAAACAGGCGCCGGTACTGCCAGGAGCCGTCGAGGTAGCGGGTCACCAAGATTGCCGAACCCAGCTCGGGCTGCAGCACCAGACCCGCGGGGCGAACCGCGGGCAACCCGAGATCCTCGAGTTGGCGCAGCACGCTGTACTCCTTGCGGGCGATGCGTGGCGGCAACTCCTTGAGCGCCCACAGCGCGCCGTCGGCCTCGACGAACTTGACCAGATGCCGGCTGGGCCCCACCGCGATATCGCGCAGCGCAACGTCGGGCACGGTCCACTCCGATAGCGGCAGATCCCACGGCAAGCCCAGCAGACGCGCCTTCGGGGACCGCAGCCGAAGTTCGGGTACGCGCACTTATCTGTTGCTGCTTGCGACCGGCTCGGAGGAAGCCATTGCCGAACCCCGGGTCAGGTTCTCACCGCTCTTGGGATCGAACAGGTGGATTCGCGACGGATCCAGCCACAGCGTGGCGGTGCCACCGGCCGGCACCCGGCTCATCGGATCCAGCGACACACACAGCTGGGTGCGCATCTGCTCGCTGTCCAGTTCATGGGCCAGCTCCGCGAGCTGCGCGGCGATGTCGGTCGGCGCCTCATAGGGCACAAACGCGTACTGCTCATTGCCCAGCCATTCGGTGACGTCGACGGTGACGTCGAAAGTAATTCCCCGGCCGGCCTTTCCGGGATCGACAAGAGATGCGTCCTCGAAGCTGCCCGGCCGGATACCGGTGATGAGCAACTGGCCTTCGCCGGCCACATTGGTCCACTCCGGGCGCGCCGGGATGGATGCGAACGGCAGCTCGAGGCGCCCGTCGCGTAACACGGCGGGGATGAAGTTCATCGGCGGGGAGCCGATGAACCCGGCGACGAACAGATTCACCGGCTGCTCGTAAAGTTCGCGTGGACTGGCAACCTGTTGCAGCACGCCCTTTTTCAGTACCGCCACCCGGTCCCCGAGAGTCATGGCCTCGGTCTGGTCATGGGTGACGTATACGGTGGTGACGCCGAGTCGGCGCTGCAACCGCAGGATCTCGGTGCGCATCTGGCCGCGCAGCTTGGCGTCGAGGTTGGACAGCGGTTCGTCGAACAGGAACGCGTCGGCCTGCCGGACGATGGCCCGGCCCATCGCGACCCGCTGGCGCTGGCCGCCGGAGAGCTGTGACGGCTTGCGTTCGAGATGCTCCTGCAACTCCAGCGTGTCGGCGGCGTCGTTGACGAGCTTGCGGATCTCCTCGTTGGAGTGCTTGCCCTGCAGGCGAAGTGGGAAGGCGATGTTCTCGAATACGCTCAGGTGCGGATAGAGCGCGTAATTCTGGAACACCATCGCGAGGTTGCGGTCGCGTGGCGCCTTGTCGTTGACCCGTTTGCCGCCGATGATCATGTCGCCCGAGGAGATGTCCTCGAGCCCGACTATCATCCGCAGCAGCGTCGACTTGCCGCAGCCGGACGGCCCGACGAGGATCATGAATTCCCCGTCGGCGATGTCGAGGCTCACGTCATTGACGGCCGGGAAGCCGTCGCCGTAGCGCTTGAAGACGTTCTTGATGGTGATCTCAGCCATGGGTCATCCCTTCACTGCTCCAGCTGTTAAGCCCGCGACGATCCGGCGCTGGAATGCCAGCACCAGGATCACCACCGGGATTGTCACGACGACCGACGCCGCCATCACGTACGGCACGGCGGATTCGAACATCGATGCGCCTTGAAAGAACGCCAGTGCAGCAGGAACTGTGCGCGCGTTATTGGTCGATGTCAACGAAATGGCGAACAGGAAATCGTTCCAGCAGAAGAAGAACGTCAGGATCGCCGTGGTGAACACACCCGGCGCGGCCAGCGGCACGATCACCTTGCGAAAGGCCTGCCAGGATGTCGCCCCGTCGACCTGGGCGGCCTGCTCCATCTCCCACGGTATCTGCCGGAAGAACGCCGACATCGTCCAGATCGACAGCGGCAGGGCAAACGTCAGATACGGGATGATGAGCCCGATCCAGGTGTCGTAGATACCTATGTTGCGCCACATGTTGAACAACGGGCCGACAAGCGCAGCCTGCGGGAACATCGCGATACCGAGGGCCAGCGAAAGCAACACCTTCTTGCCGGGGAAGTCCAACCTGGCGATCGCGTATGCGGCGAACATCGCAACGATCACCGACAACAGGGTCGCGATGAGCGAGATGCCGATCGAGTTGATCAATGCCCGGGTGAACAGCGGCTGGCTGAACACCTGGGTGAAGTTTTCGAACGACCACGACGTGGGCAGGAACTGTGGCTCGCCCGAGACGATGTCCGACGGGGGTTTCAAGGAGAGGCTGATCATCCACAGCAGCGGAAAAAAGCTGTAGACAACAATGGCGACGCCGGCGATCGTCCACCAACGGCTCTGTTTCATCAGTCACCCCTCACCTGGGACAGGTCGGTCTTGAAGCCCTTGACGAAGATCCAAGCGATCGCGACCACAGTCAGGAACAGCAGCACCGAGACCGCGGACCCCATACCGAGGTTGACCAGCGACACGTTCTGCCGGTAGGCGAGGAACGAGATGGTCTCGGTGTTGTTGGCCCCGCCCGTCATAACGAAGGGGTTGTCGAAGATGCGCCACGCGTCGAGGGTGCGGAAGAGTAGCGCGACCATGATGGCAGCCTTCATGCTCGGTAGCGTGATCTTCCACAGCCGCTGCCAGGCGGTGGCGCCGTCGACCTTGGCGGCCTCCTGCATCTCCTCGGGGACTTGGACCAGGCCCGCGAGCAGTAGCAGCGAGATGAACGGCGTGGTCTTCCAGATCTCTGACAGGCAGATTACGAAGATGGCCGACCACCGATCGCCGAACCAGTTGAAGTCGCCGAGACCCAACCACTGGTTGACGAACCCGGAGTCGATTGCGAAGGCGTAGCGCCAGATGAACGCCGACACCACCGTGATGATGCCGTAGGGGATCAGGATCGCCGTTCGCACCGGTCCGCGCCCACGCACGATCCGCAGCATCACGAACGCGAACCCGAAGCCCAGCACGAGTTCCACCGCCACAGTGACCACCGTGATGGCAAACGTCGTGGCGAAGTCGTTCCACCACACCGGATCAGTCAGGATGACGAGGTAGTTGTTCAGCCCGACGAAGCTGCGCCCCGCCGGGTCGGTGAGCCGATAGTTGAACAACGACAGCACAATCGCGTACCCCAGCGGGTACGCCGTCACCAGCACCATGACGATGAACGACGGTGCGGCCAGGTACAAGCCGAGTCTGCGCTCGCCCCGCGCTCGGTCCGAACCCTTGCCGGCGGCGGGTGCCGGCGTATCAGGACGCGTCGCCGTGACAGTCACGTCGCCCCCCTTTCGATGGTTTGTCGTTCACAGCAACCGCCTTCCGCTGATCACGTCCGCCATGAAGGCGTCGGCCTCGGCCGGCGTATCGCGGTTCACCGACTCCGGCGGGTGCCAGGTATTGATCACCGACCCGGCGACGTCCACGTAGAACGGGGTGATCGGACGTGGACCGCCCTCGGCGATGGAATCGCGGATGAGGTCGGCATTGGGATAGGCCTCACGGACGCGCGGATCGTCGTAGGACGCGGCGTACACAGAAGGCTCGCCCTCGTCGAGCATGTACTGCGTCACCTTCTCCAGCGACGTCGCGCACTCGACCAGCGCCGCGGCCTGCTCGGGATACTTCGAATAGGCGCCGATCGCGAGGTTGGATCCGCCGAGCGGTGGCGCGCTGGGTCTGTCCGCGAAGACCCGCGGGTAGCGCGCGTAGCCGATGTCGTCGACCACCGACTGGTCCAGCGTGCCCTCCTCGACGGCCGAACGCGCGGCGGCGAGAACGTAGGGCCAGTTCAACATGAACATGCCGTCGTCGCCTTGGAACACCGCGCGGGCCTGCTCCTCCTGCGCGACAGTCAAGTCCGGTGCCGCCGCCGAGGACCGCGCAAGGCTGCCGACGATCTCCGCGGCCTTGTCCCCGGCCCGGCTGGCCATGCTCGGCCTGGCGTTCTTGCCGGCCTCGGCGTCGGTGAGAATCTGCCCGCCGCCGGAGAGCACAAGCGCGTTGATCCACACCATGTAACCCTCGTAGCGGGCACCCTGCTCGGAGATCTTCTTCCCCTGTCCGAGCGCGGCTTTGATCATCTCGTCCCACGTGAAGGTGGGGCTGGTGGGATCCACGCCTGCGGCCTTCGCCAGCGACTTGCGAAACCAGAGCAACTGCGCGTTCGACTTGCTCGGGGCCGCGTAGAGCGTGTCCTTCCACATGCCGGTCTTGAGCGGAGCGGGCAACTTGCCTTCGCTGATTCGCGCCGTCTCCGCCGGCGTGTAGGGACGCAGAAATCCGGCGTTAGCGAACTCGGCGGTATAGATGACGTCCAAGCTCATCACGTCGATCGACGAGTCCTTGGCGGCGAGCCGCCGGACGAGCTGCTCGCGTTGTTGGGTCGCGTCGCTCGGCAGCGTCTGGATGTCGACGGTGTAGGCGCCGCCCGAGGCGTCCGCGCACTGCTGCGCGCGAGTCGCCTGGCCGCCGTTGTCGGGGTTGATGTACCACGTGAGCGTCGGTGGCCCGGACACGCCGCCGCATCCGGACACGGCCATAGCCACCGAAATCGCGGCACCGAGACAGGCGATAGCTCGCCGAGGCTGTTGTCGCCGCGGGCGATGGCGCCGAGGGTGGGGGGCGGCGGCTGTGAGTGCGACTGCCGACCGACGGAGATTCCTCATCGGGACTGCCCCCCGGTCGCCCACAGCGCGGTGTCCGGGGGCAGGATCCCGGCGTAGGCGGTGTCGTCGGAGGCGAGCACGATCCGCAGGTCCGCGGGCAGCACGACCACATCGGGTCCGGTGTTCACCCAGCACTGCGCGTAGCCGCGGGCGAAGGCGAGCACGCCGTCGCGCTGCTGGATCCACTCGACGGGCGAGTCGTTCACGAATAGGGACGGGCGCGCCGCCAGTGCACGCCGGTACAGCGACAGCGTCGAGGCCGGGTCGTCCTGCTGCGCCTCCACCGTCGCCCGGCCCCATCCCGAGGGTTGCGGTAGCCAGGTCGATTCGGCCGGGCCGACCGAGAATCCGTAGGGTGGGGCGTCGCCGGAGAACGGCAGCGGCACGCGGCAACCGTCGCGGCCGACGTCGGTGAACCCGGACTGGACCCAGGTGGGATCCTGCCGGTGCTCGTGGGGCAGGCCCTCGTACTCTTCGAGCCCGAGTTCCTCGCCCTGGTACACGTAGGCCGTGCCGGGCAGGGCGAGCTGGAGCAGGGCGGCCGCGCGGGCACGGCGCCGGCCCAGCGCCAGGTCGGGCCGCTCGCGGGCCCACCTGGCGCGTTCCCAGTCGGCTTCGACGAGGTGGTCGGGCTGCGACCGCGCATACCGGGTGACGACGCGGGGCACGTCGTGGTTGGACAGCACCCACGTCGCGGGGGCGCCGACCGCCTCGGCTTGGTCGAGCGCATCGTCGATGACGTGCCGAAGATTCTTGGCTCGCCACGGAGACCGCAGGAAATCGAACTGGAACGCGGTATGCAGCTCGTCCGGGCGCAGGTACTGGGCGAGCCGCTCGTTGCTCGGCACCCACGCCTCGGCGACGAACACCCGCGGCGGATCGTAGTCGTCGGCGACCCGACGCCAACCCCGGTAGATCTCGTGGACCGCGTCCTGATCCCACGCCGGATGCGCGGAGGTGTGCTGCGAGCCGGGCAGCCGCTCGCCGGCGTCGGGCAGCTCCGGATCCTTGGCCAGGCCGTGCGCGACGTCGACGCGGAACCCGTCGACACCCCTGTCGAACCAGAACCGCAGCACGTCCTCGAACTCGGCGCGCACCTCGGGGTGCTCCCAGTTGAGGTCCGGTTGCGCCGGCGCGAACAGGTGCAGATACCACTGCCCGTCGGGAAGCCGGGTCCAGGCCGGGCCGCCGAATGCGCTGACCCAGTCGTTGGGCGGCTGCGCGCCGTCCGCACCGCGGCCGGGCCGGAAGATGAACCGGTCCCGCGCGCCCGGCTCGTCGCGCAGTGCCGCCCGGAACCAGACGTGCTCGGAGGAGACGTGATTGGGCACCACGTCGGCAATCACCCTGATCCCCGCGGCGTGCGCCTCGGCGATCAGCCGCTCCGCCTCGCCCAGCGTGCCGTACGCCGGCTCGATGTCCCGGAAGTCGGCGACGTCGTAGCCCGCGTCCGCCATGGGTGACGGGTACCAGGGATTGATCCAGATCGCGTCGACGCAGAGCTCGCGCAGATGCGGGAGCTTGGCGCGCAGCCCGGCCAGGTCGCCGATGCCGTCGCCGTTCCCGTCGGAAAAGCTGCGGATGTACACCTGGTACACCACCGCGGTGCGCCACCAATCGTCGACCCGCTTGTCACCGGTGGCGATCGCCGGTGTAGCCGCATGAGGGAACATGGGAGGCTCCTGTGATTGCAAACGTTTGAGTACACATACTGTGATCTGGCTCATGCTCGTTGTCAAGAACGAAACGCATAGTCGCAGCTGAATCGTCTGCTAGAGCAGTCGGCAGGTTTCTGGTAGGCGAATTTCGCGAAGTATTGCAAATATTTGCAGAAAGTTGGTTAGGATGGCTGTCATGATCCCGAAGCAGGCGGTGAACATGCAGGACGTCGCGCAGCGGCTGGGTGTGTCGATCTCCACCGTGTCGCGTGCGTTGCGCGGGCTGCCCGGCGTGGCGGAGGCGACGCGCACCCGGATCCTGCGCGAGGCCGAGGCGCTGTCCTACGTCGTGTCGCCGGCCGCCGCCACGCTCGCCGGCGGCATGATCGGGCGGATCGGGGTGCTCGCGCCCCGCGTGGACGCGTGGTTCTACTCCACGGTCGTCGCCGGCGCCGAGCAGGCGCTGCGCCAGGCCGGGCTCGACACCATGCTGTGCTGTCTGCCGACCTCGCGGGACAGGTTCGAGTTCTTCGAGCGCCTTCCCTTGCGCCGCAAGGTGGACGCACTCATCGTCGTCAGCTTCCCGCTCGACACCAGGTCGGAATCGCGACTGTCGGCAATGGGGATACCGGTCGTCACCGTGTCGAGTCCGTCGACGCTGTTCTCCTCGGTCACCGTCGACGACCACCGCGCGGCGCGTCTGGCCGTGGACCATCTCGTACACGCCGGGCACCGGCGGATCGGCATGATCCACACGGTCGATCCCGAGAACACCCCCTGGGCCGCCGACCTCGCGCGCGTCGCAGGCTACCGCGCCTCGCTGGCCGCGGCGGGGATCGATGTGGAAGACGATCTCATCGCCACGGTGCCGTGGGGCATCGAGGGGGGCGCGCACGGGATGGAGCTGCTGCTCAGCATGCCGCGGCCGCCCACCGCGGTGTTCTGCTTCTCCGACGAGGTGGCCATCGGGGCGATGCGCACCCTGCGACGCTCGGGACGACCCGTACCCGAGGCGATGTCGCTCACCGCGGTCGACGACCACCCGATGGCCGAGCTGATGGACCTGACGACGGTGCGGCAACCCGCAACCGAGCAGGGAGCCGTCGCCGGACAGCTCGTCACCGAGATGCTCGCCGGCGCACAGGCGCGACACGTCGAGCTGCCCACGCGCCTGGTCGTCCGGCACAGCACCCGTCCAATCGACCTCGCCCGCGCCCAGGAGTCATGACCGTGGTGATCATCACGGTGTCTGTGACGGTAGCCGCGTGCCGGCCCACGATAGCCCGCGAGAAGTAGCCCACGACGAACGCCACAAAGGGTGTGGAACGGGGCACTCGACCGGCGCGGAATCACCAATCGCGCGATCGCTAAGGCGGGTCCCCGTGATGGAGTCACCCAGGTCGGTGAACAGCAGAGTCGGCGGGCGCCAATGGGGTTGACGCCACGAAAGTGCAGGCCGATCAATCAAGGGCCGCGCCGCATGCGATCGATGAGCCGACTCGTCAGGCTGGCCCGAGGCCGGGGACGATATCGCCGAGGCTGAACGCGAGCGGCTGTTCGAGTTGTGCGTAGGTGCATGAGCGTGGTTCGCGGTCGGGGCGCCAGCGGTTGAATTGCGCTGTGTGGCGGAACCGTTCGCCTTCCATATGGTCGTAACGGACCTCGACCACGCGTTCAGGTCGCAGCGGCACGAACGACAGGTCCTTGCCGGCGTTCCAGCGCGAGCCCTCGTTTCGGCGTGGTGTGCGGTCGCCCGCCATATGGGCGGCCCAATTCCACGGATGGTCGTCGAAAGTGGTTACGAGGGGCTGCAATTCGGTCAATAGTTGCCGTCGCTTGGCCATTGGGAAGGCGCCGATGACGCCGACCGATGCGAGTGTGCCGTCGTCCTTGTATAGCCCGAGCAGCAGTGAGCCGATCGCGTCGTCACCCGACTTGTGCAGGCGGTAACCGGCGACCACGCAGTCGGCGGTCCGCTCGTGCTTGATCTTGAACATACGCGCTTGTCCGGCTGATAGGTGATCGTCAGTGGTTTGGCGATCAGCCCGTCGAGGCCGGCGCCCGCGAACTCATCGAACCAGAGCTGTGCAGTCGTCAGTTCGGTCGTGGCCGGGGTGACATGGAACCACGGTCCTGCGTCGGTCAACGCGTCGACGAGGGCAGCGCGGCGTTCATTGAATGGACGCTTGGTGTAGTCATCGTCGCCGAGGGCGAGCAAGTCGAACGCGATGAACGAAGCGGGCGTCTGCTTGGCGAGCATGCGCACGCGCGAATCGGCTGGGTGGATGCGTTGTTGCAGCGCCTCGAAGTCCAGGCCGTGGTCGGTGGCGATGACGATCTCGCCGTCGATCACGCAGCGTTCTGGCAGCTCGGCGGCGGCCGCAGCGATCAGCTCGGGGAAGTACCGGGTCATCGGCCGTTCGTTGCGGCTACCCCCCGCAATCGGCTCCTGCTGTGGACCGACACCCTGGTACGTATCCCCAGGATCGTGGTACGCCAGGACGGCAACGTCATCGCCCGAAAGACATTGCCCTGGCCCGCCTCACCAGGACGAGTATTTCGAGTGCCGTCAAGCGTTCTCGACAAGGCAGACCCTGGCCGCGGCTCCATCACCGTGTCCCTGGGCTAGGACGCTGCTGATGTAGTGCCGTAGGTGGGGCGGCTTTCCGGTGCACCCGGCGAGCGGTGCGGTCAGTGGTGCTGCTTGCGGTGGGGTCTGGCTCAGGCCATTGCCCAGCCGTTGGTGCCCTGGTGCAGCCCCAGGGTGTCCGGTCGGGCAAGATTGATGACGCTGGCCCGGGTCAGGATGTCCGTCAATATGCGGGCAGATCCGCGGCAGCGAGCCTTGCGACCGCCCCAGGGGGCGACGGCTGAAGTGACTGATCTTGCGTTCCACCACGGGTCGATGTTGCCGGTAGGCCGGCTGCCAGGCCGGGTCTTTCTGGCGGGCTTTGGCGTGCTGCAGAGCGGCTTCATGGAGGTGGATGCTGATAACCCCCCGGCCACTCGTTTGGCGAGGTTTCGGGCATCTGCCCGTTGTGCCGACCGACCCGATCCGTCATCGTTTCTCAGGACGACATGAGTGGTCATGATGACATGCACGCCAAGGACGATCGCCGTCTAGGTACGCCACGAGACGCGTCGCTCCAACTGCGCCCAGACCAGACGCCGGGCTACGTGGGAGGGAGATCCACATGGCTCGCAAACTCGCCGTCCTGGTGACCGGAGCAGTCTTGTTGGTGGCGGCGTGCACGACAGAGACGCGCACCACCAACGAGACGAGCTCCAACGCCCCGGAGGGGAGCGCTGCTTCATACGCCTCTGCGCCGTGCCCGAACCCCATCTACGGCGCCGGCTTGGATCTGGGTCCCGAGTTCACGTGCGGGTATCTCACCGTCCCCGAGAATCGGACCAAGTCGGACAGCCGGACCATCCGGCTCGCCGTGGCAACTCGCAAGGCGACCGCACCGAGCCCCAAGCCCGACCCGATCTTGTTCCTCACCGGTGGACCGGGCGGCAGTGGGCTCGCGGAGGGCCCGGGAGTCGCCAAGCAGTGGCCTCCGGACCGTGACGTGATCTTCCTGGATCAGCGGGGCGCGCTGAAGTCCGAGCCGTTCCTGTCCTGCCCCGAGGTCGACACCTTCATGGAGCACACGGTCGAATTGTCCTGGAGCGCGCCCGCGACCGCCGAGCGAGGCGCCGCGGCCACCCGCACCTGCCGGGACCGGCTCGCCGCCGCCGGTGCCGACCTGGCCGCCTACAACACCACCGAAAACGCGGCCGATGTGGCCGATCTCCGCACCGCGCTCGGGATCGACGAGTGGAACATCTACGGGATCTCCTACGGATCCGACCTGGCCCTGCAGACCCTGCGCGATCACCCCACCGGGATCCGCAGCCTCGTCCTCGACGCTGTTCTCCCCCCCAACGTGAACCCGATCGAGACCGGTTGGCGGGCCGCAAGCGAGAGTGCCACCGCCATCTACGACGCCTGCGCGGCCGACCCGGCATGCCACACCGCCTTCGCCGAGGGCCGCGCTGAATACACCCGAGTGCTCAACGTCCTCGCCGCCAACCCGCGTACCGTGCACGTGGTCGACCCCAAGACCGGCAAGGATGCCACCGTGGTGATCGACGCGTACAAGCTCAGCTATACGGTCCAGTTCGGCACCCTGATCGGCTCGGCACCCAAGGTGCCGTCGATGATCCACAACCTGGCGGTCGGCGACGGTACCGAGGCCGCCCGGAGGTCCTCGCCGGAGTCTTCCCGCCAGATTTCAATAGCTATGGGCTGCAATGGGGCGTCATGTGCCGCGAGATGGTCAACCGCGCCGATCCCGCACGCGTGGCTGCCGCGGGCAAACACGACCTCCCCGACTTCCCCGCCGCCGTGACCGCCATGCCCGCGATGTTCCCCTTCGCGTTCACCGACTGCGCGCAGTGGGACGTGCCCTCCGCCCCCGCGCTGGTGACCACCGCCGTGGCCAGCGACGTCCCCGTGCTGTTGACCAGCGGCGCGTTCGATGGCACCGCGCCACCCAGCTACGCCGCCGAAGCCGCCAAGACCCTGCCGAACTCCACGCAGCTCGTGTTTCCCGGGATCGGACACGGCGCGTCGCGCTGGGCACCGACATGCTTTGCCACGATCATGGCGGGCTTCCTCGACCATCTCAACGACACCGTCGACGACAGCTGCGTCAAGACCCTCGCCGTGCCCCCATTCCATATCCCCTGACGGGACGTAGCTTAGCTCGCCGCGCCCTTAATTCTTCGTCGATCCCCGATCCACCGATCCACGTCGACCTCAGCACCAATCAGACCTGCATCGCCGTCTACAACAAGGTCCTGCGTCACCACCGGACATTCATCGAACGCCGGCGCTCACTTCGCCGCGGCAGCGAATACCGCGAACCCAGCACGATGGAATGGACCGAGTTCGAACAGTGGGCTTCCCCTGGACGTCATACGGAGGATGTGATCACGCTCTGTGGCGGCGTCGTGGCAGCAAACGCCGTCAGGACGTGTGATTGCGCCGAGTGCTGGGATGACGCTGGGACGAGACCCTTTGCTGTTGCTTTTGCAAGAGCTAGGGTGGCTAGATACCACGTTTGAGCTGTGGTGGCAGGTGCAGGATTCGAACCTGCGTAGGCGTTAGCCGACGGATTTACAGTCCGCAAGTGGGCGTTTCGCGGGATCTCGGCATGTTCCCCAAAAATCGTTGACCTGGAGCGATGGTCTCTACACGTCTCCACCCGTATGGCGTGTACATAGCGTGTGACAATGCGGTGACAACGTCGGCGCATAGCGAGCCGGATTGGACGATTCGGGTCAGCTGGTACGACCCGTTGGCCCCATTCTGGCCCATAATCTATTGAGGCCTATCACCGCTCAACTCGGTGTGAGGGCCCGGAAACTGGTCAGTTCTCGGCCGAGCCGCGCGCGGGACCCGTCAAGCCGTCCGCGGCGGCGCGCATGGTGTTGTGGTGGTGGTGTTGTTGTAGGGTCGCAAATCCAGCTTCCAATCCTCAGTCCCGACTGCCAGTGATCTGCCAATTGGCAGATCTTCTTTGCGCGTGATTGCTCGAGATCAACGTCATAGAGCGAGCCACCTCCGAGCACAACATCGTCGTTAGCGGGTTCCACAACCGCGAAGTGCAGCGCCTCGCCGCGCCGACGGGCCTGCTCCTGCTCAACGAAGTAGGCGCCGGCGTCCGCCTCGGTGTAGGGCGCGGTCCGCGACCAGGAGAACCGCTGGACCACGGGATCACCGAAGGCCATGAGCTTGGCCGGCACGTCGGTCTCACGCCATGGGCGCAGCGACACCACCGCATCGCACTAGGGCCGGGACCGGGAACGAGAGCTCTGCCACTCCGAGACCGCACGGCAGAACTCGCCCCGGCGACCCGTATCCGGCAAGGACGCCGCCCAGCTGAGATGTCAGCTGCTTCGCCACTCCCCCGGGCTTCTCAACGCCAGGGCCATGGATAGCCAGCGAATGCTATCTGGCAGCATTACGGAGAGCGGACGTCGGTCATATCCGTACGGCGGCGACTGGCGGTGCTGTCGTCCATGTTCGCGGAAATGGGAACCTGGCGCAGCTGCGGCGCAAGCTGGAGGACGACCCGTCGTGCCGCGTGCATCTGCTCACCGAAGCCGGGATGGGCTACCGATTCCAGCAGTAGTCGCCTTGTCGCGCGAGCAGTCGCAAAGGACCCCAAATCGCCGGAATTCGGATGCTTTACGTCTGCTCGGCCTGGGGAAGCGGCCCGCCGTATACCGTGCCGGTATGGCCGGATATCGCGAACTGTTCGACGCAAGCATCGAGGATCCTACGGCCTTCTGGGCGGATGCCGCGCGGGCGGTGACCTGGACCCGGGAGCCGCAACGCATCCTTGACGACGCTAATCCGCCCTTCTACCGGTGGTTTCCCGACGGGGAGCTGAATTCCTGCGCCAACGCGCTGGACCGCCACGTCGCCAATGGCCACGGGGAGCAGGCGGCGCTGATCTATGACTCGCCGGTCACCGGCACTCAGCGCACCTACACCTACCGCGACCTGCTCGACGAGACGGCGCGGTTCGCCGGCGTGCTGCGCGGGTTGGGCGTGGCTAAGGGCGACCGGGTGGTGGTGTACATGCCGATGATCCCCGAGGCCGTGATCGCGATGCTGGCGTGCGCCCGGCTGGGCGCGGTGCACTCGGTTGTGTTCGGCGGGTTCGCCGCGCACGAACTCGCCGTGCGCATCGATGACGCCCGCCCGACGGTTGTCGTGTCGGCCTCCTGCGGGATCGAACCGTCCCGGACCGTGGAGTACAAACCGATGCTCGACCACGCCATCGACGCGTCCGAGCATCCGCCCCGCAGCTGCGTCATCGTGCAGAGGGACCGGCAGCGCTGCGAGCTGACCACGGGCCGCGATCTGGACTGGCACGAGGTGATGGCCAGCGCGGAGCCCGTCGACCCGGTGCCCGTCGCGGCCACCGACCCGCTATACATCCTCTACACGTCCGGCACCACCGCCAAGCCGAAGGGCATTGTCCGCGACAACGGCGGGCACGCAGTGGCGCTGCTGTGGACAATGCGCCACCTCTACGACATCGCACCGGGCGACGTGTTCTGGACCGCCTCCGACGTCGGGTGGGTCGTCGGCCACTCCTATATCGTCTACGCCCCGCTGCTGCTGGGCGCGACGACCGTGCTCTACGAAGGCAAGCCGGTAGGAACGCCGGATCCGGGCGCGTTCTGGCGGGTGGCCTCCGAGCACCGGGTGAAGGCCCTGTTCACGGCGCCGACAGCGATCCGGGTAATTAGGAAGGAAGATCCGGACGGCGCACACCTGAGCAAGTACGACCTTTCTGCGCTGCGTTATCTGTTCCTGGCCGGAGAACGGCTCGACCCCGACACCTACCACTGGGCAACGCAGAAGTTGGGCATGCCCGTCGTCGATCACTGGTGGCAGACCGAAACCGGCTGGGCGATCGCCGGCAACCCGATGGGCGTCGAGCGGCTGCCGATCAAGCCCGGGTCGCCGACGGTGCCGATGCCGGGTTACGACGTGCGCATCCTGCACGTCGACGGCTCGGAGTGCGAACCCGGGCAGGAAGGCGCTATCTGCGTGAAACTCCCGCTACCGCCGGGCACATTGCCGACGCTGTGGCGTGACGACGACCGTTACATCGCTTCGTACCTGTCGGCATTCCCCGGCTACTACCTCACCGGGGATGGCGGCTACGTCGACGAGGACGGCTACCTGTTCGTGATGGGGCGTACCGACGACGTGATCAACGTCGCGGGACATCGCATGTCGGCCGGCGCGATCGAGGCCGTGCTGGCCACGCACCCCGCGGTGACGGAGTGCGCGGTGATTGGCGTCGCCGACGAGATCAAGGGTCAGGTTCCGCGGGGCTTCGTCGTGCTCAAAGCGGGCGCCTCCGCCGAGGGTCTGGCCGACGAGCTGGTAACCGCGGTGCGGGACGAGATCGGCGCCGTGGCCGCGTTCAAGCTCGTCGACGTTGTTCCCGCGCTGCCGAAGACTCGGTCCGGAAAAATCCTGCGTAAGACCATGCGCGAGATAGCGGACGGCAAGAACGAACCGCCGCCGTCGACCATCGAGGACCCGGCTGTCCTGGATGTGCTGAAACCGATTCTGCGGGGCTGACTTTCAGGATCCCGGCGGGGTGAACTGGCTCAGCGTCAATGCGTGGGCTTCGTTGAGCTGGTTGAGGGGCTGCGCACGGCGGTTCGGGGGTGTACCGCGCGTGCCACCCGCAGTTCATCGGATGCGCCTGTGCGCCCGCGGATCCCGATCAGCGCTGCCGCGATCGGGTTCGGGGAGCAGGGTGACGTCGGCGATCAGGGTGCGCAGCAGCCGTTTGCGGTCCTTGTTGCTGGTGGTGGATGCGCGCCAAAGCCCGGACAGGTCGGCGGCGAGTTTCTCCAACTCCGATCGCGCCGGCAAGGCGGCAGCGTGTGCCGGGCCGCTTCCAGGGCCTGCTCTGCCTCGGCGAGGGCGGCGAGTTTGGTTTCCCACCTGGTCCCCAGAGTGCGGGCAATACCGCAATCGGGTCACCGACCGACTCGGCCCCGGCCATCAGCCCCGTCGGTGCCGCGAACGCGACCTGCAGAGCGGCAGCCACGTCCGGCAGGTCGTGGCGCGGGTGCCGATAGCCCGACAACCAGCGCACATTCCCGACCACGACCGGGACCGGCGACCCGGCCACTTCATACCGCCAGCCGACCAGCTCACAAGCAGCGCGGGTGACCGCGAACGCGTCAGCGTTACGCGGTTTGATCCGGTCTGCGGTCCGACAGTCCATCACCAGCGCGGCGCCGCCGGCCGAGCGGGCGAAATAGTCCGGTGCGTGTGAGCATGGTTTGCCCTCCGGCGTGGTCCACAACAGCCAGAACGGCTGGGCGGCAATGCCGACCACGTCCGGATCGAAGTCGAGCAGCATCAGCCAATCCCGTTCCAGCCACGATTCATACCCGACAAGGGATCTGCTCGTGGCCGTCCACCAGCGGCCGACATGATTGCGCTGCCCTTGTAGGACGGAAACCCGCGCACCGGCATGCACTCCTCGAACGGCACCGACCACGCGTCGATTAGCGCCAGGCGCCGCGCGACGGACTCGGCATCGACGTAGGCGACGCCGACGCGCCCCCGCGGACCACATTCAGGCTCGGCACGGGAAAGCAGTCTTCCGGCCGGACCGGCCCCGCGTCTTCAAAACCGCAACCTATGTCCGAACTCCGCAACCACCCCTGCAAACTAACCCCGAACTCCGCAACCTTCACCCGAACAGGACGACAACCGTCGCTCGCTGTCTCGAACAGTTGAAGATTGCGCGGAATGTCCCGCGCTTGCTGGGGTTCGCAATCTTGGTCTGGACGATCCCAGCGCGGTCGTCCAGATTCACATTGCAATTCCGGCGACCGGCGCATCCGGGCGTGTCGAGCGGCGGCAGCACTCGGCCAATTTCCTCAAGCGGGCACAACAAGGTTTACGAGGCGCCGCGTGAGTTGATCGGCGCGGCGCTGACCGAGATGCCGCGGCATGCCGACCGCGGCCTGTGCTGCGGTGCGGGCGGTGCGCGGATGTGGATGGAAGAGCACATCGGCAAGCGCGTGAACCATGAGCGTGTCGACGAGGCGCTGGCCACCGACGCCACCAAGATCGCCACCGGCCGCCCGTTCTGCCGGTCACGCGGTACGCCAGGTCGCGCTCGTTAGCAGACCTCGCCCGCGAGCACGGCGTCCCAGCCCTCGTCCCGGCCAACGAGGTCGGTTTCGACGGCAGCCAGCGACCTTGCCGCCGCTATCGACCCAGCCCCGATCGAGTGCGCGAAGGCGCTACTGCGCTCAGCTACAGTCGGCGTTCCCTGTTCTCAGCACCCCGGCCGCACAGTGTCGCTGACCGCCAAACAATTCCACGCCTGCGGCAACATGCTGACCGAAGAGGAATCCGATGCTCTGCACGTTGGCCTATTTTGG
>Ga0068867_100001112_pt1 | contig 18392 bp, 18 predicted proteins | sample KBSMisM32_FD_65649 | JGI IMG/M metagenome (GOLD analysis project Ga0068867, IMG submission 65649) | Miscanthus rhizosphere microbial communities from Kellogg Biological Station, Michigan, USA - KBS Miscanthus M3-2 | ecosystem: Host-associated > Plants > Roots > Rhizosphere > Soil ...
GCGGTCGCGCAGGATGCCCGCGTTGTTGACCACCGCGTCGAGGCGACCGTAGGTGTCGAGCGCCGTCGTGACGATGCGGTCGGCCGCCGCGGCGTCGGCCACGCTGTCGGTGTTCGCCGTGGCCACGCCGCCGGCCGAGCGGATCTCGTCGACCACGCGCTGCGCCGGCCCCACGTCGTGGCCCTCGCCGGTCATCGATGCGCCGACGTCGTTGACGACCACTTTCGCACCCTCGCGTGCCATTGCGAGCGCGATGTCGCGCCCGATGCCGCCGCCGGCGCCGGTGACGATCACGACCTTGTTGTCCATCATTCCGCTCATGTCTGCCCCTCGTCCGACGGGTACGCCGGCCGATCCCCCGAGGGGATGCGGGCCGGCTTGGGAGCGGCCCGGCGCTCGGCCCGCCTCGATAAAGTTCGCACTGCGTGTTTCATGCGTTCAGTCTCCTGTAGGCCACTGGAACAGGGCCGGTTGCTTGTCGAAAAAACGGGCCAATGCCGCCTTGTGCGGCGCGCTGCCGAAGCACAGGGCCTGGGCGTCGGCTTCGAACTCGAGCATCGTGTGCAAGTCGGTGGGCGCCCCGGCGAGCGCACGCTTGACCAGGCTCACGGCCATCGGCGACGCGTTCACGAAGCTCGCGGCGATCGTCTGAGCGCGCCGCAGCAGCTGATCGGCCGGCACGAGCTCCGAGACGATGCCCAAGGCGCGCGCCTCGTCGGCAGGCAGCTCGCGTGCCGAGAGCATCAGCTCCTTCGCGCGCTGCACGCCGACGATGCGCGGCAGCGAGTGCAGCACGCCGAAATCCGGGACGAGGCCGAGCCGCATGAACGACAGGCAGAAGCGCGCACGCGGCGACGCCACCACGAAATCGGCGGCCAGCGCGAGGCCGAAGCCGGCACCGAACGCGGGGCCGTCGACCGCCGCGACAACGGCACGGTCCAGGCTGAGCAGGCGCGCGAACCATGCGTGCGCGCTTTGCATGCGCTGGCGCCAGCCCTGGTTGTCGAGCTCGGCCGCGCGGATCGCGCGCAGGTCGCCACCGGCACAGAACACGCCGCCCGATCCGCTCAGCACGACCGCGCGCACCGCGCGGTCGCGTTCGATCTGGTCGACGTGGCGCGCCAGGCCGGTGCGGGTCTCCTCGTCGATCGCATTGCGCTGCGCCGGGCGGTTCAACGTGATCGTCGCGACGCCGTCGCAGACGTCACAGAGCACGGCATCGCTCATCAAGAATGCTCCCGCTGCTGCAGCTCGCGCCACAGGATCTTGCCGGTGTTCGATTTCGGCAGTTGGGTCACGAACTCGACAAAGCGCGGCGCCTTGTAGACGGCCATCGCGTCGCGACTCCAGGCGATCAGCTCGGGCGCGGTCAACGACGCGCCGGGCTTGAGCACGACCAGCGCCTTCACCGCTTCACCCTGGCGCGCATCGCGGGTCGCGATCACGCAGGCCTCGTGCACGGCCGGGTGGCCGTACAGCGTGTTCTCCACTTCGGCCGGCCAGACCTTGTAGCCCGAGACGATGATCATCCGCTTCAGCCGGTCCTTCATGAAGAAGTAGCCGTCCGCGTCGACGCACGCGAGGTCGCCGGTGCGCAGGAAGCGACGGCCGTCGATCTCGACGAAGGCCTCGGCGGTGGCCTGCGGCTGCTGCCAGTAGCCCGTCGTCAGCTGCGCGGCATGGGCCACGATCTCGCCGACTTCGCCCGGCGCCAGCGGCTGCAGCGTGTCCGGGTCGATGATGCGCACGTCGATGCCGGGGCCGGGCACGCCGAGCGAGCCCAGCTTCGGCCGCAGCAGCGGGTTGGCGAACAGGAACGAGGCGGTCTCGGTCATGCCATAGCCTTCGTTGTAGGTGATGCCGAAGCGCGTCTTCATCGCGTCGGCCACCGCGGGGGGCATCGGCGCGCTGCCGCCGTTCACGAGCACCAGGCTGCGGATCTTCTCCGGCGTGGCGGCCGGGTTCGCGAAGAAGTCGATCAGCATCGCCGGCGGCGCGGCCCAGCTGGTGACGCGGTGGCGCTCGATCAGCGCGAGCGCGGCATCGCGGTCCCAGCGCGGCAGCATCACGATGCTGGCGCCGAGCATCAGCGGCAGGTGCATGCCGTTCTGCATGCCGAGCGCGTGGAACAGCGGCGCGATGCCGAGGAACACCGCATCGGCGGTCTGGCTGCGCCACGCGACCGCCGCCCGGTTCGCGGCCTGCACCGTGCCGTGCGTGTGCATGCAGCCCTTCGGTCGGCCGGTCGTGCCCGAGGTGTAGGGCAGCACCGCCAGGTCGTCGGCGCCGGCGCGGTGCGGCAGCGGCGGCTGCTGCGCCGCGAGTGCGTCGCGCCAGCGCGCGAAGCGCGCATCGCGGACAGTCGCATGGCGCTCGGCGACCTCGGGCGGCACGGCCGGGTCGCTGCCCGGGCCGAGCGCGTCGGCATAGTCGATCACGAGTGCTTCGTGCAGCGCGCCGCGCTCGAGGCTGGGCCGTACGCGCTCCGCCAATTCACGCGCGACGATCGCAAGCGACGCACCGCTGTCGTCGACGACATGCGCCACTTCGTCGGCCGTCCACATCGCGTTGACCGGCACGACGACCGCGTCGGCGCGCAGCACGGCGTAGGTGGCGACGATGAACTGCGGGCAGTTCTGGCTCAACAGCAGCACGCGGTCGCCCGGCTTCACACCGGCGCTGTGCTGCAGCCAACTCGCCAACGCCTCGGCCTGGCGCACCAGCTCGCGGTACGCCAGCGCGCTGCCGTAGAAGCGCACGGCGGGCTTGTCGGGAAAGCGCTGTGCCGACTCGGCCAGGCGATCCCACAGACTGCCGCGCGCCGTCATGCGCCGCGCTCCATCGCCCGGGCGATCAGTTCCTTCATCACCTCGTTGGCGCCTCCGAGGATGCGCAGCACGCGCGCATCGGCATACAGGCGCGCGATCGGGTATTCGGTCATGTAGCCGTAGCCGCCGTGCAGCTGCAGGCATTCGTCGACGATGCGGCACAGCTTGTCGGTCGCCGACCACTTGGCCATCGCCGCGGTCGGCACGTCCAGCGTGCCGGCGAGCTGGCGCGCTATGCAGGTGTCGACGAAAACCTTCGTGATCGCTGCATCGGTCTGGCACTCGGCCAGCTTGAAGCGCGTGTTCTGCATCGCCAGCAGCGGCTCGCCGAACACCTGGCGCTGCGCGACGTAGGCCAATGTTTCGTCGATCGCGCGCTGCATCATTCCCGCCGCGCCGATCGCGATCAGCAGGCGCTCGCGCGCGAGCTGCTGCATCAGCTGCCGGAAGCCCTGCCCTTCCGCCTCGCCGAGCAGGTTCGTCGCCGGCACACGCACGCCGTCGAAGAACAGCTCCGCGGTGTCCTGGCCATGCTGGCCGATCTTCTCGAGCAGGCGGCCGCGGCGGAACCCCGGCAGGTCGGCCGTCTCGACCATCAGCAGCGACACGCCCTTCGCGCCGCGCGCCGCATCGGTCTTCACGACCACGCAGACCAGGTCGGCGTGGTGGCCGTTGGTGATGAAGGTCTTGGCGCCGTCGATCACGTAGGCGTCGCCCGAAGTTCCATGCTCCAGCCGCGCGCTCGTGCGCACCGCCTGCAGGTCGCTGCCGGCGCCCGGTTCGCTCATCGCGATCGCGGCGACGAGCTCGCCGGTGGCCATCTTCGGCAGCCAGCGCTGCTTCTGCACCTCGCTCCCGTAGGCGAGCAGGTAGTGCGCGACGATGCCGCTGTGCACGTTGATGCTGAAGCTGTTGACGAGCGCCCGGCCCTGTTCGTAGGCGACCACGGCCTCGTGCGCGAACGTGCCGCCCGCGCCGCCGTAGGCCTGCGGAATGCTGGTGCACAGCAGCCCCATCTCGCCAGCCTGGCGCCACACGCTGCGGTCGGCCAGATGCTCGCGGCGCCAGCGTTCCTCGAACGGTGCGAACTCGCGCTCGAAGACCTTGCGCACGTTGTCGCGGAACAGCACGACATCATCGGTCATCCAGGCGGGCTCGATCACGACAGCTCCACGATGGCTTCGCCGGCCAGCTTGATGGCGCCGCTCTGGTCCTGCGCCGTCAGCACGAGCCGCACCTGGCGACCCGCCAGCTTCTCGACCACGCTGCCGCTGCAGGTGATGCGGTCGCCGACATGCGTGATCGCGACGAAGCGCGTGTTCAGCGCGCGGATCGCCCGCTGCGGCACCCAGCCGGTGACGACGCGAGCCATGGTCGCCATGACCAGCATGCCGTGCGCAAACACGTCGTCCATGCCGGCGGCACGTGCGAAATCGCTGTCGACGTGGATCGGGTTGTGGTCGCCCGAGGCCCCGCAGTAGAGCGCGAGCGTCAGGCGGCTGATCGCTTCGGTCTGCAGCGGCGGCAGTTCGGTGCCGACCGCGATGTCGTCGTAGCGCAGCTCAGCCATGGCGGACCACCGTGACGCAGGTCAGTTCGGCGACCAGAGCGCCGTGCTGGTTGGTGACGGTGGTCTCGCGCCGCACGAACTCGAGCGCACCGCCCTTCTTTGCGTAGATGTCCGCGATCCGCGGCTCGAAGCGCAGGCTGTCGCCCGCGTAGGCCATCGCGTGATAGCGAAAGTGCTGCTCGCCATGCAGCAGCCGGCGATAGTCGATGCCCAGCAGGTCGCGCATCGCGGCCGGGTTTGGCTGGTCCATCTCGAGGCAGAAGAAGAAGGTCGGCGGCACTGGCAGAGCGGGATGACCGGCATCGCGCGCGACGGCTGCATCGATGTAGACCGCATCGCTGTTGCCGGTGGCCTTGGCGAAGAAACGCAGCCGGCCCGCTTCGACCGGCACCGTGAAGGCCGGCAGCGCGTGGCCGATGTGGCGACGATCGATCATTGGATTCGTTCGTACAGGGTCACGACGCAGGCACCGCCCAGACCCAGGTTGTGCTGCAGCGCGAGCCGCGCGCCTTCGACCTGGCGTTGCTCGGCCTGGCCGCGCAACTGCCACACCAGCTCGGTGCACTGCGCGAGCCCGGTCGCGCCGAGCGGATGACCCTTCGACAACAGACCGCCCGACGGGTTGGTGACCAGCCGCCCGCCGTAGGTGTTGTCGCCATCGACGATGAACTGCTCGGCCGTGCCTTCGGGCGTGAGTTGCAGGGCCTCGTAGCTGATCAGCTCGTTGGCGGTGAAGCAGTCGTGCAGCTCGACGACGTCGAGCGCTTCCGGGCCGATGCCGGCGGCCTCGTAGACCTGTACCGCGGCGGCACGCGCCATGTCGTAGCCGACGACCTTGCGCATGTCGCCGCTGTCGAAGGTGCTGGGCGTGTCGGTGGTCATGGCCTGCGCGGCGATGCGCACCGTGGTGTCCAGGCCATGGCGGCGCGCAAACTCTTCCGAGCACAGGATCGCCGCCGCGGCGCCGCAGGTCGGCGGGCAGCACTGCAGCCGCGTCAGCGGGTCGAACACCGTCGGGGCGGCAAGCACTTCGTCGAGCGTGACCGTGTTGCGGAACACCGCAAACGGATTGCGCGCGGCGTGCTGGCGCGCCTTCACCGAAATGCGCGCAAACGTGTCGCGCCGGATGCCATGCTGCGCGATGTACGCGCGCCCCGCGCCGCCGAAGAACTGTGCCGCGCGCGGCGCCTTGTCGTCCCAGCCCTGCACGGCGATCATCGTCTCGGCGAAGCGGGCCACCGGTGACGGCCGGTCGTCGTACGCGCCCTTCAAGGCACCCGGCTGCATCTGCTCGAAACCGAGCGCCAGCGCGCATTCGATCGCACCGCTCTCGACGGCCTGGCGTGCGAGGAACAACGCACTCGATCCGGTGGCGCAGTTGTTGTTGAGGTTGAAGACCGGAATGCCGGAAAGGCCGACGCCATAGACCGCGGCCTGCCCCGCGGTCGAGTCGCCGTAGACGTAGCCGACATAGGCCTGCTGCACGTGGCGATAGTCGACCCTGGCGTCCTGCAGGGCGGCGGTCGCGGCGCGTGCGCCCATCACGGTGTACGGGTCGCTTGCTCCGGGCTTGGTGAACGGGATCATCCCGACCCCGACGACATGGACATTGCGCTTCACATGTGGCTCCTGTTCGATGGCTTCAGGATGCCGGTCCGAGGCGGCAGCGGCAATGACCATCGCCGCCAATCCGATTGGCGCAAAGTGTCAGCGCCACGGAAGAGCGAATGGAGCCCGTGGCGCGCGCGTTTGCCGGCCGCAAGGCCGGCCCGTCATGCATGCTGGAGCCCTCCTCGCGGAGGAGGGCTGGGTGGCGTCGTCGAACATGCCAGAGCCCCCTCTCGGAGGGGGCGCGGGGGAGCGGTGATTAACGCATGGCAGCGCCACCGCCCGCAGGGCGGTGGCGCTGCCGGTATTCGCCCGGCGCGACGCCGGTCCACTTCTTGAACGCGCGGTGGAAGGTGCTCGCTTCGGAGAACCCGAGCTGGTCGGCGATGTCGAGCAGCGTCATGTCGGGACGGGCCAGGTACTCGATCGCCGCATCGCGCCGCAGATGGTCCTTCAGCGACTGGAAACCCTGGCCCTCCTCCTGCATGCGCCGGCGCAGCGTTTGGGGCGTCAAGCCGAGCACGCGGCTGACCTCGTCGAGCGACGGCATCTCGCCGCGCAGGTGGCTGCGCAGCAGACGCCGGATCCGCTCGGTGACGCTGGTCTTGTCGCGGTACTTGACGAGCAGGTTGGCCGGCGCCTGCTGCAGGAACTCGCGCAAGGTCTGCTTGTTCTGCACGATCGGCAGCTGCAGCCAGCGCGCGTCGAACGTGAGGCCGAAGTGCGGCTGACCATAACGCAGCCTGGCCTGGAACACGCGCGCGGTCTCCGCGACGTTCGGCGGCGGCGCGCCGCGGTAGTCGACATGGAGCAGCGGGATGCGCCGCGCCGCCAGCCATGACGAGACGCCGAAGGTGAAGAAGAGGAAGGTGCGCTCCGCATACAGCAGCGACGGGTCGGGCACCCGCGGCGTCACGATGCGCACGGTCGCCAGCCCGTCGGCCACACCGAGTCGGGCGACAAAATCGGGCAGCTCGCCGTGGAAATAGCGAAAGCCGACGCGCAGCGCCTCGGCGACTGTCGGCGTGTGGATCAGCAGCCGGCAGCATTGCGCAAAGCTCCCGAGCCGCAGTGGCCGGCTGCACAGCCCCCAGAACTCGTCGCGCAGTGCGCGCTGCACGACGCGCAGCAGGCGCGCGTACTGCTCCTGCGAGATGCGCGCGAGCGGCGCTTCCATCAGGGCCTCGGAAATGCCGGCGCGCTGCAGCAGCGGCCCGGTTTCGACGCCTCGGCGCTCGGCGCCTTGCAGAACCTGCTCGACGTGATGGATCGCGATGGTGTGGTGGGTCACGCGACGAATGCTACGACGCGCGCGCGACGCCCTTCTCGAGCCACGCGGCGATCGTCTCCGCGCTGCAGCCCGCCTCGCGCAACAGCTCGGCGGTGTGCTCGCCGGGGCGCGGCGCATGGCGCCGCAGCGCAAATGCGTGGCGCGACATCTTGACCGGGCTCGCCACCTGCGTGATCGCGCCGACCGACGGATGCACGCTCTCGAACACCATGCCGCGCGCCCGGAAGTGCGGGTCGGCCAGCGCTTCCTCGAGGGTGTGGATCGGCGAGACGCAGCAGTCGGCGCGGGCGAAGCGCGCCTCCCAATGCGCGAGCGGCCGCGCGCCGAAGATCGCTGCAAGCTCTGCGCGCACACGCGCTTCGGCAGCGGCGTCGCCGCTGCGGTGCATGTGCTTGAGATCGGCGCGCTCGACGACGTCGCACAACGCGTCCCAGAACTTGCGCTCCAGGGCACCGACGGCAAGAAAGCGCGCGTCCGCGGTGCGGTACAGGGCGTAGCAGGCCAGGCCGCCGGTGAGCGTGTCGGCGCCCGCCCGGTGGGTGCGGCCGTGCGACGCGAGCGTTGCGAGCGGCATCACCGCGTGCGCGAGCGCGCCATCGGCCATCGCGATGTCCACGTGCCGGCCGCGGCCGCTGCGCGCCGCATCGAACAGCGCAGCGAGGATGCCCATCGCTGCCGTCAGCGCGCCACCCATCAGGTCGGCAATCGGCAGGTTCGACAGAGCCAGCTGGTCTGCGTCGGCACCGAGCTGATCCGCCACGCCCGCATGGCCGCCATAGTTGATGTCGTGGCCCGGCCGATTGCAGTAGGGACCGTCCTGGCCGTAGCCGGTGAGGCTGCAGTAGACGACGCGCGGGTTGACGGCCGCCACGTCGGCGTAGCCCAGCCCCAGCCGCGCCATCGCGCCGGGGCGAAAGCCTTCCACGACCACGTCGGCATTGCGCGCCAGCAGCAAGAAGGCTTCGGCGCCCTCGGGCTGTTTCAGGTCCAGCTGCAGCCCGCGCTTGTTGCGATTGACGAGCGCCCGCAGCGCCGGCGGCGCGTAGTCGCCTGCACCGGTGTCCTCGACCTTGATGACATCGGCGCCGAGATCGGCGAGATGTTGCGTGCACACCGGCCCGGGCAGCAAGCGCGTGAGGTCGAGGATCCGCACACCGCGCAGCGGCGGTTCGTCAGCACTCATGGGAACGGCTCATCCTGCAGCGGGCGCGAACACCGGCACCGCGCCGCCGCCGTCGGCCTGGCGGAACGTCACGCGCACCGGCTGGCCGATGTGCAACGACTCGATCTCGGCATCGACGAGATTGGTGAGCATCGTCACGCCCTCCTCGAGCGTCACGTAGGCCAGCACATACGGCACCGGCCCGGCCTTGCGCGTGATGGTGTAGCTGTAGACCGTGCCGGCGCCGCTTGCGCGCACCCAGTCGGTCTCGTCACTGCCGCAATGCGGGCAGAACGGGCGCGGGTACCAGTGCGCCTCGCCGCACGCCTTGCAGCGCCTGATCATCAGCACGCCTTCGGCGGCGGCCCGCCAGAAGGGCGCGGTGAAGGTGTCGACGATCGGCGCCGGCAGGGCCCGTTCGGGAATCATCGTCATGAGCGTCACTCCCGTCCCAGGATCAAGGTGGCGCTGCCGTGGCGCGTGCCCAGCAGCCCGCCGGTGCCGTTGACCAGCGCCAGCTCGCAGCCCGGCACCTGCACCTTCGGATGGGCCTCGCCGCGCAGCTGGCGCACCGCTTCGATCACCTTCGTGATGCCGCCGCGGTTGCTCGGGTGGTTGTTGCACAGGCCGCCGCCGTCGGTGTTGACCGGCAGGCGTCCGATGCCGGCAATCAGGTTGCCATCGGCGACGAAGCGGCCACCTTCGCCCTTGGCGCAGAAGCCAAGGTCCTCGAGCTGCATCAGCACCGTGATCGTGAAGCTGTCGTAGATCGAGGCGTAGCGGATGTCCTGCGGCGATACGCCCGCCTCTTCGAAGGCCCTGGGCCCCGACCACGCTGCGCCCGAGTACGTCAGGTCCACGCGCCCACCGCCCTGCCCCTTGACCGCCTCGCCCGCGCCGAGCACGCTGACCACCGGGCGCTTCAGGCTGCGCGCGATCTCCGGCCGCACGACGAGCAGCGCACCGCCGCCGTCGCTGACGACGCAGCAGTCGAGCTTGTGCAGCGGGTCGGACACCAGCGGCGAGGCCAGCACATCATCCACCGTGACGAGTTCGCGCAGCATCGCGTGCGGGTTGTGCTGCGCATGGTGCGACGCCGCGACCTTGACCCACGCGAGCTGCTCGGCGGTGGTGCCGTACTCGTGCATGTGGCGCATTGCCGCGAGCGCGTAGGCATTCAGCGTGACCGGCGCGTACGGTGCTTCGAACGGCACCTCGGGCACGTTGGGTCTGGACGCCGCGGCGACGCCGCTGGCCGCCTCCGAACGCGGCCGCCCGGCCAGCGTGATCAACGCGACGTTGCAGTGGCCAGCGGCGATCGCCTGCGCCGCATGCGACACATGGATCAGATAGGACGAGCCGCCGGTCTCGGTGGAATCGACATGGCGCACGCGCAGCCCGAGATAGTCGACCATCGCCAGCATGCCGAAACCCGGCGCATCGCCGGCGCAGAAATAGCCGTCGACATCCTTGAACTCGAGCCCGGCGTCGGCCAGTGCGCCGCGCGCGCATTCATAGTGAAGCTGCGCCGTGGTCTTGTCGGGCGCCTTGCGCAGCGGATGCTCGAAGGCCCCCGCGATGCAGGCCTTTCGCTTGATGGTCATGAAGGCTTTACTCCAGGCGGATGTTGGCGTCTTTGATGATGCGGGCGTACACCGCGGCATCCGACTTGACGACGCGCGCGAACTCCTCGCCCTTCAGCTCGCCGGGCGTCATGCCGAGCGACTCGATGCGCGCCACCACGTCGGGCAGGTGCAGGATGCGGCCGACCTCGGTGGTGAATTTCGCCGCGATAGGAGGCGCGACGCCGCTCGGCATGAAGAAGCCGAACCAACCGACCGGCTCGAACGACTGGAAGCCGAGCTCGGCGAAGGTCGGCACGTTGGGCAGCGTCTTGTTGCGCTGGGTGCCGGTGACCGCCAGCGCCTTCACGTGCTCGAGGTGCGGCCGGACCGTCGCCATGTCGATGAACGCCGACGACAGCTGCCCGCCGCGCAAGTCCTGCAGCAACGGCGCGGCGCCTTTGTACGGCACATGCGTCAGGTCCAACGCCGCCTGCAGGTTCAGCAGCGAGCCCTGGATGTGCGACGACGTGCCCACACCGTACGAACCGTAGTTGACCTTGCCGGGATTGGCCTTCGACTGCGCGATGAAGTCCTTCAGCGTGCCCGCGGGTGCCGAAGCCGGCACGACGAAGACCGAGTTGGTGCTGGCCACCTGCACCAGCGCTTGCAGGTCTTTGACCACGTCGTAGGGCAGCTTGGGCATCAGCGACGGCACCTGCACGATCGCCGTGATCCCGAGCAGGATCGTGTAGCCGTCGCGCGGCGCCTTGGCCACCATGTCATTGCCGATCGTGCCCGACGCACCGGGCTTGTTGTCCACGATGACGGTCTGGTGCCACGACTCCTGCAGTTTGCTGGCAACGATGCGCGCCAGCGTGTCGGTCGCGCCGCCCGCCGGGTAGGGCACGACGATGCGCAGCGGCTGGTTCGGATAGGCGGACGCCTCTTGCGCGAACACGCTGGGGGCGGCGCAGATCGCCAGTGCGAAGGCGAACGCGCGCCGGGTGATTTCGGGGCTCATGAGTTGTCTCCGTTGAGTGCGGCCGGGCCGCTTTCGATCATTGGAAGCGGCGTGGTGCAGTGTCGCAATGGCAGGTCGACCCAGCGCCATTGGCCGAAACGATCAAGCCACTCGACGCTGCGCGATCAACGGCCTGTTGAGGCGAGATTCCGAGACGCCCGGGGCCCGGGCGCGCGTCGCCAAGCTCAGCTCGATCGGTTGCGGCTCCGCAAACGCCGGCCGGCAGCGTCGAGCAACGCCGGCTTTCGGTGCGGCCTTCTAGCGCACGTGGCGACGACTCATCCCCAACGGGTCGTACCGGTGACCTCGAGTCGCCTGGTGGCCGAGCCACCATCGGTCGGGTCGGGCGGCGCGGCAAGCACTTTCTCGACCAGTTCGCCCCAGGCGCGATCGCTCCCGGACTTCGCCAGTTCGGCTTCGCGCAATGCGATCAGCTTGTCGATATCCGCCATGCTGCCGCGCGTCGCGCGGTCGGTCGATCGCTGCTGTGTGTGGCCGAGGTGAATCCCGATTCGATCGCAGATCGATTTGAACAACTGCGACACGCGCGAGGAGGTGATCGCCATCGATTGCGCGAGTTCGACGGGCGTCATCCCGATCCCGAGGTATGAGTCGATGACCTGGCGCTCGCGCTCCGGCAAGGTCGCGAAGAAGGTCTCGAGCCGCCGCATCAGCATGCCGGTATCGACACGCGCTTCGACCTCGTCCTGCGCGGTGGCGGGCTCGTGGACGGGCGACCGCAAGTCGCCGGATTCGGGATCTTCGGACAGGCTGGTCGTCTGGCCCACGCGCGCGGCGAGCTCGAGCTCGAAGATCTCTTTCGTCCCCATGCCGCAAGACTGGCTGAGCTCCGCCGCCGTCGGCTCGGCACCATGGCTGGCGCGCCAGCGCTCGGTCGCCACCTGAATGACCTTCACCTTGCGGCGCTGAGCGCGCCCGAGGTGATCCATCTGCCGCAACTCGTCGAGCATCGCGCCCTTGACGCGCATCCGCGCATAGCGCACGAAGGCTTCTTGCGCTTCGTCGGTCTCGCGGTCGCCTTCCCAGACGAACGTCATCGCAGCCTGCGCGACGCCGATCAGCCCGACCTGGATCAGATCGGCCTTCTCGACGTTCGATGGCAAGTGCCGCATGAAGGCCTGCGCCTGTTTGCGGACCCACGACTGGTTGCGCAAGATGAGAGACGACGGAACACCCTGCATCGAGATCATGGTCGCCGATCCAGCGCCAGGATTCGCGGTGTCGACGCCGCGGCAACGATGAGCATCAGCCGGACAGCATTCATGGTGGAGTCACTCTAAGCGAGCGGATGCCATCGTGCGCCTGTAAGACCTGACAGGGACACAAGGGCATCGGCTCGGCGGTCGTCCCCGGCGATTGAATCTGTGCTTGCGTCGACTCATCGCCGGGTCGGACCGTGCGGCCGGTTCGCCTGCGCACGACCCGAAGTCGCGAGCACGCCGGATTGGCGATATGCACGCCAGTTCGGCCCTGGGGTTATCCCTCTTCCTCGCGCCACGGCGGTCGGCTCCAATCGCGGTCGGTTGACGTAAACGTTTACGCAAACCTTTACGCGGTCCCGGCGGCGGCATGTTCGCCGCTCCCGGCCGCGCCGATTCATGCTACGAGGAGACACCGAACATGACGATCCGCTTCACCCGCCGTGCCGCTGCCGTGGCCGCCGCCTTCGCATTGCTGGTCCCTGCCGCTCACGCCGAGGCGACCAAGCCGCGCGTCGGGCTGGTCATGAAGTCGCTGGCCAACGAGTTCTTCAAGAACATGACCGAAGGCGCGCTGGCCTACGAGAAGAAGCGCGGCGACTTCGAGCTGAAGGCCGTCGGCATGCAGTCGGAGACCGACTTCGACGCGCAGACCGCCGCAGTCGAAAACTTCATCACGCAGAAGTACGACGTGATCGTCATCGCGCCGGCCGACTCGCGCGCGATGGTCGCGCCGATCGCCAAGGCCTTGAAGGCCGGCATCACGGTCGTGAACTTCGACGTGGCACTGGACCCCGCGGCCATGAAGAAGGCCGGGCTCGACCTCGCCTTCGTCGGGCCGGACAACCGCGGCGGCGCCAAGCTGGCGGGCGATGAACTGGCCAAGGCGCTCGGCCCCGGCGCCAAGGTCGTGATCATCGAAGGCAACCCCGGCGCCGACAACGCGCTGCAGCGCAAGCTGGGCTTCGAAGACGCGGCCAAGGCCGGCAAGCTCACCGTCGTCGCATCGCAGACCGCGCACTGGGAAACCGAAGAAGCCAACGCGGTGTTCACCAACATCCTGACCGCCAACCCCGACATCAAGGGCGTGATGGTCGCCAACGACTCGATGGCGCTGGGCGTGGCCAAGGCGATCGATGCCGCCGGCAAGTCCGGCCAGATCAAGGTCGTCGGCTTCGACAACATTCCCGCGATCCGGCCGCTGATCAAGCAAGGCAAGGTGCTCGCGACGGTCGACCAGTTCGGCACCGACATGGCGGCCAACGCGATCGACTACGGCATCAAGTCGCGCAAGGACAACAAGCCGCTGAAGGGCTGGGTGAAGACGCCGATCGAGCTGGTCTCGGCGAAGAACCTCAAGTAAGGACCGAGCCGAGCCCACCGCCGGGTGCGGCTCGGCACAGGCTCGACGCCATGACGGCCACATTCGCGATGAACTCACCCGACCCCGGTGCTGCGGCACTCGAGCTCCACGGGCTCACACGCCGCTATCCCGGCGTGCTTGCGCTCGACGGCGTGGACCTGACGCTGCGGCCCGCAGAGGTGCATGCGCTCGCAGGTGAGAACGGTGCAGGCAAGTCGAGCCTGATCAAGATCCTGTGCGGCGCAGACCGGGCCGATGGCGGGCAGATGACGCTGTTCGGCGAGGCCTATGCGCCGGGCAGCCCGCTGGATGCGATACGCGCCGGCATCCGTGTCGTGCACCAGGAACTGCACATGCTCGACGGGCTGTCGGTGGCAGAGAACCTGCAGTTCGAAAAGCTGCCACGGTCGCGCCTGGGCTTGCTCGACCGAAAGGCCATGGACCTGCGCGCACGCGAGTTGCTCGCCCTGGTCGGTCTCGACGATCTCGCGCCGTCGACGCGGGTCGCGGGCCTCGGCATGGCGCAGCGCCAGCTGATCGAGATCGCCAAGGCCCTGTCGAGCCGCAGCCGCATCGTCATCATGGACGAGCCGACCGCGACCCTGACGCCGCGCGAGACCGACCGGCTGCTGCAGATCATCCGCCGGCTGCGCGACGGCGGCGTGACGGTCGTGTTCGTCTCGCATCATCTGCAGGAATTGTTCGATGTCTGCGACCGCGTCACGGTGCTGCGCAACGGCCGCAAGGTCGCGACGCAGCCGATGGCCGGGACGAGCACGGACGACCTGGTGCGCCTGATGGTCGGGCGCGACCTGGCCGAGCGGGCGCCGCGCCGGAGCGCCGCGCCGACCGCGCAGCGCGCGCCGGCCTTGCGGGTGCAGGGCCTGCGCTATCGGGGCCAGCGCGGCCACGCCGCACTCGACTTCAGCCTGCACTATGGCGAGATCGTCGGCCTCGCGGGCCTGGTCGGGTCGGGCCGCACCGAGACGGTTCGCGCGATCTTCGGCGCCGATGCGGTCATCGCGGGCCAGGTCTTCCGCGACGAGCGACCGGTGCGCATCGGCGGCCCGAAGGATGCGCTCGCCGAAGGCATCTGCCTGGTCACCGAGAACCGCAAGGACGAGGGCCTGATCCTCGACATGCCGATCCGCGCCAACCTCAGCCTCGCGAGCCTGCGCGCGGTGTCGCGATCGGGCGTGATGCAGGCCGACGCCGAAGCCGACGCGGCGCGCCGGATGGTCTCGAAACTGCAGATCCGCCTCGCCTCGATCCACCAGCCGGTGCGCGAGCTCTCCGGCGGCAACCAGCAGAAGGTCGTGCTCGGCAAGTGGCTGCTGCGCGCGCCGAAGGTGCTGCTGCTCGACGAGCCGACCCGCGGCGTCGACGTCGGCGCCAAGGCCGAGATCCATGCGCTGCTCGAGCGCATGGCGGCCGATGGGCTGGCAGTGCTGGTGGTGTCGTCCGACCTGCGCGAGCTGATGAGCCTGTGCGATCGCATGCTGGTGATGAGCCGCGGCGTTCTGGCCGGTGAGATCGCACGCGCGCAGTTCGACGAGGAAGCCATCCTCGCGATGGCCTACCAGGAATACACGCGCAGCGCCGGCGCTTCGTGCGCCCGCGCCGCTTGAGTGCAGGTGGTATCGATGTTGACTCCGACCCCTTCCGCCGCGACCGCCGCGGCTCCGATCTCGCTGCGCCAGAAGTCGAGCGCCGCGTTGCGCGAGGCCGGCATCGGCGTCGCGCTGGTGTGCCTCACCGCGGTCTTCGCCATGCTGTCGCCGATCTTCCTGACCTCGAGCAACCTCACCAACATCTTCACGCAGATCTCGATCAACGTGATCCTGGCCGTCGGCATGACCTTCGTGATCCTGATCGGCGGCATCGATCTGTCGGTCGGCTCGGTGATGGCCTTCAGCGCCGTCGTCGCCGGCACCGTGCTGAAGCTCGACGGGCTGGACACGGGCCCGGCCATCGGCCTGGCGCTCGCGGCCAGCATCGGCATCGGCGCGCTCTGCGGGCTGGCCAATGGCGCGGTGTCGGCGTACTGGGGCATACCGTCGTTCATCGTCACGCTCGGCATGCTCAACATCGCGCGCGGCGCGGCCCTGCAATGGACGCAGGCGCGCTCGCTCTACGAGTTTCCCGATGCGTTCAACGACTTCGGCAGCGCCACGCTGCTCGGCGCACCGGCGATCTTCCTGGTCGCGCTGGCCCTCGTGGCGCTGGGCTGGTTCGTCCTCAATCGCACGGTGTTCGGGCGCCTGATCTACGCGATCGGCAACAACGAAGAGGCGGTGCGGCTGGCCGGCCACAGCGTGCGCGGCCACAAGATCGCCGCGTTCGTGATCTGCGGCGCGATGGTCGGCGTGGGCGCGGTGATCTACATGACGCGGCTGACCATCGCCAGCCCGATCTCGGGCATCGGCTTCGAGCTCAACGCGATCGCGGCGGTGATCATCGGCGGCACCAGCCTGAGCGGCGGCCGCGGCTCCATCGTCGGCACCCTGCTCGGCGCCTGCATCATCGGCGTGCTCGCCAACGGGCTGATCCTGATCGGCATGAGCGACTTCCTGCGCCAGATGGTGACCGGTTTCGTGATCATCCTGGCTGTCGTGCTCGACGTGTACCGCGCCCGCCTGGCCCGCGCGGTCGCCTGATGGCCGCCGTGCCCCACCCTTCCGAAGCAACGCGATGAGCACGATCAAGGACGTGGCACTGCACGCGAAGGTGTCGGTCGCGACCGTGTCGCATGTCGTCAACGACACCCGCTTCGTCAGCGAGGCGACGCGCCTGCGCGTGCAGCAGGCGATCGAGGAGCTGCGTTACGTGCCCAGCGCGCTGGCGCGCAGCCTGAAGAGCAACCGCACCCACACGGTCGGGATGATGATCCCGAACAACTCGAACCCGTATTTCGCCGAGATCATTCGAGGCATCGAAGACACCTGTTACGACGCCGGCTTCAACGTCATCCTGTGCAACTCCGACGACGACCCGCTGAAGCAGAGCACCTATGTGCGCCTGCTCAGCGAGAAGCAGGTCGACGGCCTGATCGTGCTGTCGTCCGGCAGCGATGTGGAGCTGCTGGACACGCTGCGCACCGCGACGATGCCGCAAGTCGTCGTCGACCGCGAGATCGAAGAACTGGCCGCCGATCTGGTCGAGGTCAACCACGAGGCCGGCGGCTTGCTCGCGACGCAGCACCTGCTGCAGCTCGGCCACCGGCGCATCGCCTGCATTGCCGGGCCGCAGACGCTGTCGTCGGCGCGCCAGCGCGTGCAGGGCTACCTGCGTGCGCTGCACGAGGCTGGCGTGGCGGTCGACGACAGGCTGATGCGATCCAGCGATTTCACCAGCGCCGGCGGGCATGCGGCGATGTCGTCGCTGCTCGACGTCGCGTCGCCGGCCGATCGCCCGAGCGCGGTGTTCGCATCGAACGACCTGATGGCCATCGGCGCCATCTGCGCGGCAGCCGCCGACGGGCTGCGCATCCCGGACGACCTGTCGGTGATCGGCTTCGACGACATCGCCCTCGCCGCGTTCAGCAACCCGCCGCTGAGCAGCATCGTGCAGCCCAAGCACGCGACCGGCGTGCTGGCGGCGCAGCTGCTGCTGAAGCGCATCGCGCAGCCCGATCGGGAACTGCAGCGCGCGATCCTGCAGCCCACGCTGGTGGTGCGCCACTCCACCGGGCCGCACGGCGGAGTGACGCGATGAGCCGTGGTCCGGTGGTCGTCCTGGGGAGCGTCAATGCCGACCTGATGTTGCGCTGCCCGCAGCTGCCCGTTCCCGGCGAGACCGTGCACGGTCGCGACTTTCACACCGTGCCCGGCGGCAAGGGCGCGAACCAGGCGGTGGCCGCGGCGCGGCTGGGCGCGTCGGTCGGCTTCATCGGCTGCGTCGGCGACGACGAGTTCGGGCGCAGCGCGCGCCGCCTGCTCGCGGCCGAAGGCATCGGCACCGAACACCTTCACTGCATCGGTGCAGCGACCACCGGCGTCGCGATGATCCTGGTCGACGACGCCGGCCAGAACTGCATCGCCCTGGCGGCAGGCGCGAACGCAGCCTTGAGCATCGCGCACGTGGATGGCGCGAAAGCGATGATTCAGCGCGCGGCCCTGCTGATCTGCCAGCTGGAGTGCCCGCTGCCGGTCATGGCGCATGGCATCGCGCTGGCGCATGCGGCAAATGTGCCGGTGCTGCTGAATCCGGCACCGATGCAGGTCTTGCCGCCGGAGCTGCTGGCGCAGGTCGACGTCCTCGTGCCCAACGAGACCGAAGCCGCAGCGCTGCTCGGCCTTGCGCCCGGCGCGCACTTCGACGCCGCGGTCGCGGCCAAACGCCTGCGCGGGTCGGGCCCGCGCACGGTCATCGTCACGCTCGGCGCCCGCGGCGTCCAGCTCGCATCGGACGGCATCGACCGGCACCTGGCGGCACCGGTGGTCCGCGCCATCGACACGACCGGGGCCGGCGACACGTTCATCGGCGCGTACGCAGCGGCCTGGTGCGAGGGCGCGACCGTGACCGAGGCGATCGACGTCGCGCAACGGGCCGCCGCGATCAGCGTCACGAAGGCGGGCGCCATCGCGGCGATGCCGCGCCGCAGCGAACTCATGCTGTCGATGTCGGGGCGCGCGTGAAGAAGACAGCCCTGCTCCATGGTGAACTCTCGCAGCTGGTCGCGACGCTCGGGCATGGCGACTCGATCGTGATCGCCGACGCCGGCTTGCCGGTGCCGCCCGGCACGCGCTGCATCGATCTGGCCGT
>Ga0068867_100001142_pt1 | contig 18136 bp, 14 predicted proteins | sample KBSMisM32_FD_65649 | JGI IMG/M metagenome (GOLD analysis project Ga0068867, IMG submission 65649) | Miscanthus rhizosphere microbial communities from Kellogg Biological Station, Michigan, USA - KBS Miscanthus M3-2 | ecosystem: Host-associated > Plants > Roots > Rhizosphere > Soil ...
CCGGCTCGGCGCAGGCGAGAGCTTCGACGTCGCGGTCGTCGAGGACAGCGCGATGGCGGGCTTTCGCCTGCCCACCGGCGCCGCCACGGTGCTGACCGAGCACGAGGTGCTGCGGCCGCGCAGGCCCGATTGGCGACCCGGTCCTCCTTTGGGCTGGCCGGCCTGGGCCTGGAACGAGCTCGACTGGCGCCGCCGTCATCGCTTCCAGGGCGAGGCCTGGGGACGCTTCGATCGCCTGCTCGCCTTCACCGGACGCGACGCCCGGGCGATGACCGAGCTGCGCCCGGACCTCGCCGGCAAGGTCGCGGTCAGCCCCTTCGGGCTGGTCATCCCGCCCGCGGCCGACCCCGGTGCGGAGATCGCCGACAGCCTCGTCTTCAGCGGCAACTTCACCCACCAGCCGAACCGCGACGCGGCCGAGTGGCTGGCGGACGAGATCGTGCCGGCGCTGCTGCGACTGCGGCCGGCGGCCCAGCTGCGCCTTGTCGGAAACGCGCCCCCGGCGGGGCTGTCGTCCAGGCCCGGCGCGGGCATCGAGGTCATAGCCGATCCCATCGCCGTCGAGCCCTACATAGAGTCCGCCGCGGTCGTGCTCGCCCCGGTGCGCACCGGCGGCGGCATGCGGATGAAGGTGCTGCAGGCGCTCGCCGCGGGCAAGGCCGTGGTCACGACGGGGCGGGGAGCCGAGGGCTTCGACTGCTTCGGCGAGGAGCCGCCGCTGCGCGTCGCCGAGACCGCGGAGCAGTTCGCCGCCGTCGCCGCCCAGCTGCTCGACGACGAGAAGACCAGGCGCGCGCTGGGCCGCCAAGCCCGCGAGTTCGCCGAGCGACACCTCAGCCCCGCTGCATGGGCACGGCGATTGGAAGCCGTGTACGAGGATGCGCGCGCCGCAAAGGAGGCGTCCGCCGGTGGCTGAGCACCCGCCCGCGGCCAGCGTCCTGATCCCCAGCCACCAGCGGCGCGAGTCGCTGCGGCGGGTGCTGCTCTCGCTCGCCGCGCAGAGCGCAGACCCGGACTCCTACGAGGTCGTCGTCTCGATCGACGGCTCCACCGACGGCAGCGAGGAGATGCTCGCCGCGCTCGACGTCCCCTACGCCCTGCGCTCTACCGTCGGGTCCGGCCAGGGACGAGCGGCTGCCTGCAACGCGGCGCTGGCGCTCGCCCGCGGCGAGGTGCTGATCGTCCTCGACGACGACATGCGGGTGAGCGGCGCCTACGTCGAGCGGCACCGGTCGCACCATCCGCCGGGCTCGCGCCGCTGCGTGGTCGGCGCCGCCCCGATCGAGCTCGACGAGCGCAGCCCGCGCGCCGCACGGCATGCCCAAGCGAAGTTCAACGCCCATCTCGATCGCCTGGCCGAGCCTGGGCACGCGTTCGCGGCGCGTGACTTCTACTCCGGCAACGCATCGCTGCGGGCGGAGGTCCTGCGCGAGGTCGGCGGCTTCAGCGAGTCCTTCGCCGTCTACGGCAACGAGGACGTCGACCTCTCCCTGCGACTGCGCGCGGCCGGCGTCGAGATCTCCTACGACGCCGAGGCGCTCGCGGTGCAGGCCTACGAAAAGGACCTGCGGGCCCTGGCCCGCGATACGACGCAGAAAGGCCACACCGCGGTGGTCCTCGCCCGCGCCCACCCCGGGGCCTTCGCCGAGCTGAAGCTGGCGAACCCCTGGGACGGCTCGCGCCCCTGGCTGGCCGCGCGGGCAGTGCTGCTGCGCCTCACCCGCCGGGCGCCAGCGCTGCGGCGCCTCGTCGTCGCCACCGCCGTCGCCCTTGAGCGGCTCGGCTTCTGGCGGGCTCCTCTCTTCTACCGCGCCGTGCTCGACTATGCCTTCTGGGCAGGGGTGGACGGCGAGCTGCGCGAATCCACCTGCAAGGGCGATCTGGAGCGCCTCGCCCGGGAGCTGCGTCGTGGCCCGATCGATCTGGTTCTACACCGATAGCCGTGAGCTCGGCGGGGCCGAGCTCTCGTTGCTGATGCTGATCGAGGGACTCGATCGGGACCGCTGGGCGCCGACCCTGCTGCTCGACGACGCCGTCGGGGTCGAGCCACTCGCCGAGCGCGCCGGCGAGCTGGGAGCGACGGTGCGACGCGTGCGGGCGATGCCGCTGGGCGTCGCCGGCGCGATGCGAGCGATCGGTCTGGTCCGCCTGCTGCGAGGCGAGCGGCCCGCCGTCTTCCACGCCCACATGAGCTGGCCGCTGGCGGCGAAGTGGGCGCTCGCCGCCGCTGTCGTCGCCCGCGTGCCCTGCCTCGGCACCGTGCAGCTGATCCCGGAGTTCGAGCTCGGCCGCTCGTCATTCCTCCAGCTTCGCCTTCTCGCCCGCGCGGTCGACCGCTACGCGGCGGTCTCGCGCGAGGTCGCCGCGGAGCTCGCCGGGCGCTTCCGCTGGCCCGCCGGCAAGATCGACGTCGTCTACAACGCGGTCCGGGCCGAGCGCTTCGGCGCGCCGGCGCCGGACGGCCTGCGCGAGGAGCTCGGCGGCGCCGGCCTGCCCCTGGTCCTCACCTGCGCGCGCCTCGACGAGCAGAAGGGCCACGACGTGCTGCTGCGCGCCGCCGCGCGACTGCCCGGCGTTGCCTTCGCCTTCGCCGGGGAAGGTCCGCTGCGGAGCGGGCTGGAAACGCTCGCGGCCGATCTCGGCCTCGCCGACAGGGTCGCCTTCCTCGGCCGTCGCGACGACGTCCCGGCGCTGCTCGCCGCCTGCGACGTCTTCGCCCTGCCGTCGCTCTACGAGGGATCCTCGCTGGCCGTGCTCGAGGCGATGGCAGCCCGGCGCGCCGTGGTCAGCTCGGCGATCGGCGGCACCGAAGAGCTGATCGAGGACGGTCGCAGCGGCCTGCTCGTCCCGCCCGGCGACGTCGACGGCCTGCGCGCCGCCCTGGTCCGCGTCGTCGAGGACGAGTCGCTGCGTACGACGCTGGCCGGGCGCGCACGCGAGCGCGTGGAGCGCGACTTCACCCCGCGGGCGATGGTCGGCGCAAACGAACGGATCTACGCGGAGCTGCTCGGCGATGGCTGACGCCAGGACCGCCGAGGGTCTGCCCGAGAAGCAGCTCAACGAGCTGCTGCGCCGGGTCGACTGGCGTTTCCTGCTGCGATCCGAGAAGGCGCCGACCGTCGCCGACATGACCGCGGGCAAGACGTCTCTGGCGGTGCACCTGATCGCCGCGGAGGAACAGCCGCTGCCGGGCGACGCGGACCTGGCGACGATCGGCTACCCGACTCGGCTGGCCCTGCGCGGGGCGATCGAGTCGGTGCGCCCCGGCGGTGAGATCGCCTGCCTCTGGCGCCTGCCCAGGCCCGCCGGTCCACAGCGGGCCGCGGCCCGCCTGCGCGCCGCCGGGCTGGAAAGCGTCCAGGTCCTCTGGCCCGGTCCGACCCCCTTCGGCTCGCCGCAGTTCTGGCTGCCGCTGGAGAGCCCGGTTGCGACCGAGCGGCTGCTCGCGTCGCGGCCGCCGAGGTCGGTCCTTCACGCGATTCTGCGGCCGCTCTGGCGCGCCGCCGTGCGCACCGGTCTGCTGGCGCCGATCTGCCTGATCGGCAGGACGCCGGGAGCGTCCGAGAGCGGCCCCGACGCCCTCGACACGACGTTCGACCGCGGCAGCGGCCTGCTGCTCACGGGCGGGCGGCGCAGCATCAACAAGGCGGCCGGCATTGCGCTCGACCCCGCCGGTGCGCCGGTCGAGGTCCTCAAGTTCGCCCGCGTCGCCGCGGCCGACGGGGCCTTGGAGCGCGAGGCGGCGGCCCTGCGCACGATCGAAGCCGAGCGACCGGAGCTGCCGGGAGTGCCCCGCCTGCTCGCCGCGGGACGGCGGGCCGGCAGGCGAGCGCTCGCCGAGAGCGCGGTCGAGGGCACGCCGTTGATCGAGCGTTTGAGCCCGGCGAGCTTCGAAGAGCTCGCCGGCGCCGTCGCCGGTTGGCTGATCGGCCTGGCCCAGGGCGGCGAACCGCGGGCGCCGGCCGAGTGGCGGGAGAGGCTTGTCGGCGAGCGACTGCGCCGCTTCGAGCGTGAGTTCGGCGCCGTTCTCGCCGCCGGAACGCTGGAGAGGCTGGAGGACACCCTCGCCGCGCTCGGTCCCCTGCCGATCGTCCCCGAGCATCGCGACTGCTCGCCCTGGAACGTCGTCCTCGGCGAGCGCGATGCGCCCGGCCTCCACGACTGGGAGTCGGCCGAGCCGCACGGCCTGCCCGGCCTCGACCTCGCCTACTTCCTCGCCAACTGCGCCTTCGTCCTCGACGGCGCCCTCGAGTCGGGCCGCACGCGCGAGAGCTACGACCGACTGCGCGACCCGACGACGCCCCTCGGCGCCGTCGCCGCCCGCAGCGAGGCCGAATACAGCGAAGCTCTCGCGATCGACGCCGACGACTACGCTCGCTTGCGCCTGCTCGCCTGGCTAGTCCACAGCGCCTCGGACTACAACCACCTCGCGATGGAGTCCGGCCGCGAGGCCCTCGACCGCACCGCCCTGCGCACCAGCACCTACCTCGGCCTGATCGAAGCTGAGCTCGCACTGGCCTCGTAGAAAGGCTTGGCGAAAATGACTACCGTCGCCTCCCCGCTGTTTCGGGGGTCTCCAGCGAGGGGGTGGCTCCCTCGGGATCCTGTTTCGCACAGTCGCCGCGGCCGGGGATGCTGCTTCTGCTTCCAGGGTGGCCCAACCAAGGTTGCTTCAGGCTGATGCCGATCGTCGAGGCGACGGCGACGAATTCTGGCCAGCTCAGGGCGATGGTGATCTGCACCTGATCGACGCTACGTGGATACCGGTTGGCCCTCAAGTTGAGCACTTCATAAAGAGAGAAGGGGTCATCGTTGCCAAAAGCCCCGCAAAGTGGCAGGAAATACATCTGATGCACGAAGCCCACGAACAAATCCCCCGACCAAAACTCAACTGTCCTTTAACGGCTCTGGAGTAGAGCTGCCCCCGAAAACGAGGAATTCGTGATTTCAGCCAGCCCCTCCTAGTCGCGCCGCAGGCGCAGCCACCAGCCGGGAAGGGCCTCGCCGGTGATCGCCTTCCAGAGCACGGCGAGGGCGCCGTCGGCGCCGTGGACGCTGACCCGGCGCAGGCGGTAGCGATCGGTATCGACCCGGTTGCGGCCCTTCTCGGTCGTGAAGGCGGCGGCGTAACCCGCCGCCTCGGCGTCGCGACAGACGGCGTCGTCGTGATCGCCGTTCGGGTAGGCGAGGATCGCGGAGACGGTCGGCAGCCGTTCGCGCAGTTCGGCGAGCGAGCCGCCCAGCTCCTCACCTCGCTCGTCCATCCCGAGCCGAGTCAAGCGCCGGTGATGGCGGGTGTGGGAGCCGATCGTCACCCCGGCCTCGGCGAGCTCGGCGACCTGCCCCCAGCTCGCCACGGGCTCGCCGTCGATCCAGTGCGCCGTGCCGCCCAGCTCCGCGGTCGGCACGAACAGCTGCGGGCGCCAGCGCGCGTGACGCAAGAGGGGCCCGACGCAGTCGGCGATCGCGTCGTCGACGGTGATCGCGACGCCGCGGCGCGGCAGGCTCGCCAGCTCGCCGGCGTGAAAGGCAAGGATCGTGTCGGCGTCGAGGGGCCTGAATCCGAGCAGCCTCAGCGCCCGGAGCTGACGGGAGAAGCGACGGGGCGAGATGTCGATCCGCTCCTGGCCCGGCTTCAGCTCTCCCGAGAAGCGGTGGTAGACGAGCGCCGCGTATGACCTGCCGTCGAGACGGCGCAGCGCCCGAATCCCCCAAATCGAGTCGAGCCGGGTGGGCGCCTGGCCGCTCACCTACACTCGCCTCCGATGAGATCGCCATGCGGACGGCGAAGGCGATGATCGCAGCGGCGCTCGAAGAGCGGATCGCGCTGATGGCGCCCTCGCGAAGGCTGCGCATGTCGCTCGCCGAGCGGGCGATCGAGCGGTTCGCGGGCGACAGGGCGATCAGCGTCCTCGATGCCGGCTGCGGCGACGGCTTGATCTCGCTCGCCCTCGCCAAGCGCCATCCCGACTGGTCGCTCGTCGGCATGGACCTGAGCGACGAGCTCCTCGACGGCGCCCGCGAGCGGGCGCGCAATCGGGGCCTCGCCAATGCCAGCTTCCGTCAGGCGGACCTGACCAAGGCCCTGCCCGGAGAGGGCTTCGACGCGGTCATGGCGATCGAGTGCCTGAGCGAGATTCCCGACGATCGCGCCGCCCTCGCCGCGATCGTCGCGGCGCTGCGCCCCGGTGGGCTCTTCGTGGTCCAGGTGCCCGATCGCGACTGGAAGCCGGTGCTCGGCGGCAGCTCGCCGGTATGGCGGCACGAGGTCAGGCACGGCTACAGCGCCGCCGAGCTGAGCGAGATGCTGACCGAGGCCGGCGTCGGCGAGATCGGCGTCTCGCCGACCTACCGCACGACGGCCGCCGCCGCCCAGGAGGTGCGAGACCGGATCAAGGACCGCTCGCTCGCCCTGCGCGCCGTCGCCTTTCCGGCGATGGTCGCCGCGGCGCATCTGGAGCGAATGGGAATCACCGGGGGGCCGGCAAACGCCCATTTCGCCGTCGCTCGCCAACCCCTGCCTTCGCACGCGCATGGAGCTGCATTCTGACCGAGCGGCCCGCCCGAAAGACGCACCTGCGCGGCATCGAGGGGATGCGGGCGCTGGCCGCCGGCACGATCGTGCTCGTTCACGTCTGGGCCTTCTCCTCGCCGAGCGGCGCCGTGCTCGGCGCCAGCGACTGGCGCGGCAACGCGATCTCGGCCCTCTCGACGGGCGTGACGCTCTTCTTCACGCTCTCCGGCTTCCTCCTCTACAGGCCCTTCGCCGCCTCGATCGCGCGCGCCGTGCCGCACATGCCGATCTCCACCTACCTGCGCAACCGCTTCCTGCGCATCGCCCCCGCCTACTGGGCGATCCTGCTGCTGGCGGCGGTCGTTCTCGGCTCGGTCGGCATCCGCAATGCGGCCGGGGGCCTCGAAGTCGGGCGCCTCACCGATCCCTCGGTCCTCGCCCAGGCGGGCCTGCTGGTCTACGACTACCGTCCCAGCCAGCTGCTGATCGGCATCGGCCCCGCCTGGTCGCTGGCGGTCGAGGTCGTCTTCTACCTGGCGCTGCCGGTCCTCGTCCTGGCCGCCGCGGCGCTCGCCCGCCGCTTCGAGTCGCGCCGAGATCGCGTCCTGGTCCTGCTCGGCCCGCCGCTGCTGCTGCTCCTGGTCGGGCTCAGCGGCAAGGCGGTGGCCGGCATCGCGCTGCCCGCCGACCCGACCGCCGGCTACGACGCCAACTGGCACTCGGTCGTCGAGCGCAGCTTCTGGGCCCAGGCCGATCTCTTCAGCTTCGGCATGGCGGTCGCCGTCCTCTTCGTCGAGGTCGAGGACGGCCGCCTCGTCCTACCCGATCGCTGGCGCTGGGCCGCGTGCGGCCTCGCCGCCCTGATCTTCGTCCCCTGCGCCTGGACCATCCACCAGGGCGAGCAGAGCTACCTGCTGCAGAACACCGGCGAGGCGCTCGCCATCGCCCTCGCCTTCGCCGCCGTCGTCCTTCCCGCCGAGCCTGGCGCGGGCAAAGAGCGCGTGATCGGCTGGCTCGAGGGGCCCTTCCTCGTCGCCTTCGGCATCGCCTCCTACAGCGTCTTCCTCTGGCACGTGCCGGTCACCGACTGGCTCGCCGCGCACGACCTGATGCTCGAGGGATGGGGTGGGCTGCTGGTCAACACCGCGATCGTCGGCGTTCTCGTCGGCGCTCTCTCGGCCCTCACCTACCGCTTCGTCGAGCGACCGGCGCTGCGCTACAAGCGCTCGACCCAGGACCCCCGCACGATCGGGGGTCGCAGCCTACTGGCCAGGCCGCGGAAGGCTCCCGCCGGCCAGCCTGACGCCGCGTAGGTACTCCAGGGTCCTGACCGCGAAGAACGCCCGTCGCGCCCGCTCCCCTTCGAGACCGCTCTTGACCAGAGCGACCGCGGCGGCGCGCAGCGGCGCGGCGAGCCATGCGGGCGCGTAGACGAAGGGGGTCAGCAGCCAACGGCTGCGGCGGGTATTGAAGCTCGGCGAGGCGGCCGTCCCCTCGGCCAGCTCGGGATGCTTCGCCAGCAGCTCGCGGTCGGCGCGCCCCGACTCGCGCGCACGCCGCAGGTAACTGGCGGGGTCGACGTCGTAGTACTGGTAGCTGATCGCAGCGGGCTCGAAGACGATCGAGTAGCCCGCGCGCCGCAGTCGGTGGCCGAAATCGATGTCCTCGCCGCCGAAGAGCCCCTCCCTGGTGAAATCCGCGTCGAAGCCGCCGACGGCGTCGTAGGCCGTCCGAGAGATCGAGAGCTGGCCGGTGAGCAGATCGTCGACCCGGATCTCGGCCTCCGGCGCCGCGAGGCGCTCGCGCCGCCGCCGAGCCCAGTCGCCGACGCCCCAGCTCAGCATGTTCGGCGGCGAGTCAGGGTGCACCGGCATGTCGCCGAGGACGACGTCGGCGCCCTCGCGGTGGCGGCGGTCGTGCTCGGCGAGCATCGCCGGATCCGCCTCCATGTCGTCGTCGAGGGTCAGCAACAGCTCTCCGGCGGCAGCCGCGGCCCCGGCGTTGCGGGCCTGGGCGGCGCCGCCGTTCGGCTGCTCGATCACCTGCAGCGAAAAGCCGACCTCGAGCGCGCGCAGCGCCTCGGCGCTGCCGTCGGCCGAGCCGTCGACGACGACGATCGCCTCGAAGTCCCGCTCGCTCTGGCGGCCCAGCGCCGCGACGCTGCGCAGGACGACCTCGCGGCGTTCGTAGGTGGGGACGACGACCGAGAAGCGGGTCACCCGCCCTCCTCCGCGAGCCGCTCTTCGGGCGGCCGCCGCGACTCGACGAGGCGGCGGGCGAGGGGCGGCAGGGCAAAGGCGAGCGCAGCCCCGGCGCGAGCCCGCGGCTCCGCGCCGGAGGTGGCCGCCAGCCGCAGCAGGCGACCGCGCGAGAGGCTCGAGTCGAGCTGCTCCCGCGTCTCCTCGCGGACGGCGTCGCTGCGCCGCCGCCTCGACTCGCGTTCCAGCAGAGGACGCTCCTCGACCCTCAGGTCGGGGTTGGCCGCGGCCTTTTCCAGCATCCGCACGCGGTCCCAAAGGCTCTCGACGCGACCCGACGTCAGGCCGCCGGGAGCGAGCACGTAGTCGTAGTAGGGCAGGTCGACGAGCCCGGCGCTGGAACCGGCCAAGATCATGCGCAACCAGCAATCCCAGTCGTGACCCACCCTGAGGCTCTCGTCGAAGCCGCCGAGCTCGCGCAGGCGCGAGATCCGCGCCGCGGGCCAGCCGCCGACGAAGCAGCTGACGAGGATCGCCTGGCGCTGGTCGGCGATGGCGAAGGGATTCTCCCCGAGGTAGCTGCCCACCGACCGACCGCCGACGACGAAGCGCGAATCGGTCGTGACCAGGTCGAGGTCGGGACGCTCCGTGGCAAGGCGGGACAGAGCCTCGATCCGTCGGGGGTCGAATCCGTCGTCGGCGTCGAGCACTGCCATGAACTCGCCGCTGGCCTCCTTCGCACCCACGTTGCGGGCCGAGGCGGCGCCGCCGTTCTCCTTGCGAACGACCTCGATGCGATCGCCGAAGGGCCGCAGGGCTCCGGCGAGATCGTCGGTCGAACCGTCGTCGACGACGATCACCTCGTGCGCCGGCAGCGACTGGTCGAGGGCCGAGCGCACCGCGCCGGCGATCGTCGCCGCCGCCTGGTAGGCGGGGATGACGATCGAGAAGCTCGGCGGCGCCTGCAACGGCCTCAGGCCCTCGGGCGGGGGCGGCGCCAGGATCGCCCCGGTTCCCAAGTGCTCGCGCGCGCTCACGAGGGCAAGCGCCAGCTGTGCGGCAGGACGACGTCGCCGTCGGCGCCCGAGATCGGCGTCGGCCGGTCCGCCAGCACGCCCGGCTCGACGTCGAAGAAGGCCGCGGCCTGCAGGCCGTCCTGGATCTGGCGCTTGCCTTTGAGCAGGACGTCGATCCGGTAGCGGCCGGGCAGCAGCGGCAGGGCATCTATGTCGCACTCGATCCGCGGCCCGAGCGAGGAATCGCGCACGTCCACCGGGGCGGGTACCTCGCTGTCGAGGGTGGCGACCGGGTGCCCGAGCGTGTTGAGGATCGTCAGCCGGCACTCCATCATCGGCAGCACCTCGGTCACCTCGACGACGATCTTCGCCGCCCGGCCGGCGACGACCGTGTCCGCAAGACCACCCTCGGCGTCGCGGACTTCGACGCGACTGATCAGGCTCTCGTCGTAGGCGCGGCTGTCGCGGTCGGTGCGCTCCAGCAGATCGCCCCCGGCGGCCCGCTCCAGCGTCCGCAGGTAGCCGTCGATCGCCTCGCCGACCGGCGCGTCGGCCACCATGCGGCCCCTTTCGAGCAGCACGCCGCGCTGGCAAAGTGCCTGCAAAATCGCGAGATTGTGGGAGACGAAGATGACTGTCCTGCCGGCTTCGGCGACCTCGTTCATCTTGCCGAGCGACTTGCGCTGGAAGGCTGCATCGCCCACCGCCAGCACCTCGTCGACGAGCAGGATCTCGGGCTCGAGATGAGCGGCGACGGCGAAGGCGAGACGGACGGACATGCCGCTCGAGTAGCGCTTGACCGGGGTGTCGAGGAAGCGCTCGATCTCGGCGAAGGCGACGATTTCGTCGAAGCGCTGGCGGATCTCGGCGCGGCGCATGCCGAGGATGGCGCCGTTGAGGAAGATGTTCTCGCGGCCGGTCAGCTCGGGGTGAAAGCCGGTGCCGACCTCGAGCAGCGAGCCGGTGCGGCCGGTGACGTCCGCCCAGCCGGCGGTCGGCTCGACGATGCGCGAGAGGATCTTCAGCAGCGTGCTCTTGCCCGCTCCGTTGTGACCGATCAGGCCGACGACTTCGCCCCGTTCGATCGTCAGCGAGAGGTCGCGCAGCGCCCATAGCGTGTCCCCCTCGGACCGCTTTCGATGCCGCCCGGTGAGCCTGCCCAGCGAGCCCTTGGCCGCTTCGACCATGCTCTCCCGCAGCGTGCCGTAACCGCGCCGGCTCAGGCCGAGCTCGTAGCTCTTGCCCAGCCCCTTCGTCTCTATCGCGACCGCGCTCATGGCTAGATGAAGTCGGCGAAGCTGCGCTCGACGCGGTCGAAGTAGGCGAGCCCGGCGATCAGCAGGACCAGGGCCGAGATGGCGGAGACGCCGATCAGCTCCCAGGGCGCGTCGCCGGTGCCGAGCGTCGCCCAGCGGAAGCCTTCGACGACGCCGACCATCGGGTTGACCGCCGAGAGCGTCCGCCAGGGCTCGGAGATGAGGCTGCTGGGGTAGGCGATCGGCGTGGCGAAGAGCCACATCTGGATCGCGAAGGGGATCACGTAGCGAACGTCGCGATAGCGGACGTTGACCGCCGAGAGGCCGGCGGTGACGCCGAGCCCGGCGGCGACCATGATCAGGACCAGGACCGGCAGGAACAGCACCGCGACCGATGGGACGAAGCCGTAGATCAAGACGATCGCGAAGAGGATGACCAGCGAGATGCCGAGGTCGAGGAAGCCCGCGGCGAGCACGCCGGCCGGCATGAAGATGCGCGGAAAGTAGATTTTCGCCACCAGCGAGGAGTTGGCGACGAGGCTTTCGGAGCCGAGCAGCAGCGTGTTGGCGAAGTAGGTCCAGGGGACCAGCGCGGCGAGGCTGAAGAGGGCATATGGCAGCCCATCCGAGGAGACGCCGGCGACGCGGCCGAAGAAGAGCGAGAAGACGACCATGAAGCCGACCGGCTGCAGGATCGCCCAGACGGCGCCGAGCGCCGTTTGCCGGTAGCGCACGGTGACGTCGCGGGCGGCGATCTGAAAGGCGAGATCGCGGTAGCGCCAGAGCTCGCGCGGCGAGAGCACCCGTCCGAAGCCGCCGGTCGGCTTCAGCCGGATCGTCTCGGGGGGTGGCGCCGCCTCCGGCATCCCCTCCGCGATCGGCCTCTCAACCGTTTCTGTGCTCATCGAATCACCATCGTCGCGAGGCTACTCGCCCTCAAGTTCGACATCGCTTCCGGTGCGCCTTTTGCGGGTTATAACCACATAAAGCGCACTGGAAGGGGTCAGGCGCCTGCCAGCCGCAGAAGCCCTTTGCGCAGCGGCCCCGGCCAGCCGGCACCGAGCAGCTTGCGGCGCAGGCGGCGGGGAGTGTCGGAGGCGTGGACCTCGATCCGCGGCAGCGCCTGGCGGTCGGCGCCGGCGGTGACGACTCCCGGTTCAACCGTGAAGGAGGCCTCGTACCCCGTGGCGCGGGCGACCGCGGCGATCGAGGGGCTCCACTCGCCATAGGGGTAGGAGAAGACCCTCGGACGGGGCAAGCCGGCCTGCTCCAGCAGCGTCGCCGAGCCGGCGATCTCCGGCTCGAGCTCGTCCTCGGCCAGCTTCGTCAGCTGGCGATGCGAAACGGTGTGCGAGCCGGTCTCGATTCCCTGCGCCGCGACCGCCCGCAGGCCGTCGGCGTCGAGCAGGTCGAGGGTCGTCGCCCGGTGCTTGTCGTCCCACTCGTTGGTGCCGCCGAGCTTGCCCGCGACGACGAAGACGACGCCGGGCAGGCCGCGCGCGGCGAGAATCGGCGCGCCGACTTCGAGCAGGTCGGCATAGGCGTCGTCGAAGGTGATCAGCAGCGCCTTGCGGGGCAGCTCGCGCTCGCCCGCGAGCGCCGCCAGCGCGGCGTCGAGGTCAACGAACGTCCATCCGGCCCGGCTCAGCGAGTCGAGCTGCGCTTCGAAGAGGCGCGGCGGCACCCCGTACTCGGCGAGAACGGGGTCGTCGCTCAAATCGGCGATCGCGTGATACGCGAGAATGCGCAGCCGCATGCTCAGGGGCACCACGATACGCGCGCGCACCTGGCTGCGGCGCCTGGCCGAGGAGTCGCTGCTCCGCAACGGCGTCTACATCATCGGGATGACCGCGGTGACGATGGGCTTCGGCTTCGTCTTCTGGGTGATCGCCGCCCGCACCCTGCCCGCCGCCGAAGTGGGTCGCGCCTCCGCCCTGATCTCGGCGATGCTCTTCGTCTCGGTCTTCGCCAACCTCGGCCTCGGACAGGTCCTCGTCTCCCGCCTCGCCTCGCGCGCGCCGGGCCACGACTGGTCGCTGACGGTGACGACCGCGGTCGCGGTGGCCGCGGTCGCCAGCCTTCTCGGCGGCGCGATCGCGGCAATCCTCATCCCGCTGCTCGTCCCCGCCCTCAAGGGCGGCATCGGCACCGCCAGTTTCCTGCTGCTTCCGCTCGGGGTCGCCGGCGCCGCCTGCTCGCTGGTGCTCGACTACGCCTGCATCGCCGAGCGCCACGCCAAGCACGCTTTTGTGCGCAACACGGCCGCCGCGCTGATGCGGCTCGTGCTCGTCGGCTTCGCCGCCGCCGCACCGGTGCCGGGCACGACCTGGATCCTGGCGATCTGGGCCGGCTCCTTCGTGATCATCGACGTCTTCGCCTTCACCCGCGTCCTCCCCGCCCTCGGCCACGAGTTCCACACGACGCTGTCGGGCTGGGCGGACGAGCTGCGCGCGATCCGCGGCCTGATCGCCGGGCACCAGTCGATCAACCTCGGCTCCCAGGCCTCCGCCTTCCTCCTGCCCGTGCTCGTCTCAGCCCAGCTCGGGCCCGCCCAGAACGCCTACTTCTACACGACCTTCATGCTCGCCTCCGGCCTCTTCTTCATCGCCACGGCGATCGCCAACGCGCTGTTCGCCGAGGGCGCCCATCACCCCGAGCGGGTCGGCCGCGACGTGCGCCGCGCCGCCCGCCACATCGCGATGCTGGCCGGCCCCGGCGCGCTGGTGCTGATCGTCGCCGGCCCGACGATCCTCAAGGTCTTCGGCGAGGCCTACGCGGAAGAAGGCGACACGCTGCTGCTCATCCTCGTCGGCTCCGCCCTCTTCGACGCCTGCTGGCAGCTCTGCATGGCGTTCCTTCGCATCCGCGGCCGCCTGCGCGAAGCGGCGATCGCGACCTGGGTGACGCTCGTCCTCACGATCTCGGCCACCTGGCTGCTGCTGCCGCCGCTCGGGCTCGAGGGCGCCGGCGTCGGCTGGGCGACCGGCAAACTCGCCGGGCTCTGCGTCGCCCTGGTTCTGCTCCTCCGCGGCCGCGGCTACGCGGCCGGCGATCCGCGCCGCGCCGCGAGCGCCAGCTCGTAGGCCTCCTCGAAGCGGGGGACGATCGCCTCGGGGCCGAACTCCCCGGCGCGGCGACGGCCCGCCTTCCCCATCCTCGTGCGCAGCGGCTCGTCGTCGAGCAGGCGCTGCATCGCGGCGGCGAGATCGTCGCGACTGCCGGGCAGGATCAGGAAACCGGTCTCGCCGTCGACGACGACGTCGGTCAGGCCGCCGATCCGCGAGGCCACGACGGGCCTGCCGGCGGCCGCAGCCTCGAGCGCCGCGAGGCCGAAGGTCTCGGGCAGGAGCGACGGGATGACGCTGAACAGCGAGCGCCGCAGCGCCTCGATCGCCACCGCGTGCGGCATCCGGCCGAACGCGTGCACGCCCGGCATCCCCTCGGCCTCCTTCAGGTAGCAGCGTCCGATCAGGACCAGCGGCGGCGGGTTCTCGAGGGCCTTGTAGGCCTCGATCAGCTGGCCGCCCCCCTTGTCGATCGTGACGTCGCCGATGTAAAGGATGAACGGCTCCGGCGGCAGGGCGTCGAGGCGCGGATCGCGCTCGGCCGGCGCCGGCAGCTCGCGGATGAAGTTGGGCACTATGCGGTGGAGCTCCCCCTCGACGCCGCAGCGGTCGCGCACCGCCGTGCTCACCGGCAGAAAGACGTCGACCGCCCGCCGCAGTCGCGGCTCGGCCAGCCGCGTCCCGACCGCGACCCCGGCGCCCTTCAGCCGCCCGTAGTAGTCGCCGGCGCAGCGCACGCACTTGCCGACTCGCGGTCCGGTGCAGTCGGAACCGCGGTTGAGGAAGCGCTTCGTCGCGCAGACGAGGCCGTAGTCGTGCATCGAGAGCACCAGCGCGGGCCCCGACCGGCGGTCGAGCGGCAGGTATGAGTTGACCAGCCAGTTGTGGGCGTGGATGACGTCGGGACGCTCGCTGCGCAGCAGGCGGCGCAGCTCGCGCGTCGTCTCGAGGTCGGGCAGGGGCGGCGCGTGGTGTCGTTCCGCGTCGAGGTGCATGCCGGGGACGCGGTGCACCATGCTGCCGATCGTGTGCACCTCGACGCCGCCGCCCGGCGGAGGCGCCTCGCCCGCCGGCTGGCGCAGCGTGGCGACCGAGACCCGATGGCCGCGACGGCCGAGCTCGAGGCTCAGGTCCTCGACCATTCGCTCGACCCCCCCGACGATCGGCGCGTATGACTGCGCAAGCATTAGGACGCGCATCGCATCGAGGCTGATCGTAGCGACCGGCAGGAGGGCCTAGCGAGGCCCGCGTATGCGACTGGCGAGCGCCGGGCCAAGCGGAGCAAGGACGCAGGGAGGCCGAATAGCAGCGCTATTTGGTCGACCGAGGACGCAGCAACGCGCCGCGTCCGCCGCCGCCAGGCGTAGGCGGGGGTCTCGCTAGGTCCTCCTAGGCGTGCCAGAATCGGCTCGTGCCAAGCGGTCCGGAGTCCTCAGCGCAGGCCGGTGCGCCCTCGATCTCGGTGCTGATCTGCGCCTACACGCTCGACCGGATCGAGGTTCTCGCAAAGGCGATCGAGTCGGTCCGCGGGCAGCGCACGCCCGCCCACGAGATCGTCCTCGCGATCGACCATTCGCCCGAGCTGCTGGCCGAGTGCGAGCGCCGCTGGCCTGACCTTCGCCTTGCCGAGAACAGCGAGGAACAGGGCCTCTCCGGCGCCCGCAACAGCGGCGTGGCCGCCTGCACGGGCGAGGTCGTCGCCTTCCTCGACGACGACGCGGTCGCCTCGCCGGACTGGCTCAGCCGCCTCGCCGAGGCCTACCGCGACCCGAACGTGTTCGGGGTCGGCGGCGCGGTGCGCCCCGCCTGGGTCGAGGGCAAGCCGCGCTGGTTCCCGGCCGAGTTCGACTGGGTGGTCGGCTGCACGCACTCCGGCATGCCTTCGCGGACCGCTCCGGTGCGCAACCTGGTCGGCGCCAACATGTCGCTGCGCCGCCACGTCCTGGAGGAGGTCGGCGGCTTCCGCCACGAGCTCGGCCGGATCGGCACGATCCCGGCCGGCTGCGAGGAGACCGACCTCTGCATCCGCGTCGGCCAGCGCTGGCCGGAGGCGAAGATCCTCTACGACCCCGTCGCCTCGGTCGACCACTTCGTGCCCGCGAGCAGAGCGAACTGGAGCTACTTCACCTCGCGCTGCCGCGGCGAGGGGCGCTCGAAGGCGGTCCTGGCGGGGCTGGTCGGCAGCCAGTCCGGGCTCGAAGCCGAGCGCGCCTACGTGCGCCGCACGCTGCCGGCCGGCGTCCTGCGCGGCCTCGGCGACGCGCTGCGCGGCGACCCCGGCGGCCTCGGGCGGGCGGCGGCGATAGTCGCCGGACTCTCGACGACGGCGGCCGGATACCTCTCGGCGGGCCGCGAGCGCCGGCGGCTGGCCCGGCGCCGCGAGCGGCTCGAGGCGAGCGCCGGCGAGGACCGGCCGCTGCGCGTGCTGATGGTCACTCCCCGCAGCCCCCTAGCCCAGGGAGGCGTGGAGCGCCACGTGATGGAAGTCAGCAAGCGGCTCGCCGCCGAAGGGGCAGCGGTGACGGTGCTGTGCAGCGAGCCCGGCGGCGAGCCGCTGCGCGAAGAGCGTCGCGACGGCGTCGCGATCCGCACGGTGCGCGCCTGGCCCGCCGACCGCGACTGGTGCCTGGCGCCCCGCATCTGGCGGGAGATGGCGCGAGAGCAGTGGGACGTGGTCCACGTCCAGTCCTACCACACGTTCGTCGCGCCGCTGGCCATGCTGGGCGGGCTCTGGCTGCGCGTCCCCTATGTCGTCACCTTCCACGGCGGCGGCCACTCCTCGGAAGCCCGCAACCGGATCCGCCGCCTGCAGCGCCGCCTGCAGCGGCCGCTGCTGCGCCGCGCGGCCCGCCTCGTCGCGATCGCCCGCTTCGAGGTGGACGAGTACGGCTCCGAGCTGAGCCTGCCGCCCGAGCGCTTCGCCTTCATCCCCAACGGAATCGACCTCGCCTTCTCACCTCAGGACGTGAGCGGCAACGGCGCTCCCGAGGGGCCGCCGGCGATCGCCTCGATCGGCAGGCTGGAGCGCTACAAGGGACACCATCGCGTGCTTGCGGCTTTCCCCGAGCTGCTCGCGCACGAGCCCGGCGCGCACCTGCTGATCGTCGGCAAGGGCCCCTACGAGGCGGAGCTGCGCAGGCAGGCGGAGGAGCTCGGCATCGGCGCCAGCGTCGAGTTCACCAGCACCCCTCCCGACGAGCCGGCCGCGATGGCGGAGCTGTTGCGCCGGATCTCGCTCGTCGTGCTGCTCAGCGACTTCGAGACCCACCCGCTCGTCGCGCTGGAGGCGGCGGCGGCCGGACGGCGCCTGCTCGTCGCCGACGCCAGCGGCCTCGCTGAGATCGCCGCCGACGGCCTCGGCCGCGCGATCTCCCCCGACGCCAGCCCGGAGGCGGTCGGCGAGGCGATGCTCGAGGAGCTGCGCAAGCCGCCGCCGACGCGCCTGCCGCGGCTCGCCTCGTGGGACGACTGCGCCCGCGAGCTGCACGAGCTGTACCTCTCGCTCGTCTAGAAGCGCCAGCACCGAGACAAACGTCCAGAGACAAACGTCCAGAGCGATCCCTCCGGATTGAAGGCCCGCCCGCGGGGACCCGATCCCCCCGGGGCATGAAGACTCCGGCCAACACACTTCGCGTTTTCACACTCTTCGTTGTGGTCCTCGCGGCGGCAATCTCCCTGCCGGCCGCGTGGGCCACGGCGGGGCCCACCCACCACCGCGCTCACCTCCGTCACCACACCCGTCTGCACATTAAGACGCTGGCCAGCAGCTCGAACGCCCGCGCCAGCATGACCACCGTCTCGCCGTCGTCGAGCACCACCGTCGAAGGCACGATCGCCTGGCAGGTGAAGGTGACGGGGACGACGACGCCCTCCCGCGTCGACTTCGCGATCGACGGCAATTACAGGTCGACGGACAACGCGTCTCCGTACGTCTTCGGCAGCGGCCTGGACACGACGACCCTCAGCGACGGCACGCACACGCTCTCGGCGACCGCCTACGCCAAGAAGGGGAAGCTGGCCACGACCTGGGTGAGCGTGAAGGTGGAAAACACACCCGCGCCGGCGTCCGAATCCCCGCCCCCGGTCG
>Ga0068867_100001156_pt1 | contig 18044 bp, 20 predicted proteins | sample KBSMisM32_FD_65649 | JGI IMG/M metagenome (GOLD analysis project Ga0068867, IMG submission 65649) | Miscanthus rhizosphere microbial communities from Kellogg Biological Station, Michigan, USA - KBS Miscanthus M3-2 | ecosystem: Host-associated > Plants > Roots > Rhizosphere > Soil ...
GCTCGTCGAAGATCGCCCATCCCGCCGCAACCATAAAGCGCCGAGTCGTTGGTGCGCGTGTCGCGCCCGCCACATCCAGAGCCTGACGCCTGACCCACCTTCCGACTGACTCACCCGAAAGCCCTATGCCGGGTATCTAGCTTTTGGCGCCGGATCCAGGTTGGATCGGGCCTTGGGATGAGACGGGAGGCTGGGATGACGGCCCAGACACTGCGCCCAGGACGGCTCGGAGGATGGTCGACATGAACAAGCTCGTCCCGCTCGGCGTCGGCATCGCCGCCGTCGCCGTGGCGGTCCTCGTGGGCGGCCAGCTGATCGCCTCCCCGGCGTCGGGAGACGTCGCGGCCGTACCGTCGGTCCAGCAATCACCCACGCCCGCGCCGGCCGCCACCCCAACGCCGACGACAAGCCCGGTAGCAGAAGCGTCGCCAGCTCCCATCCCGGCCGATGGGATGATGCGGCCGGGCACCTACGTCACTCACGGGTGGCCGGCGTCAGATGCGACGCTCACGCTGATGTTCACGGTGCCTGCGGGTTGGCATGGGTTCGGCGACGGGACCATCTTCCCGGACGGAGCTGATGGCACCGCCCTCCAGTTCATCAGGGTCACGGCCCTCAACAGCGACCTATGCCACTGGAAAGACCCGAAGGGCGACGTCAATGTCGGGACCACGGTGGACGATCTCGTCGAGGCGCTCGTGGCGCAGACCAAGTTCGAGGTCTCGGATCCGGTCGCAGTCTCGATCGGGGGGTACAGCGGCAAACGCGTCGACGTCGTCTATCCGGCGGAGCTGTTCAAGGAGAAGGGCTCGAGCGAGGCCCCCGGTTGCGACGAGGGGGTAACCAGGCTGTTCGGCGACGGGGGCATCTACGGGCAGGCCCCGAACGAACGCTGGCAGACGAACATCCTCGACGTCGATGGGACGCGGTTCGTGATCATCCTCCAGGACGACCCCGACACGTCCGCGGCGGATCACGCGGGGACCGCCGCGATCGTGGACTCGATGGTCATCCAGCCGTAAAGCCCGCCACGTAGATACATTCGCGGGACGGCCCTCGCGGGCTGCCACGCGTTCGCGCTAACAAGAAGGCCCGTTTCCGGCGGGCCTTCTCTTCATGTCCGGCGACCTGCCGTCCCCGACCCTTTTGCCGTCCCCGACCCTTTTGTTCGCCGCCCGTCATCTGCCGCCATCCCGATGACTCACCCGAAAGCCCGATGCCGGGTATCTAGCATGTGAGGCCGGATCGATCCGGCCCGAGGGTGATACGGAGGTTGGGATGACCGTCCAGGCGCTTCGCCGAGGACGCCCCGAGGTGCTGGCGGACCTGCTCGACCGGTTCGGCCGAGACATGCAGGCGGTCGCCTACCTCATCGTCCGAGACCGGGCCGCAGCCGAGGACATCGTGGCCGACAGCCTGCTCGCGGCGCTCGACCACGGCTGGAGTCTCCGTGACGACGACGCGCTGCGACCCTGGTTGCTCCGAATCGCCACAAACAAGGCGCTTCGATATCGCCAGCGTGCCACCCGCGTCGTCGAGCTCCAGGTCGTCGAGGGAGCGGCCGCCGATCCCAGGGGACCGACCGCCGACGACTCATTGGCGCTGTGGGAGGCCGTCCGCGACCTGCCGCCGCGGATGCGTGCCGCGATCGGACTTCGCTACTACCTCGACCTGCCGGTCGAGACCGTGGCACAGGTGCTAGATGTCAGCCCGAACACCATCAAGACGCAGTTGAAATCGGCGCTCGCGCACCTGCGGATAGCCCTCGCGGACGAACCGATGCCCGTCGCGGAGGTGCGACATGCGTGAGCTTGACGACACCGTGCTCGAACGTCGTCTCCGCGAGGTCCTGGACGAGCGCCTGGGAGCGCTGCCACTCGATCTCACCGTCGGCGCCTTGGAGCGCCGTCGTGAGACCAGGCGGGCTGCCCGACGGTCGGGCCGGGGCCGCGGCATCACGCTGCTCGCCGCAGCACTGTTGCTCGTGGGCGGAGCGTTGGCGGCGGGCTCGGGCCTGCTGCGGCGGCAAGCGATCGTCCCGCCCGTGCCTGACCCATCGGTCGCGGTCGCCACGGCATCGCCAGACGCGTCCCCGAGCCCGGCATCAGACGTGCCTCCAGTCACGACCGACTGCGCGGTTCAGCCGGGCGACTCGGGCGAGCCGATCGGTCCAGTGGCCTGGACCCCGGACAGCATGAATAAGGACTGGCCCGCGCCGGCCCGGCCCGAAAACGCGGGAGCCCGAAGCGTCCGACCCATGCCCGTCCAGTTCCTCGATCGCCTGGGCGACAACGGATCCACTGGTTTCTCCTGTACCGACATCAACTGGGTGAGAGCCGACACCCGCGAGGTGCTCCTCGAACTCGCCTCGAAACCGCCGCGGGCGGTGGATCCCAGCGAGCAGTGGATCGCGTACGGCATCGTGATCGATGAGGATGCCGATGGCGTACCTGACTGGCGCTATGGCTTCGACAACAAACCCGCCGTCGCAGGGGAGAAGGGATCCCCGAGGCGTGGGTGGCGCACGAACCTTCACAGCGGCCAGACGGAGACTGGGCCGGGTCAGGGTGATCCGCTGTTCTTGAATGGTGGCGGCTTCCAGGCCGGGATCGCGTTCGACGATGCGGCCTACGAGGCCGATGCAAGGTTCGGGTTCGGCGGCGCCCTCGAGACCACACAAGGGATGCAGCCATGGGGGTTCACGCTGGACATGCCCTTCTACGTGTGGGCGTCCGAGATCGTGAATGGCCGCGTCGTGGCGACCGACTACGCCCCCGATTCCGGCTGGCTGGTCGCGAAGCCCGGTGTCCCTGTGACGCGACCCGAGTTTCCTGGGGGCACATGGCCGATCGAACTCGAGTACGACAACACCAACGCCGCCCTGTCGCAACCGCTTGCACTCTCGATGACCGTCCCTCACAACTGGACGATCGGTGGTCCCTGGGGCGAGGCGGACACCAACCTTGGAATCGGCGTTGTCGGGCACGCCTGGGATGGCTGCTCCGAAGAGTACGGGTTCCTGAAGCCCAGCTTTGATGATCTGGTGGCATACCTCGCGGATCTGCCGCTGATCGACATCTCGGAGAGCACCGACGTCATGATCGATGGCCATCGGGCGAGGTATCTCAGATACACCACGACCGCAGACAGGTCGGAGCATTGCTTCTCCGGATCCCCATTCCCCAGCGCCAGAGATAGCGAGGCCTGGATCGCCGACGTCGATGGCGATCGCCTGGTGATCGCCTCGGGGTCAGACGATCCGCGATCCGCGGAGTCGGTCAGGTCCGAGGTCCGGCACATCGTGGAGTCGATGAAGATCGTCCGCGTGCCGCCGTCTTCTTCACCGAAAGCCTCCCCGATTCCGACCCTGAGGCCGACGCCGGTTCCGACGCCACTCCCGCCGGCGGACGGTCCCGTTCCGCCGAACGCGCGGAGATGGACGGTCACGGTCGACAACAGGAGTTCCGAGCCGGCGACCATGTGGGTGACCGACGGCGACAAAGGAACACTGGTAGGAGCCGCGACACCGAACGTCGTCCCGGCCCGCACCACGATGAAAGTCACGTTCCTCTTGCCGGCCGACGGTGGATGGATCGACGCGAACCTAAGACCCGGCGAAGGCGGAGGTTTGCTTACGCCGGACCAGGTCGGCATCCCGGGCAAGATGGTGATCACGCCCGAGGGCGATACCACCTGGGTGGGCCCGGCTGGGTGACGCCTCCAGGCTCGGAAGTGATCTGGCACCCCCGGACGCACCCCGGGGCTCCGAAGCCAAAGCCGTCGACTCGCTGGAATCGTACGCCTGTGACCGATCGGACCTGAGCGCACGGGGCCGCCATGCACGATTCCCGGGGGTTCGTCCGCGGTGCACTGGCCTCGGATCGAGCCGGTTGGCCGCTGACTTCGTGACGGTCGGCCGATGTGGGCCGAGCGGAAGGGGGCGAGGCTGAGGCTGGATGAATCCCGCTCGGGAGACGTTCGGATGTTCCGACCTCAGCTCGTCGCCGCACTCCTGATCGTTGCCCTCGTCGGAGCCTGCGCCGCGCCGGCTGCTAGTCCGAGTCACGCACTCTCGGGCTCGCCCGCAGCCAGTCTCCCATTGTCGACCGCGTCGCCGTCGACGTCGCCCACAGCTTCGCTGACGTCCTCGCCGACGCCGTCCCCGACGGTCATTCCGGCGGCGCCAAACCCGACGATCGCGCCGCCGTCACCCACGCCCACTCCTGCAACGGCCACGATGATCGTTCGCGCCTACTTCCTGATGCGCGATGGCAACGGCGGCGAGGTCGTCAACGAGCCGACTCTCGTTCCGGTCCTCCGGACGGTGCCGAGGAGTACGGCGACGGCAACGGCCGCGATGACGGCGTTGCTCGCAGGACCATCGGCTAAGGAGCGGGCGCCGAGGTGGCCGATCGAGACAGCCATCCCCGCCGGTTCGAAGCTTCTCGGGATCGAGATCTCGGGAGGCCTTGCGACGGTCGACCTGTCCGCCAAATTCGCGTCGCTCTCCCCCGACGACGTCTGGGATGGCGGAAGCTACTCGCTACACGGACGCGTGGCACAGGTCGTCTACACCCTGACCCAATCCACGACGGTGGATCGCGTCAACTTCAAACTCGAGGGCAGGCCGGTCAAGGCGCTGTTCGGCGTGCCGGACCCGGAAAGCGGTGCGTCCGAGGCCATCGCCCTGGACGAGCCCACCACCCGCTCGACGGACCGCGACCACTATTCGTACCGCGATCACTTCCTGCCATTGATCTTCGTCGATCGACCGGCGTGGGGTGCCGCCCTGCCGAACCCCGGCAGGGTCACCGGGGTCGCCAAGGTCGACGAGGCGCAGTTCCGGATCGCCCTGCTCGATCGCAACGACAAGGTCCTGATCGATATTCCCGTGATGGCGACCTGCGGCACGGGGTGCTGGGGTAGCTTCGACGTGACCCTTTCCTACGATGTATCGAGCGCCCAGTGGGGAACGCTGCGGGTCTGGGACGTTTCCGAGTACTCCGGCAGACCGGTGGCCGTGCGCGAGTATCCGGTCCGCCTTCGGCCAGCACCCCGATGAGGCCGAACGGGCTGTCGGTATCCGGCGCTCGAACGTGAAGGCCTCCAGGTCCTACCCTCGATCGAGGGTTGGGCTTGAACTGGCGCCCCCGGACGGATTCGAACCGCCGACGCAGGCCTTAGGACGGCCTCGCTCTATCCACTGAGCTACGGGGGCGAGGCCGACATCGTACCGCGGCCCTGACGCCGGTCGGGAACCACGGCCCGTCGCGGGGCGTCAACGGGCCCAAGCCGTCGTGCCTCCCTGCGACGGCTTGCTTCCTGCCCGGCCGCCCGAACGGCCCGATCGGCCGCAAACCGACTCCGACCTACAATCACCGACGCTATGGCCGACGCTCCCCTTCCCGACCTCGTCCTGTACAGCCGCGCCGGCTGTCACCTGTGCGATGAGGCCCGCGAGCTGCTTCAGGCACTGCTTGACGAGCGCGCTCGGCAGGGTCTGACCACACCGACGCTGGACGAGATCGATATCGAGTCCGACCCAGAGCTCGAACGGCGGTTCTTCACGACGATCCCGGTCGTCGAGCTCGGCGACCGGCGGGTGGAGCTGGCGACCAGTGCGGCGAAGCTCCGCCGCATGCTTGCCGACGTCCTCGATGGGAGTCCGGCGACGAGCTCCGCATGACGTCCGGCACCGACCTCACGATCCTCGTCGCACTCGCCGCCGGCCTGATCAGCTTCCTCTCGCCGTGCGTGCTACCCCTCGTGCCCGCCTACCTCGGCCAGCTGAGCGCGATCGCCGTCGCTGGAGGGGGTCTTCCCCACCCCGGTCGATGGCTCGCCGTCCGCCACGCGATCGCCTTCGTCTTCGGCTTCACCGCCGTCTTCGCGCTGCTCGGGCTGACCGCCACCTACCTCGCCCAGGGCCTGGTCGACATCCTTCCGGTCCTGCGCGTCGTCGGTGGGTTCATCCTTATCGTTCTGGGGCTGAGCCTCGCCGGGATCCTGCGCATCCCCGTCCTGGAGCGCACATGGCGACCGCTCGATGCCGGCGCGGCCGGGAGCCTCGCCACGACGACAGGCTCGATCGCCCTGTCGACCGGCGGCCCGGACGCGCGTCCGACCACGGGCGACCGACTCGGGGGCGCGCTCGTCGGCTCGAACGGCGGATTGCTCGCATCGCTCGGCCTCGGCTCGATCTTCGCGATCGGCTGGACGCCGTGCATCGGGATCATCCTCGGCGGGATCCTCACGATGGCCGCGACCAGCGGCACGGTCGCACAGGGGACGCTGCTGCTGATCGCGTACTGCATCGGGCTCGGCGTGCCGTTCCTGATCATCGCGCTCGCGTACGACCGCGCGCCTTCGCTTATCCGCCCCTTGCTGCGGCACGGCCGCACCGTCTCGTTGATCGGCGGGCTGCTCGTGTCAGCGATCGGCGTCGCGATGGTCCTCGACCTGCTGCGCCTCGCGCCGCGCTACTTCCAGTTCCTGACCGCGATCTGACGTGACCTCGGAGAGCGAGCGCCCGGCCTTCACGCATCGACCTGCCCGGCACGGATTGATCGGGCCGTTCAGCGGTCGGCAACTGCTTGCCGGGGCCATCGCGGTGCTGGTGATCGCGATCGTCGGCGTCGTCGTGACGACGCCACTGGGCAACACCGCGAACCAGCCGGACCTCATCGACCCGCTCGCGACACCATTCATCATCGGCGAGGCGCCGGCCGAGGGGCTGAAGGCGGGCCAGCAGGCGCCGGAGATGACGATCGACCTCGGTGACGGATCCACGTATCAGCTCAAGGACCTCGACGGGAACCCGGTCCGGCTCGCGGACCTGCGCGGCAAGGTCGTCTGGCTCAACTTCTTCGCATCATGGTGTCCGCCGTGCCAGCAGGAGACGCCGATCCTGCGCACCCTCTCCGACACGTATCGGGACCGCGGGCTCGAAGTCGTCGGGATCAGCGTCCAGGAGACGACGGCGTCGGACGTGAAGGCGTACGCCGACCGATACCGACTGCGCTACCCGATCGGCTTCGACGGCTCGGGCAACGTGCTGCGGGAATACCGCGTATTCGCGCTGCCGACCCAGTTCTTCCTCGACACGAACGGCGTGATCCAGCAGGTCGTCAGCGGACCGGTCGACGAGCAGGGTGCCCGAGCGTTGATCGAGTCGATGTTGCCGGGTGGGTCGCCGTCACTATCGTCTTCTCCGGCTCCTTCCTGACGCGGATCACCCAGATATCAGCCGGGGCGATGTTCGGCGCGTGCTGCGGCCAGGATCAGCCTCATATACCGCCCTGGCTGGTATCCGGGGCGAAATCAGGCGGAAGTCGGCCCGATCCGCCGCGCTGCGGCGGCGCGCATCGGCTGGAGTGATATCAACGACGGATCGGCCAAGCCCGCCGTCGTCCGCCGTCCGGCCCCTAGATCGGCACGAACCGGAAGCGGTCCCGGTCGCGCTCGACCCGGCCGATCGGATGCTTGCTCTCGTGCGACAGCGTCACGTACCAGCCCTCGTCGGCGGCCTCGGCGAACAGTTCCGCCTTCTTCGACACCGAATCGAGCGGGAAGTCGTCGAACGCCGTGACCCAGCGCGGGTTCGCTGCCCAAGGACGCATGAACAGGTCGCCGAAGAAGATGAGCGTCTTGGCGCCATCGCCGGTGCCCGACACGACCACGGCCTGATGCCCCGCGGAGTGGCCCCCCGTCGGGACGACCCGGACTCCCGGGATCAATTCCTTCTCGCCGTTCGCCTCGCCCTGCCGTCCCCACGACTTCACCAGCTCGAGCTCGGGCTGCACGTACGAGGCCACCAGCCGGGGGTTGTCACCCAGCGCGATGTCCCATTCGGCCTGCTGCGCCACGATCGCCGCGTGCGGGAAGGCCTTCTCGCCGTCCGCGCGAAGCAGGCCGCCGGCGTGATCGAAATGCAGATGGCTGAGCGCGACGAACGAGATGGTCTCGGGCAGGAACCCGACCGTCTCGAGCGCCGGCAGGATGGCCGGTCCCTCGTACGCGCGCATCGCTCGCGATCTGTCGTCGACCCGCTCGCCGATGCCGGTCTCGACCAGGACCCGCCCCGACGGGTTCTCGATCAGCAGGCAGTTAAGGGCCTGGAGGATCCGGTTATCGGCGTCGATCTCGTCCGTGACGAGATCGTTCCAGAGGAGCCTCGGGACCGGGCCGAACAGGGTTCCCGCATCGGATCGGAACGTGCCGGCCTGGACCAGCGCGACGCGTGTCCCCCCACCGAGGTCCGCCAGCCAGTCGACGGAATCGTTGATCGCCACAGCTACGGCTTCTTGTCGTTGGTCCCGTCGAAGTCGCGGTGGAACGCAGACGCGGTCGGCTCCTTCTGCCCCTGATATCGAGACCGGAGCTCCGGCGAGCCATACGGCCGCTCGACCGCCGACGACATCCTGAAGAACGAGATCTGGCCGATGCGCATGCCGTAGTAGAGCGCGATCGGCAGGTTCGCGACGTTAGAAAGCTCGAGCGTCAGGTTGCCTTTCCATCCCGGATCGACGTATCCGGCCGTCGAGTGGATCAGCAGCCCCAGGCGGCCCAGCGAGCTCTTCCCCTCGAGCCTGGCCACGAGGTCGTCTGGCAGCTCGACCCACTCGAGCGTCTGTCCGAGCACGAACTCGCCCGGATGCAGGATGAACGGCTCGTCGTCGTCGACGGTCAGCAACTCCGTCAGGTCGGGCTGGGGCGCCCTGACATCGATGTACGGGTAGCGGTTGTTGCGGAAGACGCGAAACGAGCGATCGAGATGGAGGTCGACCGACGACGGCTGGAGGTCCTGTGGGTCGTATGGCTCGATCGTGACGCGGCCGTCATCGAGCGCCGCGCGGATATCGCGGTCGGACAGGACACTCACGCGACGTGCTGCCCGTCGCCCTTCTCGGCGTAGAGGCTGTCGACTTCGCGCTTCAGGTCCTCGAGGTCCTCGAAGCTCTGGTAGACGCTGGCGAAGCGGATGTATGCGATCTGGTCGAGCGCCCGCAGTGCCTGCATCGCCAACGCCCCGACGCGCGACGACGGCACCTCGGTCATCCCCTCGGCACGCAGTTCGGCCTCGATACGGTCACCGGCGATCTCGGCCGCGTTCTCCGGAACAGGTCGGCGGGTCAGCGCCTTGCGCAGGCCCGTGACGAGCTTGTCCCGGTCGAACTCCTGGCGAGTGCCATCTCGCTTGACGACGACGAGACGCGCCGCCTCGATCCGTTCATACGTCGTGAATCGCGTCGAGCACGCCGTGCATTCGCGTCGACGCCGGATGGTCGCGGAGTCATCGAGATCGCGCGAGTCGACGACGCGGGTGTCCGGGCCGCCGCATTGGGGGCAACGCATCGCTCTCCTGTCGCTCGACACCACTAGCCGTTGTGGTGTGGCGCGAGCATACCACTACATGGTGTGGTCCAGAGCAGTCTCTCGGGGGAGTTTCCGTCAGGATCGTGGCGTCGGCGCCGGTGCGGATCCCTTGGGTGCGGCTTCGACCGGCGGTACCTCCAGCTCCTCGGCTGCTGCGGCGTGCCGGACGATCGCCTCGCGGGCGTGGACGAGGTTGAGATACCCCCGTTTGACGGACGTCTGCGCCTCGAGCTCGCGACCTCGGCGGCGCGCCTGGGCGAGGATCGTCGCGCCGTGACCCACCATTTCGAGCGCGCGGCCTGCCCGTTCGAGATCCTCGACGATCGCGTCGCGGATCGGCTCACCGGCCTTGGGGCTCTTCAACGCGCGCGCCTCATCGGCGTAGCGTTCGACTGCGTCGGTCGCCGCGGCGATGGTCGGCGGGAGGGCTTCGGCACCGAGCTGTCCACGACGCATCGCATCGATCCGGCCGACCGCACCCTCGAGCGACTGGTCGATCCGGGTCGTCAGCTCACGGACGCCTGAACGGAAATGCTCGACCTCCCGCGTCCGCGCCACGATGCGACCCGCCCTGCGGAGGACGACAAGGACACCGAACGCCAGCGCGGCGGCGGCCGCGACCGGCAGGAGGACCGTGAGCTCACCCATGCTCAGCAGGCCCCGCAACCGTCAGCCGGACCGCGCTCGCAGCTCGGCGAGCAGCGCATTCCCGACCTCGACCAGGTCACCGATCACGATCATGTCGGCGAAATCCGCGATCGGCGCGTCCGGATCGCGATTCACAGCGATGATCGTCGATGCCGTCTGCATCCCGACCTTGTGCTGGATGGCGCCGCTGATGCCCATCGCGAGATAGAGCTGCGGCTTCACGATCTTGCCTGTCTGCCCGATCTGCTGGCTGTACGGGATCCAGCCGGAGTCGACCGCGGCCCGTGTCGCGCCGACCGCCCCGCCGAGTGCATCCGCAAGATCACGGATCAGGCCGAATCCATCCGGCCCACCGACGCCGCGACCGCCGGCCACGATGATCCGCGCGTCATCGATCTGGGCGGCCTTGGTCTCAGCGTCGAGACGATCGACGATGGGCACCGCGGGCTGCTGCAGCTCGCCGCTCACGGTCGCGGCCTCGACCTGGCCGGTCGCGCCAGCAGGCTCTGCGGTCACGCTGTTCGGACGGACCGTGATGATCCCCTTCCCGTCGGTCAGCGCGCTCTCGGTGATGAGCTTGCCACCAAAGACGCTGTGTGTCGCGACCGGACCGTCCGGCGCGCCCTTCACAGCGGTGGCATTGGCGAGGACGCCCCAGCCCGTCAGCGCCGAGAGCGCACCGGCGAGATCACGTCCCTCCGAACCCGCGCCGGTCATCACGATGTCCGGACCCTGCGCCTCGATCAGGGCGGCGAGCCGCTGCGCCACGATCATCCCGGCCGCGTGGTCGGCGGTGGCGGGCTCGGTGAGCGTCAGGACCTTGGGCAGGTACATCGCAAGTTCCTGGGCCGCGGCACCAGGGTCGGCGGCAACGACGACGCCGGTGACGTCGCCGCCGCCCATACCCTCGGCCACGGAACGAGCGAGCGTCGCAACCTCGGTGCTCAGCTTGGTTAGCGAGCCGTCACCCGCGGTCTCGCCATGGACCCAGATGCTTGCCATCAGATGAGCCGCCGCTCGGCGAGCAGCTCGACGATCTGGCGGGCCGCCTCGTCGGGCGCATCGCGGACGACCTTGGTCGCGCCACGCGCAGCGGGAGGTCGCGAGTCGACGACCTTCGTGAGCGCACCGCTAAGCCCGACCGTTCCGGGATCGATCCCGAGGTCAGCCAGCGTCAGCGTCGTGATCTCCTTGGAGCGCGCCGCCATGATCCCCTTCAACGATGGGTACCGTGGCTCCCCGAGCGCTTGCGTGCCCGAGATGAGGGCCGGCATCGGCGCCTCGAGGACATCGTAGCCGTCCGCGGTGATGCGCTTCACGCGTACCGTGCGAGCACCTTCGTCAGGCTCGATCGATGCGGCGTAGGAGAGATACGGCATCCCGGTCAGGGCGGCCACGCCCGGCGCCACGACCCCGGCGACGCCGTCGGAGGTGTCGACACCCGCGAACACGAGGTCGAACGAGAGGGTCTGCAGCGCCGCAGCGATGATGCGAGTGGTCGCGACGGTGTCCGAGCCGGCGATCGCCGGATCCGTCACGAGGACCCCGCGGGTCGCGCCCATCGCCAGCGCCTTGCGCATGGTCTCGGGCCCGTTATCGGGCGCCATGGTGAGCAGGATGACCTCGCCCTCGCCGGCGGCCTCGATCAGCTTGAGCGCCTTCTCGAGGACGTACTCGTCATTGCCGTTGACCACGGCCGGACTGTTGCTGCGGTCGAGGCGGCCATCCGGACCGAGTCGTTCACCGCCGGATGCCGGATCCGGGACGGGCTTCGTGAGGACGACGATGCGCACAGGCGGACTCGAACCTCCCTGGGTCCTAGCGTCGGTCAGTCGCCCTTGCCGAGCAGGGACCGCGCGATGACGAGTCGTTGGATCTGCTGGGTTCCCTCGTAGAGCTGGGTGATCTTCGCGTCACGCATCATCCGCTCGACGGGGAACTCGTCGATGTAGCCGTAGCCCCCGAGCACCTGGACGGCGTCGGTCGTGACCCGCATCGCGGTGTCACCGGCCACGAGTTTACACATCGCCGACCAGCGACTGGCGTCGGGCGCACCGGCATCGATCTCGACACACGCCTTGTACAGGAGTTGTCGCGCTGCCTCGGTCCCGGCGTCCATGTCGGCGAGCATCGCGCCGACCTGCTGGAAGTCACCGATGCGCTGGCCGAACTGCTGCCGATCTCGCGCGTAGGCCGTCGCGACCTCGAGCGCGCCCTGGGCGATGCCCACTGCCTGAGCGGCGATGGCGGGCCGGCTGCGGTCCAGCGTCCGCATCGCGATCGACCAGCCCTCGCCCTCCTCGCCGAGCCGATCGGCCGCGGGGACCCGGAGCTTGGTGAATGCCAGCTCGGCGGTCGGGCTGCCGCGGATGCCCATCTTGTGCTCGACGCGCGTGACCTGGAAGCCGTCCCTCGGGACCTCGACCACGAACGCGCTCAGGCGCTGGTGGCGCGGCGCGTCCGCGTCGGTCACGGCGAAGACGACGACGAGATCGGCGACGGAACCCTGACTGATGAACCGCTTGGATCCGTCGATGACGTAGTCATCGCCGTCCCGCATCGCGGTCGTGCGTGCGGCGGCCGCGTCGGACCCGGCCTCTGGCTCGGTCAGGGCGAAGGCGATCAGCTGCTCACCGCTCGCGAGCTTCGGGAACCAGCGGGCCTTCTGCTCATCGCTCCCGGCGAGCGTGATCGGGAGGCTGCCGAGCTCCTGCACGGCGAGGATGAGCCCTGTCGTGGCGCATGCCCGGCTCAGCTGCTCGACGGCAAGACAGACGGTGAGCAGCTCCCCACCGAGCCCGCCGTGCTCGGTCGGGAACGGCAGCGCCAGGATGTCGTGGTCGGCGAGCAGCCGGCGCATGTCCTCGGGGAACTCCGCCGTCCGATCGATCTCGGCGGCGCGCGGCGCGACGCGGTCGTCAGCGAGGACGCGGACCGCGTCTCGCAGCATCTCCTGCTCGTCGGTCAGACGGAACAGCCCTTGGGCACGGCTCGCGCTGGTCACCTGCGCCATCGTATCGCGGGCTCGGGCGTTGCCGGACGCAGGACCATCGGGTCGGTCGGCTCATTGCGCTCGGTACTAGGCTTGGCACGAGGACGTGCGGTCCCGCCGCGGGGGTGTGGGTCGGTCGTCCCGGGAGGCTGCCCATGGATCAGACGACGGAACTCATCGTCCTGATCGGCGCGGCGATCATCGGCCTGGTCGCGGTGCTCACCATCGTCCGCCGTGAACGGCACGAGGTCGAGGACGCCGCGCGCGAGAGCCCGTTCGCCGCGAGCAGTGAGGGGATGAAGCGCTGCCCGAATTGCGGGACGGCCAACCTCGTCACCGACACGACCTGCTCGAACTGCGGCAAGCACCTGCCGGGCTGACCCGGCGGCCAGCCCTAGCGCTTTCGGACCCGCCAGATCTCCTCGGCCGGCCAGCGCCGAGCCCAGGCGAGCTCCTCACCATCGCGGTATGAGCTTCCCGCGCCTTCCGCGGGCTGCAACTCGAGCAGGTCGAGGACCTCGAACCCGTTCGCGTGGAAGAGCCGGATCCACTCGCCGTAGGGCAGCTGGAAGGTCGTCGTCTCCCCGTCGTCGACGCGGTGCATCCCGAAATACGGGACGACGAACCGATCCGTGACCCTGTCACCGTCGAGCGGCCAGGCGATCGCCTCGATCGGGGTGTGGTGGTTGAACGCGAAGAGGCCGCCGGAGCGGAGCAACCGCGCCGCCTCGGGCACGGTCCTGTAGGGATCGGCGAAGGTCATCGCCCCGTGATCGCAGAACACGATATCGAACGACGCATCTGGCAGAGGCACGTTCTCCGCGCTGGCATGCAGCAGCGGGAACGAGACACCGGCGGCCTCCTGAAGTCGCCGGGCGTGCTCGAGCTGTCGTTCCGACAGATCGATCCCGACCGGTCGTGCGCCGAGCCGAGCCAACCCGATCGACCACTGGGCTGCGCCGCACCCGAGCTCGAGCACATCCTTGTCGGCGACATCACCCAGCACGCGCAGCTCGGACTCCGGGATCTGGGTCGTGCCCCACGCGACGCCACCGCTGTCAGCCAGATCGGCTCCGTGGCGCTCCTGATAGGCGTCGCTGTCCGCATCCCACGATGCCTGGTTCTGCAGCTCGTGCGGAGTGAGCCCGGCCAGGTCGCGATCGCTCATCGCGCCCTCCGCGCCACGTACGCCTCGGACTCGGTCGCGAGCGCGCGCCAGGTCCCGTCGTCACCCTCGAGTACGGACAGCCATTCCTTCTGGATCCTGCCGTGACCCGGGTCGAAGTGCTCCCCTGCCCCGTCCTCGACGAGCTGCGTGACCCGCGCCGCCGGCAGCTTCACGACCAGCCGGTCCTTCACGAGCATCGCGAAGATCCGGCCATCGGTCTTGAGCGAGGTCGCGCCGAAGGCCCGCTTCGGACCGTCCTCGTTGCCATACGTCGCGGTCCCGGTCGCCAGGATGTCGGCGACAAGGTGCTCCCAGCGCGCCGCCGGGTCGATATCGGCCGCGGCCACCGGCTAGACGACCGGGAGGCGACGGTCCTCGGGCACCGCCGCAAGTCGGGCGGCAAGGACCTCGCTGATGTCCATCGCGTTGACCGTGGTCCCGCCTTCGACCGCCGCAAGACCATCGCTCATCATCACCATGCAGAACGGACACGCCGTCGCGACCGTCGACGCGCCCGTCTCGAGCACCTGACGCGTCCGCTCGACATTGATGCGGGTCCCTCGCGTCTCCTCCATCCACATCCGGCCACCGCCCGCGCCGCAGCAGAAGGTGTTCTTGCCGCTCTTCTCCATCTCGGTGACCGAGACGCCCGCAGCGCCGAGGACCGATCGTGGCGCCTCGATGACGCCGTTGTACCGCGCCAGGTAGCAGGAGTCGTGGACGGTGACGCTTCCCGGCCGGTGGTCGCCGGTCGATGACTCGGCGTCCTCGGGCACGGTGGCGAGACGGCCGGATGAGACCAGCTCGGAGAGGAACGTCGAATGGTGGACGATGCGGAACGACCCGCCGAGCTGGCCGTACTCGTTACCGATCGTGTTGAAGCAATGCGGGCAGGCCGTGACGATCGTCCGCTCGCCCATCTTGTATTTGTTCAGCGTGTCGACGGCACTCATCGCGAGCATCTGGTAGACGTAGTCGTTGCCCATCCGCCGGGCGGGATCACCGGTGCACGACTCTTCCTGGCCAAGCACCGCGAAGTTCACGCCGGCGGCGTGCAGACACGTCGCGACCGCACGCGCGACCTTCTGGTTGCGCGGATCGAACGCGGCGGCGCAGCCGACCCAGTAGAGGACCTCCAGCCCGTCGAGGCCACCGTCCGCCGCCATGTCAGCGACCGTCAGCACCTCGAACGGCAACGGCTTCGTCCAGTCCATCCGCGTCGATGCCGGCTGGCCCCACGGGTTGCCCTGCCCCTCCATCGATCGGAATGCCGCGGTCAGCTCCTGCGGGAAGCGTGACTCCTCGAGCACGAGGTTCCGGCGCAGACCGACGATCTTGTCCACGTGCTCGATGAGCACCGGGCAGGCCTCCACGCACGCACCGCACGTGACGCAGTCCCAGACGGCCTCGTACGGGATCGCGTCGTCGACGATCGGCTTGGCCATCGCGGCCGCCGCCGGTCGGGTGTCGTCGAGCCCGTAGGTCTCGCGCACGATCGGCGAATTCGGGATGAGGTCGATGCCGTGCTCGGCTTCGACCGACATATCCCGGATACCCATGATGAAGGTCTTCGGATTGAGCGGCTTCCCGGTATTCCAGGCGGGGCACGCCTGCTGGCAGCGCCCGCATTCGGTACACGTGAAGCCATCGAGGAGGTCCTTCCAGCCCAGGTCCTGGAGCGACTTGAGACCGAACGTCGCGTTCTCGTCCTCGAGATCCATCTGCGGCAGCTCGCCGCGCGGCTTGAGCTTGCGGAACCAGATGTTCGGGAAGCTCGTGGCGATGTGGAGGTGCTTGCTGAACGGCAGGTAGATCAGGAACGCGGCCACGAGCGCGATGTGCGCCCACCAGAGCAGCGCGAACAGGGCCTCGTTCGTCGCCTGCGAGAGGTTCGCACGGAGGGGCGCCGCCAGAGCGGCCGAGACGTAGGCACCGGGCTGGTCGCCATGGGCGGCGAACTCGAAGGTCTCGGCCAGCAGCTCGGTCAGAACGACCCCACCGATCATCGACAGGATGATCAGCGCGTCACGGTTGTAGGTCAGGCGACGCGGCTTCGTCACGAGCCGCCGGAAGAACGCCCAGCCGATCGACACGAGCACGATCACGGCGACCGTGTTCTGCATGACGCTGACGAGGGCCCAGATCAGGCCGTCGAACGGGATCGAGAGGATCTGCTCGACGATCCCTCCGGTGACGATGTTGACCGTGCCGATCGTCAGCAGCACGAAGCCCCAGAAGATGCCTGCATGCATCAACCCGGCGCGCCAGTCCTTGAACATCCTGGTCTGGATGAACGCGTACTGCATCAGGCCGACGAAGCGGCGCGGGATGTCGGCGAACGGGCTCGGTCCCTCCGCGCGGGCCGCGGCGAACACGCGAAGGTGGCGCGCCATCGCCAGCACGAAGATGGCCATCGCGCCCCAGAACAAGGGGAAGACGAGCGGGTAGTACGGGACCTCGGCGAATGGCGCGAACAAGGTCATCGGTCGCGACTCCCGGCTGGTGCGGCGGTCTCATGGTCGAACGGGCCAGCAAGGGTCTCGAGCGCGTGGTCGAGGACGGGTTCGATCGCAGCCAGCGATTCCATCGCGCCCTTGGGGCTCCCTGGAAGGTTCACGACCAGCGCTCGACCGATGACCCCGACGACGCCGCGTGACAGGTCGGCGAGCGGCGTCGATCGTCGGCCGGCCGCGCGCATGGCCTCGGCGAGGCCTGGGACCTCGTAGTCGATCGCGTCACGGGTGGCCTGCGGCGTCACGTCGCGAGGCGTCAGCCCCGTCCCGCCCGTCGTGACGATCAGATCGTGGGATCCTGCGGAATCGCGCAGGACGTCGGTCAACACCGAACGCTCGTCCGGCAGCACCGCGCGCTGGACGGTGAACCCGATGGCCTCGAGACGCTCACCAACGCCTGCGCCCGACGTGTCTTCGCGCGTCCCCTCGGTCACGCGGTCGCTGGCCGTGATGACGAGTGCGCGTCTCATCGCGGAACACGCCCCACCGATGCCAGCGTGAGCGCGTCGACCGGCGGCATGGCCGCGATGATAACGGCTGCTTCCGAGCGCTTCCCGGGGCTATGGGGCGGGTCGGAGGCAGATGTCCTGGCCGAGGCCGGTCGTCGACTTGTCGAGCGTCACGGTCCGGACGCCGGTGGCACCCGCTGCCGCGAGCGTCTCATCGTCGGCGGTCACCGAGACCTTCGATGAGCCGGCGCTGAGACGGTCATAGCGCTCGGCCATACCGGTCGGCGGGGTCGCCGTCGCGTCGATCGCGCTCCCGAAGACCGAGATCAGCTTCGTGCCGGCGACCGTGGCGGTCACGGTCGGAGCACTCAGCTTGGTTCCGGCCCTGGTAGTCACCTGGCCACCGTGGACGTCGACCGGCGTCGTCGGGTTGACGCCCCGGTACGCCGCGATGCCAGCCGAGCTCGCTGTACTCGACTTCGTGAAGGTGAACACGTGCGTCGCGGGCTCGGTCGTCGTCACGAAGCGGCGGAAGGTCGACAGCCGCATCGTCGACCCGTTCGCATCGGACCGGATGAGGGTCCAGCCAGCCGGCGCGTTGACCGTCGGATTGCCACGCACGGCGATCGAGGCGATCAGGAAATCTCCCGTCGTGACGCCGGCCGGCACAGGCACCGTGATGGAGGTCGAGGCGACCGCGGCGGCGGAGCTCGCAGCCACGAACGTGATCGGCTTCGGTGTCGGCGAGGGCGTCGGAGCCGGTGTCGGGCTCGGGGTAGGCGCCGGCGATGGGGAGGGCGTCGGGGCGGGTGTGGGCGACGGGGTCGGACTCGGCGGCGGCGCAGGCGTGGGCGACGGGGTCGGGGCCGGTGACGGCGACGGCGTGGGAGCCGGTGTCG
>Ga0068867_100001157_pt1 | contig 18043 bp, 27 predicted proteins | sample KBSMisM32_FD_65649 | JGI IMG/M metagenome (GOLD analysis project Ga0068867, IMG submission 65649) | Miscanthus rhizosphere microbial communities from Kellogg Biological Station, Michigan, USA - KBS Miscanthus M3-2 | ecosystem: Host-associated > Plants > Roots > Rhizosphere > Soil ...
GGCAACGTCAAGAAGGGCGACGTCGTCAAGGCCGTGATCGTGCGCACCGTCAAGGAGCGCCGTCGTCCGGACGGTTCCTACATCCGCTTCGACGAGAACGCCGCCGTGATCCTCAAGAGCGACGGCGAGCCGCGAGGCACCCGCATCTTCGGCCCCGTGGGCCGCGAGCTGCGCGAGAAGAGGTTCATGAGGATCATTTCGCTGGCGCCGGAGGTGCTCTGATGAGCGTGAACATCAAGAAGGGTGACACCGTCAAGGTGATCGCCGGCAAGGACAAGGGCGTCGAGGGCAGGGTGATCGCCGTTCTCCGCGAGGAGGACCGCGTCATCGTCGAGGGCGTCAACCGGGTCAAGAAGCACACGAAGACCGTCGACCAGGGCGGACGTGCCGGCAAGACCGGCGGCATCGTGACCACCGAGGCGGCCATCCACATCTCCAACGTGATGCTCGTGTCCGGCAAGGGCACGACGCGGATCGGCTTCCGCCGCGACCAGGTGACCAAGCGTCGCGCCGACGGCTCGACGTACGACGCGCAGCGCAGCACGCGCATCGCGCGCAAGACGGGTGAAGAGATCTGATGACCGATACCACTGTCGAGCGGGTGACCCCCCGCCTCAAGACCCGCTACCGCGAGGAGATCCTCCCCGCGCTGCGCGACCAGTTCGAGTACGCCAACGTCATGCAGGTGCCCGGTCTGACCAAGATCGTGGTCAACATGGGCGTCGGCGAGGCGGCCCGCGACTCCAAGCTGATCGAGGGCGCGGTCACCGACCTCACGGCGATCACCGGCCAGAAGCCGCAGGTCACCAAGGCCCGCAAGTCCATCGCGCAGTTCAAGCTGCGCGAGGGCATGCCGATCGGGGCGCACGTCACGCTGCGCGGTGACCGGATGTGGGAGTTCCTCGACCGGCTGCTGTCACTGGCGCTGCCCCGGATCCGCGACTTCCGCGGTCTCTCCGACCGGCAGTTCGACGGCCGTGGCAACTACACGTTCGGCCTGACCGAGCAGGTCATGTTCCACGAGATCGACCAGGACCGGATCGACCGCTCGCGGGGCATGGACATCACGGTCGTGACCACGGCCACGAACGACGACGAGGGCCGCGCGCTGCTCAAGCAGCTCGGCTTCCCCTTCAAGGAAGGCAACTGACATGGCGAAGACCGGCCTGAAGGTCAAGGCGGCTCGCAAGCCGAAGTTCAAGGTCCGCGGCTACACACGCTGCCAGCGCTGCGGCCGTCCCAAGGCGGTCTACCGCAAGTTCGGCCTGTGCCGGATCTGCCTGCGGGAGATGGCCCACCGCGGCGAGCTGCCCGGCGTGACCAAGAGCTCCTGGTAACACCCCATCTTTCATCATCGAACGCTGCAGGTCCGGCGTGATGCCGGAAACCACAACGAGAAAGGGCCGATGAGGCCATGACCATGACCGACCCGATCGCAGACATGCTGACGCGTCTGCGCAATGCCAACCAGGCGTACCACGACGCCGTGAACATGCCGTACAGCAAGCTGAAGGCCGGCGTCGCCGAGATCCTCCAGCAGGAGGGCTACATCACCTCCTGGAAGGTCGTGGACAACGTCGACGCCGACGGCGGCCCCGCCGTGGGCAAGACCCTCGTCGTCACGCTGAAGTACGGCCGCAACCGCGAGCGTTCGATCGCCGGAGTCCGCAGGATCAGCAAGCCCGGTCTCCGTGTCTACGCCAAGAGCACCGGCCTGCCCAAGGTGCTCGGCGGCCTCGGCGTCGCGATCATCTCGACCAGCCAGGGGCTGCTCACCGACCGTCAGGCGAACTCGAAGGGCGTGGGTGGGGAAGTCCTCGCCTACGTCTGGTGAGACCAGGACCAGGAGGAGACACGCAATGTCGCGTATTGGCAAGCTTCCGGTAGTGGTCCCGTCGGGCGTCGACGTCACCGTCGAGTCGAGCACGGTCACCGTCAAGGGTCCCAAGGGCACGCTCTCGCACACCGTCGCGGCGCCGATCACCGTCGACCGTGCCGACGACGGCGCGCTCGAGGTGAAGCGTCCGGACGACGAGCGCAACAGCCGCTCGCTGCACGGCCTGACCCGCACCCTCATCGCCAACATGGTGACCGGGGTGACCGACGGCTACGAGAAGAAGCTCGAGATCGTGGGCGTGGGCTACCGCGTCCTGTCCAAGGGTCCGACCCAGCTCGAGTTCCAGCTCGGCTACTCGCACTCGATCACGTTCAACGCCCCCGACGGGATCACCTTCACCGTCGACGGGCCCACCAGGCTCGGCGTCCAGGGCATCGACAAGCAGCTCGTCGGCGAGGTCGCTGCCAACATTCGCAAGCTGCGCAAGCCCGAGCCCTACAAGGGCAAGGGCGTTCGCTACGCGGGCGAGCACGTCCGCCGCAAGGTCGGAAAGGCGGGTAAGTGATGGCCATCGCACTCAAGGCCCACAAGCACACGAGCGACCGCGCATCGTCGCGGATGCGGCGCCAGATCCGGGGTCGCAAGAAGGTCGCAGGCACGTCCGAGCGGCCGCGGCTCGTGGTCACGCGCACCTCGAAGCACATCACCGTGCAGGTCGTCGACGACCTGGTCGGCAAGACGCTCGCGTCGGCGTCCTCCATGGAGGCCGACCTGCGCTCGCTCGACGGTGACAAGACCGCCAAGGCCAAGCGCGTCGGCGAGCTCGTCGCCGAGCGGGCCAAGGCCGCCGGTGTCGACGGCGTGGTCTTCGACCGCGCCGGCAACAAGTACCACGGCCGCGTCGCAGCACTCGCTGCCGGCGCCCGCGAAGGCGGGCTGACGTTCTGATGGCGTCGAACGGTGCACACATGACATTCAAGGGAGAGATCTGATGAGCGGATCCCAGCGCGGACAGCGCGCCGGTGGTGGCCGTGGTGGACGCGACGACCGTCGCGGCCAGCAGGCCGACAAGACCGCCTACATCGAGCGCGTCGTCGCGATCAACCGGGTCGCCAAGGTCGTCAAGGGTGGTCGTCGCTTCAGCTTCACCGCCCTGGTGATCGTGGGCGACGGTGACGGCATGGTCGGCGTCGGCTACGGCAAGGCCAAGGAGGTGCCCGCGGCGATCGCCAAGGGCGTCGAGGAGGCGAAGAAGAGCTTCTTCCGTGTCCCCCGGAGCCAGGGCACCATCCCGCACCCGGTGCAGGGCGAGAAGGCGGCCGGCGTCGTGCTGCTGCGCCCAGCCTCTCCCGGTACCGGTGTGATCGCAGGTGGGCCTGTGCGCGCGGTGCTCGAGTGCGCCGGCATCCACGACGTCCTCAGCAAGTCGCTCGGCTCGTCGAACCAGATCAACATCGTGCACGCGACCGTCGAGGCGCTGCGGATGCTCGAGGAGCCCGAGGCCGTGGCCGCGCGCCGTGGCCTCGCCGTCGAGGACGTCGCCCCTGCCGCGCTGCTGCGGGCGCGCGCGGAGGGCATCTCCGCACCGGCAGGGGTTGGTCAGTGATGCCGCGGCTCAAGGTCCAGCAGAAGAAGTCGACCATCGGCTGCAAGAAGAACCAGCGCGAGACGTTGCGCTCGCTGGGTCTGAAGCGGATCGGTGACGTCGTCGTCAAGGAGGACCGCCCGGAGTTCCGGGGGATGGTCCACACCGTCCGTCACCTGGTGACGGTCACCGTCATCGAAGGCGAGGTCGAGTGACATGACGCTCAAGCTGCATCACCTCCGCCCGGCTCCCGGGGCCAAGACCGCCAAGACCCGCGTGGGTCGCGGCGAGGGCTCCAAGGGCAAGACCGCCGGGCGCGGCACCAAGGGCACCAAGGCCCGCTACCAGGTTCCGGCCTCCTTCGAAGGTGGCCAGATGCCGATCCACATGCGGCTCCCGAAGCTGCGCGGCTTCCGTAACCCGTTCCGGGTCGAGTACCAGGTCGTGAACCTCGACCGCATCGGCGCGCTGTTCCCCGACGGCGGTGCCGTCGGTGTCGACGAGCTGGTCGCCAAGGGCGCGGTCCGCAAGGGCCAGCCGGTCAAGGTGCTCGGCCAGGGCGACCTCGGCGTCGCCGTCCAGGTCACCGCGCACAGGTTCTCCGCCTCGGCCAAGGAGAAGATCGCCGCAGCGGGCGGCTCCACGACCGAGCTCTGAGGTGCGTGCGATGCTCCGGAGGCATCCCCCGATAGGCTGCTCGTGGGTCCGGCGGGTGGGTTAGGCTTCGACGGGCTGAGTACGCCGCCCTCGGGGGTTGCTCACATCGGCCCATCGCTGAACTGAGAAGAGGATTCACGTGCTGGGCGCCTTCGCCAACGCATTCCGGACACCGGACCTGCGCAAGAAGCTGCTGTTCGTCTTGTTGATCATCGCCATCTTCCGTCTGGGTTCCCAGATCCCGACGCCCGGCGTCAACGTCGCCAACGTGCAGGACTGCTTCGACCAGGCGTCGAAGGAGGGCGGGATCTACAACCTGATCAACCTGTTCTCCGGTGGGGCGCTCCTCCAGCTGACCATCTTCGCGCTCGGGATCATGCCGTACATCACGGCGAGCATCATCCTGCAGCTGCTGGTGGTGGTGATCCCGCGGCTCGAGGCCCTCAAGAAGGAGGGCCAGGCCGGCCAGTCCAAGATCACCCAGTACACCCGCTACCTCACGCTCGCGCTGGCGATCCTCCAGGCGACCGGCATCGTTGCCTTGGCCCGTTCCGGCAACCTGCTGCAGAACTGCACCAAGGAGCTGGTCTACGACCAGGAGATCAGCACCGCGGTGATCATGGTGATCACCATGACCGCCGGCACCGCGGTGATCATGTGGCTCGGCGAGCTGATCACCGACCGCGGGATCGGCAACGGCATGTCGATCCTGATCTTCACCCAGGTCGTCGCCCGCTTCCCCGCCGAGCTCTGGCAGCTGCGGATCGCCAAGGGCTGGTTCCTCTTCGCCTCCGTGATCGTGGTCGGCTTCGCGATCATCGCGGCCGTGATCTTCATCGAGCAGGCGCAGCGCCGGATCCCGGTGCAGTACGCCCGGCGGATGGTGGGGCGCAAGATGTTCGGCGGCTCCTCGACGTACATCCCGCTCAAGGTCAACCAGGCCGGCGTGATCCCGGTGATCTTCGCCTCGAGCCTGCTCTACCTGCCGGCGATGATCGTCCAGTTCAACCAGAACAACGACAGCCCGATCGTGAAGTGGATCGCGACGTACTTCGTGCGGGGCGACCATCCGCTGTACATGATCGCGTACTTCCTGCTGATTGTTTTCTTCACCTACTTCTACGTCGCGATCACCTTCAACCCGGAGGAAGTCGCCGACAACATGAAGAAGTACGGAGGCTTCATCCCCGGGATCCGGGCGGGCAAGCCGACGGAGGAGTACCTCCAGTACGTCCTGTCCCGCATCACGCTGCCCGGAGCCCTCTACCTGGGGACGATCGCCCTGATCCCGCTGATAGCGCTCGCGCTGGTCAACGCGACCCAGAACTTCCCGTTCGGCGGCACCTCCCTGCTGATCATGGTCGGGGTCGCCCTCGACACGGTGAAGCAGATCGAGAGCCAGCTCCAGCAGCGCAACTACGAAGGATTCCTCAGATAGATGCACCCACGCCCCGCTCATCAAACCGGGCGCTCGCTGCGCTCCCGATTCCGATTCCGCAGGGACGTTGAGACATGCGCATGATCCTGATGGGCCCACCCGGTGCGGGCAAGGGCACGCAGGCCCAGGTGGTGGCGGAGCGGTACTCGATCCCCGCCATCTCCACGGGTGACATCTTCCGCAAGAACGCCTCCGAGGGCACCGAGCTCGGGATCCAGGCACAGCGCTTCATGGACGCCGGCGAGTACGTCCCCGACGAGCTCACGAACCTGATGGTGCGCAACCGGATCGACGAGCCCGACGCCGAGCGGGGCTTCCTGCTCGACGGCTACCCGCGCACGCTCGCGCAGGTGGAGGAGCTCGACGGGATGATCAAGCACACCGGTCACGTGCTCGACGCGGTCGTGGTGCTCACGGTCGACAAGGAGGAGCTCGTCCAGCGGCTGCTCCAGCGCGCCGAGACAGAGGGCCGCGCCGACGACACCGAGGACGTCGTACGCCGCCGCCAGGAGGTCTACCACGACCAGACTGCGCCGCTGATCGATGTCTACCGCGACCGCGGCCTGATGATCGAGGTCGACGGCATGGGTGAGGTCGACGAGGTCTCGAAGCGGGTCCTCGACGCGCTCGTCGACGTCATGGAGAGCTAGCACGTTGGGCTTCCGTGACCGCGGCATCGAGATCAAGACACCGGACCAGATCGAGAAGATGCGCGTCGCCGGGCTCCTCACCGGTCAGACCCTCGAGGTGCTGCGCGACGCCGTGCGCCCCGGGGTCACGACCGGCGAGCTCGACGCGATCGCCGAGGACCACATCCGTTCCGGTGGCGGCATCCCCTCGTTCAAGGGGTACAGCCAGCCGCCGTTCCCGGGCTCCATCTGCGCCTCGGTCAACGACCAGGTGGTGCACGGCATCCCGGGCGACCGGGTGCTCGCCGAGGGCGACGTGATCTCGATCGACTGCGGGGCCATCGTCGACGGCTGGCACGGCGACGCGGCGATCACGGTCGCCGTCGGGCAGGTGCCCCCCGAGGTGACCGAGCTGATGCGGGTGACCGAGGGCTCGATGTGGGCCGGCTTCGCCGCCGCACGGCTCGGGGGCCGCGTCAGCGACATCTCGCACGCCGTGGAGACCTACGTCCGTGAGCGGGGCGGCTACGGGATCCTCGAGGAGTTCACGGGCCACGGCATCGGCACCGCGATGCACCAGCCGCCCAACGTGCCGAACTACGGTCGACCCGGCCGTGGACCGAAGCTGGAGCGAGGGCTCGCCCTGGCGGTGGAGCCGATGGTCACGCTCGGCAGCCACCGCACAGCGCTCTACGACGACGAGTGGACGGTCGTGACCGAGGACGGCAGCTGGGCCGCGCACTTCGAGCACACGTTCACGCTCACGCCGAACGGTCCCTGGGTCCTCACCGCGCTCGACGGCGGCGAGGCGATGCTGACCGAGCTCGGCGTGCCGTACGGCGGTCACTAGCCGCTCATGCGCCCGTTTCTGCTCCTGTCGATCCGGGCCGAGGAGGCTGCCGCCGTCGACGAGCACGACGCGTTCCGCCGGGCGACCGGGCTCAGCAACACCGACCTGCACCGTGTCCAGCTCACGGAGACCGAGCTCGGCCGGCTCGACCTGGACGACTGGTCGGGCATCCTGCTCGGCGGCGGCGCCTTCAACGCCAGCGACCCGGAGTCGGCCAAGTCCGCGATCCAGCGCCGGATCGAGACCGAGCTCGGCACGCTCCTCGACGACGTCGTGCCCCGCGACTTCCCGTTCCTGGGCGCTTGCTACGGCATCGGCGTGCTCGGCACCCACCAACGCGGGCTTGTCGACCGGGCGCACCCGGAGCCGGTGGGGCCGCTGTCGATCTCGCTCACGGACGCCGGTCTGGCAGACCCGCTGTTCGCCGGGGTGCCCCGCGACTTCGCGGCGTACGGCGGGCACAAGGAGGCCCTGGCCGGTCTGCCGGCGCGCGCCGTCCGGCTGGCCGAGTCGGCCGCCTGCCCGGTGCAGGCGTTCCGAGTGGGCCGCAACGTCTATGCGACCCAGTTCCACCCCGAGCTCGACCTGGCCGGCATCTGCACCCGGATCGACGTCTACCGGCACGCGGGCTACTTCGAGCCGGACCAGGCCGACGTGCTGAAGGCGCGGGCGGCGGACGTCGACGTCCGCCATCCGGTCACGCTTCTGCGCAACTTCGTGACCGCCCACGCGAGGTGAGCACCGGGTTCGGAATCGGGGCAGCGGCCCTCGCGTTGGGTCTGACGTGACCCTCAAGCTCTCGGTACTCGACCTCGTGCCGGTGCGCACCGACCAGACCAGCGGTGACGCGCTTCGCGCGACGCTTCGGCTGGCGGCCGTCGCCGACGACCTCGGCCTCCACCGGTACTGGCTGGCCGAGCACCACAACATGCCCGCCGTGGCGGCCACCAACCCGCCGGTGCTGATCGCCATGGTCGCGGCCGCTACATCGAGGATCCGCGTGGGCTCCGGCGGGGTGATGCTGCCCAACCACGCCCCGCTGGTGGTGGCCGAGCAGTTCGGGCTGCTGGAGGCGGCGTACCCCGGCCGGATCGACCTGGGTCTCGGGCGGGCGCCCGGCAGCGACCCGGTGACCAGCTGGGCGCTCCGTTACGGTGCGGGTGGCGTCGCGGATGACGCGGCGGCGCACTTCCCGGACTACGTCGGGCACGTGATCGCGATGCTCGGCAGGGACGGTGTCGGCCTGGACGTGCGCGGCCGCACCTACCCGCTGCGGGCGACCCCGGTCGCGACCTCGACGCCGCCGGTCTGGCTGCTCGGGTCCTCCGACTTCTCCGCGCGCCTGGCGGCCGAGCGGGGCCTGCCGTACGTCTTCGCCCACCACTTCTCCGGAAACGGCACGGCCGAGGCACTGGCGCTGTACCGCGACGGGTTCCGGCCGGCGGCGGAGGGCGACCGGCCGACCACCTTCCTGACCGCCAACGTCGTGGTCGCGGCGTCCGACGAGGAGGCCGAGCGGCTGGCGCGGCCGCAGCTGCTGGCGATGCTGGCGCTGCGCACGGGCGGCGAGCTCGGGCCCCAGCTCATGGTCGAGGAGGCCGAGGCGCGCGTCGTACCGCCCGAGCACGAGGAGCTGTTCGCCGCGATGCGCCGCCGCTGGCTGGTCGGCGCGGCCGACCGGGTTGCGGCGGAGATCCGGGCGCTCGCGGAACGCTACGACGTCGACGAGGTGATGGCGCACCCGGTCGCCGGCGCCCACACCGGCACGGACCCCGGCTCCTCCCCGGCCCGCGAGGACTCGCTCCGGCTGCTCAGCCAGCTGCTCTAGAGGCCGGCGCCGATTAGGGATTCCGATCAGTGGCTGGCTAGAATGACGGGTCGGCCCAACGTGGGCCCGTTTCGTGGTGCCTCGCGGCTGCCCGTCGTACCGCCCGATCCGCTCGTCCGAGCCGGTTGGCGTGCGCCCGGGAAGAGGTGCCCGGCACGACCCACGAGGTCCACTGGCTCACCAGGAGCCAGGCGGTTCCCGGACCGATGCAGCACGGTGGACGTACGCACTACAGAATTGTGGAGGACATGCCGAAGAAAGAAGGCGTGATCGAGATGGAGGGCTCCGTGGTGGAGGCCCTTCCCAACGCCATGTTCCGCGTGGAGCTCTCCAACGGACACAAGGTACTCGCCCACATCAGCGGCAAGATGCGCCAGCACTACATCCGGATCCTCCCCGAGGACCGCGTGGTGGTGGAGCTCTCGCCGTACGACCTCACCCGGGGTCGCATCGTCTACCGCTACAAGTAAGCAGCCGAGCCGAACAAGAGAGGGCTGACATGAAGGTCAACCCGAGCGTCAAGCCGATCTGTGACAAGTGCAAGGTGATCCGTCGCCACGGCCGCGTCATGGTGATCTGCGAGAACCCTCGCCACAAGCAGCGTCAAGGTTGAGCGAACCCCGGCAGATCGGACGGAGTCCGAGGTGCCGGAGGTCGCGAGCCGCGAAGCAGCTTGCTGCGAGCGGGCCTGAAGTTGAAGCACCACCTACAACTGAAGAAACCACAACGTGATCGCTTAGGTCTCGACAGGCTCGACCACCGAGAAGTCAACGACCGAACACTCCCGGAACGGATGGCCGGGACCCACTCCAGAGGCGTGGGACGCGACACGACAGAGACCACCGTGAATACCCCGAAGGGAACCGCCTACATGGCACGCCTCGTTGGTGTCGACCTCCCGCGCGACAAGCGGATCGAGATCGCACTCACCTACATCTACGGCATCGGCCGTACCCGCGCCCAGCAGCTCCTGGCCGCCACCGGGGTCGACCCGGACGCGCGCGTCCACACGCTGGGGGACGAGGAGCTGGTCAGGCTCCGCGACGAGATCGAGACGAACTTCAAGATCGAGGGTGACCTCCGTCGCGAGGTCCAGGCCGACATCCGTCGCAAGATCGAGATCGGCAGCTACCAGGGTCGCCGTCACCGCCAAGGCCTCCCGGTCCGCGGTCAGCGCACGAAGACCAACGCCCGCACCCGCAAGGGTCCGAAGCGCACCGTCGCCGGCAAGAAGAAGGCCAAGTGACCCTCGGCCACCCGATCTCACCGACCAGCTACCCCGAAGGAATCTGAATGCCTCCCAAGAGCCGCCAGGCTGGCGCCAAGAAGGTGCGCCGCAAGGAGAAGAAGAACATCGCTCAGGGCGAAGCCCACATCAAGAGCACGTTCAACAACACCATCGTCACGATCACGGACCCCACCGGTGCCGTCATCTCGTGGGCCTCGGCCGGCACCGTCGGCTTCAAGGGCTCGCGCAAGTCCACCCCGTTCGCCGCGCAGATGGCCGCCGAGGCCGCCGGTCGCCGGGCCATGGACCACGGCATGAAGAAGATCGACGTCTTCGTCAAGGGCCCGGGCTCGGGCCGCGAGACGGCGATCCGGTCCCTGGGTGCGATCGGCCTCGAGGTCGGCACCATCCAGGACGTCACGCCCACCCCCCACAACGGTTGCCGCCCGCCCAAGCGCCGGCGCGTCTGACCCGAGACCACGAAGGAGTTCTAGACATGGCCCGCTACACCGGTCCCATGACCAAGAAGTCGCGCCGTCTCGGTGTCGACCTCGTCGGCGGAGACGCTGCTTTCGAGCGCCGCCCCTACGCTCCCGGCCAGCACGGACGTGCCCGGATCAAGGAGAGCGAGTACCGCAACCAGCTGCAGGAGAAGCAGAAGGCCCGCTTCACCTACGGCGTGATGGAGAAGCAGTTCCACAACTACTACGACGAGGCCAGCCGTCGTCCCGGCAAGACCGGTGACAACCTGTTGGAGCTGCTCGAGCGCCGCCTCGACAACGTCGTCTACCGCGCCGGCTTCGCCCGCACCCGTCGCCACGCCCGGCAGCTGGTCGTGCACGGCCACTTCCTGGTCAACGGCCACAAGGTGGACATCCCGTCGTACCAGGTCTCGGCCCACGACGTCATCGACGTCCGGGAGAAGTCGCTGGAGATGACCCCGTTCATCGTGGCTCGCGAGACCCACGGCGAGCGGATCGTCCCGGCCTGGCTCGAGGCGCTGCCGACCCGGATGCGGGTGCTTGTGCACTCGGTCCCGGTGCGGGCGCAGATCGAGATCCCGGTCCAGGAGCAGCTCATCGTCGAGTACTACTCGAAGAAGTAACCGCCAACTCAATAAGCACCACGCCGGGGGGACGGTCGCTCGTCCCCACGGTGCCTTCCTCCTCAACAACTGAAGTTCGAGTCCGTCAAATAGCGGGTGGGCTCGGAAAGGACACAAGCAGTGCTCATCGCTCAGCGCCCGACCCTGTCGGAAGATTCCGTCGACGAGTTCCGTTCGCGGTTCGTGATCGAGCCGCTGGAGCCCGGCTTCGGCTACACGCTCGGCAACTCGCTCCGTCGTACCCTCCTGTCCTCGATCCCTGGTGCCTCGGTCACCAGCATCAAGGTGGACACGGCACTCCACGAGTTCTCGACGATCGAGGGCGTCAAGGAAGACGTCACCGAGATCATCCTCAACCTCAAGGGCCTCGTCGTCTCCTCGGAGCACGACGAGCCGGTCACCATGTACCTCCGCAAGCAGGGTGCCGGCGACGTCACCGCTGCCGACATCGCGCCGCCGGCCGGTGTCGAGGTGCACAACCCCGACCTGAAGATCGCGACCCTCAACGACAAGGGCAAGCTCGAGATGGAGCTCGTCGTCGAGCGCGGCCGCGGCTACGTCAGCTCGGTCCAGAACAAGGGTGCGGACAACGAGATCGGCCGGATGCCGGTCGACTCGATCTACTCGCCGGTCCTCAAGGTGACCTACAAGGTCGAGGCCACCCGTGTCGAGCAGCGCACCGACTTCGACAAGCTCGTGATCGATGTCGAGACCAAGCAGTCGATCCGTCCCCGTGACGCGATCGCATCGGCCGGCAAGACGCTGGTCGAGCTGTTCGGCCTGGCCCGCGAGCTCAACGTCGAGGCCGAGGGCATCGACATCGGCCCGTCGCCCGTCGACGAGCAGCTGGCGGCCGACCTCGCCCTTCCGGTCGAGGACCTGCAGCTGACCGTCCGGTCCTACAACTGCCTCAAGCGTGAGGGCATCCACACCGTGGGTGAGCTGATCTCGCGCTCGGAGCAGGACCTGCTCGACATCCGCAACTTCGGTGCGAAGTCGATCGACGAGGTCAAGGCCAAGCTCCACGAGATGGGTCTGTCCCTCAAGGACAGCGCTCCCGGGTTCGACCCGTCTGCCCACCTCGCGGCGTACGACGACGACGACTTCGACGAGGGCTCCCTCGAGGACGAGCAGTACTGACCGCACCATCTATCCCGGTACCTGACACGGCCGGGGAGAAACGAGAGAAGCAATGCCTACTCCCAGGAAGGGTGCCCGCCTCGGCGGCAGCCCGGCCCACCAGCGGCTGATCCTCTCGAACCTCGCCACGGCGCTGTTCGAGCACGGCCGGATCACAACCACCGAGACCAAGGCGCGCGTGCTACGTCCGGTTGCGGAGAAGCTGATCACCAAGGCCAAGAAGGGCGACCTGCACAACCGGCGCGAGGTCCTCAAGACCATCCACGACAAGACGGTCGTGCACATCCTCTTCACCGAGATCGGTCCCTCCTTCGCGGAGCGGCCGGGCGGCTACACCCGGATCACCAAGATCGGTCCCCGCAAGGGCGACAACGCCCCGATGGCCGTGATCGAGCTGGTGACCGAGTCCTACACGCCGAGCGCACCGAAGGCGAAGAAGGCCGCTCCCGCGAAGGTCGAGGCCGAGCCCGCCGAGGCACCTGCCGACGAGCCGGCCGGCGGCACGGCCGGCGAGGCCGTCGAGACCGAGGAGGGCACGGAGGCCGCCGCCGGCTCCCACGCCCCGCTGGAGGACGCCAACGAGGCGCCCGAAGGCTTCCCGATCAAGGGCAACCAGGACTCGATGAAGTACCACGAGCCCGGCAGCCAGTGGTTCGAGCAGACGGTCGCCGAGGTCTGGTTCGACTCGGCCGCCTCGGCCGAGGCCGCCGGCTACACGAAGGCCGGCGAGTAGCGCCACCGCATCACTCGACTTCGCCTCACAGGGCCCGTCATCCGCGCTGCGGATGGCGGGCCCTGTGCGTGCCGGCGTTAAGGGCGTGGGCGTGGCGGCTCAGGGTTGCTGTGGTTCGGATCGCCCACCCGCCGCGGCCGCAGCCCGGCGGCGACCTTGCTCCGGCGGGCGCTGGGGTGGGCTGGGTGGTGCGCCCGCAGGAGCAAGGTCGCGGGCGGGTGGAGTGGGTGAGACTTCGGGGGGAGCAGGGACCCCCCAACCGGTCGCGTGGGGCTCGGCAGCCGGCCGGTGGGAGGATGCCGCCGTGCGGGTGCGGATCGATCTGGGGTACGACGGGGGCGGCTTCCACGGCTGGGCCCGGCAGCCCGGCCTGCGTACGGTGCAGGGCGAGCTCGAGCGGGCGCTCGACACCGTGCTGCGCGTCGAGGGGTCGTTGCTGACCGTGGCCGGCCGTACCGACACCGGCGTGCACGCGCGGGGTCAGGTCGCGCACCTCGACGTGGCCGATGCGATCGCCGACGTCGTCGCCGACGCGGTGGTCGACGCCCGCCGCGGTCGCGGCGCGGACGGCGCCGGGGACGTCCTGCTGCGCCGGCTCAACGGCGTGCTCGACCCGGACCTCCGGGTGCGCCGGATCGGGGTCGCGCCGACCGGCTTCGACGCGCGCTTCTCGGCGGTCTGGCGCCGCTACGCCTACCGGATCGCCGACCGGGCGGAGGCGGTGGACCCGCTGCGGCGGAGCCACGTGCTGGTCACGTCGCAGCCCCTGGACGAGGCAGCCATGGCGGCTGCCTCGGAGGCGCTCCTGGGCGAGCACGACTTCGCCGCGTTCTGCCGCAAGCGCGCCGGCGCCACGACGATCCGCACCCTGCTCGAGCTCGGCTGGGAGCGGCAGCCCGACGGACTGCTGGTCGGGACGGTGCGCGCCGACGCCTTCTGCCACAGCATGGTGCGTGCCCTCGTGGGGTGCCTGATGGCGGTCGGCGAGGGTCGTCGGGACGCCGCCTGGGCGGCGGGCGTCCTGGCCGGACGGCAGCGCGACCCGGCGGTGAGCGTCGTCCGGGCGCACGGGCTCACGCTCGAGGAGGTCGGCTACCCGGCCGACGACGAGCTCGCCCGGCAGGCCGAGCGGTCGCGGGTGGTGCGGACCCTTGGCTGAGCACTACTTCTCCGCCGACCCGTCGGCGCCGTTCACGCGTGCGCCGGTGCGGGCCCGGGTGTGGGGGCACGACCTGGCGCTCGAGAGCGGTTCCGGCGTCTTCGCGCGGGGCCGGCTCGACATCGGGACCGCGGTTCTGCTGCGTGAGACGGAGCCGCCGGGACCAGGGCGCTACCTGGACCTCGGCTGCGGGTACGGCGTGATCGGGCTGGCGATCGCCGTCGCACAGGCCGGTGCGAGGGTCGACGCGGTCGACGTCAACGAGCGAGCCTTGCTGCTGGCCACCGACAACGCGGCGTCGCTCGGGGTGGCTGACCGCTTCGTCGCGGCGACCCCCGACCGGCTGCCACCGGCGTCGTACGACGAGATCTGGTCCAACCCGCCGATCCGGGTCGGCAAGCAGGCGCTGCACGTGCTCCTGCTCACCTGGCTCCCGCGGCTGGCCCCCGGCGGCCGGGCGGTGATGGTGGTCGGCAAGAACCTCGGCGCCGACTCGCTCGCCTCCTGGCTGGGGGAGCAGGGCTACCCGACCACGAAGCTCGCCAGCGCCAAGGGCTTCAGGGTGCTCGAGTCACGGCGGGGATGAGCCGCAGCGCCAGCAGCGGGCAGGCCTTCTGGGCGCGACGGGCATGCCGCTCCAGCACGGCCGGCACCTCGGGGTCGCGCTCGCCCGTTCGGCTGACCGGGAAGCCCCAGTCGTCCAGTGCCAGCAGCTCGGGCAGCAGCTCGGCGCAGGAGCCGTGTCCGTCGCAGCGGGTCCAGTCGACGTGCAGCCGCCGCGCTCCCCGGCTCATGCTGCGCCTCCCAGGGCGTGGCACTCGCCGCGCAGATGCGCTTCGACGTGCCCGGCGAACACCCGCATGGAGCTGGCCACGAAGTGCGCCGTGCCGTCCGGGTGGGCGCAGGCGCCACGACCGCGGGCCAGGGCCTGGAGCCGCTCGACCTCGGCCGACAGCCGCGGGTCGGCGCCGGGCACGGCCAGCCGGGCCAGCGTGTCCGCCATCCGTGGGAGACCGTTCAGGCAAGGGCCGCACTGGCCGGCCGACTCGCGGGCGAGGTACGACGCGACGTCCGCGCTCGTGCGCAGGGGGCATGCCCTCCGGTCGAGCACGTGGAGGACGCCGGCGCCGGGCGTGGCACCGTACGGTGCCAGGCCGCCGCGGGAGAGCGGTGCGTCGAGGGCGGCCATCGGCAGCCAGGTGCCGTGGTAGCCGCCGACCAGCACCGCTCGGACGCGCTGCACCGGCGTACCGGCGCCGTTCAGCACGTCCCGCAGCGACGTGCCACGCGGAACCTCGACCACGCCGGGATGTGGCACCACGTCGCGGGTCGAGCCGGTGAGGGACACCAGGAAGGTGCCGGGGTCCTCGCTGGTGCCGACGCTGCGGAACCAGTCCGCGCCGTAGCGCGCCAGCAGCGCGAGCTGCGCCAGGGTCTCGGCATTGACGACCAGCGTGGGCCGGCCGTCGACGCCACGCTCCCGCACTGGCACCAGCGGGTCGCCGGGCAGACCGGGGCGCCCGTCGAGCCGGTTGACCAGTGCCGACTCCTGGCCGGCCACGAAGCCTCCGGCGAGGTGCCGGACCTCGACGGGGGAGCGGCGCACCGCGACCTCCTCGCGCACCGGCCCGGGGTCGATCCGGTGGCCGACGGCGAGCAGGACCCGGCGCGCCCGCAGCGCGGATGCCAGGATCTCGAGCCCGTCGAGGACCAGCCCCGGTGCCGTCCGCAGGAGCACCGCGTCCTTCCGGCTGAGGTACTCGCTCTCCATGGCGTTGCCCACGACCACGGGTCTGCGGCCGATCGACCGGATCTTTCGCGCGGTCGGGAATCCCCCGCCGCCGCGCCCGGTCAGCCCGGACGCCTCGACCAGGTCGACCAGCCCGCCCGCAGTGAGCCGCGGTGCAGGCCCGTGGTCAAGGCCCGCGAGCAGCCGCTGGGTGGTCAGAGTGAGGGCCATGAGGGGAGCCTCCTCGGCGTCCGGGACCAGCCGCGTTCGCCGTACGACGGGGAGAGCCGCCAGCCAACCGCGACGACGACCGCGCCGGCACAGGCCGCGGCCAGGGCAAGCAGCCAGGAGGAGGTCCGGTCGGTGCCGTTGCCGACCGCGTGTGCCAGCGCGATCGGCCAGAGGGCGTACGTCGCCCAGTGCACGGTGCGGAAGACTCGTGGCCCGACCTTCTCGCGGAGCAGGCTGACGGTGACCACCACCAGGAGCAGGTCGACAGCGAGGGTGCCAAGGCCGAGCCAGAGCGGGCGGTAGGCGCCGAGGAACGGGAAGACCACGTCGACCAGACGCAGCTGGGCGTAGGGGTCGAAGAAGAGCGACGTCACGTGCACCGCGACGAGGGTGGTGCCGGTGAGGGCGGCGGTGCGGTGCACCTCGGTGACGCCGAACCGGCCCACCCCGGCCACGGACCGGCCCGAGCGGCCGAGGATGCCGAGCACGATCGTGACCGTGAACATGACGAGTGCCACGACGCCGGTGCCGCGACCGAGGGCCCACAGTGCCTCGCTCATCGGGGTCCCCGCGGAAGCGTGAGCATGCGAGCGGTTGTGTGGGGTGACCTCATGGTGCCGGCTCCTCGGGGAAGCCGTTGATCGTGCGCACCCGGCCCGCCTCGTCGGTCAACCGCGCCGGGAAGCCCAGGCCACGGAGCCAGCCCATGGCCTTGTGGCCCTTCACGATCGCTCCGGTGGACGCGGTGTTGGCCCGCGCGCAATCGGTCGCGACCACGGTCACGGCGCGCCACGGACCGGCTGTCGGGGCCCCCGTCGCGGGGTCGACCAGGTGGTGGAGCGTGCGCCCGTCGCGCTGCCAGGTGCGCTTCGCGGTGCTCGACGTGGCGACGGCGGCGCCCGCGTTCAGGGTCACCTGCTGGGGAGCGTCGGTAGGCAGGTCCTGCACGGTCACCTGCCAGCCGCCGTCCGGTGCCGGGCCCGACGTCGCGATGTCGCCACCGAGGCTGACCAGGACACCGGTGCCGAGCGCATCTGCGATCGCGGCCGCCGTCCGGTCCGCGGCGACGGCCTTGGCCGTTGCCCCGAGGTCGAGCTGAACGTCGGCAGGCCGGAACAGTCGGGAGCCGTCCAGACGGAGGCTCCGCCAGCCGGCCACGGAGGGTACGACGGAGAGACGCGGCAGGCCGACGGCCCTTACCGCCGCGAGCGTGCGGTCGTAGCCGAGCCCGGCCATCGTTGCGCCCACCGTCGGGTCGACCGCTCCGTCGCTCAGCCAGGCGGCGGTCAGTGCCTCGCGCACGAGGTCGGCCAGCATCGGGGAGAGGTCGTTCCAGCCGGCGCGGAGGTTCAGCAGCTCGCTGTCGGGACGGAACCGGCTCGCCGCGATCTCCACCTCGGCCAGCAACCCGTCGGCGATCGCGATCGCGGCGTCAAGCCGGTCGACGTCCGCGACCACGATCCGGCAGGGGCTGGTCCAGAGGTCCCAGTCGCGAGCGGCGAGGGTGGCAGACATCACGAGCCGCCGGTGGTGCCCTGGGCTGGGTCACCGTTGCCTGGGCTGGCCAGTGGTGGCTGGTCCCCGAGGTGCTGGTCCTCGTGGTCCTGGTCTTCGTGGTCCTGGTCTTCGTGGTCCTGGTCTTCGTGGTCCTGGTCCCCGGAGTCGTCTCCGCGCAGGTCCTGCCCCGGTTGCTCCTGTTCCTGGCTGGTGGAGGCCGGCGCCGGCGCGTCCGTGCCCTGTGCTGTGGCGATGCCGAGACCGATCGCCCCGGCCGCACCGAGTGCGCCGGTGGCGCCGAGCGCGACCACGGTCCGTCGCGCCGTGCGGGTCCGCCGTTCCTGACGGTCACGTTCCTGGGTCATGACCTCGAATCTGCCCCGTGTTCCTGTGTCGT
>Ga0068867_100001158_pt1 | contig 18035 bp, 11 predicted proteins | sample KBSMisM32_FD_65649 | JGI IMG/M metagenome (GOLD analysis project Ga0068867, IMG submission 65649) | Miscanthus rhizosphere microbial communities from Kellogg Biological Station, Michigan, USA - KBS Miscanthus M3-2 | ecosystem: Host-associated > Plants > Roots > Rhizosphere > Soil ...
TATACGTCCATCGACTTTCCCGGCGCGATCTTGACGGATGTGTCGGGGATCAACGCATCGGGCGAAATCGTCGGATCCTATAACGATGCCAGCAATGTAGTGCACGGGTTTCGGTTCGAGCACGGAATGTTTGTCACGATCGACTACCCCGGCGCCCTCAGCACGGCTCCGGTCTCCATCAATTCCCGTGGCGACGTGGCCGGCTTCTTCCTCGACTCGGCGAATCAATGGCATGGCTTCGCGCTGTCGGATGGCACGTATTACGTGCAGGACTATCCCGGCGCGACGACGGGAACATTCACGCTTGGCATCAGCGCCAACGGAATGTTGGTCGGAGAGTTCAAACTCGGTCAGGCCTTCGGCCAGCTCGGGTTCGCATGGATCATGCGCCACGGGCAATACACGCAACTGATTCCGCCCGGATCGGCCTTTGCGTTCGCGACCTCAGGCAATTCGCGGGGCGACGTTGTCGGGCGGCTAATCGATACCAGTGGAGGTCAAGCCGCCTGGAAGCTGGACAACGATGGCACTTATCACGTGTTTGGGTATCCGGGAGCCACGCTCACCAACGCGCGAAACATCAACAGCAAAGGCGAGGTGGTCGGTGTTTATCGCACCGGCGTGAATCACGGATTCGTCCTGGCGGCGAACGATTTCTCGAATTTCATCAGCATAGACTTTCCGGGAGCTGTTGCGACCCGCGCACTCGGTATCAATTCGTGCGGCGACATTGTGGGCACCTACGGTTCCGTCGCTGCGGGCACGGGACACGGTTTCCTGCTGGTGCGGGACGATGCCCAATGCGAGGAGGAGTAGCGATGCCAGCGCCGACTGATTCGCCGCCGCCTAGTTCGGAATCCAGCCCGCGCAATTGCGGAGCGATTAGTTTTGGATCACACGCGCATAATCGTGTCCGCCTGTGGTCCGATCTCGGAAATTCACAGCGTCAGCTTTTCGAGGTGCGTAAGACAGGTCAAACACCTCCGCGGCACGCGTCATTCACCGTACATCGTACTGTGCAATTTGATACCCCGAACGCTGCTCAAGGCGGGAGGACAAAGTGCTAAGTACCTGTTGCTTAGAACCTCGCGGTATCGATCCGTCGACGTTCGAAAATGCACTCGCTCGTGTCCGACCTCGCGGGTGGTGCTTCGCACATTCGTGTCATGGCGGCATTGTCGCGATTTGCAGCGTGTGGCGTGGGGTAGGTCAGAAAAAATGCGAATTTCGATAGGTTTGGCGCCAGGACGTCTCCGACGGTTGCCAGCGAGATCTAGTATGGCTGCGAATCGGCATTGACAAGGAGCCGCCATGAATGCCGTCCGAGCCGCTTTGTTTTGCGCTGCCCTGGTCCTGCCCCTCGTCGTCGGCTCCAAAGTGGCTGACTCCCAAGAGTTCTGCTTCAAGAACCATTTCATCCTCGACTACCCGTGCGGAGTTCAGGCAGGCACCGCGCCGCCGACGTTCCAGATTCCGCACGTGCCGGCTGGCGTCAACCACTGGACTGCGATCGGACCCGATGGCGCCAATGTCGTAACGCTGACGATCGATCCAATCGTGCCCACCATTGCGTTCGCCGGGACCACGGGATCAGGCGTTCTCAAGACCACGGACGGCGGAGCGAGCTGGGCGCCCGCCAATGGGGGCCTGGCAACGACCAACGTTCTCGCGCTCGCAATCGATGCCGCCACACCCTCCACGCTCTACGCGGGCACTGACGCGGGCGTTTTCAAGAGCACCGACGGCGGCCAGAGTTGGGCTGCCGCCAATGGCGGCATGGACGGCGCTCCGTCGATCGTCGTCAACGCCCTCGCGATCGACCCTAGTTCGCCGACTACTTTATATGCGGGCACGTCCGCGGGAGTGTTCAAGACGACGAATGGAGCAGCGAGCTGGACGTCCATCAACACTGGACTCTCTGGCCTGGCAGCGCGCGTCATCACCATCGACCCAACTGCGCCCTCCACCGTGTACATCGCCGTTGACGACAATGTCAGCTATGTCAATTACGGGGTTTTCAAGAGCACTAATGGCGGGACAACCTGGGCGAAGATCTATACGACCCCACTCGGCGAGGACGGCGGTGCGCCACCCGTCACGGCGCTCGCCATCGATCCGCGCTCGCCTTCTCGACTTTATCTCGTGGTGGCCTTCAACCAAGTGCTGACGAGCTCGGACGGCGGCTCCTGGTCCGACCTCAAGGCGCCAGCACATGACGTTTGGTCGCTGGCGGTCGATCCCTCGTCTCCTGCGACGATCTACGTCGGCACCTACAGCGGTTTGATCTTCCGGACCACCGACGGGGGTAGTCACTGGGCTGTCAGCGATGGGCTGGCGGCCAGCGGCGTCAACGTCATCGCTACCGCTGCGCCCGCGCCCGGAATCGTCTACGCCGGCGGCCACAACGGGGTCTTTCGCAGCTCGGACAGTGCGCAAACTTGGGCGCACTTGACGTTGGGGATTAGGAACGTGGGTGTCTACCCGCTGGCGGTCGATCCGACGGATTCGTCCATGATCTACACATCAGCGAACGGCGTCGTGACGAAAACGACGGACGGCGGCGCCCATTGGGTCGACTCAATCAATGGCCTGTCGGGGGAGTGGATCGAGCGGCTCGTGATCGATCCCGTCTCTCCCTCGACCGTATACGCAGGAAAGATACCGCCCTTTGGTTCGTCGGCGATCTATAAGAGCACCGACGCCGGTGTTCACTGGACGACCGTCCTTACTGTCGCAGGCCCTAGCCTCCGGACGCTGACCATCGCACCAACACAGCCTTCTACTCTCTACGTCGGGGTGAACTCCACGGGCGTCTTGAAGAGCACGGATGGCGGAGCGTCGTGGGCTCCCGCCAACACTGGACTAATCGCCGCCGGGCCCTATGTTTCGGCGTTCGGGTTCGACCCCTCCACGGCGGACACGGTATACGCCGCCACTGATCCGACCGGTCCCTTGCCGGGTACCCCCGTGAAGATATTCAAGTCTACGGACGGCGCCGCCCATTGGAGAGAGGTGCCGCTGCCGATCGGTTTCCCGTTGACCATGGAGATCACGTCACTGGTCATCGATCCGGTCACGCCGTCCACCATCTACGCGCCTTACACCGACACTGGCGACCAGGGCGGTCTCCTCAAGAGCAGCGACGGGGGTGAGACTTGGATCGATGTATCGCAGAATCTGCCCCCGGGGCCGGTCGGGAAGCTGCTGATCGGTTCAGGCTCCCCCACGGAGATTTACGCGCTAACGCCAGCCGGTATCTTCGCGAGCAGCGACGGGGCGATGACCTGGACACCGATCGATGATGCGGGTCTGCCGAATGTCGGCGTCTCGGATCTCGTGATCGACAGAACAGGCTCGGTCCTGCGGGCCGCGACCATCGGTGGGTTATTCGAATACCAACTCTCAGGAGGCTCGTCGTCGACCCGCACCGGCTCGCCGTCGATCACCGCGCCGGTGATCGAGTATTACAACTCTGCGTTCGACGATTTTTTCATCACGTCGAACACCGACGAGATCGCGAAGCTCGACAGCGGAACCACCGCCGGCTGGACGCGCACGGGGCTCCAATTCAATGCCTACGCGGCACGCGCGAGCGGTACGGCGCCGGTTTGCCGTTTCTTCAGCACCGCGTTTGCGCCGAAGAGCTCACACTTCTACACACCGTTTGCGTCCGAGTGTGCCGCGGTGCACACCAACCCCAACTGGTTGCTGGAATCCGGTGCCGTGTTCTACATCGTCCTCCCTACGAGGGACGGATCGTGCGCGGCTGGCTTGACGCCGGTATACCGTCTGTACAACAACGGCCAGGGTGGCGCGCCCAACCATCGCTACACGACCGATGTCACCGCGCGAGCGCAGATGATCGAACGTGGCTGGGTGCCCGAAGGTCTCGGCCCGGACGCGGTGGAAATGTGTTCGCCACTATGATGTGTGCGCGACCAGCGCATCGCCTGGTAGTCTCGACTGTCGGTGACTTCCGCCCAGCGACGTGCACGCTGCGCGCTGCACGCATCCAACGCTACCCCGTGAGCCTGGCAGCGCCGGTGCCCAATGCAACCGTGGGCATCGACCTGTCGCCGAAGCGTGACCCTGAGCACGAAGCACTCGGTGGTTTACGGCGCGCGTTGCATGTCTACGAACCTCTTCGTATCTCGTACGAAGTGCTGACCACGTCGGACCAAGCTTCTGTTACGCGCGCTTAGTTAATTGACTTAGGCGGCTGGAAGTCGCGCGTAATGGTGGACCGCTACGCAAAGTTCGGGACCGAGCACTGACCGTGGCGGCCGCGAGGATCGAGCAGCTGTGACAAGAACGTCGTGGACTTGGTACGTTTTCGGCACATCAGAAATGACAAGGGGCTAGCGGTTGGGCTAACCCCTTGCTGTGGTTGGTAGGCCGTGTAGGGATCGAACCTACGACCAACGGATTAAGAGTCCGTGTGGGAGCTTACGTAATTTCAATGCATCATCAAATGTTTACGGCGTCAGCGCACCTTCGCCTTCGTAGACATGGTACAAGCGCAGGCTCCGCATCGCGGCCTCGCCTGTGCAGCGCGGCATTTGCAATCAATGTTTCGCGCCGAGATACAGCTTGGCCATACGATCGTCGGCGAGCAACTCAGCTGCACCGCCCGACAGCACGACTTTGCCTTGATCGAGAATATAGCCGCGTCCGCTGATCGCGAGCGCTTGCCGTGCCCGCTGCTCAACCATCAGCACGGCGACGTTCTGCTGCGGCAGTCCGGTCACGAGCGCGAACACTTGCTCGACCAGCGCGGGCGCGAGCGCCGCCGTCGGCTCGTCGAGCACGATCAGGTGCGGACGGGTCATCAGCGCGCGCGCAAACGCAACCTGTTGGCGCTCTCCTCCGGACAGCGTGCCAGCTCGTTGCTTGAGTCTCGGCTTCAAGGCCGGAAAGGTGTCGAGCAGGTGGTCGATCCGCTCGGCCCCGTCATCGACGTTGCGCACGATCTGCAGATTTTCCAGCACGGTAAGGGACACGAAAACGTTTGCGACTTGTGGCACATAGGCGACCCCGGTGGCGATGCGATCCTCCACTGGAACGCGCGTGACGTCCTTGCCAGCGAGCACGATCTGGCCAGCCACTCGCGGCAGCAAGCCGACGATCGCCTTGGACAGCGTGGACTTGCCTGCGCCGTTGGTGCCTGCGATGGTGACGATCTCGCGCTCGTCGACGGTGAGGTCGATCCCGTGCAGGATGTCGGACTCGTCGTAGCCACCGGACAGCCCCTGCACCGCAAGCAGCATCAAATCACCCCGCCCATGTAGGCTTCGTGCACACGCGGATCATCCAGCACGACGACAGGATCACCGTCGGCGATGACGCGGCCCTGGTCCATCACGTAGAGATGCTGGACCAATGCCTTGAGCGCCTCGAGGTGGTGCTCGATGATTACGAACGCAATGCCCTGACTCGCATTGAGCTCGCGGATCTTGTCCGAGATCTCGCCGATCAACACGGGATTGACGCCGGCAAACGGCTCGTCGAGCAGGATACATTTCGGATTGAGCATGAGCACGCGGCCAAGCTCGAGCAGCTTTTTCTGGCCGCCGGACAGGTTGACGGCGAGCTGCCCCATGACCGCCTTGAGATTGAGAAAGGAAATCCAGCGCTCGGCGGTCTCCGCGAGGCGCGCCTCCTCCTTCGCCACCCGCGCCCAGCCGATGAAGACCGACCGCAGCGTTTCGCCATAGTCGCGCGGGGCCGCGGCCAAAAGGTTCTCGCGCACGCTCAGGTGCTTGAACTCACGCGGGACCTGAAAGGTGCGCCCGAGCCCGCGCTGCGCGCGCCGCATCGGCGGCAGGTTGCTGATGTCGTCGCCGTCGAACGTCACCGAGCCGGCATCGGCCGACAGTTGTCCGCTGACCGCGGCGAACAGCGTGCTCTTGCCGGCCCCGTTGGTACCGACGATGCCGACCACGCCACGCTCCGGCACCTCGAACGAGACGCGATCCAGCACCCGAAACTCGCCGTAGGACTTGCTGATGTCGGCGGCGGCGAGGAGCGGCATGGTCAAAGGTTTTGCCGGCCCATGATCCCTTGCGGCCGGTAGATAGTGAACAGGATCAGCGCCAGCCCAACGAGCGCGAGCCGCACGCTCGCCATTTGCACTTCGGACACGCCCGGGACGAAATCACGCGCGAAGCGCGAGCCTTCGAGGAACACCAGCAGGATGAGGCTCCCGATCACGGCCCCCGACGTGCGGCCCGGGCCGCCGATGATGATCGCAATCCAGACGTAGAACGTCACCAGCGGCAGAAACTGATCCGGCGAGATATACGTGATGACGTGCGCGTAAAACGCACCCGCCAGACCGGCGAGCCCGGCACCCAGCATGAACACTTGCACCTTCACACGCGCGGGATCCTTGCCGAGGGCCTGGACCGCCGTCTCGTCGTCGCGCACCGCCTGAATGAGCCGGCCGTACGGGCTGCGCACAAGATGGGTGACCAGGCCGATGGCCACAACGTTGCAGGCGATCAGAACTCCCAGCGTAGCGATGTCGGCGTACTGGCCGACGCCGAGAAACTGGAACAGACGTGGGATACCGGGCAGACCCTGGACACCGCGGGTCAGCCATTCCTCCTGCTGGATGACCAACCGCACCGTCTCTGAAAATCCGAGCGTCACCACCGCCAGATAGTCATCGGAGAGCCGCAGTGACAGCAGTCCGATCGGGTACGCGGCGAGCCCGGCGAGCAGCATCGCGACGGCGAAGGCGGGTGCGAGCGGCCAGCCCTTGAGGCTCAGGAGCGCTGAGGCATACGCGCCGATCGCGTAGAACGCGACGTGGCCGAAATTGACGAGCCCCGTGTAGCCATACTGCAGATTCAGCCCGATCGCGAGCAGCATGTAGATCAACGCGATGACAGCGACTGCGACGAGATAGGCTTCCATCGTCTATCTCGCGGCGATGGCGACGCCGAACAGGCCGCGCGGACGCACGAGGAGCACCAGCAGCAACACGGCGAACGCAACGGCGATCTTGTACGACGGACCGACCAGTGGAACGGAGAGCTCCTGCGCGATGCCGAGCAGGACGGCTCCGGCAACCGCGCCGGCCGGGCTGCCGATTCCGCCCAGGATCATCGCGGCGAACGCCGGTATCAGCTGTTCCCACCCGAGCTCGGGTGAGACGACGGACTTGGCGCCGAACAAAAAGCCGCCGAGCGCACACAACGCGCCGACCACAGCCCACAGTACCAGCAACACCCGATTCGCGCGAATGCCGCTCGCGCGCGCGAGATCCGGATTGTCCGCGACCGCGCGCATCTGCCGTCCGACCGGCGTCAGCCGCAGCAGCGTGAACAACAGCGCCATCGCCACGATGGAAACCGCCGCCACGACAAGGTCCAGCGGAAGTACGCGAATGCCGCTGAAGTTCCACGCGCGCATCATTGGTACCTGCAGTGCCAGCTGGTCCTGCCCGACGGAGAACGTCAGGATCGAACGCGCGAAAAATGCAACCCCGATCGACGCCACCAGGCTCGCGACGAGCGGCCGTCCGCGCAGCGCGCGAAATACCCATAGATAAAACAGCAGCGACACGGCAACGCCGGCCGCGATCGCGCCGACGGCAGCCAGCAGCAACGACCCGGGAATCAGCCATTGCACGCCGACGGCCGCGTATGCGGAGACGGTCATGTAGTCGCCGGTCGCCGCATTCGGAAAGCGCGCGATGGCCATCACCAGCGTGAGCGCCAACGCGGGAAGCGCCATCAGCAGCCCCTCGACCGTTCCGTTGATCAGCAGGTTGACGAAGTCGGCGAGCGTCATCGATGGTCGCGCGTTGGGTTGGCCAACCCGTGGCCCGCGGCTTCGGTGCAGTTCGGCTTCGGACCGCCCGGGTCAGATCATCACAGCGTTATTACGTCCTTGCGAACGATCTGACCCTTCTCGATCACGTACATGCCGAAGTCGGGAGTCACGTCGCCGTACTTGTCGAAGTCGAGACGGCTCGACGCGCCTTCGTAATTGACCTTCTGCTTTTGCGCCAACAACTTCTTGCCTTCGGCGAAGGAAAACACCTTCGTGCCCGGCGGATTGGAGACGTCGCGAATCTTGCCATTTACCTGCGCGACCGTAGCACCGGGACCCGCCGCCTCCATGGCGAGCGCCAGCGAGATCACCATGTCGTAGGTCATCGCCGCATAGACATTGGTCGAGATCGACTTGCCCATCGCTTTCTGATACTCGGCGTCCAGGCGCTTGTACGATGCGGCCCCCTCGTTCGAGATTGCGTCGACAGCGATCACGCCTTCCACGACCTCGTTGCCGAGCGCCTTGACCAGATCGGCGTTGGCGGCCCAGCCCGGCATGATCCATTTGACGTCCTGGCCTGTCTGATACCACTCGCGCAGAAGGATCGTCGAATCGGGAAGATAGGAACCGGTGACGACGACGTCGGGCTTGGCGCCCAGTATCTGCTGCAGTTCCGTGCGATAACTGGGCCGGTTCGGCTCGTAGACGACGCTCGCCACGACTTTGCCATGCGCTTTCTCCCATACCTTCTTGAATCCTTCTGTGTTGCCGATGCCCGAGGCATTGTTGAACGCCATTGTCGCCGCACGCTTGAAGCCGCGCTTTTCGGCCGCGGCCCCGAACGCGGCGCCGATTTGATCGTTGGTCGCCTGGAATCGCCAGACCAGATCCTTGGTGTCGAGCGTCGAAATTGCCGGCGCGCCGGAAGTGTTCATCTCGATGATGTTTGCGGCATCGGTGAGCGGCATCACGGCAAGGGTCACGCCCGAAGACCACGTTCCGAGGATCGCCTGCACCTTGTTCACTTCGATCAGCTTCTTGGCGGCAAGCACCGCAGCTTCGGGCTTGGTCTGGCTGTCTTCGGAAAAGAGCTCCAGCTTGCGCCCGCCGGCACCGCCGTCGCCGTTCACCTCCGCCAACGCGATCTCGATGGCCTTTTGCATCCCGCTTCCGTAGGAGCTGCCGCCACCGGAAATCGGGCAAAGCGAACCGACGCGAAACGTCGTTGCTGCTTGGCCGAACGCGAAGCGGGGTGCAGCCGCCAGCGCGGCAACGCCGGCACCGGCGGCTAGAAAGTCACGTCGCGTCGGGGTATCTCTCATGATGGTCTCCTTGTCGTGCGTTCGGCAGACAGTCAGTTGGCGGCAAGTTCGTTCTTGACCAAGTTGCCGGCTTTCATGATCAAGGGCAGGTATTTGCCCTGTTGTTGCAGCAGCGTGAGGTCTTCGAGCGGGTTGCCCGCGACCGCGACGAGGTCGGCGTGGGCCCCGGGAGCGATCACCCCCAAGTTGCCCGTCTGCCCCATCATCTCCGCGTTCACATGGGTCGCGCTTTGCAGCACCTCGACGGCGGACATCGCTTCGGCCTGCAACGTAAATTCGTTCGATTGGTCCGCGTGCATTTCGCCAAGGAGGTCGCTGCCGAATCCGATTTTCACGCCGGCAGCGCGGGCGATTCGAATTGCCTCGACGCCTTGCCGGGTCACCTGCTCGAGCTTGGCCAGCATGTCCGCGCTCCATCCAAGCTTGGCGCCGTTGCGCGACAGCGAATCGTAAGTAGCGAGCGTGGGCACGAGATACGCGCCCCGGTCGACCATCACTTTGGCCGCTTGCGCATCGATCAGGTTGCCGTGCTCGATGGTTCGCACGCCGCAGGTTACCGCGCGCGTGATGGCTTCCGGTGAGTAGGCGTGCGCCATCACATACGTGCGTGCCGCATGGGCCTCCTCTACGATCGCCGTCATCTCCTCGATCGAGTACTGCGTGCCTTCGAGCGGGTCGTTCGGCGACGAAACGCCACCGCCTGCCATCACCTTGACCTGGTGGGCGCCATTGCGCAGTTGTTCGCGCGCCGCTCGGCGTACTTCGCCTACACCGTCGGCGATCATGCCGAGTAACCCGACTGCACCGCAGCAGACGCAGTGACGATCGCCCTGGAAGAACGCCGGCCGCGTGTCGCCGTGGCCGCCGGTCTGGGTGATAGCGCGACCCGCGATGAACAGGCGCGGACCGATGAAGTGCCCGCTGTCGATTGCCTGCACTAAGCCCGAATCGGCCCCGCCAGCGTCGCGCACCGTGGTGAATCCACGCATCAGGATTCCGAGGAGAATGTCCTTCGCTTGCGCGGTGATCAGCGATTGCGGCGTCAGCGTCAGCTTGAAGAAATCGGGCATCGTCGCGGTCACGTGGACGTGGCCGTCGATCAGCCCCGGCAGCAAGATGTGATCCCGCACATCGAACACTTGCGCGTCGCCCAAAGCAGGCAGTGCGGCGCCAACGTCGACGATCCGGTCCCCATCGACCAGCACCGAAAGATTGGGTGTGAGAGTGCCGCTCACGCTGTCGAACACCGTTGCGTTGCGGAGCACGATGCGCGAAGACATGGGGTAGGCCCTTGTTCTTGCTCTCGGGTTAACGCCGAATCACGATAGAGTATTTGCCGCTTCCGGGCCGGGACTTGGAGCCTCGGTAAATCTTAGTCGCAATAGTAGAAGTTCGCCAGAGGCGCCGCGCCGCACGCATGGCATCACGGCGATGAACTGCGGTGATGCTTTGCGCCGCCGATACATCTCAGGGTTCAGGAGGGGCGATGAAAGTAAACGCCAACGGCATTGAAATCAACTGCGTCGTCGAGGGAAACGGTCCTTGGCTCACGATGAGCAACTCGCTCACCTGCAACCTTTCGATGTGGGACGAGCAAGCCAGGCTCCTGAGCCAGGATTTCAAGGTGCTGCGATATGACACGCGTGGCCACGGCGAGACCAGCGCGACAGCTGGCGCTTACACGCTGGACCAGCTGGCGGACGATGCCAAGGGGCTGTTAAATGCGCTCGGCGTTGAACAGACGCACTGGGTGGGCTTGTCGCTGGGCGGGATGATCGGCCAGATCTGTGCGCTCAAGTATCCCGGCACATTCCAGAGCATAGCGCTGTGCGACACGACGAGCCGCTATCCACCGGAGGCCGCGCTGATATGGGCCGAGCGCATCAGCATCGCGCAAGAGAAGGGATTAGAAGCGCTGGTAGAAAGTACGCTCGGGCGCTGGTTCCCCGAGCCCTATCGCAACTCGCACCAGGACGTGATGTCGCGCTTCGCGCAGATGATCGAGACTACGCCCGTTGCGGGCTACGTCGGCTGCTGCCACGCCATCCCGCAAATCAACGTCACCGACCGATTGAAGGACATTGAATGCCCGGCCATCGTCATCGTCGGCGAGCAGGATGCCGGAACGCCAGTGGCGATGGCTCGCGACATCCACAACGCTCTGCCGGGTTCGAGCCTCGTCGTGATTCCCGCGGCAGGTCATCTCCCCAACATCGACCAGCCGCAAGCGTTCAACAATGCGCTTCTGGGATTTCTCAAGAACGTTCGGCGCACGTAGCTGCGCTCCCTCAGGCTCATGATGCGTGCGCCTCGATGCTTGCGTTCGCCCGCACAACTAGTCGATTTGGGCGAGCAGGTAAGCGTTGCCGCCCGCCGCGACCGTGTTCACGGAAACACAGCGCTCGGTGGCGAGCCTCCAGGTGGGATAGCGCCACGGGGCACCGGCTGGCTCCACGACCGGAATGCGCGCGCCGGACCGCGCGGCAACCATTTTCGTTGCGCGCGCAGCAAGCCCCGCGTCGCCGACGATCACGGCACTAAGCTCCGGAATCGCCGACCAGCGCCCCTCACTATCGGAGGCTGCAGCGATCGCGGGCCAACCGGCGCCCCGCACCAGGGCTGCGACCGTGGTTGCGGCCGCGGCATCGCCGTCTGACACCAGCAGTACCGGATCTCCGGCGGCGACTGCGGCCAGCGCCTGCCCGAGCCAGATGGCCGGCTGATCGCCCCGTCCGCCGAGGGCGACCGCGAGACCCCGTGGCTCCAATCGCCAGCTGTCACGCTCGCCGGTGGGGCCGGGTAGCTCGCGTTCGCTGCCTTCGTCGACTGACTTCGAGTATTCGCGCGCGATCGTCGCCACGGCCGCGTCGGCGTGTCGTGAGAGCGCTGCAAGCACCGTGGCGCGATCGACTTCGTGCAGCGTCGTGCGCGCCTTTGCGACCGCGGATTGCGCAACGGCAAGATCGACGGCGCGCATATCGCCTCCGGCTGTCAAGCCAGGCCGCACCGCATCGCTGCTCGCTTCGGCCCGGCGCACCAGCGCGCGCAGATAAAGCGGCCCGCCGGCTTTGGGCCCGGTCCCGGACTTCTGCTCGCCCCCGAACGGCTGCACACCGACGACCGCGCCGATCACGTTGCGATTGACATAGATATTGCCGACATGGGCGCGATCGACGATGAAATCGATCGTCGAATCCAGGCGGCTATGGATTCCGAGCGTGAGGCCGTAACCGCTGGCGTTGATGTCATCGACGACGCGTGCCAGCTCGTCGCTGCGGTAACGCACGACGTGGAGCACCGGACCGAACACTTCTCGCTGCAGATCGCGGATCGATTCGATCTCGAACGCGACCGGTGCAAGAAAGTGCCCGTTGGTATCTCCGGAAAGCGGCGCCCTGGCCACGAGTTTTGCGCCTGTCTCCATTTGCGCAATATGCGCGGCCAACCCACGTTTCGCCGGCGCGTCGATGATCGGTCCGACGTCGGTCGCGAGCAGCGCCGGGTTTCCGACGACGAGCTCGTCCATCGCGCCGCGCATCATCTCGAGCACCCGCCCGGCGATCTCCTCCTGGACGAAGAGCACGCGCAGTGCCGAGCAGCGCTGACCGGCGCTGTCGAATGCCGAAGACAGAACATCCGCGACGACTTGCTCGGGCAATGCCGACGAGTCGACGATCATCGCGTTCTGCCCGCCGGTTTCTGCAATCAGTGGAACGTTGCCGCGCGCCGCCAGCGTGCGGTGAATGGTTTCCGCCACCTCGGTCGAGCCTGTGAACACGACTCCCTGCACTCGAGCGTCACCGATCAGGCGGGCTCCGACGGTCTCACCAGTGCCGGGCAACAATTGAAGCGCGGGCGCCGGCACGCCCGCCGCGCGCAACAGGCGAACCGCTTCCGCCGCAATGAGCGGCGTCTGTTCCGCCGGCTTCGCGAGCACCGCGTTTCCCGCGGCCAGCGCGGCCGCGACCTGCCCGGTGAAGATCGCCAACGGAAAATTCCACGGGCTGATGCACGCGACCGCGCCGAGCGGCGCGCCCAGCGCGTCGTCGCGCGCACGAAGCGCGTAGTAGCGGCAGAAATCGGCGGCCTCGCGCACTTCGCCTATCGCGTTTGGGATGGTTTTACCCGCCTCGTGCACGGCGAGATAGATCAGGCGCGCAGCGTTTGCTTCAAGCAGATCGGCGGCGCGTTCGAGGATCGCCGAGCGCTCGCGCGCGGACGTCACCCCCCACGCCCGCGCCTGTTGCGCAAACGTGAGCGCGCGCTCGACATCGTCGGCGGTCGCCTCGGCCGCATGGCCGACGATGACGTCGGTATCGGCGGGACTGGCTACCGGCGTCGCAGCGCGTTGGTCGAAACGCTCCATCGCGTCGCCAAGCATCGGACCGGCGCGCCAAGCTTCGTTGCCGGCGCCGTTGAGCGCCCTTTCCAGCTCAGCGAGAGCGAGCTCGTTCGTAAGGTCGATGCCGCGCGAATTGCGCCGGTCGGGATACACGTCGGATGGCATCGGCACCCGGGGATGCGGCGAGCCGCCCAACGATTTTGACACGGTGACCGGGTCTTCGACCAAGCGATCGAGCGGAACCTCCGGGTCCACGATCTGGTTGACGAACGAGGAGTTGGCACCGTTTTCTAGCAGACGCCGCACGAGGTACGCGAGCAGCGTTTCGTGGGTGCCGACCGGTGCGTAAATGCGGCACGCGAGCCCCATGTTCTGCTCCCCGACGATCTTGTCGTACAACGTCTCCCCCATGCCGTGCAGGCACTGGAATTCGAAGTCACGGTTGCCCTGCGCGAGCTCGACGACCGCCGAAAGCGTCGATGCGTTGTGCGTGGCGAACTGCGGATACACGAGCTCCGGGTGCGCCAGCAGCTTCCTTGCACACGCAAGGTAAGAGATGTCGGTATGCACCTTGCGCGTGTAGACGGGGTAGCCGTCCATGCCCTCGACCTGCGCGCGCTTCACTTCGGTATCCCAATACGCGCCCTTGACCAGCCGTACCATGAAGCGGAGCCCGCTGCGGCGCGCCAAGTCGAGCAACCAGTCGAGCACGAACGGGCATCGCTTCTGGAAGGCCTGGACGACGAACCCGAATCCGTTCCACCCGGCAAGCTCTGGGTCGAGCGCAAGCGCCTCCACCAGGTCGAGCGAGATCTCCAGCCGTTCGGCCTCCTCGGCGTCGATATTCAGGCCGATGTCGTAGCCCTTGGCGAGCACCAGCAACGCCTTCAATCGCGGCAGCAACTCGGCCATGACGCGCGCATGCTGTGCGTGCGAATAGCGCGGATGCAGCGCGGAGAGCTTGACGGAAATTCCCGGACCGTCGTACACACCGCGGCCGGCGGACGTACGTCCGATCGCGTGAATCGCTTCGACGTAGGCTTCCTGATAGCGATCCGCGTCGGCCATCGTCATCGCGGCCTCGCCCAGCATGTCGTACGAGTACCGATAGCCGCGGGTTTCATTGCGCCGCGCACGGGTAAGCGCGTCGTCGATAGTCTCGCCCAGCACGAACTGGTCGCCAAGAAAGCCCATCGCAGCCTTGGTCGCCGCGCGGATCACCGGCTCGCCCAGCCGCTCCAGGATTCCGGTCAGCGCGCCCGCCAGGCCCGACGCCGACGATTCGCTGCGGGCGAACTTTCCACTGACCACCAATCCCCATGTGGCTGCGTTGACGAACAATGAATCGCTGCCGCCGAGGTGCGCGCGCCAATCGCCGCGTGCCAACTTGTCACGGATCAGGCGGTCGGCAGTCGCGCGATCGGGGATCCGCAACAACGCCTCGGCGAGGCACATTAACGCGATGCCCTCTTCCGAAGACAGCGCAAACTCGTTCATCAGCGCATCGACACCCGATGCGCGAGAACGCTCGGCGCGCACCCGCTCGACGAGCGTCTTGGCGCGACCGCGAATGCGTTCGAGCGCTTCGGGGGTGAACGTCGCCTGAGCGGAAAGCTCGGCAACCGCGGCGGGTTCGGGCAGGCGATATGCACCCGTCACCGCGCGCCGCAGCGGTGAACCAGGCCGTACCAAGCAGAAGGGCGCCGGCGAACGCGGGGCACCGAGAGCGGTTTGCGGCATGGTCATTGGCGTCGACCCCACAGCAGGGATTCCAATGTACGCTCTTCCCCCTATTTGCATCTCCGGCAATTATCAATGATGCATTCACGCGAGGCGACGCTGGCCGCGCTCGCCGCCATCGCACTATGGGGCAGCCTGGCGTGGCTATCACTCAAACTCGCGGCCTGGCCGCCATTCTTTCTGCTGGGCTGCGCGCTCGCCATCGGTGCGTTGCCTGCCCTGCCGCGGATCAGCAACTGGCGCGTGCCGGTGCGCACCGTGGCGCTTGGGGTGTACGGCCTGTTCGGTTTTCACTTCTTTCTCTTCATCGCCCTGCGCAACGCACCGGCGGTCGAAGCCAATCTGATCAACTACCTGTGGCCGCTTTTGATCGTGTTCCTGGCTCCAGTTCTGCTCGTTGGCTACCGGTTGCGCGCGCAGCATGTCGTCGGCGCGATGATGGGTTTTGCGGGCGCCGCGCTCTTGGTCGGCCACGACTTGCGGGGGAGTCGGTTCGCGATTGGCTATGTTTTCGCACTCGTCTCGGCGCTGATCTGGTCTTCGTACTCGCTATGGACCAAGCGCGTGCCACCGTTCGCCACCGCAGCCATCGGGCTGTTCTGCGTCGCGGCGTCATTGCTCGCGTTCGCTTTCCATTGGGCGTGGGGGCCGCAGTTCATACCGCCCGCGAGCGACCTCGGATATCTGCTAGCCATGGGACTGGGCCCGATGGGCGCGGCATTTTTCCTGTGGGATTACGCGCTCAAACACGGCGATCCACGGCGCATTGGCGCGCTCGCGTACCTGGCTCCCGTGCTGTCCACTGCGCTGTTGATCGCCACGGGCCACGGTGCTTTTTCGGTTCGCATCGGCGTCGCCGCGGCGCTCGTCGTCAGCGGAGTTGCACTGGCGGCGCGAGCCAAGCCGGGACGACAGGAAACTGGCTCGCACTTACCCAATTGACAAAAGGCCCTGAGCGAAACCATACGTCGCTGAAGGCCGCGCGTTTGATTCCGGGTTTCGAAAGCATTCGGGCCTTCGGAAAACCCGCGGTGCCGGATGTGTATTGCAGGTTGACAACGTTGTCACGGCTTCTTGGCCAGATCGGCCCGCGCAATCGTTTTCCACGTACGCACGGCCTTGGACGTTGGCGTTCCCAACGAACCCACACGGGTCCCGGAAATGACAAGGGCCCAGCGATTTCTCGCCGGCCCTTGAAGGTGTTGGTAGGCCGTGTAGGGATCGAACCTACGACCAACGGATTAAGAGTCCGGGGCACAGGGGCCCGCGCCCGCCGTAAGCCGAGGAAACGCAACGGCCGTTTCGTATGCACACGAACGGCAGCTCCGCAACCGAACCTATGCCGAACCAAAAAGTCGGCGCTGCTGGTCGGGTGCGGCCCTTTTTCGAATCGCGTCAACGGGCCCAGCGATTTCTCGCCAAGCCCTTGAAGTCCTTGGTAGGCCGTGTAGGGATCAAACCTATGACCAACAGATTAGCAGTTTGGTCGATGCCTCGCGTGTAGTCGCGGACCGATGTTCATTTGAACATGCCGTGGAGAACGGCACCCCTCACTGCAGATTTACCGGAACGATCGTGACGTTGTACGTAACTTCTGTTGAGAACGCACGGCCGAATAGGTCACATCCGGCGCTTGCGCCCACGATGTGAAGCTGATGCTTACCGACCGGCAGCGGCTTCAGCATCACGTAGTAGCCGTCGTCGATCGCGGGCGAGTAGATTCCTGCGTCAAGCCCGAACAGGTTGTCCGTCGGCAATGCGATCTCAAAGACAGCGGAACGTACCCGATTCTTGTCGAAAAGCCTCGGTAGCGACTGGCCGTCGACTTCAACCGTGAGCTGTGTGGCTGCGTCGAGGCAAGGCGCTGTCTCGGTGCGCAGCTCGCTAGCAGTCTGGGTTGTGGTGTTGACGTCGACCACGTTGAGTACTGGGAAGAAAAGCGCCTTGCCCTCGGGAATGGAGCAAGCGCGCGTCGTCGGGGCCGCAGTGCCGCCGAAATTTCCGGCGAGAAACCATACCTCGCCGCGCTGCCCGAGCATGCAGCTGTCCCCCGTCTCATCGGCGAGCGGATTGACCGCAGTCGGTATGGACAGCATGAACTGCCACCATTCGGCGGTCCATTGGGGCAACGGCTTGCCGAACGGAGCCGTTTGCGGCAAGTAGATCGGCGGACCTTGATCAGCCATTGCCACTCCTGGCGGAAGGACCAGGGAGACCGCGAGTGCGACAGCAAGCTTGGTTGCCTTTTTCATTTGTCCCCTCTATTCATTGTGGGTCAAAGAGACCCTCGGTCGCGACCGAACTTAGGATCACTGGCGCCGCACCGGTTGCCGTTGCAACCGCGAAGGAGGGAACCGCGCTGAACGCGATGCAGGTCGCTGCGAGCTTTCGCGTGGGAACCAATTTTTTGTCCTTGTATGTCGTATTTCGCCGTCGCACGCAGCGCGACGTAGGCGACACACTTGGTCACCGCGCTAGCTCTTGGAAAATTAGGCGCGGGCGACGGTCGCCTGTCAACCGCCGTCAGTCGGATATTTGCCATAGATGCGCGTCAAGTTGATGCGGTACGCCGTGGGCGACGCGTTGACAATGAGGCTGCTCGAATACGAGATTCGTAAACACGGGTCAACAATTGGCGTTCTGGTTTTGGAGCAAATGAGGGGGTTTGCGACGCTGTCATCGAAGCGCTGGGATAGACGCCGCGCCCCGGCAGCGGATTGTTGGAGAAGGACCTGCACCGACCGATCGGCCCGGGCCTTAACACCGCGGATGGTTCAAGCTAACGCGGAGCCGCGCGAAGTCGAGCGCCATGTGGTCGTCGTCTGGTCGGGAGTCGCGGTTCATCGGAC
>Ga0068867_100001160_pt1 | contig 18024 bp, 20 predicted proteins | sample KBSMisM32_FD_65649 | JGI IMG/M metagenome (GOLD analysis project Ga0068867, IMG submission 65649) | Miscanthus rhizosphere microbial communities from Kellogg Biological Station, Michigan, USA - KBS Miscanthus M3-2 | ecosystem: Host-associated > Plants > Roots > Rhizosphere > Soil ...
GTCGAGCGCCATGCGGATGGCGTCGCCGGTGTTGAAGCGCGTGCCGCGCACCTTGGCGAGCTCCCAGCCGGGACCCATGTAGCGCGTGCGCCATTCGGTATTTGCCTGGAACCCTCCGGCCGCCAATACCACCGCTTTCGATTTCAATTCCCTCGTCTTGCCCTGGTGCTTCACGACCACGCCGTGAACGCCGGCGTCGTCGGCAATCAGGGAAAGCGCGCGTGCGCCGTACCAGATCTCGATGCCGGCCTTCCTCGCAAGCTGCGTCTCGGACTCGATCAGCCCCGGCCCGCCGCCCACCGCCTCGACGGTCAGGCCGCCCCAGAACTTGAACTTGCCGCCGATCTTGAACGCCTGGCGTCCCCACGCGGCGGTGAAGCGCACGCCGCGCTTTCGCATCCACTGCGCGGTGGGCAGGCTCTGCTTCACCAGGATCTCGGTGAGGTCCGGGTCGCAGCGGTACTCGGTGACGCGCGCCATGTCGTCCAGGAACTGCTCTTCGGTATAAGTCCCGAAGTCGGTGTTGGCGATCTCGTCGGCCGAGAGGTCGGGGATCAGCGTCTTCAGATCCTCCGGCCCGGTATAGGCCAGGCGGAACAGTCCCGCAGTGAAGCGCGAATTGCCGCCGGATTCATCTTCCGGCGCGCGCTCGAGCACGAGCACTTTCTTTACGGTTTCCGAGGCGGAAAGCGCCGCACAAAACGCCGCGTTCCCTCCGCCAACGACGATGACATCAGCGTCAACCATCAATCGACTTTCACTCCCGCTTTCTGAATCACGTCCTTCCAACGCGCCTGCTCTTTGGCGACGAAGTCGGCATACTCCTGCGGCGTCGAGCCGATCGCTTCGGCGTCGTCCGCCTTGTAGCGCTCGGCCACCGCCGGGCTCTTCGCCGCCTTGGCGGCCTCCATTGCCAGGCGCTGGACGATCGCGGGCGGTGTCTTGGCGGGGGCGGACAACCCGTACCACTGCGAAGTCTCGAAGCCGGCGTAGCCCTGCTCGGCGATCGTCGGCGCATCCGGGATCGAAGACAGCCGCTTCGGCGAGCCGACTCCGATCACGCGCAGCTTGCCCGCCTTCACGTGCGGCATGAGCGGCGGGGTGCCGGCCGAGGTGGCGTGCGTGCGGCCGGCGACGAGGTCGATCAGGTTCGGACCGGTGCCCTTGTAGGGCACGTGCTGCAGCTCGATGCCGGACACGAGCTTGAAGTACTCCATCGCCAGGTGCCCGGCGCTGCCGTTGCCGGCCGAGCCGTAGTAGTACTTGCCCGGCTCCTTCTTGACGAGCGCCACGAACTCGCGCGCGTCCTTCGCCGGCACGCTCTCGTGCACCACGAAGATGTTCGGCACCTTGGCGAGCAGCGAGACGTGAATGAAGTCGCGGTTCACGTCGAACGGCAGATTCGTGTAGAGGTACGGATTGAGCGCGAGGCTGCCGATGTGCGTGATGAGCAGCGTGTAGCCGTCCGCGTCGGCGCGCGCCACGTCCTGCATGGCCGGATTGCCGCCGCCCCCGCCCTTGTTCTCGATCACGATCGATTGCCCGAGACCCTTCTCCATCTCGGCCGCCACGCTGCGCGCGACGATGGTGCTCGAGCCGCCCGGGGCGAACGGCACCACCAGGCGGATGGGCTTGTTCGGGTAGGTCTGCGCGTGGACGTTGCACGCGAACAAGACTGCCAAGAGAAAAATCCTCAAAACTGGTACCTCCTCAATCCGCCATCGACGGGAATCACCGCGCCAGTGATGTAGCGCGCGAGCGGCGAGACCAGGAAGCACACCAGGTTGGCGATGTCGGCGGGCTGGCCGTACTCGCCAACCGGAATTTCTTCCTCGCTCTGCTTCTTGCGGTATTCCGGCGGGTAGTTGCGCAGGATCTGCTCGCTCATGATGCGGCCCGGCGGGATGCAGTTCACGGTGATGCCGTGCTTGCCGACCTCGCGCGACAGGCCCTTCGCCCACGAATGCATCGCGGCCTTGGCGGCGAACGCGCCGTTCAGGCCTTCGGGCTCGGACTTGCCGGTGATGTTGACGATGCGCCCCCACTTCTTGGCCATCATCTGCGGCAACAGCTTGTGCGCGAGCTGGCGCTGGCGCGTGAAGTTGAGCGTGAGCGCCTCTTCCCACTGGTCGTCGTTCGATTCGAGCGTGAATTTGCGGCTGCCGCCAGCGTTGTTGATCAGGATCTCGACCGAGCCGAGGCCGTCGAGCGCGGCCTGGGCAATTTTTTCGAAGGAGTTCTCCTGCATCAGGTCGCATTCGATGATCACCAGCTTCTGCCCGAGCTCTTTCTCCAGCTCCTCGAGCAGGCTGCGGCGGCGGGCGACGACCGCCAGCTTTACGCCCTCGCGCGCGAGCGCCGTGGCGATGCCCCTGCCGATTCCCATGCTCGCGCCGGTGACGAGCGCGGTCTTGCCCTTGATCGCGAGCTCCATCGCTATTTCGCCTGAAACTCGAGAATGTGCATGCCGGTGTTGGCGCGGTCGACGATGTAGATGTAGCCGCGGTCGTCGACCTCGAGGTTGTTGGTCTGGATCGCCACCTTGCAGCGCTCTCCGCTGTCGGTCTTGATGCAACGTTTGTCGGTGTTGGCGGTCGTGGCGGGAATGTAGTAGCCCGCCTCGCGCGGATGGAACGGGTCGCGGATGTCGATCGCGCGCACCCCGGCGTTGAACCACGAGACGAAGACGAACTTGCGCGCGTACATCGGCGGCTGGTTCTCGTTCGAGGAATGCGCGCCGAAGCGTCCGCCGCGCGCGCAGAAGCCGCCGCTCGACTCGGGCACGTTGAAGGTCGCGACGCTGAACGGCGCTTTTTCATCCGTGATGTCGACCATGAACACCATCTGGCGCGCCTCGAGGCATTCGTTGAGGATCTGCTCGTTCACCACCACCACGAAGTCGCGCCGGCCGCCGGCCTTGTCCTTGGCGAACTCGGGCAGCTCCATGCCGAGCACGGGCAGCGTGGTGTGCGCGCCGTTCGTCGCCGGCAAGCGAAGAATTCCTATTTCGGGCAAAAGCAAATTCTGCGGTGTCGGCTCGTGCGGCCCGGCGAGGAGCTTCGCCCGGTCGACGATCTGCACCACGCCGGACTTGTTGGTGCCGTAGCCGAAGTAGACGCGGTTGCCCTTCGGGCCGGTGGAGATCGGGCCGTGCAGCTCGGTCGGGGACGGGCCGCTCGAGCCCGGCTGCTGGCCGACCAGGCCGAAGTTGCGGACCAGCACCGGCTTCGCCGGGTCGGAGAGGTCGAATACCTGCGTCATGCGCCGCGTGCGCCACTCCGGCAGGCCCGAGACCAGGTAGGCGATGCCGCTGTCGCACTCCCACCAGTTCTTGTGCGTGCCTTTCAGCTTGTCGACCACGACGACGAGGCGCGCGGGCTGCTCGGGCGCGGTGACGTCCCACACCTCGTGCGCCAGGTTGCCGTAGGTGCGCAGCAGGTAGACCTTGGCCGGGTCGCCTTTCGGCAGGTCCTTGCCGTTGCACACGCGCACCATCTGCGCGCCGCCGGTTTCACCCTGCCCCGGCTCGCCGGGAATGTGCGCCAGCGTGCGCGGGTTGCGCGGGTCGGTAACGTCGACGATCGAAGTGCCGTTATCCTCGTCGCGCCCGGTGAGCGGGTTGCGCGACTTGCCGCCATGGTGGCCGACGTAGGCGATCCAGCGGCTGCCCTGCTGGTGGAGCACGGGCTGGTAGGCGCTGCGCGCCTGCAGGTCGTGGTGACCGATGAGCGCCATGTTCGAAGCCGATGCGCCGTGCTGGGCATGGACCGGGCTGCACAGCGTGGCGGCTAGCGCGAGCGTCGCGATGAGTCTCATGGATGCACCTCCCCGAGGGCAGGGCAATCCTACCGGATTACGGCATGCGATTTGCGTGCGGGATCGCTGCTGGCGCTGCCAGTCTTACATCCTTATGGAGATCCTCACCCCATGAACCGCAAGACAGCCATTGCCATCGCGGCGGCCGCCGCGTTTGCCGTGCCGCTGGCGGCGTCGGCCCAAGCCGACAAGCCCCAGGACCGCTCGAGCGCCACGCACGGCAACACCAGCAGCACGCCGATGAACAGCGGCAGCAACACTCCCGAGCGTGCGGCCACGCCGAAGGCCGGGACCGACGCAACGAGCGGCGCGACCGCCAAAGGCGCCTTCGGCGCGCTCGACAAGAACCACGACGGCTACCTCTCGCGCGACGAAACGCGCGACGAGACCTGGTCGAACCGCTTCAGCGAGCTCGACAAGGACAACGACGGCCGTCTGTCGCAAAGCGAATTCGACGCCATGCAGGCCGGCGCCGGCGCAAGCACCCCGAAGCAGTAACCCCAACGGGCGCCCCGAGCGCCCATTTCCGGAGTCTTCATGAAATTGCTGTTGGCAGTACTCGCCGGAGCGCTCGCCGCCGGCGGCGCCTGCGCGGCGCCGAAAGCGGAGAGCGCGCAGGAGTGCGGCATCGCCGCCGACATGGCGGTGGTCGCGCGCGCGCTGGCGCAGGAACAGGTGCAGCGCCCGCAGGCGGGCGCCATCATGGCGCGCATTTACGACGTCTCGGAGTCCGACCGCGGCAAGGAGCTGATGAGGGACATCCTGGAGGCGGCCTACCGCACCCCGGTGTCCACCGACAGCCAGAACTTCGCCGAGGAGCTGTTCACCGCCTGCATCAAGAGCGGCGGCGACATGGACACGATTCTCGGCAAACGCCTCTAGTCAGCCTTGACGTTGCCTTCCTTGACGATGCGTTCCCAGAGCTTTGCATCGGCCGTAAGGAACGCAGCGTAATCCTCGGGCGAAGTCGAGCCCGAGGTTTCGGTCCCGTCGCGCGCCAGCATGCGCGCGATCTCGGGAAGCTTGAGCGCCTGGCTGGTCGCGCTGAAGAGCTTGCGCACCACTTCGGGCGGCGTTCCCGCCGGCACGAAGAACCCGTACCAGAACGAGATTTCGTAGTCGGCCAGCCCGGCTTCGCGCATGCCAGGCACGCCGGGCACCAGCGGCGTCGCCGCGCGGCTCGTGACCGCGAGCGCGCGCAACCTGCCGGCCTGCACCAGCGGCAGCACCGACGGCGGCGTGGCGAACGCGAGCTGCGTATCGCCGGCGAGCACCGACTGCACCGCGGGCGCACCGCCCTTGTACGGGACGTGGACCATGTCCACGCCGGCGAGGCGCTCGAACAGCACCGCGGCCAGGTGCGGCGCCGAGCCGTTGCCCGAGGTCGCGAAGTTGAGCTTGCCGGGATTTTTCTTCGCGTGCGCGATCAGCTCCTTTACCGAGCTCACCCCCACGCCGGGATTCACCGCCAGGATGAGCGGCGAGGAGCTCACCTTGCTGATCGGCACCAGGTCCTTCAGCGGCTGGAAGCCCGCCTTCGGCGAGAGCAGCGGGTTCACCAGGATGCTCGACGGGCTGGCGATCAGCATGGTGTAGCCGTCGGGCGCGCTCTTCGCCACGTGCTCGGCGGCGATGCTCGAGCCCGCGCCCGGGCGGTTGTCGATCACGATCGGCTGGCCGAGCGCGCGCGTCAGCGGCTCCTGGAACGCGCGCGCCACCGTGTCCGCCGCGCCGCCGGGCGCGAAGCCGACCACGAGTCGCACCGGTTTCGAAGGATAGGACTGCGCGATCGCGTGACCTGCCACCAGCATCAATACCAGGAACATTCTCATGACAAAGCGGACTCCAGTGCGGACATCAGGGCTCCGAGTTTGGGCGGTTTCGATTCCAGGCCGATGTTAACTTGCCGCTCGCGCAGCGCGGCCGAGGCCACCGGGCCGATCGAGGCGACCAGGATTCGATTCAGCGAATCTTTCAAGGCCGCAACCTTGTCGAGTTTCTCTGCAACGGCAAACAGATTGCGGGCCTGCTCCGCGTTGGTGAACACCACCGCATGCAGCTCGCCGCGGCCGAGCGCCCCGACGAGGTCTTCGAGCGGCTTGGTGTCCTGCGGCAGCGACCAGCGGTAGGTCGGGATCTCGGTCACCTGCGCCCCGCGCGCCTCGAGCGCGCGATCGAGCTCGGCGTTCACCGTGCCGAAGCGCTGGATGATGACGCGTTGGCCCTTGAGGTCGACGTCCTTGATCGATTCCAGGATCTCTTTGGTGGTGAACGGATCGGCCGCGTCGCGATCGATGCGCACGCTGCGCGAACGTAACGCGCCGGTCGGCTTCGGGCCGCGCGCCGCCACCACGGCCTGGTCGAGGATCTTGAGAAAGGTCTGGGTTGAACCCAAGGCATCGGTGGCGGCAAAGAGGGCGCGCGTGCCGACGCCGGTCTGGAAGATGAAGAGCTTCGCCGGCTGCTTCTCGAGCGACTGCACCAGCGCGCGGATTTTCTCCGGCTCGAGGTCGGGCAGCTCGGCGAGCGCCGGCGCGTGGAACGGCACGCCGCCGCGCTGCCGCACCAGGTCGGCGAGCTGCGCGCCGAGCCGGGTTTCCAGAATCGCGACTCGCTTCGCTTTCATGCCTTCGGCTGTGAGTGTTCTTTCAGGTGCGCCTTCAAGTCAAGGCCGATCTTCATCCCGAGCAGCACCAGCAGCGCCCAGAGCGGCGAGCCGAGCGCCGTGGTCGCGATGGCGCCGAGGATGATGCCCACGTGCAGCACCACCACGCGGCCGTAGGGCTTGCTCATCAGCTCCGTGAGCTTTGCGCGGCGGAACTGGCCGCGCCACAGATAGTTCCACAGGAACGAGAAGCCGTGGCTCGCGAGCAATGCCGCGAGCGGCAGCCACAGGCCGAGGTCGCCCGCCGCGCGCAGCGCGGGCTCGAGCACCTGCAGGCCATGGGAATCGTAGGCCTTGCCGCCGAACAGCCCAAACACGAATACGCCATGAATCGTGGTGAACATGCCGTAGTGGAAGCAGAAGAAGGGCACCAGGAAGACCTTGCCCGCCCACAGCGCGGGGTCGCGCGGGTCCGCGCACAGCATGCGCAGCACGAAGAACACGCCGACGATCACGTTCTCCATCCAGAACAGCACGATCAGCGCGAACACGCTCCAGCCGCCCAGCAGCACGCCGGCGACCGGCACCAGGTTGGCGGCGATCAGCACCCACGCCGAGACCGGCTTTTCGGTGTCGGTTTCGACCGGCTGGCCCTTTTCGGGCAATCGTGCGCGCACTGCGTCGAGCAACCGCTGCTCGTCCTCGGTCGGCGGGTTGTGAAGGTCGGCGCGCATCATGGCGACGAGCTCCTCGGGGCCGAGGCCGGGATGCTTCGTGGCCAGCTCGCGCGCCACCTGACGCGAGATCAAAGGAGTGAGAAAGCGGGTCAGCCAGGGCGGCGCCTGGATGACTTTCCGGTCTTTAGCGGGCGAGCCTGACGTTGGCGAGGGCAAGCCGGTCGGTCACGTTGCGCACCAGCGCGCGCGTGAGCTGGAGCTGCGCGCCGAGGCTCATCTGCTCGAGCGCCGCCGGCTCGAATTCGGCCAGCAGCAGGTCGCTCATCGCTTCGACCGAGGCGTGGCGCGGCTGCTCGCCGCCGCCGATATAGGCCATCTCGCCGAAGTATTCGCCGCTGTTCAGCATGTTGAGCAGCTTCTTCTTTTTCGTCACCTTGGCCTCGCCCTTGGCGAGGAAGAAGAAGCTCTTGCCCTTCGCGTCCTCCTGCACCACCAGGTTGCCCTTGGCGATGCGCCGCCAGTTGCCGGCGCGCGCGAGCTCCCACAGCTCGGAATCGGCCAGGGTCGAGAGCATCTGCACCTTCTTCAGCGTCACGTACTTCTCGCTGTCGGGAATCGCGCCCGGCGGCAGCACCAGCTCGCCGGCCCTGGACAGCTCGAGCGCGAACTCGGGCCAGGTCTGATAGCGCTGCACCGCGTCCTTCTTCATCGCGCGCAGCACCACCGCGTCGATCGATTTCGGCAGCTCCTTGCGCAGCGCGCTCGGCGGCTGGGGCTCGGTCTTGAGGATGTTGCCCATCAGCTGTTCCAGGCTGGCGCCCGAGAACGGGCGCTGGCCGGTGAGCAGCTCGTACAGCACCACGCCAAGCGAGTACATGTCGCTGTGGAAGGTCAGGCTCTTGCCCTGGATCTGCTCGGGCGACATGTAGTACGGGGAGCCGAGCGCGGCGGTCTGCACCACCTGGCTCTTCTTCAGCACCGCGGCGCCGAAGTCGGCGATCTTCACCTCGGTGCCGCCGGCGATCATGATGTTCGCCGGCTTGATGTCGCGGTGGACGATTCCTTCCTTCGCCGCGTACTCGAGCGCGCCGCAGCACTTGAAGCCGACCTGGATCACGTCGGCCACCGGCAGCAGCTTGCCGGAGGTGACGTGCTTGGAAAGGTCGCCGCCCGTCACCAGCTCCATCGCGATGTGGCCCGAGTCCTCGCCCACCACCGCGTCGAGGATGTTGACGATGTGGGGATGGCGCAGCTTGCCGGCGAGCGACGCCTCGTTCAGGAATTGCGAGCGGTACACCGTGCCGAACTCGGGGTCGCGGAACACTTCGGGCTCGATGGTCTTGAGCGCCACTTCCTTGCCGGTGAACGTGTCCTTCGCCAGGTACACCGTGCCGGTCGCGCCCTTGCCGAGCATCTTCTGCACGTCGTACTTGCCGACCTTGAGGTCGAGGTCGAGCTTGAATGCCGGCGCCTCAGGGGCTGACATAGCTCGTCTTGACGCTGGTGTAGAACTCGGCCGCGTAGCGCCCCTGCTCGCGCGGGCCGTAGCTCGAGCCTTTGCGGCCGCCGAACGGCACGTGGTAATCAACCCCGGCCGTGGGGAGGTTCACCATCACCATCCCCGCGGCCGAATTGCGCTTGAAGTGCTCGGAATATTTCAGCGACGTGGTCGCGATTCCCGAAGACAAGCCGAAGGCGGTGTCGTTGGCGACCGCGAGCGCCTCGTCGTAGTCCTTGACGCGGATCACCGAGGCCACCGGCCCGAAGATCTCGTCGCGGTTGATGGTCATCTGCGGCGTGCTGTCGACGAACAGCGCCGGCTCGAGATAGAAGCCCTGCTTTTCCCGCGAAAGACGCGTCCCGCCCTGGATAAGGCGCGCCCCCTCTTTCTTGCCGAGCTCGATGTACTTCAGATCCTGCTCGAGCTGGCGCTCGTCGACCACCGGGCCGATGTCGGTGCCGGCCTTGAGGGCGTCGTCGACTTTGAGGTTTTTCATTTTCTCCGTGAGCGCCTTGACGAAGCGGTCATGGATGCCCTGGGTGACGATCAGACGGCTGGATGCGGTGCAGCGCTGGCCGGTGGAGAAGAACGCGCTTTGCAGCGAGACGTTCACCGCGACGTCGAGGTCCGCGTCGTCCAGCACCACCTGGGGATTCTTGCCGCCCATCTCGAGCTGCACCTTGGCGAGGCGCGCGGCGCAGTTCTGCGCCACCTTCTTGCCCACCGCGACCGAGCCGGTGAAGCTCACCGCGTCGATCTCCGGCGCGTTGGAGATGATCTCGCCCAGCACCGAGCCGCGCCCCATCACCAGGTTGAACACGCCAGCCGGCACGCCGGCCTTGCTGATGATTTCCGTCAGCGCCCACGCGCAGCCCGGTACCAGATCCGCGGGCTTGAACACCACGCAATTGCCGTAAGCGAGCGCGGGCGCGATCTTCCACGCCGGGATCGCGATCGGAAAATTCCACGGCGTGATGATGCCGACCACGCCCACCGGCTCGCGCGTGATCTCGACCTTGATGCCGGGGCGCACCGACGCCAGCACCTCGCCCGCCTGGCGCACCACTTCGCCGGCGAAGAACTTGAAGAGGTAGCCGGCGCGCGTCGCCTCGCCCACCGCCTCGGGCTTGGTCTTGCCCTCCTCGCGCGCGAGCAAGGTGCCGAGCTCCTCCTTGCGCGCGAGGATCTCGTTGCCGATCTTGTCGAGCAGGTCGGCGCGCGCCTGGATCGGCCCGCGCGCCCACGCCGGCGCCGCGGCCTTCGCCGCCGCGAGCGCGGCGCGCGCCTGGGCCTCGTCGGCACGCGCGAACTCGCCGACCACGTCGGCGGTATTGGAGGGGTTAATATTTGGCGCTTGCTCGCGCGCTTGCGCCCAGTCCCCGTTGATGAAATTCTGGTGCACGCCCATAGGAGGCAGATGATATGCGATCCCTGCCCGTGAAAAAGATCCTTCTACTCTGGCTGCTGGCCGCGCCTGCGCTCGCGCAGGTCACGGTGCAGGAATACGCCGTGCCGAGCGGCCACAATGTGCACGACGTCTGGGCCGACGCGGCGCCCGGCGGCCCGGTGTGGATCTCGGCACAGGGCAGCGGCCACCTCGGCATCCTCGAGCCGAACAGCGGCAAGCTCGAGTTCGTGCCGCTCGGGCGCGGCTCCTCGCCGCACGGCGTGATCGCGGCGCGCGACGGCGCGCCCTGGCTCACCGACGGCGGCCAGAACGCGATCGTGCGCGTGGACCCGAAGACGCGCGCGCTGAAAGTTTTTCCGCTGCCGGAAGGCAGCGCCTACGCCAATCTCAACACCGCGACCTTCGATGGGAAAGGCGTGCACTGGTTCACCGGCCAGAGCGGCATCTACGGCCGGCTCGACCCGGCGAGCGGCAAGATGGAAGTATTCGACGCGCCGAAAGGCCGCGGCCCGTACGGTATCCACTCGACGCCCGATGGCAGCGTGTATTACGCGTCGCTCGCGGGATCCTTCGTCGGAAGAATCAACGCGGACGGCAGCACCACGGTGATCCAGCCGCCAACGCCGCGCCAGGGCGCGCGCCGCGTCTGGTCGGACTCGAAGGGCGACGTCTGGGTCGCGGAGTGGAACTCGGGCAATCTGAGCCGCTACTCGCCGAAGAGCGGTGCCTGGAAAGCGTGGAAGGCGCCGGGCAACGAGCCGCGCGTCTACGCGGTGTACGTCGACGAGACCGACAAGGTGTGGGCTTCGGAGTGGACTGCGCAGGTGATGCTGCGCTTCGACCCGGCGACGGAAAAATTCGAGAGCTTCAAGTCCTCGAGCCGCGGGCCCAACGTGCGCCAGATCCACGGCCGCAAGGGCGAAGTGTGGACGCCCGAATCGGGCGCCGACAAGATCGTCGTCTACCGCTATCGCTGAGTGGCGGCGGGCTGGCCTTCGAGCCAGCGCAGGGCTTCGGCCTGGGTGTCGAAGCGGCGCAGCGCGCAGCCGCGCGCGCGCGCATCGATCTCGGCGAACACGTAGAGGCGTTCGTTCAGGACGTTGTCCAGCACCGCGATGCGCTTCGGCCCGTCCTGCTCGGCGAGCAGGTCACGGATCTTGCCGATGCGGTCCTGCAGGCGGCGCACGTCGACCAGCACGTTGCGCGTCGCGTTCTCGCGCGCCTCGCGGCCGATGTCGCGCGCGATGGCGCCGGGCGTCGGACAGCTGCCCGAGATCGTCACCATCAGCACGCCGCCGCTTACGCTGTAGTCCAGGCGATAACCCATACGGAGACCAAATTACCGTCCCGCGGCTGCCCTGGGGGTAAGGCTTTGTTAGGCCAATTTCAAGGTAAAACGGCGTAAAAATGCCCGGCGCCGCGCGCCACAGCCTCCCGGCTGTGACGCGCGCGCCATGGCTCCCCCTGCGGCCCCTTTACTTCCGGAAAATGCTTATGAGGTTCAGTGCAGCGCGCGGGCGAAGGTGCGTCCGCGCAGGTAATCGTAGGCGTGCGGCTGGTCGTGCACGAGATCGGAAATGGCGTGCGTGATCTCGTCGTGGATTTCGTCGTATTGCGAGTCGATTTTCGGATAGATGCCGATGTCGGTGACGAACAGGTCGGCGTCCGGGATGCGGTTCGGATCGACGTCCTTCGGCAGCATCGCGCGGTCCTGGACGGCGAAGCCGTGCAGGGCCGGGCAGCGGACAAAAAGCGAACGGATACGGGCCTCGACGTCGGCTTCCAGCCGGCCGAGAAGGCTGTCGAACTGCACGGGCGTTTTCATGGCCCCCAGAGTACCTCCCCGTAGCAAAACCGCCTATCGGGGGGTCCCTTAAACCACTACAGGCGAACCCCTAGTGGAGGGTTCTGGCGAAGGTGCGGTCGCGCAGCCACTCGCCGGCCCGGGGCTCCTGCTCCAGCAGCTCACCCAGGGTTTCGGCGATGTCCTGGTAGATCTCGCCGTATTGCTCGGCCGACAACCGTGGCGAAATGCCGATATCGCTGACGAACAGCTCTTCGGCTTCCGCCCGGACGGCAAAACCGCACAAGTCGGGGCAGCGCGCGAACAGCGATTGGAGTTGCTCTTCCAGTTGGCGCTCGGTTTTCATGACTTCTACGCTAGTCCCCTCTCTTTGCATCCCGGTACCGGACCCCGGTGCCAGCCGGCTTACGGGTTTCCACTACAAAGGTATCCCCGTGTGCGAAAGGCCGGGGTCAGGAACTGTGAGTTTTGCCCAATCCTTGGCATGATCCGGGGTAGGAGGTTGTCCAATGGCTAAGTTCGTGATTTCTCCCCATTTTCGGCTGCACGAGTGGGTCGCCGAGGAGAAGGGCTATTTCCGCGCCGAAGGGCTCGAGTACGAGTTCCGCGAGGTATTCGAGACCCACGCCACCCCTAACAAGGTGGGGGCGTATACCAGCTTCGAAAAGGGCCGCGAGACCAACGTCAGCTGCGCCTGCCACTGGACGGTCAATGTGGCTGCGTCGCAAGGCCTGGGGAAGATGGTCACCGACTCTTACTCAGTCTCGCCGAGCGGCGTGTTCGTGCCGCCGGAATCGCCGATCAAGCACCCGTCCGAGCTGAAGGGCGTGCCGATCTCGGTCGGGCACCAATCGGGCAGCCACTATTCGACCATGCAGGCGCTCGAGCAGTACATGCCGCGCGAGGACATCAAGCTCTCGTTCGCCGACGGCATCCTGTTCGGCCGCATGGAGAAGCTGATCGACCGCCAGGTACCCGCCGCCGCGGTGTTCAGCGGCCCGTACTACTTCCTCGAGCAGCTCGGCTTCCGCAAGGTGATCGACACCACCTTCATGATCGCCTCGATGCTCACCGGCGATCCCGATCCGGAAGACGTGCGCAAATATTTCCGTGCGCTGCGCCGCGCGCAGCGCGACATCGACCTGCGCCCGGAGCTGTACACGCACTACTACCGCAAGGAGTTTCCGGCGCGCTTCCACGGCGAGATCGACACCCGCCGCTGGGGGCCGGGCGAGCGCATCGTGTTCGAGCCCTACACGCGCGAGGTGTTCGAGCAGTCGTTCAAGTGGATCGCCGAGCGCGAAATCTTCGATCCCGCGAAGATGGGCGCCGGGCGCTACGAAGAGGCTTGTGTTTCCCTGACCTGACTCAGTGCAGGGTGCGGACGAAGGTCCGCCCGCGCAGCACGTCTTTTGCTGCCGGACGCTCGAACATGAAATCCAGCAGCGCGACCGCGATCTCGTTGTAGATCTGCTCGCACTGGTCGGCGTTCAGGTAGGGATACACGCCGATATCGCTCACCACCAGCTCGCGCTCGAGCGCGATCGCGCGCAACTCCTCGGGCAGCGAGGAGGAATCCTGCACCGTGAAGCCGAAAAGCTGCGGGCAGCGCTCGAAGATCGTGCCGATGCGCGTCGCGAGGTCCTCTTCGATCGGGCCGAGGTCGGCGTTCAGGGTTCCGAGCTGAGCGGGTTTCATGTTTCCGAGTACCGCAAGGAACGGACCCGCCGTTATGCTGTCGGGGGTGAACGACAGTAATCCGCCGCGCTCCCCGAATCGATAGATGCGGCGCATCTTCTACGGCTGGTACATGGTCGGCGCGGCGGTCGGCCTGCAGTTCCTGCAGGCCGGGCTGATGAGCCAGGCGTTCGGCGCCTACCTCGCGGTGCTCACCGAAGAGCAGAACTGGAGCAAGACCGCGCTCTCGGGCGCAGCGGCGCTGCAGCAGATGGAAGTCGCGATCCTCGGCCCGGTGCTGGGCTGGCTGCTCGACCGCTTCGGGCCGAAGATCTTCGTGCGCATGGGCGTGGTGGTGTTCGGCACGGGACTCTGTCTTCTTTCCCAAACCCAAACCCTGCCGCAGTTCTACGGCGCGTTCATCGTCATCGCGCTCGGCACCAGCCTGTCCGGCTTTTTCCCGCTCAACGTGGCGCTGATCCACTGGTTCGAGCGCAAGCGCGCGCGGGCGCTGTCGGCGATGTCGATCGGCCTCGCCTTCGGCGGCATCATGGTGCCGCTGGTCGCGCAGTCGCTCACCAGCTTCGGCTGGCGCACCACCGCCCTCGCGAGCGGCATCCTCGCCATCTGCGTCGGGCTGCCGCTCGCCATGATGATCCGCAACCGCCCGGCCGAGCATGGAGAAGTGCCCGACGGTATCGCCGACGCACCCTCCCCCAAGGATGACGCGCGCTCAAAAGCAGAATCGACTCGGGACTTCACTGCCCGCGAGGCGCTGCGCACCCCCGCCTTCTGGCTGATCTCGCTCGGCCACGGCTTCGCGCTGCTCGTGGTGCACGCGGTTGCGGTGCACGCGATCACCCATCTCAAGGAAGACCTCGGCTACTCGATCGGGCAGGCATCGCTGGTGATCAGCCTGGTGACGATCTCGCAGATGGCCGGGGTGGGCCTCGGCTGGCTGATCGGCGATCGCTGGGAGAAGCGCTACATCGCGGCGGCTTGCATGCTGGCGCACGCACTCGGGCTGCTACTCCTCACGTATGCAGTGTCGTTACCGATGGTGATCGCATTCGCCGTGCTGCACGGTTCGGCATGGGGCTTGCGCGGGCCGTTCATGCAGGCGATCCGCGCCGACTACTTCGGGCGTAGCGCGATCGGCATGATCCTCGGGCTGTCGTTCATGATCATCGTCATCGGCCAGGTGGGCGGGCCGATCGTGCCGGGGATCTTCGCCGACATCACCGGCAACTATCGCCTGGGATTCACCATCCTCGCGGTACTGGCGGGACTCGGCTCGATGTTCTTCGTGCTGGCGAAGAAACCGAAGCTGCCCGTTTAGAAAAAAACCAGCGCGCGCGCTTCGATGCTCTGGCGCGGCGGCGCGCCGGGCGGGGTGGCCGGATCGTCGAACGAGGTATGCGGCGTGAAGCGCGCGCGGCCGTCCTTCTCCGAATCGAACACCTTGAACACCAGCGCCTCGTCGCGCCGCATGCGCGGGAAGTAGACCCAGCGGTGGCGCGGGTTGTACTTGAGGCGGTAGGTCTGCCCCACGCGGTTCGGATAGCGCCGCTCGGCGACCAGCAGGTCCCCGGGCTCGACGCTCTTCGCGTCCGCGATCGCGAGCGGGTTGGACTCGATCGGCTGGTTGATCGCGCGCCAGACCTGGACGATCGCGAAGCGGCTTTTCAACAGGGTCTCGGCTTCCTCGCCCATCAGCTCGCGCACGCGATTCGGTCCCGACCATTCCGTGTAGTCGTTGTGCGCCGAGAGCACCGGCTCGCGCAGCAGCCTGGCCTCGCGCTCGGCTTCGTCTCCCGAGCGCAACGTGTGGTCGAAGACATGGGCCCGCTTCGCGCCGGAAACGGTTCTCATCAAGAGGGAAACTTCGGGGTAGTAAACGCGCTTCAACTCTTCCGGGTCGAGAAAATCCTTGACCGCGGTCTTGTGCTCCACGAACGTGAAGCCGTTTTCATCCAGGGAGAATTTCCCCGACCGGCCGTCGCGCACCTCCATGGGGTGCAATTCCTGCGTGCCGGAGCTCTTGCGGCGGATGTTGTTCGGGCCGAAGGTCTCGTTGACCAGCTTCTCGCCCGTGTCCACGGTGTAGGGGATGCTTGCTTGCACCCCCGGGAGTTTAGTGGAGCGCGCGGCTGAAAGTGCGCCCCGGCAGCAGGCGCTTTGTGTCGGGACGCGCCGCCACCGCTGCGGTAATGGCACGCACGATGTCGTCATAGACCTCGTCGTATTGCCGCTTGCCCAGGCGCGGCGACAGGCCGATCTCGAAAATGAAGAATTCGCCGATCAGCGTGGTCGGATCGAGGTTGTCCGGCAGCCCGGACCGGTCGCGTACCGTGAAGCGCCACAACTCGGGGCGCTGGCCGAAGAGGCGCGCGACGCGCCCTTCGAGCTCCGCTTCGGCGGAGTCCATTTCTTGTATCCCTCCCGCCGCAAATATACTTCGCTGGTGGAGCACGGCAATGACTTTCTTTTCGTGGCCAGCCTCTATTTCGCAGCCGCGGTGCTGGCGGTCATGGTCTCGCACCGCCTTGGCCTGGGCTCGGTGGCGGGCTACCTGCTGGCGGGCATCGCCATCGGCCCATGGGGCTTCCAGCTGGTCGAGACCGGGGACCAGATCCGCGCCTTTGCCGAGCTGGGCGTGGTGTTCCTGCTGTTCGTGATCGGCCTCGAGCTCGAGCCGAAGCGGCTGTGGAACATGCGCACGCAGCTCCTCGGCCTCGGCCTGGCGCAGGTGCTCGGCTCGATCGCCGCCATCACGCTCGCGGGCTGGGCGCTCGGCTTCGACCTGCGCATCGCGCTGATCGCGGGCATGGCGCTGTCGCTCTCCTCCACCGCGCTCGCGCTCGCCCCGCTGACCGAGCGCGGGGCGCTCGCGACCAAGGGCGGCCAGGGCACCTTCGCGGTGCTGCTGTTCCAGGACATCGCGGTGATCCCGATGCTCGCGGTGCTGCCGCTGCTGGGCTCGGGCCAGGGCGGCGCCGAACTCTCCTGGCAGAAGGTGGCGTTCGCGCTCGCGGTGATCATCGTCACCCTCGGCGGCGGCCGGCTGCTGGCGCGGCCGGTGTTCCGGCACATCGCGCGCACGCGGCTGCGCGAGATCTTCACCGCGTTCGCGCTGCTGCTGGTGCTGATCACCGCGCTCGCCTTCGAGCACGCCGGCATGTCGATGGCGCTCGGCGCGTTCCTCGGCGGCGTGCTGCTCGCCGAGTCGGAATACCGCCACGAGATCGAGGCCGCGGTCGAGCCGTTCAAGGGGCTGCTGCTCGGCCTGTTCTTCATCGCCGTGGGCCTGAGCGCCGATTTCTCGCTGCTGATCGCGCGGCCGTGGACGGTGTTCGGCCTGATCGGCGGGCTGTTCCTGATCAAGGGCGTCGTGCTCTGGCTGATCGCGCGCCGCGCCGGCTTCGCGCGCGCCGAGCGGCCGCTCTTCATCCTGCTGCTGGCGCAGGGCGGGGAGTTCGCCTTCGTGCTGCTCGGCCTCGCCGCGGGCCAGGGCGGCATCAGCGCCGACGTGGCGCAGGCGATCACCCTCGCAGTCGCGATCTCGATGCTGCTCACGCCCTTCCTGCTGGCGCTGCACGACCACCTCGCGCCGCGCTTTTTCCCCGCGGCCCGCGAGGAACGCGCGGCCGACGTGCCGCAAGCCAACAAGGTGATCGTCGCCGGCCTCGGCCGCGTCGGACAGGTGGTGGCGCGCATGCTGCACGCGAGCGGCCACGAGCCCACGGTGCTCGACGACGACCCCGACCACGTCGAACAGTCGCGCAAGTTCGGCTTCCGCGTGTTCTACGGCGATGCCACGCGCCTGGACCTGCTGCACGCCGCGGGGGCGGACACGGCGGACTTCCTCATCATCACGCTCGATGACGCGGAGGCGATCAAGCGCCTCGCGCAGATCGCGCGCGCGCACTTCCCGCAGCTGCGCGTCATCGCGCGCGCGCGTGACATGCGTCACATGTTCGCGTTGCGCGACCTCGGGGTGGAGTTCATCGAGCGCGAAACCTGGCTCTCCGCCCTCAAGCTGGGCGAGATCGCGGTGGCGCAGGTCGGCGCCGACCCCGAGAAGGCGCGGCGCACCGCGGAAACATTCGCCGAGCACGACGTCGACGTGGTGGCCAAGCTCTACCAAGTACACAAGGAAAGCCCCGACGCGCACGTCATCGTTTCGAACGAACTGCGCGACCAGCTCGCTCGCACGCTGAGCGAGGATGAGCGTAGGATGGCGGTTATCAAACCGGAAAGATCATGAGCGCACCCGCCCCCAGCAACGCGCCGGCGAAGCCGTCGGCAGGACACGATCCCCAGAAGGCCTACATCGATCTCGCCGAGCGCATCTTCGTGCTGCTCTCGAGCCGGGTTTACGGCACGCTCGCGGGCTCGGACCAGAAGAAGCCCGATCCCAAGGCGCTCGCCGCCTTCAGCTTCAAGCTCGCCGACGCGTTCGAGCAGGCGACCAGGGAAACCGACCGCATGAAGGCGTCGATCGAGGCCGCCAACAAGGCCGCGGTCAAGCTCGAC
>Ga0068867_100001163_pt1 | contig 17981 bp, 15 predicted proteins | sample KBSMisM32_FD_65649 | JGI IMG/M metagenome (GOLD analysis project Ga0068867, IMG submission 65649) | Miscanthus rhizosphere microbial communities from Kellogg Biological Station, Michigan, USA - KBS Miscanthus M3-2 | ecosystem: Host-associated > Plants > Roots > Rhizosphere > Soil ...
CATGAAGGCGGGGGGACGGCATCCGAAGGCGGCCGAGAGCTTCACGGCGAATGCGCCGCGCATACAAGGCCCGATGTGCGCCAATAAAAAACCCTCCGCGGCGCAAAGCCGGCGGAGGGTTGAGTGAGTGCGTCGGCGCGGGGCGCCGGACGGTTTACTTCGCGAAGACGACCTTCGAGACGTGGGACTTGGCGCGGGCGGCGGCGTTCTTGTGGACGACGCCGGACTTGGTGGCCTTGTCCATGGCGGACACGTAGGCGCTCGCGGCGGCCTTGGTCTCCTCGAGCTTGCCGGCCTTCTCGGCGGTCAGCAGCTTCTTGTGGAGGGTCTTGAGGCGGGTTTTGACGGCCTTGTTGCGGGTGGTAAGGCGCGCGGATTTGCGGGCGGCTTTGATAGCGGATTTCGTGTTGGCCATGGCGGTTTAAAAGTTAAAGCCGGACAGAAACCCAAAGCGGAGCGCCTGAGTCAAGGGTGATTTCCACTCCGCAAGGTCTTTGGGGTTGCAGCGATTACCGCCGGGGCTTCCTTTCGGAGCGAACGACATGAGCATCAAACTGCGTTTCGCCCTGCTGCTGGGAGTCTTGTTGCTCATCTTTCTAGGCTCGCTCGGCATGCTGCGCATGCTGGAGAAAGAACAACTCACCGAGGCGCTCGCCACTTCGCAGCGCGACGCCACGGACATGCTCGAACGCTGGCTCGACCTCAACGGCTCCGGCCTGCGCCAGTTCGCCGAGGACTACTCCCGGTGGGACGACATGGTGGCGTTCGTCAAAACCCGTGATTCCGCCTGGGCCGAGGTGAACATCCGCCAAAGCATGAGCGGTTTCAACGCCCACGCCGTCTGGGTCCTCAACCCGGCGGGAGAACCGATCTACCAAACCGAAACCGACGCCCTCACGCCGGCGCCCGTTTCTCCCGCCGACTGGCGCCAACTCGTGGCGGACAACCCCTACCCGCATTTTTACGCCGCGCACGGCACCGATCTGCTGGAGATCCGCGCCGCCCCCATCCAGCCCTCCAACGACGCCAACCGCACCACTCCGCCCCAAGGATGGCTGCTCACCGCCCGCCTGTGGGATCAAACGCACCTCAACGCCCTCGGCCGCCTAACCGAGAGCACCATCCGGCTCAACCCGCCCGACCGGCCCGCCGCCCCGCCCGCGTCCGATTCCAAGCTCACGATCATCCGCCCGCTGAGCGACTGGCGCGGCCACACCCTGGGCATGCTGTATGTCACGCGCGAAACCCCCGCCATCGCGCACCGCCTGCGCACCGACATATTCGAGGCCCGTGTGTTCATCGTGTTCGGCCTGCTGGTGATGGGCGCCCTCGGCCTCAGTCTCCACGCCTGGGTCCTTCGTCCGCTCAACACCCTCGGCGACAGTCTCGCCCGCCAGGATGCCGCACCGTTGCAGCCGCTCATCGCCCAGGACACCGAACTCTCGCGCATCGCCAGCCAGCTCGAAATCTCCTTCGCGCAACGCAAGGAACTCATCCGCGAGGTCGAGGAGCGCGCGCGCCTCGGCCGCGACCTGCACGACGGCGTCATCCAGTCGATCTACGCCGCCGGCATGGGCCTGGCCGCCGCCCGCACGCTGGTGCAAACCGACCCGGCCGAGGCGGCCGGACGCATCGACCAGGTTCGCGCCGCGCTCAACGAAACCATCCGCGACGTGCGCAACTTCATCACCGGCCTCGAACCCGAGGCGCTGCAAAGCCGGACGTTCTCCGCCGCGGTGAAGAGTCTCTTCGAGTTTTTCCAAACCGCCGGCCCCGCCGTGGGCGACATCGACATCGACGAATCCGTCGCCGACCGGCTCCACCTCGCCGCGCGCACGACCGCCCTCCAGGTCATCCGCGAATGCGCCAGCAACGCCATCCGCCACGGCCGCGCCCACCGCGTCCGCGTAAGCCTGCGCCTCGACCCCACCGCCCGCGCCGCCCGCCTGGAGATTTGCGACGACGGTGCCGGTTTCGACCCGGCTACCGCCAAACGCGGCCACGGGCTCGACAACATCACGGAGCGCGCACGCACCCTGGGCGCGACCGCCGAGATCACCTCCGAGGTTGGAAAAGGAACTCGCACCACCTTGCTGTTTCCCCTTACCGATTTAACCGCATGACCGCACACGCCAAAGCCGCTTCCATCCGAGTCGTCCTGGTCGACGACAGCGCCTTGGTCCGCCAAGGCATCAAGGCCGTGCTCACCGCCCAGGCCCCCGTGCCTCCGATCACCGTGATCGGCGAGGCCGGCAGCGTTGCCGAGGCCGTCGAAATCGTCCCCCGCCTCAAGCCCGACGTGGTCATCCTCGACATCCGCCTGCCCGACGGCTCCGGCTTCGACGCGTGCAAGGAAATCCTCAAGCACCACCCCGAGATCCGCATCCTGGTCCTCACGTCCTTCACCAACGACAGCTTCATCTACGACGCCATCACCTCCGGCGCGCAGGGTTATCTCATGAAGGAGATCGACCCGCATGGACTGGTCCAGGCGATCCATGACATCGCTTCGGGCAAATCCATCCTGTCCCCCGATGTCATGGCCGGCGTCATGCGCGTGGTCCGCGGCGGCGGCCCGAACGAGGATCGCAGCCTCGCCTCCCTCTCCTCCCAGGAACGTCGCGTCCTCGCCCTCGTCGCCGAGGGTAAGACCAACAAGGAAATAGGCCTCGAACTCGGCCTGAGCGACAACACCGTCAAAAACTACCTCGTCAGCGTCTTCGACAAACTGCAGGTCAAACGGCGCTCCCAAGCCGCCGCCCTTTACGTCCAAGCCCACGCACCGGGCTCCCAACCTTAAATAGGCCCATTCAGGCTAGGCCCATATCAAAGACTGCAAGGCCGCTTATTAGGCCTAATTAGTTAGGCCATGTCAGAAGTCCGTCGATCTTCACCCCCTGCCTGCCGGTCGTTTCGGCTGGGCGGATTTGGGCGCGAAGCATTCTCGTTGGTCGAGGTGATGACGGCCACCTGCGTCCTCATGCTGGGGCTCGGCGGCACGGTCATGACGGTGAAAAGCAGCCTCGAAACGATCAGCCATTCCCGCCACCTCGGGGTCGCCTCGCAGGTGATGCAGAGCGAAATCGAACGCCTGCGTCTGCGTAGTTGGGATCAATTGCAGGCCATCCAGGACTCGGGCGACCAAACCGTCGCCGTGCCCACCCTCACCGACAGCGTAAACCTGACCTGCACGCGGCAGATCCGCGACCTGCGCGACGGCCTCAAGGAAATCGTCGTCGAAGCCCGCTGGGGCGGCTCGCGCGAGCGGCCGCACACCGCCCGGCTCGTCACCCGCTACGCACGCAACGGCCTGAATGATTATTTCTACACCACGCACTGAGCGCACCGGGGCGGCGGCGCGCGTTCGCCGCCTCGGCTTTACGCTGCCCGAGGTGATGATCTCGGCGACCCTGTCCGTCCTCGTCATGGCCGGCGTGCTTTCCGCGTTCCTGTTTTTCGGCCGCACCGGCCTGGCCGTCGGACAATACCAGACGATGGAATCGGAGCTGCGCAAAAGCATGGAGCTGTTCTCCGAAGACGTGCGCATGGCGACCGATCTCCGCTGGAGCAGTTCGTGGAACGTCACTCTCAGCATCCCCGCCGCGGACGGCCGGATCCAGTCGGTTGCCTACGTGTTCGAGCCCAAGTCGACCGATTCCCTCACGGGCAGCCTTTACCGCGCACCCGCCGAAGGTCCGCGGGAACTGCTCGTCCACGATGTCGCCAGCGACTTCTCGTTCCAGCGCTACAAGCTCGAGCAACCCGGCGTCATCGACAACACCGCCGCCAGCGACTTGGAGACCAAGCAACTCCAACTCAACCTGCGCACCCTCCGCCTCACCACCGGCGGCCCCGCCTCCACGCAGGCGGCCATCTCGGCCCGCTACGTCCTGCGCAACAAGCACGTCAGCCGATGAACCCGCGCGCTACCCCTTCTCATCGCTCCCGGCGCGGCTCCGTCCTGATCGTCGCCATGCTGATCACGGCCATGCTCGCCCTGGTCCTCGGCAGCTACTTCAACCTCAGCCTCACCTCCAGCCGCCAGACACGGCGCACGTTTGACCGCGACACGGCATTCCACCTCGCCGAAGCCGGCATCGAGGAGGCCGTATGGTCCTACAATCAAAAGCTCGCCGGCTCGTCGGCCGCATGGACGGACTGGAACACCGACGGAGTCGCCGCGTGGAAAAAATTCACCGACTTCACGCTCACGACCAGTTCGACCGGCTCCGTCAAAGTCTACGCCAGCACCACCGCACCGACCGCCACCGCCAAGCCCGTGGTCGTGGCCGAGTCGACCGTGCAGACCGGGACCGCCAATCCTGTCACGCAGATGATCCAGGTCACACTCCGACGGCGCTCGTTTTTTGCCAACGGACTCACCGCGCGCAACCAGCTGCTCTTCCGCGGCACCAACACCTCGTTCGACAGCTGGGATTCCGACCCCGACCGCGATCCCGCCACTTCCCCGGTCGATTACGGCACGACGACCCGCAATGACCGCGGCGGCATCGCCAGCGCCTCCGTCGACAGCACCGCGGCGCTCATCAACCACGCCAGCATCTACGGCTACGTTTCGACCGGCGGCGCATCCCCGCAGGTCGGCAACGACGGCGTCATCGGCGCCTTCGGCTCCGCCCCCGGCACCGTCGATGCAGCCCGCGTGGCCACCGATTTCAACGCGTCGTTACCCGCCGTCGCCGCCCCCGCCGACGGCACCTGGATCTCCCCCCTCGTCTCGACCCTTGGCTCGACCGGCACGACCACCCGCTGGCGCACTCCCGCCATCACGCTCTCCGGCAAACAAACGCTCACCATCCTCGGCAACGTCATCCTCGTCGTCACCGCCGCGCACGGAGAGACCGCCATCAGCCTCACCGGCCAGGCCGGCATCATCATCCCCGCGGGATCAAGCCTGACGATCTACACCGCAGGCGACATCAAAGCCGCCGGCAACGGCGTGGCCAACGCCAACGTGCAGCCCGTTGCCTTCCAGATCTGGGGGACCGATGCCACCGACGCCGGCCAGTCCATCACCCTAGCGGGCAATGGATCGTTGAAAGCCGTGATCTACGCCCCCTGCGGCGACGTATCGCTCAACGGCAATGGCGACATGATGGGCGCGGTCACCGCCCGAAACATCACCCTGACCGGCAACGCCGCATTCCACTACGACGCCGCGCTCTCCGCCTTTTCCGACAACGCCCCCTACGGCCCCGACGGCTGGCGGCTGCTCGGCGCCTCTGAACGCCAGGCCAAGGCCTCCCTGTTTCAAAGCTGGTGATAAGCCCGCCAAACACCCCTGATTAACAGGCCTGCTCAGGCCTATCAGCGATGGGTAAGTAAACGCGCCCGTAGGCCCCTAACCGCAAGGACGGCTTCTGCCGTAGAGTATGCGCATGAGCTTTCTATCGCGCACACCCGCCACCCGCGGTCGTTCGTCCGGGCGACGAACCTCAGGCTTCACAATCCTTGAAGTGGCCATCGCCGCCTTCGTGATGACCGTCACCATCTCCGGCTCCATCGTCGTCCTCCAAACCGGCTTCAAGGCCCTCGACAACGCCCGTAACACCACCCTCGCCTCGCAGATCATCCAAAGCGAGATGGAGCGCATTCGTCTGCTAGCCTGGAACCCCAGCGACCCCAGCGACCCCAACGCCAAAAGCGTCTCAACGCTGCGCAGCGAAGGCATTACGCTCAGCACCATTTTTCCCAGCGACACCCTCACGACCACCATGGCGGGACGCTTCACCGCGACTCGCAAGGTCGACGACGTCTTCGGCAAGGCCGGCGAGATGAAATCCATCACCATCACCGTGACCTGGAAGGGACTCGACGGCATCACCCACTCCCGCAGCTCCACCGGCTACTACTGCAAGGACGGACTCTATGACTACTATTACACACTCGCCTGACCGCACCCGCCGCGCCTGTGGCTTCACCCTCGTCGAGGTGATGATCTCGGCCACGCTCGCCGGCTTTCTGCTGGTGGCCGTGCTCACCAGTTTCCTGTTCCTCGGCCGCACCGGCGCGAACATGCAAAACTACACCGAGATGGAGGTCCAGGCCCGCCGCGCCATCGAAACCTTCGCCGAAGACGTGCGCATGGCCAAGGACGCCACTTGGAACAGCCCCACTTCGCTCACCCTCACCGTGGTTACCTCCTCCGGTGCCACCGCGACCTACACCTACGCTTACTCGTCCACCACCGCCAAACTCACCCGCCAGTCCGCCGCCACGACCACCACGCTGGTCTCGGGCATCACCTCTTTCAGTTTCACCGCCTACAAGATCAACACGAACCAAATCACCCTCACCACCGACAGCGCAGTCCTCGCCGCCGCCAGCAAGGACACCAAACAGGTGCAGATTTCCCTTCGAGCCATTCGCAGCACCCGGACCGTGACGGACGCCACCAACTCCGTGATCTCCGCCCGCTTCATCCTGCGCAACAAGACCATAACCGCATAACCCTCAACCCCACCCCGCCATGAACACGCGCCGCCCATCCCCTTCTTACCGCAATGAGCGAGGTTCCGTTTTGATCGTGGCCCTACTCCTCGCCGCCATCGTAGCGATCTGCCTTACCTCTTACATCCAACTCTCCACCCAGGCCACCACCATGTCCTACCGCAGCCTGTATGCCGGCGTGGCCATGAACAGTGCCGAGTCGGGCCTCGAACAGGCCATGTGGTCCATCAACAAAAAGAAGGCCGGCTCAACCACCGCTTGGGATGGCTGGGACACCACCAGCGGCACCACCGCCCGCCGCACGTTTTCACTCGGCACGGTCGATGGCGGCGGCACGGTCACCGTCAAAGTGCTGGTGAGCGATCGTAATCTTTCGACCACCTCCCCCTACGCCATTGCCCGCGCCATCGTCACCCCCGTCCGGGGCGACACCATTGAAAAGTGGATCAAGATCACCCTCCACCAGCGCTCCTTCTTCTCCAACGGCCTCGTGGCCAAAAAAGGCATCACCTTCTCGGGCAACAACCCCTCGGTGGACAGCTACAACTCAGCCAACGGCATCTACACCCCGTCGCCCTCCACCGTAAACCGCTTTCCCCGAGGCAGCGCCGGCAGCACCTCGGTCGTCACCGACAGTCTATACGTTGGCAACGCCGATATCTTCGGCCCCGTAAGCATAGGCAGCAGCGATTACTCAGCGCTCAAAGTGGGGAGTCAGGGCAAAGTGACCAGCGACTTCAACGCCGCCGGCGGCACCATCGACTACAGCCTCGTCTCCACCGGCTTCACCGCCAGCTTCGACGTATATAATTACACACCCAGCACCTCGACCGGCTTGGGCACCGTGAAAAATACCGACCTCCTTCTTCCGGTGAATCTCACAGACCCCACCGATACGAATTCCGAGACAGGCGTGGTCACCTATTACTACACGGCCTCCAGTATTTCCAATACCAACGCTAAAATCACCGTGAGACCCGGCTACAACGTGGCCCTTATCGTCAGCGGCAGCATCGACATCGGCGGCAGCTCGGGCGCCATTGTGGTCAGCAGCACCAACACCAATGGCGTGTTGCTGACCAGCACCCTCAATATCTACGCCGCCGGCGACGTGACCATCGCCGGTAACGGTGCCACCAACAGTCTCACCACCACCACCGGCACCACAACGACCACCACCGTCAACCGTCCTCAGGACCTCATGATCTGGGGAACGTCCACCACCTCGCAAACCATCAAAGTCGCCGGCAACGGCGAACTTAGCGCGGTGGTTTACGCCCCCAACGCCGCCATCGAAGCCAAGGGCGGCGGCACCAGCGGCTCCCTCTACGGCGCCTTCGTCGGCAACACCGTCAAGATGACCGGCAACGACGCCTTCCACTACGACGAATCCCTCAAGGATCTCGACCTCGGCGAACCCCTCGGCATCGATAAGTGGGACGAATTCGTCAGCGCGGCCGACCGCACGACCTACGCATCGGTCATGAACTTCTGATCCGGCCCACCCCCCTTCACCGGGCGGTGTCCGCCATCGCACCGACCAGCGCGTAAACCGTCTCCCGGGGCAGCCCCACGTAGCTCGCGATAAACAGCGGCGACGTGCGCTCCCCGGGATTCTGCTTTTTAAAATCCAACGTCGTCACGTCGGGCAGACGTCCGCCGCCCGAGGCCGCCGCATACCGCGCCCGCGCGCCCGCATCGAGCGACGTTTCCCCGCACGCCAGCGCCGCCACCCAGAAGGCCGCCTGGGCGGGCGCGTCGCCCGCCAGCGACTCCAACGCAAAAAAACCCGGCGTCCGGCGCAGACTCGTCCCGTCCCGCCAGGCGATCACCAGTCCGCACAGCCTCCCCGCCTGCGCCGGTGTCAACGGCCCCTTCAGCAAGCCGATGAAATCCGCGCGGCGCGCGTCCCGGTCGCCCGACGCCTGGTCGATCTCGCAGCGCAACGCCGCCGTCTCAAACGTCCCCAGCACCGCGGCATGGAGGTTCAACACCACGCCGGCGTCCCCCGTGCGTCCCAGCCGGGCCAGCCATTCGACCTGCCGGCGGATCGCCAGCGGCTCGGCCGCGGTAAACCGCATCGCCGCCAGCAGGTCGCCCGCGGTCCGTTCGTCTCCACCCTGCCAGGCCTCCAGCACCGTAATAAATCCGCGGATACGCGCGGGCAGCCGCGCCAGTTCGCCACGCCGGCCCTTCGCCATCGCCGCCGCCAGCCGTCCGTGGTCGAGGGCGAATCCCAGTGAGAATTCCCACAGGCTTTCCGGCGCGCCCGCGCCAGCCTCGCCGAGCCGATAAGCGCACAGGTCCGCCAGCGCCGCCAGTTGTCCCGAGGCGAGCAACTGGTCGTGCCAGACCACTGCGGTCGCCGCGGCGCGCTCAGGGAAATCCCGCATGACGCCGCGCACGATTTCCTCGCCGTAGCCCACGTTGCCCACATGCGCCCAGAACCGCGCAAGCAACAGCCGGTCGTCATACCCGCCGCGCGCAAACCGCTCCGCCGTCGTGAGCGACAACAGCGCCGCCGAGAAATCCCCGGCCTCCATCTCCCGCGCCGCCTCGCGGCGGAAATGCTCCGCCTGCCGGATCTTCACCTGCGACCACCGTCCGGGCCAGACGACGTCGGCGTAGGCGATCTCCCGATATCCGACGCGCTGCCAGCCCAGCCACAGCACGCCCGTCGCTCCGATATAAAGGCCCGCGATCAGCAATGTATAAACACCCAGCGCCCGTCCCCAATACGGCCGCACCGCCGCGGGCGCCGCCGAGCACCGCCAGCCCTCCGGCGTGCGCACCAGCGCCGGACACACGCGATGAAACCGCCCCGGTCCGGTCCAGTTCCAGCACGCGTCGCAACGCGGCTTCACACCGTCCGCCACATCATCGCCGTGCTGGCAAGGAGCCCGCCCCCGCCGGCCGCGCGCCTGATACCAAGCCTTGCGCGCATTCCAATAAAGCAGCGCCCACAATCCGCGCAGCCCGTCCCGAACAAGCCCGACCCACCAGTTAAAGCGCCACGCGAACGAGACCGCTTCGGTGGATTTTTGAACCATGCGCGCAACCTTAGGCGGAACGCTCGCGAAGCGCCAGCCTCCGCCGCCACAGCACCACGCCCAGCCCGCTCAACAAAAACGCCGCGCCCTGCACCACCGTGGAGGCCTCGGGAATCACCGCGCCCGTCGAGCTGTAGTAGTTGGTGAAACCGCCACCCTGATCGAAACGCAGGTTGGCGTTGGCCGTGTCGCTGAGCGCGCCCAAGCCATACACGTCCTGATTGACCGCGTTGCCCTGCGTCGAGGTGAACGCCAGGAAGCGCACCAGCGTATCAACCGTGATGGTCACGCCGGGCAGTCGCGCTTCCAACGCGCTCTTAAAGGTCGAGAACGGCAGCGCAAACGTCAGGAACATGTCCGCGTTCGCCGTGCCCGCGCCGTTGCCGGTCGCGAAGGTCGAACCATCGTTGGCCTGCACGTAACTGTAATTGGAAGTCGTGGTCGCGATGGTGCCGTAGGATTTGTCCAAGCCGCTGGTGCTCGGAGATACGTTCGTTTTGCCCGCGCTGGGATCTTGAAACGCAATCTCCGGCGTCTGCCCCTGCCCCGTACTCACACCAAAAAAGAGATCGATGGCACCATCGCCGTTGCCATCGACGCCAATGCGCAAGTTGCCGGTGAAGGAGGAGGCCACCGCATTGAGACGCACGCGAAACACCATCGTGTCCACACCCGCGACCTGGCCGTATTTGTAATAAAATCCGTAGTAACCGCCCGTGCCGTCGCCGACAAAGTCATCCGCACCCTGGCCGGTCTGCTGATCCCAACGCACATCCGACAAGATCGAGCCCGACGATGTCTGAAACGTCGAAAACGTGGAGACACTGTCCGTCACACTCACCGTGGCCGCCGACAAGCCCGCCACGCCGCAAGCCAACCCAACCCAGGCGCACGCAAGCGTCCGCCGAATGACAGGTGAGACTTTGTTGAGAGGAATCATAATCTAGGGCATACACCCTACCCAGCCTTAACCCTTACTCAAATTTATATGTGAACATGCCCGTTCAGGCCTACTGCCTCCCATCAAACTAACTGCAATTAACTAAAAGTGGTTTTGGGGCCTATAAGCCGGATTCTGTGCGCTGCCTTGCGGCAGGTGTTCATCATTTCTCTCAAGCCCGCCTTTCAGCGGACCTGCCCTCCTACGCTCCACTTTCGCGGAGCGTAGGAAGGGTGCGGCATACCCGTGGCTATAGGACGAGCCGCCCAGCCACCTATTTTGCCTTGCACCGGAAGGGGTTTGTCCTGCCGCCGTCATTGCTGACGACGCGGTGGGCTCTTACCCCACCTTTTCACCCTGACCCTTCGAAGCTCGGCTTTCACCGAGCAAAGTAGGGCGGTCTGTTTTCTGTGACACTTTCCGTCGACGCGCCTTGAAACGCGCCGCCCGCACTTGCCGTGAAGCTCGTGCGGCATCCTGCCCTGCGGTGTCCGGACTTTCCTCTCCAAGCCGTATAATATCTGCAGGCGGCATTACCCGCCCGCGTGGGATCAAAGAACCTGGAGCGACGAACCGGCCCCAAAACCGAGCATCACCCTAATCGGGAACCCTCCAATGTCCAGTGGTCAGTAAGTATCTACCTTCGAAAAACAGCGTAAAATCACGTCCATCGGGCCGCCATTATTTCCGGCTCCCAACGACACCGCGCCCCGGATTCCCGGTCTGTCGGTGATTGAAAACCCCGCACAGACTGAACCCTCAAAATCATATCCCCATGAAAACAAAGCTAAGCCTGAGTATCATCCTCGGCAGCCTCTTGTTGCTGGCTGTCAGCATTGCGCCCGTCCGGGCGGCGGACGTCCCCTCCCCCTCGCAAGACCTCAACTCACTCGTCAATTACGCCGACCAATTGCACAGTCAGGGCGTCAAGGGCCCCGACCTGATCGACAAGGTGGATAAACGGGCCGACGAAATCGCCGAGAAAACCGGCCGGCCCAGCCTCCATGGCATCGGTGCGTTTGTGCAGCAGCAACACGCGCAAGGGGTGCACGGCACGGCCTTGGCCACGGCCATTCACGATGAGTTGCTCCGGCGCGACACGGGCAAGGGCAAAGGCAACCCCGGCGGCCCATCCAAGTCCGGTGAACCCGACAAGGGATCTCCGGCGAACTCGAATCACTCGGATGACCGTGGCGGCCCTGCCGGTGGTCACAAAAAAGGCGGCAAGTGATCTTCCCTGAAAAATCCCGCCCGGTGCCTCCTCGAAGCGCTCAATCCAGATAAACGATGCGGCCGCACTGATCGCAGGTCGCCAGCTTGCCGGCCGCGTCGCCTTTGCCGCGCACGGCCGACTCGACCTCGGACGACACCCGCAAATGGCAGCCGCTACACGTGTTGCCGCGCACCGATACGCATGCCGGCTGCATGCGCGCCGCGATGCGATCATACACGCGCAACGCCGGCTCCTCGACAGGCGCGCGCGCGGCGGCCACGTCGGCCTGCGCGACCGCCAACTCGGCCGAAAGATTCGTCTCGCGCTCGCGCAGCGTGCGGATGCGCGTCTCGTGGCCGGAGATGTTCTGCTTCAGGAGCGCCTCGGCCGCGGCGAATTTCTTTTTCGCCTCGTCGATCGCATACATGACTTCGAGTTCCTGCCCTTCGAGCGTCGCGATGGCCGCCTCGGTGTGCTGGATCTCCAAACCGAGCGCCTGAAATTCGTCGTTTTTGCGCACCTGCATCTGCTGCGTCTTGTATTTGCCCAGCTTCGTTTCGACGGAACCGATCTCGCCTTCGAGCAGTTTCTTTTTCGACTCGAGAGCCATGAGCTCGGCGCGGGCGTCGGTGATGGCAGCCTTCTCGCCGGCGATTTTTTTCTCCACGAGGGCGATGTCGCCCGGCACGGCCTTCAGTTGCGCCTCCAGACCCAGCCGTTTGCTGTCGCGATCCTGTAAAACCAGCAGCTTTTCAAGCGTCGGAGTAAGCATGAACGCCGACACTGCCCCGCGCGCAAAGACCGTCAAATCCCTTTCTCCCTCATGAATTCCGTCTACTCGCTACCCACTACCCGCTACTCGCTACTTCAACATCTGAGCTCCGCTCAGATGTAATACATCTCGTCCTCGCTCTTCGCCGCGAACTTATCGAGCGAGTAGCTGCGACATTTCTCTTCCAACGCGCCGCGCACCTCGCGCCAGATCGCGTTCACGCGACGGCCCGAGTGGCCCTCGCCAGCGCCGTTCAACTCCAACAAATCGCCTTCGATCAGCTTCACGATGTCGTAGAGCGTGATCTCCGCCGGCGGCCTCGCCAGCGCATAGCCGCCCTGTTTGCCGCGACGGCTGATGATCAGCCCGCCGTTGCGCAATTCACTCAGGATTTGCACGAGGTAATTCGCCGGCACCGCCTCCACCGCCGCGAGCTGCTCGATGTGGGCGAGTTCGTCCGTCCCGTAATACTTGGCCATCTGGGCCAGCACCCGGCAGGCATAATCGACTTTGACAGAGAGTTTCACTCGGACCGCACGCTATTTCCGAATCTTTGGTCCGCAACCTCAAATACTGCGGAATCACCTCGAAATTCGCCTCAAAAACCACCCCGAAATCCCTCGAAAAAAGGGGTTGTGGCGACCCCTGTTTTACGATGCGATTTCGCCTTTAGATTTCACACTGTTCTTCCCCACTAAATGTCCGACCAATCCGACTCCTCGATCCCCACGCTAAACGCCGCGGGTGAAGAAAATTACGACGCTTCCAAACTGAGCCAACTCAAGGGCCTGGAAGCCGTCCGCAAGAAGCCCGGCATGTATATCGGCGGCACCGACGAACGCGCCCTCCACCACTGCGTTTCCGAGGTCTTGGACAACTCCGTCGACGAACACCTCGCCGGCCACTGCAAAAAGATCGAGGTCGCCATCCACGTCGACGGCTCCATCTCGATCCGCGACGACGGCCGCGGCATCCCCGTCGACATCAACAAGGACTCCGGCCTGCCCGGCGTCGAACTCGTCCTCACCACCCTCCACTCCGGCGGCAAATACGGCCAGGGTGGCTACAAGTTCTCCGGCGGCACCCACGGCGTCGGCGCCAAGTGTGTCAACGCCGTCTCCGAATGGTTCGAGGTCGAGGTCTCGCGCAATGGCCTCGTCCACCACATGCGCTTCGAGCGCGGCAAGACCATCAAAAAGCTCGAGGTCATCGGCAAAGCCAACCGCACCGGCACCTACGTCACCTTCAAGCCCGACGCCGAGATTTTCAAAGAGACCACCGTCTTCGTCACCGCCCGCATCGCCCAGCGCCTCCGCGAACTCGCCTTCCTCAACTCCGGCCTCGAGATCGTCTTCACCGACGAGCGCCCCGCCGAGCCGAAGGTCGAGACCTACCTCTACAAGGATGGCGTCTCCGAGTTCGTGAAGCAGCTCAACCAGGGCAAAAATCCGATTCATCCGCAGCCCGTGCGCATGACCAAGGAGACCAAGCTCATGCTCGATGACAAACCCATCGAGATCCACTGCGAGGTCGTTTTCCAATACAACGACACCTACAACGACCAGGTCCTCTGTTACACCAACACGATCAACAATCCCGACGGCGGCACGCACCTCTCCGGCTTCCGCTCCGCCCTCACCCGCGCGATCAACCAGTTCGCCAAGTCCAACAATCTCCTCAAGGACAAGGACCCGCAGATCACCGGTGACGACGTCCGCGAAGGCCTCGCCGCCGTCATCTCCATCAAGCACTCCGACCCCAAGTTCGAGTCGCAGACCAAGGTCAAGCTGCTCTCCCCCGAGGTCGAGTCCGTCGTCGGTTCCTCCACCTACGAGGGCCTGATGATGTATTTCGAGACCAACCCGCCGATGGCCAAGCGCATCATCGACAAGGGTCTCAACGCCGCCCGCGCCCGCGAGGCCGCCCGCAAGGCCCGCGAGACCGTCCGCAAGGGCGCCCTCTCCGGCGGCGGCCTCCCCGGCAAGCTCGCCGACTGCTCCGAGCGCGATCCCGCGCACACCGAGCTCTACATCGTCGAGGGCGACTCCGCCGGCGGTTCCGCCAAGCAGGGCCGCGACCGTCGCTACCAGGCGATCCTCCCGCTCCGCGGCAAACTCATCAACACCGAGAAGGCCCGTCTCGACAAGGTCCTCTCCAACGAGGAAATCCGCACCCTCATCACCGCCTGCGGCACCGGCATCGGCGAGGGCGACGAGTCCATCGGCGGTTTCAACGCCGACAAGGCCCGCTACCACAAGATCATCATCATGACGGACGCCGATGTGGACGGCTCCCACATCCGCACGCTCCTGCTCACCTTCCTCTACCGCCAGATGAAGGGCCTGATCGAGCGCGGCTACGTTTACATCGCCCAGCCCCCGCTCTACAAAATCAAGCGCAAGAAGCGCGAGCAATACGTCGACAACGACGAGCAGCTCAACCGCATCCTCCTCGAGCTCGGCTCCGAGGATGTCGTGCTCACCCGCATCAAGGACGGCCACGTCTTCGCCGCCGAGCAGGTGGACCAGATCGTCGAAAACCTCGCCGCGCTCGAGAAGCTCGGCGGCGGCGTCACCCGCTACGGCGTCGAGCTCCCCGTGTATCTGGATCAGCACGACAAGACCACCCAGGTCCTCCCCCGCTACATCGCCCGCATCCGCGAGGGCAACAAAGAGAGCCACGTCTTCCTCGCCGACGAACACGCCCGCGCCGCCTTCATCGCCTCCGAGGGCCTCGACGCCGACCTTCCCCTCGACGCTCCGAAGCCCACCGGCCCGATCAAGCGCGTCACTCTCCACGAGATTTTCGAGTCCAACGAAATGGCCAAGCTCCTCCGCGCCATCGCCGCCATCGGCCTGGAGATCGACCGCTTCTCCTCCACGCCCGAGCCGCGCTACGCGATCACCGAGAACGCCGGCCAGAAGACCGAGACCCGCGTCGAACTCTCCTCGCCGCTCGACATCGTCACCCATATCCGCGGCAACGGCCGCAAGGGCCTCCACATCCAGCGCTACAAGGGTCTCGGTGAAATGAACCCGAAGCAGCTCTTCGAGACGACCATGGACCCCGAGAAACGCCGCCTGCTGAAGGTGGACATCACCGACGCCGCCAAGGCCGACGCGCTGTTCACATTGCTCATGGGCGACGAAGTTCCCCCCCGCCGCCAGTTCATCGAGGACAACGCGCTCAACGTCCAGTATCTGGACGTCTGAGTAGTGGAAGTAGCGAGTAGCGGGTAGTGAGTAGCGAGCATTTCGCCAACTTTCCCCCGCCACTCGGCCCCCAACACCAAGCAACTCGTTTCACACATTCCATCCCTTTCAATCCGTGTATACTGGTAACGAAAAGCTAGCGACCGCCAACATCACCGACATCATGCAGTCGGCCTACATCGAATACTCGATGTCGGTCATCATCTCGCGTGCTCTGCCCGACGCCCGCGACGGCCTGAAACCCGTGCAACGCCGCATCCTCTACGCGATGCTCCGCGAAGGCCTCCTGCACAACCGTTCCTTCGACAAGTGCGCCGGCGTCGTCGGTGAAGTCCTTAAAAACTACCACCCCCACGGCGACTCCTCCGTTTACGACACCCTCGTGCGCCTCGCCCAGAACTGGGTCATGCGCTACACGCTCATCGACCCCCAGGGCAACTTCGGCTCCGTCGACGGCGACCCCGCCGCCGCCTACCGTTACACCGAGGCCCGCCTCAAGAACATCGCCGAGGACCTCCTCGCCGACATCGAGGAGGACACCGTCGACTTCGCGCCCAACTACAAGGAGTCCACCACCGAGCCCACCGTTCTCCCGTCCGCCCTGCCGAATCTCCTGATGAACGGCTCGACCGGCATCGCGGTCGGCATGGCGACCAACATCCCGCCGCACAACCTGCACGAGATCATCGCCGCCACCTGCGCCATCATCGACAACCCGCGCATCTCGGTGGACGACCTTTGCGGCTACATCCAAGGCCCCGACTTCCCCACCGGCGGCATCATCGCCGGCCGCGAGGGCATCCTCTCCTACCTCAAGACCGGCAAGGGCATCGTCCGCATCCGCGGCAAGGCCCACACCGAGGAGACCAAGACCGGCTCGGAGCAGATCATCATCACCGAGATCCCGTATAACGTTAACCGCGCCAACCTCGTCCTCCGCATTGCCGAACTCGTCGGTGAGAAACAGCTCGAGGGCATCCGCGACCTCCGCGACGAATCCGACGAAAACACCCGCATCGTCATCGAGCTCAAGCGCGGCGAACAGTCCCGCGTCGTCATCAACCAGCTCTTCCAAAAGACCGCCCTCGAGTCCTCCTTCGGCGTCACGCTCCTTGCCATCGACAAGAAGCGCCCGAAGCAGATGAACATCAAGGAGCTCATCGAGTGCTTCATCGAGCACCGCCGCGACGTCGTCACCCGCCGCACCCAGTTCCGCCTCAACAAGGCCCTCGACCGCGCGCACATCCTCGAAGGCTACATCATCGCCCTCGATAACCTCGACGACTTCGTCAAAATCATCCGCGCCTCCTCCAACCGCGACGAGGCCAAGACGAAGTTGATGGCCAAGTATCCGCTCTCCGAGCGCCAGACCGACGCCATCCTCGAACTCCGCCTCTACCAGCTCACCGGCCTGGAACGCGGCAAGATCGAGGCCGAATACCTCGAACTCCAGGCGCTCATCGCCTCCCTCCGCGAGATCCTCGAGTCCGACGCCCGCCTGATGGAGGTCATCAAGACCGAGCTCCTCGCCATGAAGGAGAAATACGGCGACCAGCGCAAAACCCAGATCATCGACGCGGCCGGCGACTTCCGCATGGAAGACGTCATCCCGAACGAAGGCTGCGTCATCACCGTCTCCCACCTCGGCTTCATCAAACGCACGGCAGTCGCCGAATACCGCTCACAAAAACGCGGCGGCAAGGGCATCATCGGCACCGAGACCTATGAGGAGGATTTCGTGGAGCACCTCTTCACCGCCTCCACCCACGACTACATCCTCTTCATCACCACGCACGGCCAGTGCCTCGCGAAGAAGGTTTACGACGTCCCCGAGGGTGTCCGCACCGCCAAGGGTAAGTCCGTCAAATCCTTCCTCGCGCTCGACGAGGGCGAGAAGATCGCGGCCATGCTCACCATGTCCGACTTCGTCCCCGACCGCTACCTGGTCATGGCCACGAAGAAGGGCACGATCAAGAAGACCGCGCTCACCGACTACACCAACGCCACCCGCGAGTCCGGCCTCATCGGCATCAACCTCGACGAAGGCGACACGGTGATCGGCTGCGTGCTCACCACCGGCAACGACGAGCTCATCCTCGTCTCGCACCAAGGCCTCGCCGTCCGCTTCCGCGAAAAGGACGAAAACGGCGAAGTCCTCTTCCGCGACACCGGCCGCGCCACGGGCGGCGTCACCGGCATGCGCTTCAAGTTGGACAGCGACTACCTCGAAGTCCTCGAAGTCGTGGACCACGCCTGCAAGTTCCTCGTCGCCAGCCAGGCCGGCCTCGGCGTGCGCACCCGTTTCGAGGATTACCGCCTCATC
>Ga0068867_100001167_pt1 | contig 17965 bp, 19 predicted proteins | sample KBSMisM32_FD_65649 | JGI IMG/M metagenome (GOLD analysis project Ga0068867, IMG submission 65649) | Miscanthus rhizosphere microbial communities from Kellogg Biological Station, Michigan, USA - KBS Miscanthus M3-2 | ecosystem: Host-associated > Plants > Roots > Rhizosphere > Soil ...
GCGTTGGTTCCCGCACTCGATGCCGGTGAGGCGGCCGAGGCCGAGGCCGCCAAGGCCCGCGGCGAGGCACGGGCCCGGCTCGATGCCAAGGCCGCGCACCTGGCCGGCCGTCGACAGGATCTCGAAGTCCGCAACGCCGGCCTCCACGAGCGGCAACAGTTCCTCGAGCGCCGGCTGGCCGACACCGAGCGCCGGCTCGAGGCCGACGTCGCCGCGCGTGAGCACGCTGCGCAGCGCCGGTTCGAGGTCGAGCGGGCCCTCGGCGCGGTGGAGAACCTGGCTGCGTTGGTCGAGCGTCATCGAGCAGTGATCGAGTCTCGTCATGAGGAGTTGCTCGAGATCCGGCGTCGGCAGAGCGCCGAAGTGCGTGGCATCGCCCAGCGCCTCGACGATGCACGTACGCGCCGCAGCGCCGCCGAACGGGCACTCGACGAGAACCGCGAGCGATCACGTCGTGTCGAGATCGACGAAGCCGAGGTGCGGATGCGACTCGAAGGTGTTGTCGAAGCGGTGCGGCGCGACCACGACCTGGAGCCATCTGTCGCGGAGGCCGCGGAACAGCCGACCCTTCCCGAAGGCATCACCGCTGCGGCGCGTGTTCGCGACCTCGAGCGCGAGCTGCGCCTCATGGGCCCGATCAACCCGCTGGCGCTCGAGGAGTTCAACGAACTGCAGGCCCGGCACCAGTTCCTCGAAGAGCAACTCGACGACGTCCGCAACACGCGCCGCGACCTGATGCGCGTCGTCAAGGCGGTCGATCTCGAGATCCAGACGGTGTTTGCAGCCGCGTTCGCCGATGTCAGTTCGCACTTCAGCCAGCTGTTCGCGATGTTGTTCCCCGGCGGCGTGGGCAATCTCGTGCTCACCGCTCCCGACGACCTCCTCAACACCGGCATCGAGGTCGAGGCCAAGCCGAGCGGCAAGAACGTGAAGAAGCTGTCGTTGCTGTCGGGTGGCGAACGGTCGCTCACCGCGCTGGCCTATCTCTTCGCCGTCTTCCGCAGCCGGCCCTCGCCGTTCTACGTGATGGACGAAGTCGAGGCCGCGCTCGACGACGTCAACCTGCACCGATTCCTCGGCTTGATCCACGAGTTCCGGCAAGAGGCGCAGCTGCTCGTCGTCAGTCACCAGAAGCGAACGATGGAGGCGGGCGACAGCCTGCTCGGTGTGACGATGCAGCCCGGCGGGTCGTCGAAGGTCGTCACCGAGAAGGTGTCGGCGACCACCTGAAATTGTCGAGGCTCAATCGGCGAGCGACTAACGTTGCCGGATTGATCGCGACGGATACCGGGGAAGAAGCAGCGCATCGTGAGTGAAACCGTGGCAATCGGAGCGCGAGACGACGAATCGCGCCGTGCCACCCCCGCAATCCAATTGGTCCGGTTGCGCAAGAGCTTCGGCGAGGTCGTGGCCGTCGACGACATCGACCTGGAGATCCACGAGGGCGAGTTCTTCTCGCTGCTCGGGCCCTCGGGCAGCGGCAAGACCACCGTTCTGCGGATGATCGCCGGCTTCGAACCCCCGACGGGCGGCGCGGTGTTGCTGCAGGGCACCGATGTCAGCCAACTCGCGCCGTACGACCGCGACGTCAACACCGTCTTCCAGGACTACGCGTTGTTCCCGCACATGAGCGTGCTGGAGAACATCGAGTACGGGCTGAAGGTCAAGAAGGTCGGCAAGGCCGAACGTCGCCAACGCGCCGCGCAGATCCTCGAATCCGTGCGGCTCGCCGAGTATGGCGAACGTCGCCCGAACCAGCTGAGTGGCGGGCAACGTCAGCGCATCGCGCTGGCGCGCGCCTTGGTGAACCATCCGAAGGTGCTCCTGCTCGACGAACCGCTGGGCGCACTCGACCTGAAGCTGCGCGAGGAGATGCAGGTCGAGCTGAAGAACATCCAACGCGATGTCGGCATCACCTTTGTGTTCGTCACCCACGACCAAGGCGAGGCATTGTCGATGAGCAACCGCATCGCGGTGTTCAACAACGGTCGCATCGAGCAGGTGGGCACGCCACGCGAGATCTACGACCATCCGGCAACCGCGTTCGTCGCCGGCTTCGTGGGCATCTCCAATGTCCTGACGGCGCGACGATCGCGAGAGTTGCTGGGTGTCGAAGAGCCTCATTCCGTGCGGCCCGAGCGGCTGCGGATCGTGCACCACGAGATCGCCGACGGTGAGGTTTCCGTCGTCGGTGTGGTCAGCGACGTGCAATACCTAGGTGCCGATTGTCGGGTGCGTGCGCAACTCGACGATGGCACTTTCATGGTCGCCAGCGTGCCGAGCGACGGGCTCGCTGGAGTTGCCATCGGCGGTCCGATCCGCCTGGCCTGGCCGCGATTCGCGGCCTTTCCCGTCGCAAACACAGATATCTCCAAAGGGGGAGACCAATGAAGACAGCCCGATTCTGCGGGGCCATGGTGGCAATCACGTTGCTGGCCGCGGCCTGCGGGGACGACAGCCCATCGGCCAATCCGAACGAAGCACCGAGGGTGATCGGCGAAGGGGAGAAGGCGCTGAACCTGATCGTGTGGGCGGGTTACGCCGAGGACGGCAGCACCAGTCCCGATTACGACTGGGTGCACCCGTTCCAGGACAAGACGGGTTGCATCGTCAAGTCGAAGATCGCCGCGACGTCCGACGAGATGTTCCAACTGATGAGCACCGGCCAGTACGACGGTGTGTCGGCGTCGGGTGACTCCAGTGTGCGCCTCATCGACGCCGGGCTCGTCTCGCCGGTCAACACGTCGCTCATTCAGAACTATGCCGACCTCTCCTCGTTCCTCAAGAACCAGCCGTACAACACCAGCGGTGGAAAGAACTACGGCATTCCTCACGGCTGGGGCGCCAACTACTTGATGTGGAACAGCGATGTCGTCACGACCGCGCCCGATTCGTGGAACGTGGTCTTCGACAAGGCATCGCCGTACAAGGGCAAGGTCACCGCGTACGACGCGCCGATCTACATCGCCGACGCGGCGCTGTACCTGAAGACCGCGCAACCGGATCTGGGTATCAAGGATCCGTACTCGCTGACTCAGAAGCAGTTCGACGCGTCGGTCGCGCTGTTGAAGGATCAGCACTCCATCATCGGCGAATACTGGAACGACTACAGCAAGGCAGCCAGCGCGTTCGAACAGGGGTCCACGGTGCTCGGCACGACATGGCAGGTCATCAAGAACACTGCCGAGCTCGCCGGGTCGAAGAACCTGCAAGCGGTGCTTCCCAAAGAGGGAGCGACCGGCTGGAGCGACACGTGGATGGTCTCGTCGAAGGCCGCCCACCCGAACTGCATGTACATGTGGATGGACTACATCACGAGTCCCGACGTGCAGGCGCAGGTCGCGTACTACTTCGGAGAGGCCCCGGCCAACCCGAAGGCGTGTGCCGACATCGCCACGCGCTACCAGGACACGACGCACTGTGACGTCTTCAAGGCGACCGACGAAGCCTTCGCCAAGTCGATCTCGTTCTGGGCGACACCGCGCAAGAAGTGCCTCGACGGCAGCGGCAACGACTGCGTCCCGTTCGTCGACTGGATCAAGGCCTGGACCGAGATCAAGGGTTGATAGCAACGACTGCCGGCCAGTCGGCCTCGCGATGGTTTCACCGCCATCCGCGAGTCCGACTGGTCTCGTTGATCGGGGGGCCCGCGGCGTGGATGTTGATCTTCTACGTCGGCTCGCTGGCGTCGTTGTTCCTCACGTCGCTATATCGCCTCAACGAGGACGGCAGCGGCATCGAGAAGGTCATCGGGCTGCAGAACTACAAGGAGCTGGCCCACAACTCGGTCTACTTGGACATCACACTGCGAACGCTGAAGATCGCCGTGCTGGTCACCTTGCTCGACATCGTGCTGGCGTTGCCGATCGCGTTCTTCATGGCCAAGGTCGTCAGCCCGCGGTTCCGCCGACTGCTCGTCGCCGCGGTGCTGGTGCCGTTGTGGGCCTCGTACTTGGTCAAGGCGTTCTCGTGGCGGGCGATCATCGGTTCACCGGGTGGTGTGCTCGACAAGACGTTCGGCATGAGCCCGAACTACGGCGAGATCGGACTGGTGATCGTCCTGGCGTACCTATGGCTGCCGTACATGGTCGTGCCGATCTACGCCGGCCTCGAGCGTCTGCCGGATTCGTTGCTCGACGCGTCGAGCGATCTCGGCGCCCACTTCGGATTCACGTTCCGAAAGGTCGTCCTCCCGTTGTTGATGCCGGCGATCGTCGCCGGGTCTGTGTTCACGTTTTCGCTGTCGTTGGGTGACTACATCGCGGTCGATCTTGTCGGCGGCAACACACAGGTCATCGGCTCGGTCGTGTTCGACACCTTCTCGGCCGACCTTCCGTTCGCCGCGGCGTTCGCTGTCGTGCCGGTGATCATCATGGTGGCGTACATCCTCGGAATCCGTCGCACGGGTGCACTGGAGAACCTCTGATGCACTTCACGAGAACGGTGCGAGTGCTCTTCGGAACGCTGACGTGGTTGGTGCTCGCGTTCCTCTACGTTCCGCTCATCATCGTCGCGGTGCTGTCGTTCAACAGCGTTGCCTCGCTCGCTTGGCCACCGAAGGGGTTCACGCTCCATTGGTGGCGTCTGGCCGCGCACAGTTCGGGTGCGCGTGATGCGCTGATGGTCAGTCTGAAGACCGCGGTCGGGGCGACGGCGATCGCCCTCGTGCTCGGCTTGCTCGCCGCCCTCGCCATCCACCGATTCAGGTTCTTCGGCCGTGAATCGTTGAACCTCATGATCGTGCTGCCGATCGCGCTGCCCGGCATCGTCACCGGCATCGCGCTCAACGCCGCGTTCCGACAAGTTGGGTTCGCGTTCGGCTATCTGACGTTGATCATCGCCCACGCGACCTTCTGCATCGTCGTGCTCTACAACAACATGCTGGCTCGCTTCCGCCGGTTGTCGCCGAACCTCGAGGAGGCATCCGCAGATCTGGGCGCGCACACGTTCCAGACGTTCCGGTACGTCACCTTCCCGTTGCTTCGAACTGCACTGCTCGCGGGAGGTCTGCTCGCCTTCGGCCTCAGCTTCGACGAGATCGTCGTGACGACGTTCGCCGCCGGCGCCGGACTGGAGACGCTGCCGATCTGGATCTTCCGCAACCTCAGCCGCGGTGACCAGCAACCGATCGTCACGGTGGTTGCCACTGTGGTGATGGTGATGTCGATCATCCCGGTCTGGATCGCCCAGCGGCTGACCAGTGACGACGGCCCGCTGACGGGCGGTACCCGCTGAGCCCACCCGGGTAGCGTGGTCGGCGTCATGCCGTGGATCTATCTCGTTCTCGTCGTTCTCGTTCTCGTTGTCGGCATCGGTGTCGTGCTGGTCAACCGGCGCAGCGCCGGTCGGGGCCCTGCTGAGGTTCCGAGCCCGCATCCAACACCCGAGCCTCCGCCGCCGAGAAGCGAGGCGGCGACGCCCGAAGTTGTCGAAGCGCCCGTCGCCGTCATCGAGGTGGAGCGGCCCACCTTCCGAAGCCGCATGTCGAAGGCCCGCAACGCCTTGGCCGGAACCCTGCTCGGGATCCGCAGTCGTGGTGGAATCACCGACGAGACGTGGGACGACCTGGAAGAGGCGCTCTTGCGCGCCGACGTCGGAGTTCGCGTCACCGACGATCTCCTCAGCGGCTTGCGGACGAAGGTGAAGGCCAAGGAGATCACCGAACCGGACCAATTGCTCGAGGCGCTGCAGGCCGAGATGGTCGAACGGCTGGAGACCGCTGATCGCTCGCTGCACTTCGACGACGTCCCCGGCGGGCCGAACGTGTGGCTGTTCGTAGGCGTCAACGGAGTCGGTAAGACGACGACCATCGGCAAGGTCGGCGCACAACAGGCCGCGCTCGGTCGAACGGTGCTGATGGCGGCCGGCGATACGTTCCGCGCCGCGGCGGTCGAACAGTTGGGCACGTGGGCTGAACGCAGCGGCGCCGAGATCGTGCGCGGCAACGAGGGCGGAGATCCCAGCGCGGTCATCTTCGACGCGATCGAACGGGCGACGGCGCGACACATCGACCTCGTCCTCGGTGACACGGCCGGGCGCCTGCACACCAAGACCAATCTGATGGAGGAACTGCGCAAGGTGCGCCGGGTCGCCGCGAAGGGCGCCGGGCGGGTCACCGAGGTGCTGCTCGTCGTCGATGCGACGACAGGTCAGAACGGTCTGGCTCAGGCCCGTGAGTTCGGTGACGCGACGGAAGTCACCGGCGTCGTGCTGACCAAACTCGACGGCTCGGCCAAGGGTGGAATCGTGTTCGCGATCGAAACCGAGTTGGGTCTTCCCGTGAAGCTCGTCGGCCTCGGCGAATCGATCGGCGATCTGGTGGAGTTCGATCCCGACGAATTCATCGAGGCGTTGGTCGGACAAGATTGATGTTTCCGGGAACCAACTGCCGGGTTGTGTACGTCCAACAGACATGATCCGCTCACGCCGCCTTGCACTCGCTGCCGCCGTCGTCGCCCTCGGGCTGACGGCGTGCGGCGACCCGAACACGACGACACCACTCGCCGACCGGCCTCCGGTGATCCATCTGGCCGGCAACTCCGGCGGCCGGAGCAGTGGTGGCGGCTTCGAAGCCGCCCCGGCGGCGGCTACTGCAGACGCCTCTGTCGACTCGAAGATCGCGTTCGTCGGGCCCACCGACTTCGTGTACGACGGCGAGTTTCCCGATCTCGGGTCTTCTGCAGGGTCTTGGTTCTTCGACCCCAGCCAACAGCCCGACACCGCCCGCATCGCCGCACTCGCCACGTCGCTCGGTGCGCACGGCGACGTGCGGGTCGTCCCCGCCGAGCAAGGCGGTGGATGGGCCGTCGGTCCCGAGGACTACAGCGCGCCGGTGTTGAGCGTTACCAGTGATGCGATGCACAGCTGGTACCTCAGCAGCGGGCCGACCACGAGCGTCGGTTTCGCGTGCGGTTCCGGCGAGGCGACGGTCAGTGGGGTAGCGCCGGACGTTGCGCCGTCCGACAACGAGCAGGCAACGCCGGGTTCCGATCCCGCAGTTGGCGCGGTCGCTCCCGACGTTCCGATTTCGGAGCCGGTGACGCTTCCCGAGTGCCCCACGCCAACGCCTCCCGTCGGCGTACCCACGAAGGACGAAGCCGTCGCCAAGGCCAAGCAGTTGTTCACCGACTGGGGCTACGACGTCAACGCCTATCAGTTCGACGACGTGTACGCCGACGACTTCGGCGCCAGCGTCAACGCCTACCTCACCCTCGACGGAATGCGCGCCCCGCTCATCCTGTCGGTCGGGTTCGGTGAGAACGCCTCGATCACCTTCGCGTCCGGCTACCTCGGCGAGCCGCAGCGCGGTTCCGACTATCCGACTGTGGGTCCGGCCGCCGGCCTGGAGCGCCTGAAGAAGCAGCAGAGCGACGTCATCGGTCTCGGCAACACCCGGGCGCTGAGCTCGACCGGCGTCGGCATCGCCGAGCCGGCGATCGCCGTTCCTCCGTGTGCTCCGGAGGCGGCCGCCGCAGATGCGTGCGCTGCCCCCGAGAACTCCCAACCGGTCACCGTGCACCTGAACTCGGTCAAGGGTGATCTCACGATGATCTGGGATGCCACCAACACGATCTGGCTCCTCCCGGCGTACACCTTTGGCACCGCTGACGGTGGCCAGTACACGGTGATCGCCGTCGACGACGCCTACATCCAACAGCCCGACCCGGCGCCGGTCACGACCGACCCCGTCACTGACACCGGAATCGCCCCCACCCCCGAGCCGGCGATCGAGCCCCCGGTCGCCGTCAGCGGCACCGCCGCCGCGGTCGAACCGACCCCCGATGCGCCCCAGTCCACCAACGCTCCCCAGTCCACGAACGCCCCATAGTGCAGCGTTTGTGAGCTGAGGCCCCTCAGCGGTGCCTGAGTCGTCAAACGGTGACCGGCCACTCAGTGTTTGTGAGTTCCGCCCCCTCCGAGGGGCCCGAGTCGTCAAACGGTAGCGAGACGTTGGGCGGATAGCCTGCGGAGCGATGTTCGACACACTGTCCTCGCGTCTCGAAGGCGTCATCAAGAAGATCCGCGGCAAGGGCCGGCTGACCGACGCCGACGTCGACGAGGTCCTGAAGGAGATCCGCACCGCGCTGTTGGAGGCCGACGTCAACGTTGGTGTCGTCCGCAATGTGATCGCCCGGATCCGCGAGCAAGCAGTTGGCGCCCATCTCAGCCAGGCACTCGACCCAGGGCAACAAGTGGTCAAGATCGTCAACAACGAGTTGACGGCGCTGCTCGGCGGCGAGACGTTGAAGATCACGTACGCCAGTCGTCCGCCGACGGTCGTCCTGATGGCCGGCCTGCAGGGTTCGGGTAAGACGACCAACGCGGCGAAGTTGGCCCGGTGGTTCAAGAGTCAGGGCCGCCAACCGTTGATGGTCGGCGCCGACCTGCAGCGCCCCGCTGCGGTCGAGCAGTTGCGCACCCTCGGCCGGCAGATCGACGTGCCCGTGTTCAGCGAACCCGGCGACCCGGTGGCGACGTCGCGTCGCGGTCTCGAAGAGGCACGGCGCCTCGGTCGGGACGTGCTGATCGTCGACACCGCAGGACGTCTGTCGATCGACGCCGAGATGATGGAGCAGGTCCGCCACATCAGCGAGGCCGTGCAGCCCAACTACACGTTCCTGGTGATCGACGCGATGACCGGCCAGGACGCGGTCGGCGTCGCCGAAGCCTTCCACCACACGCTGGAAATCGACGGCGTGATCATGTCCAAGCTCGACGGCGACGCGCGTGGCGGGGCAGCGCTCAGCGTCAAAGAGGTCATCGGCCGCCCGATCGCGTTCGCCTCCACCGGTGAGAAGCTCAGCGAGTTCGAGCAGTTCCACCCCGACCGCATGGCCGGTCGAATCCTCGGCATGGGCGACATGCTCAGCCTCATCGAGCAGGCCGAGCAGGCATTCGAGAAGGATCAGGCGGAGGCCGCGGCCGAGAAGTTGATGGAGGGTGAGTTCACCCTCGACGACTTCCTCGAGCAGATGCAGGCCCTCAAGAAGATGGGTCCCCTCGGCAATCTCCTGGGGATGATGCCGGGGATGCCGAAGGAGTTGAAAGGCGCCGAGATCGGCGACGATCAGCTGAAGCCCGTCGAAGCCATCATCCGCTCGATGACTCCGGCCGAACGGCGCAAGCCCGAGGTCATCAACGGAAGCCGACGCACTCGCATCGCCAACGGCAGCGGCACCACCGTCGGTGACGTCAACCGGTTGGTGAAGCAGTTCAGCGAGATGCAGAAGATGATGAAGAAGATGGGCGCCATGGGGATGGGTAAGGGGAAGAAGGGCAAGAAAGGCCGGGCCATGCCCAACATGGCAGCGATGCCTGGTGGCTTCCCCAAGTTCAATTGATAGCCTCTCGTAGTTCTATTTTCGTCAAGGAGCCCTGAAGACGTATGGCAGTAAAGCTGCGCCTCACCCGAGTCGGCAAGACCAAGCAGCCGCACTATCGCGTCGTCGCCACCGACAGCCGTTCCCCCCGCGACGGCCGGTTCATCCAGATCGTCGGTACCTACAACCCGCGTACCGAACCGTCGACGCTCAACATCGACAACGCCAAGGCAGTGAAGTGGCTGATGCAGGGCGCCCAGCCGACGGAACGGGTCAAGAAGCTGCTGGAAGTGTCGGGCGCGATGGCTGAATTCAGCGCTGCCCGGGCGGCCAAGTGACCGATCAACCGGCGACCGATCAGCCGCCGACCGACCAGCCCAACGAGGCAGTCGAGCCCGCCAACCATCTCGCAGCACCGACAGCCACGGCCGTGCTGAAGCACGTCGTGCGGTCGATCGTCGACGATGCCGATGCCGTGCACGTCGATGCCGTCGAGGGCCGCAACCGGCTCAAGCTCGAGGTCAAGGTCGGCCCTGGTGATCTCGGCCGGGTGATCGGCCGCCGCGGCCGCACTGCCCAGAGCATCCGCACCGTCGTGCGCGCCGCCGCCACCCGCGACGGCGTCGAAGTCGACGTCGACTTTGTCGACTGAGGACCTGCGCGAAGTAGGGCGCATCGGACGCGCCCACGGTGTCAAGGGCCATGTCTACGTCTCGCTGCTGACCGATCGCATCGAGCGGGTGGCCCCTGGGGCGCGCCTGCTTGCCGGGACTCAGTGGCTCACAGTGGCCGAATCGCGCGAACAGCAGCAGAGATGGCTGGTTCTCTTCGAGGGAATCGGTGACCGCACCGCGGCGGAAAAGTTGACGAATTCCACACTGATGGCCGAACCACTGAACGACGTCGACGACGACGCTCTGTGGGTGCACGACCTCATCGGGTCGCGCGTCGTCGACCAACACGGCATCGATCACGGCGTGTGCGTTGCAGTGATCAGCAACCCGGCGCACGACATGATCGAGCTCGAGTCCGGAACTCTGGTGCCCGTGACCTTCGTCGTTGCTTGCCACGATGGAGTGGCCACCGTCGATGCCCCTGAAGGCTTGTTCGATCTCTGACAAATCACAGATTAAAGGAATTGTCAAGGACCTGATTTGAGCCGAACGGCCCATTTCACTCAGGGGCGTTCATCAGTACTGTAAGTGACACGTGGACGTGTTGATACGCTGGCTGTAATTGGTCGCTTCGCCAGCGAGGAGCGAGAGCGAAACCTCCCGCGTCGGCGGAACTTTCCCAGATATTGACGGATGTCTGGCCAAAAGAGCGGGATGGCAAATGCGGCAATTACGGCGGATCTTCACGGCTGTATTGGTACTACTCGGCGCGACGTTGATCGTTCCCGCCTTCGGCGGGATCGTCAGCGCGCATCACTCCAACATCGACGCTTCGGTGGCCTGTGACGGCACCGTGTCGTGGAAGGCGACATCGTGGGCGACCGGGCCTGCCGGCACCAATCCCGACATCCGCGTCTTCAAGGCGATCGACGGCGGAGCCCAGCAGCAGATTGCGAAAGGCGAGTTCAACGACGCCAACAACTACCAGTTCTCGGGCACTTTTCAGTGGACATCGGGTGCCAACAGCATCACGGTGACGTCGACTCCGTACGCGACATGGGGCAACGGAACCGTATCGCCGGTCGGCAGTTCGATCACGATCTACAAGCCCTCCAACTGCGCCGGACAGCCCGGAGTCAGCAAGTCAGTGTCGTGCGCCAACACGTCGGCCGGCCACGGTGACGGCACCGCGGTCCTCACGTTGAGCAACACGGCCGGCGCATTCGCCGGCGACGTCATATTCAAGGTGTACCAAGTCGACCAGACCGCGAGTCTGCCAAATCCGACGAGTTACACAGTCGCCCACGGTGCATCGAAGGCCGTTTCATTCGGGCCTCTCGCCGACGGTTCACACTTTGTCAAGATTCTTGTCGGAACGGCCGACTACACCCAGAACTTCACCGTCGACTGCGACTCTGCAATCCCATCCGTGTCGAAGAACGTCACCTGCGTGAACGGCGACGGTCAGGTCGTGATCACACTGGCCAACACCGGTGGCAAGTCGGTGATCTTCGACTTGATCAACCCGCAGACCGGCACCGTCGAGCACGTGACGGTGGCGGCGGATTCCTCGACCACTCGCTCCTTCGGTGGCTTCGCCGATGGTGACTACACGGTCGTCGTCAAGGTGGGCAACTCGTACTACTCGCAGACGTTCACGGTCGACTGCGATCATCCGCTTCCGAAGGTGTCGAGCAAGGCGACCTGCGCCTCCAACGACGGCTCGGTCGAGATCACACTCTCCAATGACGGTACGGAAGGCGTGGTCTTCCACGTCACCAACCCGCAGAACGGAACCGTCGAGGACGTGGCGGTTGCCGCGGGCGCTTCAGCGGTGCGCACCTTCAGCGGCTTCACCGACGGACCGCACTCGGTGACGATCACCGCCGACGGCCAGGACTTCACCCAGAGCTTCACGGTCAATTGCGACCTCGCGCCGACGTTCAGCCACTCCGAGACCTGTGTCGACGGTGACGGCAGCGTCGTCGTGAGCATGAAGAACGACGGTGACGACGTCGATGCGACGTTCGTTCTCGACGGGGTCACCTACACGCTGGCTCCCGGTGCCACGAAGGACGTGACGCTCGGCGGCCTGAGCGACGGCAGCCACACGATCCCGTTGTCCATCAACGGCGTCGACAAGAGCTTCGCCGTACTGGTCGACTGCGATCGTCCCGGCCAGCCGGCCGTCGAGATCGCCCAGGACTGCGCCAACGAGGACGGCGTGGTCACGGTCACCCTGAAGAACATCGGCGGGCAACTCCCGTTGACCTTCAAGGTGCAGGGCGTCGATCACTCGGTGCCCGCCGACTCGAGCGTTGCGGTCCAGGTCGCCGGTCTCCTCGATGGCACCCAGATGATCAGCATCACGTTGGGCGACACCGACTTCTCGAGGCAGGTCACCGTCGGTTGCGACCAGGCTCCGACGATCGGCCACAGCGAGAAGTGCGTCGACTCCGAAGGCGGCATCAGCGACGGCCAGGTCGTCGTGACACTCGACAACAACGGCGACGACGTCGATGTGACGTTCACGGTCAACGGTAAGGACTACGTCGTCGGCCCGAAGCAGTCGCTCGACGTGCCCGTCGACGGCCTCGCCGACGGAATCAACACCATCGCTGTCATGGCCGGCGACCTGGATCTCAGCTTCGACATCGACGTCAAGTGCGATCACCCGGGAACACCGAAAATCGACGTCCAGTCGGACTGCGTGGACAACGACGGCACCCTCGTCATCACGCTCAGCGCGATCGGCGGCGAACTGCCGATCGACTTCACGGTCGACGGCACGCACTACTCCGTCGATCCCGACTCGACGGTCGACGCGATGATCGAGGGTCTCCTCGACGGCGACACCCCTATCTCGGTCTTGGCCGGCCAGCAGGACCTGTCCTTCGTTGCCCACACGCACTGCGACCTGGCCCCGCTGGTGAACTACGCACAGCAGTGCGCCAACTTCGACGACACCGTCACGGTGACGATCGACAACGAAGGCGACGACCTCGACGTGACCTTCACGATCAACGGCACCGACTACGTCGTGCACCCCGGCCAGTCGCAGCAGGTGGTCGTCGGGCCGCTCGCCGATGGCACCAATACCATCACGGTGGCCATCAACGGCGTCCCCCAGGACAGCATCGTCGTGCAGTCGAAGTGCAACCCGACGATCGGGGTCACGGCGGTCTGCAATTCGGTGAGCGCCGACCAGGAGACCATCGGTTACTGGTTCACGGTCAGCAACACCGAGGCCACCGATGTCGCAGTGACTTGGAATGGTGGCAGCGCCACGCTGCCGGCCGGTCAGTCGATGTCGATCAAGGCGAACAGCTCGCCGCTGGTGTTGATGAACAACGGCCAGGTCGTCGCCCAGGCGGCGGCCGGCGAGTCCGAGTGCCTGCGCACGGTCAACTTCACCAAGAAGTTGGACGGAGCCCCTGCCACAGGTGAGACCTACACGGTTCGGGTCTCACGTCTCGTCGGTGCCACCTACCAGACGGTCATGACGTTCGACATCGGTGCCAACGAGTCGAAGACCATCACGCTGCCCTCGACGCTCGATCCGGCAGGCGAGAGCTACAAGGTGGAAGAGATCAACAGCGGCACTGCAAGCACCAGCATCGTCAGCCCGGATCAGCTGACGCTGTCGGGCAACCTCGGTGAGACGGTGAACGTGGTCATCACCAACGGCTACGCGGCCATCCAGCTCGACAAGCAGACCTCGACGGTGACGGTCGCCCCCGGCGGTCAGATCACCTACACGCTGCGGGCCACCAACACCGGCGGGCTCAGCCTGAACCCGGTCGTGGTCTACGACCGCCTGCCACCAATGGTGTCCCTCGTCTCGGCGCAGGTCGATGCAGGCGCCGGACACTGCGAGCTTGCGGAATCAACTCGTCCGCAGCTGGTCGAGTGCACCTTCGACGGCGCACTGGCTCCGGGCGCCGTCAGCCAAATGATCACGGTGGTCGTCAACGTCGACGCCACGGCGGTCGCCGGCAGCGCCATCGTCAACCAGGCCATGGCGCGAGGCGTCTATCCGTCCGGCACGGTCGTCAGTGAGGTAGGCGTCGGTACCGAAGGCCCCGAACTCAGCTGCTTGCCCGTCGTCGCCGGAACGGTCTGCGACCTGTCGGCCCTCGTCGAGGTGCCGGTGTCGCAGCCCCACGTCGAATCGCTTCCTCCGGTGCCGACGCCCGACGTCCAAACCGTGCAATTGCCCCGCACGGGTGCGTCGCACGTCAAGGACATGCTGCTGGTCGCCTTCGGCAGCATGCTGGTGGGCGGTGCGATGCTGCTCGGCCGCCGTCGCCTCGGCGCCCGCTGATCCGCCTATTGCCGCAGTCGTTCCGTGTGAACGACTGCGGCAAGGTTGATCGGGCCGTAGACGTGCGGGAACGCCTCCGGCATACCCGGCAGCTGCTCGTACACCAGTGGTGATGTCAGCTGTTCCTCGTCGACGTGGAGCAGCACGAGATCGGTGTCGTCGCCGTAGAACCGCTCCAGGACTCCGGGCCACTGCGCCGCCGTGCTGCAGTGGATGTAGCCCTCCTCGGCGAGGTCGATCCCGCGGGTCGAACCGGTGTGCTCGCCGGCCTGCTGGGACGCCTCCCAGGTCGCACCATCGGTGATGTGGAAGATCATCGCCTCGTAGGCTTGCACACCGATGCGGATCGACGTGTTCACAATCTTCCCGTCGATGGTCGACGCCTTTTGCGCCGAGAGCCTGCTGGGTAAGGCACGAGACAACGGCTTGCTCGATCTGCGCACCCATGACCTTCGTGAGCACACCTCCGACGTGCATCGCACCGTCGACGACGCCCCGTTCGGCGGCGGCGCGGGCATGGTGATGAAGGCCGAGCCGATCTTCGCCTCGGTGGAGGCCGCCGACCCGATGCGTCCATTGTTCCTGCTCGGCCCGGGCGGTCGGCGCTTCGACCAGAAGATGGCTGCGGAACTGGCATCGCTCGGCGGGTTCGGACTGCTCTGTGGTCGCTACGAGGGTGTCGATCACCGCGTTCGTGAGCACCTCGTCGACGACGAGTTGAGCGTTGGCGACGTCGTGCTCAGCGGGGGAGAGGTGGCGGCCTGCCTGGTCGTCGAGGCCGTCGTGCGCCTGCTGCCGGGCGCAATGGGCAACGAGGCCAGCCCGGTCACCGAGAGCTTCGGTGAATCGGGCCTGCTCGAGGAGCCGCACTACACACGGCCGGCGGAATTCCGCGGCTGGACCGTGCCCGACACGCTGCGCAGCGGTGACCACGCCAGGATCGATCGATGGCGCCGCGCCCAGTCGCTGCACCGCACCCTGCGCTATCGCCCCGACCTGGTCGAAGCCGCAGGAGGCCTCGGTGAACTTGACCGGCGACTGTTGGAAGAGTTCCCTCCGGTCACCTATCCTTGAGCGTTCCCTAGCTGAAGCCAGAGAGTTCGCGCCATGAAGTCCACCGATCTAGTCGACAACCAGTACATCCGCAGTGACGTGCCCGATTTCGCCAGTGGTGACGAGGTCAAGGTCCACGTGAAGGTGGTCGAGGGCAACAAGGAGCGCGTGCAGGTCTTCCACGGCAACGTCATCCGTCGTCAGGGCAGCGGTGTCGCCGAGACCTACACGGTGCGCAAGCTCAGCTACGGCGTCGGTGTCGAGCGCACCTTTCCGGTGCACACACCCACTGTTGCCAAGCTCGAAGTCGTCAAGCGTGGCGACGTCCGCCGGGCCAAGCTGTACTACCTGCGTGATCGGGTCGGCAAGGCCGCCAAGATCAGGGAAAAGCGCGACGCCTGAGCGTTCGCGTCCCTTCGGTGTGATCGGACACCTGCGTTGAGCTCCGACGATCTCGAGAACTTCGAGGCCGAGCGTGAGCTCCAACTCGCTCAGGAATACCAAGACGTCGCGTCCATGTTCCGCTACGCCGTGGAGACCGAGCGCCGGTTCTATCTGGCCAACGACGTCAAGCTGAATGTCAGCGGAGACGCCGCCAAGCCGGTGATCGAAGTGGAGTTGAGCGACGCATGGGTATGGGACATGTACCGGAAGACCCGGTTCGTGCCGAAGGTGCGGGTGCTGACGTTCAAGGACGTCAACGTCGAAGAACTGCCCTCGACCGAGCTGTAACACCCTCGCTGGCCAACAAGGCCCGAGGCAGATGGGGCGAGGACCTGGCGGCGCGGTGGTACACCGCGCACGGCTACGACGTCGTCGACCGGAATTGGCGGTCGCCTACGGGCGAGCTCGACCTCGTCGCCTCCCGCGACACCGTGGTCGTCTTCTGCGAGATCAAGACCAGGGCATCGGACCGCTACGGCGCTCCGGCAACCGCCGTCGGGCCCGCCAAACAACGGCGGCTTCGTCGACTGGCGGTGGAGTGGTTGGCGGCCCACGAGCTGCACGGCACGATCCGCTTCGACGTCGCCGCCATCACCGGCGTGCACATCGTGGTCTTCGAGTCGGCGTTCTAAGCCCGCCGGTCCCAGCACGCCTTGTGCCAGTGGCGACGCAGGTCGGGTGCGTGTTCGGGCACCGCCACGTAGTGGCCGACACCCGGCGGGATCGGGCGGTGGCAGCCCGGACAGATGTAGGTCTTGGTCGCCTCGTACGGCTGGACGCGGCGCAACTCGACCGTCCCGAAACCGCCGTCCCACAGGCCCATCCTCAGCCCAACAGGGCCCACAGCAACAGCCCGACGACGGCCGCGACGGCGGCCACGACGAATACGTAGTCGGCCGGCCGAGCCACGAACTTGCGATACGGGTTGAAACCCATTGCACAAGTATCGGGCCATTTTCGGTGAATCAGCTGCACCGGCTGACCCGTGTGGCGACATCCCGCTCAGTAGCGTGGCACCGTGAAGCACGTGCGCGCCGCGCTCATCGGAGTGGTGCTGGCGACCGCATGGGGAGCCGCAGTCAGCGCTGCTCCACCGACCGAGCCGACCACGGTGCCACCGGTGGACCCCGCCACGGCGTCGACCACCGTGGCAACGGGGCCCGACGGACAACCGCTGCCCGAGCTGCAGACACCGCCACCGATCGCCAATCCGATCGTCGCCTCCAGTCCTCTGGTCGTCGTGCCGACCGGCTGCTTCGCGCCGGCGCCACCAGTGGCCGTTTTCGTCGGCACGCTGGCCGCGTCCGATGCGACGACGGGACGATTTGCGGTGCAGCAGATCCGCGCCGGCAGTCTCGACGGGTACGCGGTCGACACGATCGTCGACGTGCGCTACGACGACGACATCCGGTTCCTGCACACCGGCGAGCAGTACCTCGTCGGGGCGATACCCGATGCGGTCACCGGCGTGCTGCGATCCAAAGTTCGCACCCCTGCCCCGTTGTTCGGCGGCGATGCCGTCATCGGGCTCAACGACACCGACGTCACATGTCCGAAGGTCGAAGACGGAGTCAGGACGCTGCTCGCCAACGGTCGCGACGTCGACACCGGCGTGCTGGCACCGTTGAAGACCGCCAAGAAGTCGGTTGCCAAAGCGTTTGTCGAACCGATGGCGATCGCCTTCGGCATCCTGGTGCTGCTGGCGTCGATCAAGTTGTTGATGTTCGCCATGGTCCGAGCAGCCCGCGAACGCCCGGAGGTGGCACCGCGGCCGGTGCTCGTCGAAGTGCCGCGCGATCGGCGTCACGCCGTCGAGGAGGTCGTCCCTGTCGACGAGCCCGATCCGGAGCCGGCGTCTTCCTGAGGCCGGCGACCTCCGCTACAGGTCTCGGTAGAACTGGAGCCCGTTGCCGTCCGCATCGCGCACGTGGAATTCACGGGTACCCCACGACGTGTCGGACACGGCCGTGCGATCGGGCAGTTCGCCGAACTCGTCCGACAACCCATCGACATCGTCCACCGGGAATCGCACAGTGGGACGGTCGCCGGCGATCCCGACGAAGTCGTGCCACTGCAGAGCGAGCACGGCGTTGTCCCGACCGACCATCACGAACTTGGGAGAATCCGGATCATCACCAAACTGCTCCACGAACCCGAGACGGGCATAGAACATCGTCGAGGCCGCGACGTCGCGGACATTCAGCACCGGT
>Ga0068867_100001168_pt1 | contig 17958 bp, 16 predicted proteins | sample KBSMisM32_FD_65649 | JGI IMG/M metagenome (GOLD analysis project Ga0068867, IMG submission 65649) | Miscanthus rhizosphere microbial communities from Kellogg Biological Station, Michigan, USA - KBS Miscanthus M3-2 | ecosystem: Host-associated > Plants > Roots > Rhizosphere > Soil ...
CGCAGCGCCAGTCAGCCGGTTGCGACGCGCGGCGTCAGGTTGCCGGGGCCGGCGGCGCGTTCGGCGAGGACCCGCGCCGACGGCCGCACGTTCATCGTCATCTGGAACAGCCCGGCCGCGATGCCGATCGCGACCGCGCCTTTCCAGGCCCACTCGTACGAGCCGAGTGCGCTGTAGATCAGGCCGCCGCCGTAGGCGCCGACGAACGAGCCGAGCTGGTGGCTGAAGAACGCGATGCCGGACAGCGTCGCCATGTAGCGGAGGCCGAACAGGTGGACGACCAGGCCGCTGACCAGCGGCACGACGCCGAGCCAGAGCGTGCCCATCGCCGCCGCGAAGACGAGCGTCGAGGCCGGGGTCGGCGGGACGACGAAGTAGGCCACCATGAACAATGAGCGCAGCACGTAGATGCCGCCGAGCAGGCCGCGTTTCGAATAGCGTCCGCCGAGCCAGCCGAACAGGTAGGAGCCGCCGACGTTGAAGAGGCCGATCATCGCCAGCGCCTGCGCACCGAGGCCGGGGTCCATGCCGCAGATCTCGAGGTACGTGGGCAGGTGGGTCGTCAGGAAGACGAGCTGCAGCCCGCAGACGAAGAACGCGATCGCCATCACGATGTAGCCGGTGTGGCCGGTCGCTTCGCGGACCGCCTGGCCGATCGATTGCACGTTGCCGCCGTTGTCGACGGTGATCTGGTCGGCGGCGCCGGCCATCCAGGCCGCCGGCAGCATCACCGCGGCGAGGACCAGGAACGCGCCGAGCGCGACCTGCCAGCCGTGCGACGTCAGCAGCGCCTGGGCCAGCGGCGCCGCCAGCATCAGGCCGATCGAACCGAACGCCGAGACCGCGCCCATTGCGACGCTGCGGCGGGCCGGCGCGACGGTGCGCGAGGTCACGCTCATCGCGATGTTCGACGCGGTGCACGACAGCGCGACGCCGATCGCGATGCCGATGCCGAGCGTCAGCACCCACGACGAATGGGCGACGATCGCGAGCGCGATCCCGCTCGCATACAGCAGCACGCCGCCGACCGCGATCGGGCGCGCGCCCCAGCGGTCGGCCGCCATCCCGACGAACGGCTGGGTCAGGCCCCAGACGATGTTCTGGATCGCAATCGCGAACGAGAACTGGGCCGCGGTCACTCCGATGTCGCGGATCATCTGCGGCTGGAACAGGCCGAGGCTCTGGCGCATGCCCATCGCCAGGCTCAGCATCAGCGCCGCGCCGCCCAGGATCGACCAGCCCTGGATGCGCGTCAGTTCGTTCCGGTCCATCGCCCCGCCCTCTGCTCTTGAATTCGCCGCGAGGATCGAAATGTAGCGAAGACGGGCGTGCGGCGCTGTCGCGCTCGCGGCAGCCCCCAAGTGCACAATACCCGCTCTTCGTTCAGACCCGGCTTCCCCCTTGGCCGCGGTGCCCGCTTGAAGCCAAACCGCTCTGCCTCCAGCCTCGCTGCATTGACCCTGGGCGCCATCGGGGTCGTCTACGGAGACATCGGCACCAGCCCGCTGTATGCGCTGAAGGAGGTGTTCGCGACCGGCCGCGTGCCGGTGACCGAATCGAACATCTACGGCGTGCTGTCGTTGGTGTTCTGGACCTTGACGGTCGTCGTCTCGCTCAAGTACGTGGTGCTGATCCTGCGCGCCGACAACAACGGCGAGGGCGGCCTGATCGCGATGCTGGCGCTGGCCTCGCAGGCGGTGAAGGACCGCCCGACGCTCCGCCGGCGCCTCCTTTTCATCGGCATCTTCGGGACCGCGATCTTCTTCGGCGACGGCGTCATCACGCCGGCGATCTCGGTGCTCGGTGCGATCGAGGGACTCGAGGTTGCGGCGCCGGCGTTGCACACCTACATCGTCCCGATCACCCTCGCAGTCCTGACCGGGCTGTTCCTCGTGCAACGGCATGGCACGGCCCGCGTCGGCAAGTTTTTCGGGCCCGTGATGGCGGTCTGGTTCGTCGTCCTCGCGGTGATGGGACTCGACCACATCCGCGACAACCCCGCCGTGCTGTTTGCGCTGAGCCCGCACCACGCACTGGTCTTCCTGCTCGCCCACTCGGGCGTCGCGTTCATCGCGCTCGGCTCGGTCGTCCTGTGCGTGACCGGCGCCGAGGCGCTGTATGCCGACATGGGTCACTTCGGCAAGCGGCCGATTCGCGTCGCCTGGTTCACCCTGGCGATGCCATCGCTGGTACTGAACTACTTCGGCCAGGGCGCGATGCTGCTGGCCGACCCGTCGAAGGCGAAGAACCCGTTCTACGAGATGGCGCCGACCTGGGCGCTCTTCCCGCTGATCGGGCTGGCGACCTGCGCCGCGGTGATCGCGTCGCAGGCGCTGATCACCGCGGCGTTTTCGGTCACCAAGCAGGCGATCCAGCTCGGCTACCTGCCGCGCCTGCGCGTGCTGCACACCTCCGTGCGCGAGACCGGGCAGATCTACCTGCCGTTCGTCAACTGGGGCCTCTACACCTGCATCGTGCTGGCGGTCGTGCTGTTCGGCTCGAGCGATCGCCTTGCAGGGGCCTACGGCATCGCGGTGACGATCGACATGCTGATCACGACGACGATGACGTTCTTCGTGATCCGCTACGGCTGGAAGTACCCGTGGTCGCTGTGCTTCGCGGCGACCGGCTTCTTCTTCGTCGTCGACCTCGTCTACTTCAGCGCCAACATTGTCAAGGTGATCGACGGCGGCTGGTTCCCGCTGCTGATCGGCGGGCTGATGTTCATGCTGATGATGACCTGGAAGCAGGGCCGCAACCTGATGTCGCAGAGCCTGCGTGCCGACGCGATCGACCTCGACAGCTTCCTGACGTCGGTGTTCCTCAGCCCGCCGACGCGGGTGCCGGGTACCGCGGTCTTCCTGGTCAGCGACCAGGGCCTGACACCGAACGCGCTACTCCACAACCTGAAGCACAACAAGGTGCTGCACGAGACCAACCTGTTCGTCACGGTGCGCCATCACGAGGTGCCGTGGATCGCGAGCGACCGCCGCTGCGAGATGAAGGCGCTCGGCCATGATTGCTGGGAAGTGACCTTGAACTTCGGCTTCAAGAACGAGCCCGACGTGCCGAAGGCGCTGGTCCAGCTGCGTCAGCATGGCTGCATGGTCGAGGACATGGAGACCTCGTACTTCCTGTCGCGCGACATCGTGATCCCGTCGATCGGCGGCGGCATGTCGGAATGGCGCGAGAAGATCTTCGCCGGCATGCACCGCAACGCCGCGGCTGCGGCCGATTTCCTGCGCCTGCCGACGACGCGCGTCGTCGAGCTCGGGTCGAAGGTCGAGATCTAGGGTTCCGCGTGTCCCCGCATTGCGCCCACAGGCCCTAGCGGTCGTGCCGACCGTCCGCCTGAGCGACCTCTCCGTCTCCGCCGCGACCGCCGGCTTCGTCGCGGTGCTGGTCGGCTTCACCAGCTCGGTCGCGATCGTGTTCTCGGCCGCGACCGCGCTCGGCGCGACGCCGGCGCAGATCGGCTCCTGGATGTGGGCGCTCGGCCTCGGCATGGGCCTCTGCACGCTCGGCGCGTCGCTGTGGCTGAAGAAGCCGGTGCTGATCGCCTGGTCGACGCCGGGCGCGGCGCTGCTCGCCACGGCCGCGGCCGGCGGAGCCTTCAACATGGCCGACGCGGTCGGCGCGTTCATCGTCAGCGCGGCGCTGATCACCTTGTGCGGCGTGACCGGCTGGTTCGAGCGCGTGATGGACCGCCTCTCGCTGCCGCTTGCCAACGCGCTGCTCGCCGGCGTGCTGGCGCGCTTCGCGCTCGACGCCTTCCTGGCGCTGCAGTCGGCCTTCGCGCTGGTCCTTTCGATGCTGCTCGGCTACCTGGTCGCGCGCCGCTGGTGGCCGCGCTACGCGGTCGTCACGGTGCTCGCGGTCGGCACCGCGTTGGCGCTGGCCGCGGGCCGACTCCACGTCGGCGCGATCGACTGGCACATCACCTGGCCGGTCTTCGTCGCGCCGGAGTTCTCGTGGCGCGCCGCGATCGGCCTCGCGCTGCCGCTTTTCGTCGTCACGATGGCGTCGCAGAACCTGCCCGGCGTGGCAGTCTTCCGGGCCGCCGGCTACCGCCTGCCGGTCTCCGGCGTCATCACGATGACCGGCGTCGCGACCCTGCTGCTCGCGCCGTTCGGCGCGTTCTCGCTGAATCTCGCGGCGATCACCGCGGCGATCTGCATGGGCCGCGAAGCCCACGAGGACCCGGAGCGACGCTACATGGCCGGCGTCGTCAACGGGGTTCTCTACTGCGTGATCGGCCTGTTTGGCGCCGCGGTGACCGGCGTGCTGACCGCGTTCCCGCGCGAGCTCGTGATCGCGCTGGCCGGCCTGGCGCTGCTCGGCAGCATTGGCAGCGGCCTCGCCGCCGCGGTGCGCGACGACACGCAGCGCGAGGCCGCGCTGATCACGTTCCTCGTGACGTTGAGCGGGCTCAGCCTCGGCGGCATCGGCTCGGCGTTCTGGGGGCTCGTTGCCGGCGCCATCGCTCTTTTTGTGCAACAGTGGCGACCCCGCAGACGCCGCGACCCGCCGCTCCCATGAAACTGCTGTTCGTCGCCGACCCGCTCGAGAGCTTCAAGACCTACAAGGACTCGACCTTCGCGATGATGCGTGCGGCGGCCGCGCGCGGCCACAGCTTGCACGCCTGCGAAGCGCGCGAGCTGCAATGGCAGCGCGGCGGCAAGGTGGCGGCGCGGGTGCGCGAGATCGCGCTGACCGGCGACGAGCACGACTGGTTCTCGGTGCTGCACGACAGCGGCGTCACGGCGCCGGTCGCGCTGGCCGGCTTCGATACGGTCGTGATGCGCAAGGACCCGCCGTTCGACAGCGAGTACTTCTACGCGACCCACCTGCTCGAGCACGCCGAGCGCGAAGGCGCGCGCGTCTTCAACAGCCCGGCCGCGCTGCGCAACCACCCGGAAAAGCTCGCGATCCTCGAGTTCCCGCAGTTCATCACGCCGACCCTCGTGACGCGCGACGGCGAGGCGCTGAAGGCGTTCCACGCCCAGCACCGCGACATCATCCTGAAGCCGCTCGACGGCATGGGCGGCACCGGCATCTTTCGGGTCGGCCCCGATGGCCTGAACCTCGGCTCGATCATCGAGACGCTGAACGGCACGGCGCCGCACACCCGCACGGTGATGGCGCAGCGCTACCTGCAGGAGATCGTGAAGGGCGACAAGCGCGTGCTCGTGATCGGCGGCAAGCCCGTTTCGCATGCGCTGGCGCGCATTCCGCAAGGCAACGAGATCCGCGGCAACCTCGCGGTCGGCGGCAAGGGCGTCGCCCAGCCGCTTTCCGCACGTGACCGCGAGATCGCCGAGCACATCGGGCCGATCCTCGCCGCGCGCGGTCTGCTACTGATCGGCCTCGACGTGATCGGCGACTGCCTCACCGAGATCAACGTCACCAGCCCGACCGGCTTTCAGGAGATCACCGCGCAGAGCGGCTTCGACGTCGCCGCAATGTTCCTCGACGCGCTCGAGGCCGCGCTGCGCTGAGTTGGCCGGTCCGTCGTTGCCGTCGCGGCTTGCCGCGCCGACGATGATCCGGCGTCACGCTACTTTTCCTGAACCAATCGCATGGCCGTCCTCTCCGTCTCCAATGCCCATCTCGCGTACGGCCACGTCGCGCTGCTCGACGGCGCGGCGTTCTCGCTCGAGGCCGGCGAGCGGCTCGGCTTCATCGGCCGCAACGGGGCCGGCAAGTCGTCGCTGCTGAAGGTCGTCGCCGGCTTCGAGAAGCTCGACGACGGCCTGCTGCAGCTGACCCAGGGCCTGCGCATCCGCTATGTGCCGCAGGAGCCGGCGTTCGACGCGAGCGCGAGCGTGTTCGAAGTGGTCAGCGAAGGCGTTGCCGAGGCGCGCGACGTGCGCCAGCGCTACGAGGAGCATGCCGAAGGCGTTGACCTGGACGCGCTGCAGACGCGCATCGAGGCGCTCGATGCGTGGAACTGGGAGCAGCGCGTCGAGACGACCCTGGCGCAGCTCCACCTCGACGGCGCGCGCACGCTCGGCGACCTGTCGGGCGGCACGCAGAAGCGCGTTGCGCTCGCGCAGGCGCTGGTCGCGGTCCCGGACGTGCTGCTGCTGGACGAGCCGACCAACCACCTCGACCTCGACTCGATCGCCTGGCTCGAGGAGCTGCTGCGCAGCTTCAAGGGCAGCGTGATGGTCGTGACCCACGATCGCGCATTCCTCGACGGCGTCGCGACGCGGATCCTCGAGCTCGACCGCGGCACGATCCGCAGCTATCCGGGCAACTTCAGCGTGTACGAGCGCCTGAAGGACGAGCAGCTCGCCGCCGACGCGCTCGCCAGCGCGCGCGCCGACAAGCTGCTCGCGCAGGAGGAGATCTGGGTTCGCAAGGGCGTCGAAGCGCGCCGCACGCGCAGCGTCGCCCGCATCGAGCGGCTGCAGCAGCTGCGTGCGCGGCGCCGGGCGCGGCGCGAATCGCTCGGCCAGGTCCGGCTCGAGATCGACTCGGGCTTGCCGAGCGGCAAGATCGTCGCCGAGCTGCGCGACGTCACGATGGTGTTCGGGCAGGGCGCCGAGAAGAAGACGATCGTCAAGGACTTCAGCGCGACGATCCTGCGCGGCGACAAGGTCGGCCTGATCGGCCCGAACGGCTCCGGCAAGACGACCTTGCTGAAGCTGATCCTCGGCGAGCTCGCGCCGACTGCCGGCCACGTGCGCCAGGGCACGCGCCTCGAGGTCGCGTACTTCGACCAGATGCGCAGCACGCTGAAGCTTGACGCGACGCTCGCCGACACGATCAGCCCGGGCAGCGAATGGGTCGAGTTCAACGGCGCCAAGAAGCACGTGATGAGCTACCTGAACGACTTTCTGTTCTCGCCGGAGCGCGCCAATTCGCCGGTGCGCACGCTCTCCGGCGGCGAGCGCAACCGCGTGCTGCTGGCCCGCCTGTTCGCGCTGCCGGCCAACGTGCTGGTGCTCGACGAGCCGACCAACGACCTCGACATCGACACCCTCGAGCTGCTCGAGGAGCTGTTGCAGAGCTACGCCGGCACCGTGTTCCTGGTCAGCCACGACCGGCGCTTCCTCGACAACGTCGTGACCAGCACGATCGCGTGGGAAGGCGACGAGCAGCCCGGCTTCTGGCGCGAGTACGAAGGCGGCTACGAAGACTGGGCGGCACAGCGCGCACGCGCTCGCGGTCTGCGCGATGCAGCGGCGAAGACCGCGGCCGCCGCCGACAAGGGCGGCCGCGCCGCCGCTGGTGCGGCCGATCGCGGCGTCGCCATGCCGACTCCCACCACCGCAACCTCCGTGGCCACCGCCACGCCGAAGCCACGCAAGCTCAGCTACAAGGAACAGCGCGAGTTCGACGGCCTGCTCGATCGAATCGACGTGCTCGAGGCCGAGCAGAAGGCGCTCGGCGCCTTGCTCGCCGACGCCGCGTTCTATGCCAAAGAGCCCGACAAGGCCGCCGCCGCGCAGACCCGCCATGCGCACATCGATGCCGAGCTGACACGCCTGCTCGAGCGCTGGGAGGAGCTCGGCAGTCGCGCCGCGGCGCCTGCCGCGTCGTCATGAACTTCCAGCAGCTGCGCGCGGTGCGCGAGACGATCCGGCGCGGCTTCAACCTGACCGAGGTCGCGAAGGTCCTGCACACCTCGCAGCCGGCGATCAGCCGGCAGATCCGCGAGCTCGAGGAGGAGCTCGGCGTTGACCTGTTCGTGCGTGCCGGCAAGCGGCTGACCGGCATCACCGACGTCGGCGGCGTGATCGTGCCGATCGTCGAGACGATGCTGGTCGATGCCGACAACCTGAAGCGCGCCGGCGAGGAATACGCCGACCGCGCGAGCGGCCGGCTCTCGATCGCGACGACGCATTCGCAGGCGCGCTATGCGCTGCCCGACGCGGTGCGCGATTTCCGCGTGCGCTACCCGCAGGTCGTGCTGAACCTGCACCAGGGTTCGCCGCACCAGGTCGCCGAGATGCTGCTCGCCGGCGAGGCCGATGTCGGCATCGCGACCGAGGCTCTCGCCTCTTACGACGCGCTCGCCGCGCTGCCGTGCTACCGCTGGACCCACAGCGTCGTCGTGCCGAAGGGCCACGCGCTGCTCGACGGCGCGCCGCTCACGCTCGAGCGGCTGGCGGCCTTTCCGCTCATCACCTACGGCGCCGGCTACACCGGCCGGCTCCACATCGACGAGGCGTTCGGCGCCGCCGGCATCGCGTTCGATTTGGTCTTGACCGCAATGGACGCCGACGTGATCAAGACCTACGTCGAGCTCGGCCTCGGCGTCGGCATCGTCGCCTCGATCGCCTACGACGCCGAGCGCGACCGCGGCCTCGCCGCGCTCGATGCGGGGCACCTGTTCGCGGTCAACCTGACTCGCCTGGCGATCCGGCGCGGCACGTTCCTGCGCGGCTATGTCTACGACTTCATCGAGACCTTCGCGTCGCCGTTGAAGCGCGCGGTCGTCGACCAGGCGCTTGCGTCGCCGCCGGGAACGCGCTTCGAGGGTTAGCGGGCTGAGATAGAGGCATCGCGGTCGATGGCGGTGGCAAGACAAAGGCCTTGCCCGACAGCAGCGTCGCGCGGGACCGACCGCGTCTCGTTCAGGTGACCGCTCGCTTCCCGCGCCTCGCCGTATCAGCGAACCGCCGGCGCCGGCCCGCGCTCGTTGATCGTCGCGGCGCCGGAGGTGTGGCGGCGCACCGCCGGCGTGCCCCAGTAGTCGATCTTGCCGATCCCGGCGACCGAGATGTCGAGCTCCTGCACGGCCCAGACCTTGACGTCGCCGACACCGCTGATCGAGACCCGCGCGCCCTCGGCCTTCAGCGCCTCGCCGCGGAACTCGCTGCGCCCCGAGATGCGCAGCACCAGCTCGCGCGCTGCGCCGGCGACCTGGCCGTCACCGGAGCCCGAGACCTGGAAGTTCAGCGTCCCGGCGTCGACCTTGTCGAAGCGCACCGCACCGGCGCCGGAGATCGCGACCGCGAGGCGTTCGGCACGGACCGGCCCGGCCGCGGTGAAGTCGGCAGCCCCCGAGATCGAGATGCGGGCCAGCTCGCGCGCCGTGACCTCGATGCGGAGCCGGCGCGCGTCCCAGAACTTCCACGAGCCGCTCGGGTTGAGCCGCAGGGTGCCGTTGTGCAACTCCAGCAGCACGGCGCGCTGCACCTCGTCGCCGCCTTCGACGACAACCTGGTCGACGCTGCCCTGGACGAACGTCACCGACGCCGAGCCGTTGATCTCGATGGAGTCGAACTTTCCCGGCGTGTAGGTCCGGCCTTCGGCCTTCGCGGTCTGCGCCGTGGCCGACGCGCCGCCGAACAGCGCGAGAGCGGCGAGGAGGGCGCGCCGGTTCACAGCGAGTCCGCCCGTAGCTGGCGCGAGACCTCGCGGCTCGCGGTGACCCGCGTCCCGTCGCGCAGCTGGATCGAGAGCTGCGAGCTGTCGTCCGGCGTCATCGCGACGACGAAGTCGAGGTTGACGATGCAGCCACGGTTGATCTTCAGGAAGCGCTGCGGATTGAGCCGCTTCTCGAACGCGCTGATCGGCACCCGGACCAGGTAGCTGTGGCCCTCGCTGACGAGCGCGGTGTACTTGGTGTCGGAGCGCAGGCACTCGATCGCCTCGACCTTGAGCGGAAAGATCTTGCCCTGGTCGCGCACCAGCACGCGGGCCAGCGGTTCGCTGTCGACCTGCATCGCCTCGGTCAGCGCCGGCAACGCACGCTCGCGAAAGGCGCCGCTCTGCAGCGTGTGGCGCACGGCGTCGTTGAAGCGATCCTGAGAAAACGGCTTCAGCAGGTAGTCGACCGCATGCAGCTCGAACGCCGTCACCGCGTGCTCGTCGTACGCGGTCGTGAAGATCACCGCCGGCTCGGTCGGCGGCGGGTCGGCGGCGAGTGCGCGCAGCACCTGCAGGCCGGTCATCCCGGGCATCTGGATGTCCATCAGCACGAGGCCCGGCTCGAGCTCGCGGATCGCCTGCAGCGCCGCCGGCCCGTCGGCGCGGATGCCGACCAGCTCGAGCTCGGGCAGCTGACGCACCCACTCGGCGAGTCCTTCCTGGGCCAGCGGTTCGTCTTCGGCGATCAAGGTTTTCAGTCGGTTCATGGTGCGATGTCGGTCTGGGGAATCAGGATCTCGACGCTGAAGCCGGCGCCGGGCGCCGAGCGCACGTCGAGGCGCGCGCGGCCGTCGTAGTCGAGCTCGAAGCGCCGGATCAGCGCGCCGAGGCCGACGCCGGGCGGGCGCCCTGGCGTGGGTGGAGGCGGCCAGACGCAGCCGGCGCCGTCGTCCGAGACACGCACGCGCAGGACATCCGCATGCGGCTCGCGCTTGCACGCGATCTGCACGGTGCCGGGCTGCGCGCGCGGCGCGATGCCGTGCACGATCGCGTTCTCGACCAGCGGCTGCAAGGTCAGCGGCGGCAGGGCATCGTCGGCAGTCTCCGGGTCGATGTCCCAGACGACGCGCAGACGTGCACCGAGCCGCAGCGCCTCGAGCCCGAGGTAGTCGCGCACGAAGTCGAGCTCCTCGTGGAGCAGCACCCGGTCGGCGGCGCCGCGGTTCGCATCGAGCAGGTAGCGCAGCATCCGCGAGAAGCTGAGCAGCGCGCGTTCGGCGGCGCCCGCGTCCTTGCGGGTCAGGAAGATGATCGAGTTGAGCGTGTTGAAGAGGAAGTGCGGGTTCAGCTTGCCGCTGATCGCCGCCAGCTCGGCGCGCACCCGCGCCGCCTCCGACTGGGCTGCTGCGAGCGCGGCCCGGTTTGCGCGCCGCGCATGCAGCGCACCGCCGAAGCCGTAGACCAGCGCGGTGTAGACGAACACCGCCCACGCGGTGCGCCAGAGCACGCGCTGCTCGAAGGTCGCGAGCGCATGGTCGGTGCCAAAGAAGGCCGCGGCGAGGCCGAAATCGACCGCCTGCCAGAGGGCCGCGAAGGCGAGCGCTGCGAGCGCATGGGCGAGCAGCCGGCCGGCCGTCGGCCAGCTCCGGCGCTGCATTTCCCGCACCCATGGCAGCACCGCCACGCCGAGCAGCATCGGCGGCACGAGGTTCCAGGTCGCCTCATAAGCCGCTTCCCAGAAGCGCCAGGCGCCGCCGCGCAGCCATTCGGTCCCGGCGATCGCGTAGAGCACCCAGCACAGCAGGCAGATCCCGAGGTAGCCGAGCCAGAGACGGCGGTCGCCGGCGTCGGCGCCGGCCTCGAGTGCCATGGCGGAAGGGACTGCGGGGCTGTCCATGCGGCCATCGTAGGTCGGCGTCCGCGCCCTTCGGCGGCCGGTGCGACGAATCGCCGCTTGGTGCGTTCGAACTGTCGGCGGCTCGATGTCGTTGGGCGTCGCCTGATGTCAGCCGGCGCGGAGGGCTTTGCCCACGTCTGCCGTCGTTCGATTGAGTTGGCTGACCGGATGCCGCCACGGGGCCGATCCGCGACGGACTTGGGCCTGCCGGTCAGCGCACCGCGTCGTTCTCTTGCACTGCCTTCACGATGCGCTGGAACTCTTCGCGGTTGACGTCCGAGATGACCCAGTGGTTCATCCCGCCGGCGACCCAGTGCGCGGTCTGGTAGCCGCGTTCGACCGCGAAGCGCGGCGGGCTGTCGGATGCAGGCCCGGGCCAGACGAACGAGTTGACGACGTGCTCGCCCTGCCGGTAGACCAGCGCGGCGACCGGGCGGCCGTCGAGGTAGTCGACGCGCCCGCCGACGAACACCGAGCCCGGAATCTGCAGCGCATTGACCGGCGGCGAGAAGTCGAGCTTCGACGACAGGAACGGCTTGACGGTGTGATGGTCGGACGACGCCACGTCGACAAGGTGCTGGCCGAGCGTCGAGCGCACGTGACTGGCGACGACCGCATCGGTCAGTCGGTCGTCCTGCCCCGCTTGCAGCAGTGCCAGGTTCACGCCGACCGCGAGGACCGCAGCGAAGCCGAACGACGTCGCGAGCTGCCGCCAGCCGAACCAGCGCTGCAGCGCTTCGGAAGCACCGCCTGCGGTCGCGCGCGGCGACACGGCAGGTGTCGACGGCACGGCCGCGGGCATCGCTACGCGAGCCGATGCATCGGCATTGCGCAACCGGCCTTCGAGACGGGCGCGCAGCACCGCCGGAGCGGCGTGGTGTTCGGCGTGCTCGCGCACCTGCTCGCGCAGAACGCGCAGCTCTTCGACCTGGCGGCGCAGCGCCGGGTCGCCCGGCAGGCGGTCTTCGATCTCGAGCTGGCCGGCGAGGTCGAGCTCGCCGTCGACGAAGGCCTCGACCTTCCAGGCTTCATGCGGCTGCTTCACGATGTGCCTCCTTGGGCCGAGTGCGGAACGGCGCGCAGCACCGGTCGCGCAGACGGCGCCAGCGCGGCGCGCATCAGTGCGCGGGCGCGCGCCAGACGCGACATCACGGTGCCGACCGGAATCTCCGCGATGCGCGCGATGTCGTTGTACGAGAGGTCCTCGAGCTCGCGCAGGATCAGCACCTCGCGATAGCCGATCGGCAGCGCGGCGATCGCTTCGTTGATCTGGCGCCGGTCGGCCTTGCGCATCGCGATGGCCGGCGGCTCGTCGGCGCTCGGTGCCGGCAGGTCGCGCCAGGCGGCGTCGGGATCGTCGAGCAGCACCTTCTCGGCCGGCCGGTTCTCGCGCAGCCACGAATAGCAGGTGTGGCGGACGATCTGCAGCAGCCAGGCCCGCGCGCCCTCGCTGCGCAGCCCGCCGATGTAGCGCATCGCCCGCACCATCGCCTCCTGCACGACGTCCTGCGCGTCGTGGTCGTTGCGCGTCAACCACCGCGCCAGGTTGTAGGCGGCATCGAGATGCGGCATGGCCAGCATCTCGAAGCGCGCCCAGCTCTCGCCATCGCTCATTGCGAACCCCTTCCGATCGAACAGACCGGGTTTCGCGCCGGTTTATTCCCGAGTCCGAGCGAAACGGTCGGACACCTCGGCTGCATCCGGAATATTTTGCGCGGCGCCGCGGTATGGGAAGGGCGCGGGGCAGCCGGTCGTGAAGCCGGAAGCGCCGACGCATCGTCACCCAACCAGGAGTCATCCATGAGTGCATTCGATCGTCGTCAGTTCCTGCAGCTCGCCTCGGTGGGCGGCGCCGTCTTCATGTCCGGCCTGCCCGGCTTCGCCCGCGCCGCCGACGCCGTGCCGGCGATGGACGACTTCTATTTCGTCCAGCTGTCGGACAGCCACTGGGGTTTCGAGGGCGCGCCGAACCCCGACGCCCACGGCACGTTGCCGAAGGCCATCGCGTCGGTCAACGCGCTCGAGCGCGTGCCCGACTTCGTGATCTTCACTGGCGACCTGACGCACACCACCGACGACCCGCGCGAGCGCCGCAAGCGCCTGACAGAGTTTCGCAACATCGTCTCCGAGCTGAAGGTCAAGATGGTCCGCTTCATCCCCGGCGAGCACGACGCGGCCCTCGACAACGGCAAGGCCTTCAAGGAATTCTTCGGCGCGACGAACTACACGTTCGATCACAAAGGTGTGCACTTCATCGTGCTCGACAACGTCAGCGACCCTGGCGCGCAACTCGGCGACTCGCAGCTCGCCTGGCTGCAGAAAGACCTGAAGCAGCAGGCCACCGACGCACGCATCGTCGTCTTCGCGCATCGCCCGCTGTTCGATCTGTACCCGCAATGGGACTGGGCGACGCGCGACGGCGCGAAGGCGGTCGAGCTGCTGATGCCGTATCGGAACGTCACCGTGTTCTACGGGCACATCCACCAGGAGCATCACCACATGACCGGCCATATCGCGCATCACTCGGCGAAGTCGCTGATCTTCCCGCTGCCGGTCGCCGGTTCGCAGCCGAAGCGCACGCCGCTTCCGTGGGACCCGGCGCAACCGTATCGCGGGCTCGGCTTTCGCGAGGTCGAGGCCGAACCGCGCAAGGCCGCGTACGTGATCACCGAGCTGCCGGTGCAGGGGGCCTGACCGATGAATGTCGAGATCGACAACAAGGGATTCGACCGGCGTGCCTTCGTCGGTGCGGCCGGCGGGCTGGTACTCGGCGCGGTGACCGGTTGGACGCTGGCGGCATCGGCGCCGCGCGTCATCGAGGTGGTCGCGAAGAAGTTCGAGTTCGCACCCGGCGAGATCCGGGTCGCACGCGGCGAGGCCGTCATGTTGCAGTTCACTGCACCGGAAGTGCCGATGGGCTTCAACCTCGCCGACTTCAACCTGCGCGCCGACATCGTGCCGGGCAAGGTCACAGCCCTGCCGTTCACCGCCGACAAGGCCGGCACGTTCACGTTCCTCTGCGACGTGTTCTGCGGCTCGGGACACGAGGACATGAGCGGCACGCTGGTGGTCACGTGACGACCTTCTTCGATTCATGGCCCCATCGATTCAGCGAGGCGATACGAGATGATGAGTGATCACGTGGACGACGGCGCGCGCCGCCGCCTGTTGAAGAAGACCGTCGGCGCCGGGCTCGGCGTCGTCCTGATCTGCGCGACCTGCCGGGTCGCGGCCGCCACGCCGGGCAAGCTGGCCAAGGAAGCGGTCAAGTACACCGACGCCGGCACTGTCGAAGGCAAGGACTGCGACGACTGCAGCCAGTTCGTCGCAGCCGCGTCGCTAGGCGAGTCGCCGACCTGCAGGATCGTCGACGGTCCGATCAGCCCGCACGGGCACTGCATCGCGTTCTCGCCGAAGTCGCGCTGACCCCCGCCTGTCGTCGGACCGGCTCTTGTTGCACATGGGCTGCGACCGCCGAACGGGCGGTCGCAGCACGCGCGTGCGCGCATTTCCGATCCTCGGTCGCGAACGTGCGGCCTTGCGGCGCATCACGCTGCCCTCGTGACTGCCGACGATGCGGCGATGTCGCTCGCTCGTGTCAGGCCCCCGCAGAGCAGCGCACATCGCTGCTTATTCCAAGTTCGCTTCAAGCCAACGCGTGCGTCGTGCCTTTCCCGGGCTCGGAATTTCCGCGTGGTGCCAGCGGTATTGGAGGCGAGGCGACCGATCGCCTCGATCGCGACACACGACCTGCCGCGTCAACACCGTCACCTGAAGGAACCTCCATGAAATTCGTCCGCACCACCATCTCGTTCTTGCTGGCCGCCGCGACGGCCGCCAGCGCACATGCCGAACCCGCCAAGACCCGCGAGCAGGTCAGGGCCGAACGCCTCGAGGCGATCCGCACCGGCGACGTCTACGCCAACGGCGACATCGGCCTGAAGCTCAACGAGCTCTACCCCCAGCGTTACCCACAACCGGCCGCGACCGCGTCGAAGTCGCGCGACGAGGTCCGGGCCGAGTTCCGCGAGGCCGTCCGCAACGGCGAGATCGTCGCCGCCGGTGAAGGCGGTCAGATCCTGCGCGAAGAGTTCCCGCAGCGTTATCCGGCCGTCGCCGTGGCCGCCGGCAAGAGCCGCGCGCAAGTGCGGGCCGAAACGCTCGAGGCGATCCGCACCGGTGACATTGTGGCTGCGGGTGAAGGTGGCACACGGCTGAACGAAGAGTTCCCGCAGCGCTATGCAAAGCGCTCGCTGTACGCGGCCGGTGCCGTCTCGACAGCGGCGGCGGCCAGTGCCGTCGCACGCTGAGCGGGGTGCGGCCATGCAGCGCTGGAAACTGAGAACAACGGCGTGGTCCGTGGTCGGCGCCGCGGCGCTGCTGCCGTGGCCCGCCGGCGCGCACGGCGATGCGATCGTCGACCTGCAGGCGCAGGTCGACGCGCTGCTGAAGAAGGTCGCGGCGCTCGAGCAGGCGCAGCCGGCGCGAGACCCGGGCCCGGCCGCGGTGCCGGCCCCGCCAACGTCGTCACCGGCGGCGCGACACCCGGATCGTTCAAGCTGCCGGGATCGAACACCTCGGTGACCCTCGGCGGCTACATCAAGCTGGACGCGGTTGCGAGCGATCGCAGCGCCGGGGTCGGCAGCACCGGCGACCAGGAGTACGAGGCGGGCGCGGTGCCGGTCGGTCCGGCCGCCGGGGCCAACGAGCGCAACCAGGTCAAGCTGCACGCGCGCCAATCGCGCCTGTTCGCGAAGACGAGCACGCCGAGTCGCTGGGGCGACGTCACGACCTATCTCGAATTCGACCCGTTCGGAGCGAACGGCAACGAGAGCGTGTCGAATTCGCACGGTCTGCGCGTCCGCCATGCTTACGGCACGCTCGGCAATCTGCTGGTCGGCCAGACCTGGACCACGTTCTCCGACGTCGCCGCCTATCCCGAGACGGTCGACTTCGGCGGTCCGGCGGGCGTGATCTTCGCGCGCCAGGCAAAGGTCCGCTGGACCCAGCCGTTCGCCGGCGGCCAGGGTCGCTCGCGCTCGAGAACCCGGAGACGGTGGCCGCGCTGACGAGCGGCGACCTGTTCCGCGCGGACGATGACCGGGTCCCCGACCTGGCCGGCCAGATCAAGTTCGCAACCGCACACGGCACCTATTCGATCGCCGGCCTGGTGCGCCAGCTGCGGGTCGATTCCGCCAGCGCGCCGGCCAGCACCGACCAGAAGTGGGGTACGGCGGTCGGCGTCAACGGCGTCATTCCGGTGTTCCACGGCGACGATGTGCGCGTCTCGGCGTACGTCGGCAATGCAATCGCTCGCTACTCGATCGGCTTCTTCTCCGACGCCGTCATCGATGCGAATGCGCGCGTTGCGCTGCCGAACGAATGGCTTGCGATGGCCGCCTACCGGCACCTCTAGACCCCGACCCTGCGCTCGACCTGGGCGGTGTCGACCCTGCATGCGAGCAACCCGGCGGGCAGCGCCGGCAGCATCAATCGCAGCGCGTATTCGTCGCACCTGAACCTGATCTGGAGTCCGGTAGAGAAGGCGAACCTCGGGCTCATCCGTGCCGGCCGCACGGTCGAGAGCGGCGACAGCGGCCGCCTCAACCGGCTGCAGGCCTCAGCGCAACTGCTGTTCTGACGCGACGCCGACCGCCGCGCTGTGGCGCCACCGTTCAGCCGGTGGTCGCCGCCGCGCGCAGCGGCCGGAAGAACTCGACGATCTCCTGCGCCAGCGCTTCGGGTTGTTCCATCGCCGCGAAGTGGCCGCCGCGCACCATCGTCGTCCAGCGCCGGATGTCGGTGTAGACGCGCGCCGCGACCGAGCGCGGCGGGCGCAGGATCTCGCGCGGGAACGCGGCGTAGCCGGTCGGCACGCCGACCCCGCCGTCCGGCACGGGCCACGGCCCGTGCATGCGCGCGTAGTACGGCCAGAACGACGAGCCGATCGCGCCGGTGAACCAGTACAGGCTGATGTTGGCGAGCAGGTGATCGCGCTCGAACACGCTCTCGACGTCGCCGCCGCAATCGGACCACGCGCGGAACTTCTCGACGATCCATGCCGCCAGGCCGGCGGGCGAGTCGGCGAGGCCGAACGCCAGCGTCTGCGGGCGCGTGCCCTGGATCCACTGGTAGCCGGTCTCCTCCTTCAGCCAGGACGCGAGCTCGGCGAGATAGCGTTCCTCCTCGGGCGTCGGGTTCTCGACCAGCTTGGCGTCGCGCCGGACCGCGAGCATGTTCAGGTGGATGCCGAGCAGCTTGTCGGCATGCACCGCGCCGAGCCGCGACGTGACGAACGCGCCCCAGTCGCCGCCTTGCGCGGCGAAGCGCGCATAGCCGAGCGAGCCCATCAGGTCGGCGAAGCAGTCGGCGATCTGCTCGAGCGAGAAGCGCGGCTGGCCCGGCTTGAACGACAGCCCGTAGCCGGGCAGCGACGGCACGACGACGGTGAACGCATCGGCCGGATCGCCCCCGAAGCGCGCCGGATCGGTCAGGCGCGGAATCAGCTCGAGGAACTCGAACACCGAGCCGGGCCAGCCGTGCGAGAGCAGCAGCGGATACGGCGAAGGTCCGCGGCCATCGACGTGCAGGAAATGGACGTCGATGCCGTGCAGCGACATCGTGAATTGCGGAAAGGCGTTGAGGCGGGCCTCCTGCGCGCGCCAGTCGAAACCGTCGCGCCAGTATTCGATCAGCTGCTTCAGGTAGCCGACGTCGGTGCCGTACGCCCACGGGTC
>Ga0068867_100001172_pt1 | contig 17943 bp, 21 predicted proteins | sample KBSMisM32_FD_65649 | JGI IMG/M metagenome (GOLD analysis project Ga0068867, IMG submission 65649) | Miscanthus rhizosphere microbial communities from Kellogg Biological Station, Michigan, USA - KBS Miscanthus M3-2 | ecosystem: Host-associated > Plants > Roots > Rhizosphere > Soil ...
CCGCGCTGCTCGACGCCGAGCAGCTGCGCCTGAACGCCGGAATTTTCATCCTGCACGTGGTGCTGTACGCGATGTTCGTCGTCGTGCCGCCGCGTCTGGTGCGCGCCGGTCTCGAGCTGCCGGAGCACTGGAAGCTCTACCTGCCGGTTGTCCTTGGCTCGTTCGTGCTCATGATCCCGGCCGTGCTTTACGCTGATCGGCGCAATCGCGCCAAGCCGGTGCTGCTCGCGTCGGTGGTGCTGCTGCTGGCGGCGGAGGCGGCATTTGCGGTGCTCGACAGCGGCATTGCCGCGATCGCGGTGCCGATGCTGGCGTTCTTCGTCGCTTTTAACGTGCTGGAGGCGCTCCTGCCATCGCTGGTTTCGCGACTCGCGCCTGCCACCGGTCGTGGCGTCGCGATCGGCGTCTACAACACCACGCAGACCCTCGGAGTCTTTTTTGGCGGGCTATTGGGTGGCTGGGTAGCGTCCTATAAGGGCGATACCGGGGTATTCGCGCTATGTGCTGCCTTGGTGGCAGTCTGGCTCGCGCTTGCCGTCGGCATGCGATCGCCGGGCGCGCCGGTCAACGCGCTTTCGAGTCTGACGTTTTCCATCGCATCCGGGGTGAGCCTGGACGGATTGCGCGAAGCCCTGGCGGGTGTGCGCGGTGTGCGCGAGGCCGAAGTGGTGGTCGCCGAGCGCATTGCGCGGCTGAAGGTAGTGCCAGGACAATGGGACGAGAATAGAGTGCGTAAACTGATTACTGGGGAGGTTTGAATGGCATCGGTGAACAAGGTCATCCTGGTCGGCAACCTCGGGCGCGATCCCGAGACACGCTATATGCCCGACGGCGCGGCGATCACCAACGTTTCGGTGGCGACGTCGTTCCAATGGAACGACAAGGCGAGCGGCGAGAAGAAGGAGGAGACCGAGTGGCACCGCGTCGTCTTCCGCGGCAAGCTGGCCGAGGTCGCCGGCGAATATCTGAAGAAGGGCTCGCAGGTCTACGTCGAGGGCCGCCTGCGCACGCGCAAGTGGCAGGACAAGGAAGGCCAGGACCGCTACACCACCGAGATCGTGGGCGACCGCATGCAGATGCTCGGCTCGCGCTCGGGCGCCGGTGAGCCGCGCGGAGAAATGCGGAGCGACGCGCCGCCGATAGAAGGCAAGTCGTCCGAGCCGAAAGCCCCGGCGGCCAAGAAGCCCGCCGGCAAGTTCGACGACCTGGAAGACGATATTCCTTTCTGAAATCAGCTATATAATGAGCGCATGCCGATTTATGAATACCGCTGCGCCGAATGCGGCCACGAACACGAGGCCCTGCAGAAAGTAAGCGAGCCCCCGCTCACAGTGTGCCCGGCCTGCGGCAAGCCGGCGCTGCAGAAGCAGTTGAGCGCGGCGGGCTTTCAGCTCAAGGGAAGCGGCTGGTACGCGACCGATTTCAAGGGCTCGGCGAAGAAACCGGCCGAGAAGAAGGCCGAGAAGGCCGAGACCAAGACCGAAGCCAAGACCGAAACCAAGTCGGATACGAAAACGGACACCAAGCCCGCGTCCACCTCGACGACAACCGACTGAGGCCGGGCTGAAATCCGACCGGCCCGGCGCGCGCCGGGCCTTTTCATTTCTGGAGCTTGCCGTTTAGCTTCTAGTCCCATGAAGAAATACTTCATTACCGGGTTGCTCATCTGGATCCCGCTGGTCATCACGATCTGGGTGCTGAAGACCGTGGTCGACGTGCTCGACCAGTCCCTGCTGCTGCTGCCGACCGCGTGGCAGACCGAGAACTGGCTGGGCATCCACATCCCGGGCCTGGGCTCGCTGCTCACGCTGCTCATCATCCTGGTCACCGGCGTGTTCGCCACCAACTTCTTCGGCGCGCAGCTGGTCGAGTTGTGGCACGAGGTGCTGCACCGCATCCCGGTGGTGAACTCGATCTACTCCAGCGTGAAGCAGATCTCCGACACGCTGTTCTCGTCGAGCGGCCAGGCGTTCAGAAAGGCCCTGCTCGTGCAGTGGCCGGCGCCGGGCATGTGGACCATCGCGTTCCAGACCGGCACGCCCGGCGGCGGCGTGGCCGAGCACCTGCCGCCCGACTCCCTCGCGGTGTACGTGCCGACTACGCCGAACCCGACCGGCGGCTATTTCGTCATCGTGGCGCGTAAGGACGTGGTCGAGCTCGAGATGAGCGTCGACCAGGCGCTGAAGTACGTCATCTCCATGGGCGTGGTGCCGCCGCAAAAATGAGAAGCCACTACTGCGGAGCGCTGCGCGCAAGCCTGATCGGCGAAACCGTGACGCTGTGCGGCTGGGCGCATCGCCGGCGCGACCACGGCGGGGTGATCTTCGTCGATCTGCGCGACCGCGAAGGCCTCGCCCAGGTGGTGTTCAACCCCGACCGCAAGGAAGCGTTCGCGATCGCCGAGCGCGTGCGTGCCGAGTTCGTGCTCAAGATCACCGGCAAAGTGCGCGCGCGGCCTGCCGGCACCGTCAACCCCGAGCTTCCGACCGGCGAAGTCGAGGTGCTGGTGCACGAGGTGGAAATCCTCAACGCGTCGGCGACGCCGCCCTTCCAGATCGACGACGACAACCTGGCCGAGAACACGCGCCTCGAGCACCGCGTGCTCGATCTGCGGCGCGAGCCGATGCAGCGCAATCTGCGCCTGCGGCACCGCGCGGCCTCGGCGACGCGCCGCTTTCTCGACCAGCACGGCTTCATCGACATCGAGACGCCGGTGCTCTACAAGTCGACGCCCGAGGGCGCGCGCGAATTCCTGGTGCCTTCGCGGCTGCACGACGGCCATTTCTACGCGCTGCCGCAGTCGCCGCAGCTCTTCAAGCAGATGCTGATGGTGGCGGGCTTCGACCGCTACTACCAGATCGTCAAGTGCTTCCGCGACGAGGACCTGCGCGCCGACCGCCAGCCCGAGTTCACGCAGATCGATATCGAGACCTCGTTCCTCAGCGAGCACGACATTCGCAAGCTGATGGAGGAGCTGGTGCGCTTCGTGTTCCGCGAAGCCGCCGCCATCGAGCTGCCGGCGCCGTTCCCGATCCTGAGCTACGACGACGCGATGCGCGACTACGGCAGCGACAAGCCGGATCTGCGCGTGCCGCTCAAGCTGACCGAGCTCACCGATGCGGTGAAGGACGTGGACTTCAAGGTGTTCTCCGGCCCGGCGAATGCGCCCGGCGGGCGCGTCTGCGCCCTGCGCGTGCCCGGCGGCGGCGCGCTCACACGGGGCGAGCTCGACGGCTATGGGGAATTCGCCAAGACGCTCGGCGCCAAGGGGCTCGCCTGGATCAAGGTGAACCAGCGTGCGAAAGGCGCGGAGGGCCTGCAGTCCCCGATCGTGAAGAACCTGCACGCGCGCGCGCTTGCCACCATCCTCGAGCGAACCTCCGCCCAGGATGGAGACGTGATCCTGTTCGGCGCGGACGAGGAAAACGCCGTGGCTGCCTACATGGGCGCGCTGCGCCAGAAGGTTGGGCACGAGCGCGGCCTCGCCGAGAAAGCCTGGCGTCCGCTGTGGGTGGTGGATTTCCCGATGTTCGAGCACGACCCGGACTCGAAACAGTGGAAGGCACGCCACCATCCCTTCACCAGCCCGAAGGACGGCCACGAGCAATTCATCGAGAGCGCGCCCGGCAAGGCGTACGCCAAGGCGTACGACGTGGTGTTGAACGGCTGGGAGCTCGGCGGCGGGTCGGTGCGCATTCACCGCCCCGAAATCCAGGCCAAGGTCTTCGAAGCCATGAAGATCACGAAAGAAGAGCAGCGCGCCAAGTTCGGCTTCCTGCTCGACGCGCTGCAATACGGAGCGCCGCCGCACGGCGGCATCGCCTTCGGCTTCGACCGCATGGTGACGCTGATGGCCGGCGCCGAGGCGATCCGCGACGTGATCGCGTTCCCGAAAACGCAGCGCGGCCAGGACTTGCTCACCGGAGCGCCGACCACTGTTACCGAGAAGCAGCTGCGCGAGCTGCACCTGCGCCTGAGGAACCCGCCCCAGTCGTGAGGTGGATCGCGGCGGCGGCGCTGGCTTTTTCCGTATGTGCGCTCGCCCTTTCCAGTGAAATCTCTCTTGGGCAACTGCCGCACGAAGCCCGGCAGACCCTCACGCTGATCAAGGCGGGCGGCCCGTTTCCTTACGCGAGGGACGGCAGCGTGTTCGGCAACCGCGAGGGCCAGCTGCCGAAACGGAATCGCGGCTATTACCGCGAGTACACGGTGAAAACGCCCGGCGCCAAGGACCGCGGCGCGCGGCGCATCGTGGCCGGCGTGCCCGGCGAGTACTACTACACCGACGATCACTACAAGACTTTTAGGCGCATCATCGAGTGATGGGCAAGCTGCTCGAGCGACTGCAGGATCCCGTGCGTTCCGGCGTCTACCGCGTCATGCGGCCGGATGAAGTCCTGGACGCCGTCAAAGGAGCGGACCTGCTAGTAGCGAAGGTGCGCTTCGCAGCGAAAGAGGAGCTGCTGAAGAACATCGCCCAGGCACTCCATTTTCCCGAGTGGTTCGGCCACAACTGGGATGCGCTGGAGGATTGCCTGAGCGATCTTTCCTGGCGCGAGGCGCCAGGCTACCTCCTGCTGTTCGAAAAACCGCGGCGCGACGACGACTTCGGCGTGCTGGTCGACGTGCTGCTTTCCAGCGCGGAATCCTGGGCGGCGCGCCGCAAGCCGTTCTTCGCGCTGTTCGTCGATCCTGCGCGGATGCTGCCGCTGCCCGATCTCTTCCGCCAGGCTTGAAGCTCCCGCTCTCGGTCCTTGTCGTGGTGCATACGGCGCAGATGGAAGTGCTGCTTCTCGAGCGTGCGCAGCGCCCCGGGTTCTGGCAGTCGGTCACCGGCTCGCTCGACCAGCCGGACGAGCCGTTCGAGGCCGCCGCGGCACGCGAATTGCGCGAGGAGACCGGCATCCAGGCCAATGACGGACGGCTGCGCCGCTGGAATGTCGCCTACACCTTCGAGATCTACGCGCAGTGGCGCCACCGCTTCGCTCCCGGCGTGACCCACAACACCGAGCATCTGTTCAGCCTCGAGCTGGCGCGGCCGGCGCCGGTGACGCTCGCGCCGCAGGAGCACACGGCCTTCGCCTGGCTACCGTGGCGCGAAGCCGCGCGCAAGTGCTTCTCGTGGTCCAACCGCGACGCGATTCTGATGGTCGGCGCCGCGCTGCTCGCCGCCGGCTGCGCGACCGGCGGCAGCGGCCCGCTCGCGCCGCACCTCGAATCCGGAGCGCCGGAAGTGCGCGAGTGCGCGCAGTGGTACCAGGCGCTCGATGCCGAGATCGATGCCGCCGGTGTGCGCGACGCGCAGGCGGCCCGCGTCGCGGGTTTTCCGCACCTGCGCGTCGATCGTACGCTCGCCGGCCTGCGCGACCGCGCGGCGAAAAGCGAGTCCGCACTGCGGGCTTACGCAGAACGGCTCGCGGAGCTCGATCTCGAGGCACGCGTGCACGAGATCCAGAACCTGCCGACGCTGCCGAGCGCTGCCGCGCGCACCCAATCGGTGCGCCGTACCCAGGATTGCGGGCGCAGGCTGCTGGCGGCGGACCTCGCCAGCCCTTCGGGACGTGCGGAGATGCTTGCAGCGGCAAAAGTGGCCGGCGAGCCTGCGCGCGCGCCGTCCGCGGACGAAGCGCCCTGGCAGCGTCGCACGCTGGCGGCATTCAAGCTCACGCCCGAGGAGTCGGTGCAACGGGTGCGCTATGCCCCGCCGGCGGCACCGCGGATTCCGCGCGGCGTGATCGCCGGACTCCTGGGCCGCGCCACCTTCGATCCGCTTGGCTACCTGGCGTTGTCCGCCCGGGAGATCGAGCGGCTCGGCGTCACGTATGCGCCGACGTTCGAGATCGAGACGCGCGCCGACTATGACCGCTTCGGCTGGCTGCGCTGGCGGCGCGGGGTGTCGCTGCCGCAAGTCGACGCCGCCGAGCCCACGGTGTACGTGCAGGCCGCGTATATGCGTTACGGCGAGCACCTGCTCCTCCAACTGGTCTACACGCTCTGGTTTCCAGAACGCGCGGCGCGCGATACTTTGGACGGGGCCGGTCCGCTGGACGGCGTGGTGTGGCGCGTCACCCTCGCGCCCGACGGCGAGCCGATCCTCTACGATTCGATTCATGCCTGCAGCTGCTTTCATGCCTTCTTCCCGACACCGCGCGCGCGGCAGCGGCCGTCGCCGGACGGCCCCACACCTTCGGTTTTCGTGCCGCAGCGCCTGGCGCGCGTCGCCGAGGACGAGCGGGTCGTGGTAACGCTCGCCAGCGCCACGCACGACCTCGAGGGCGTGCGTCTTTCGCGCGACGCCGAAAGCCTGGTGCGCTACACGCTGCGGCCGTATGACGAGCTGCGCTCGCTACCGCGCCTGACGGGCGGCCATGCGAGCGCATTCGGCGTGGACGGCCGGATTGCCGGCAGCGCGGCGCGCCAGTGGGGTCGGCAGGCCATCGGGCACTATCACTTCGACGATGGCGACTTGCTGGAGCGGCGCTTCGAGCTGGAGCTATGAGCCAGAGCCTGCGCGTCGTCACGCTCAACATCCACAAGGGGCTGTCACAGTTCAACCGCCGCCTGGTGATCCACGAGCTGCGCGACGGTCTGCGCGCGCTCAAGCCCGATCTCGTGTTCCTGCAGGAGGTGCAGGGGCTGAACCAGCGCTTCGCCATGCGCTTCGCCGGTCACCCGGCCGATCCGCAGCACGCGTTCATCGCCGGCAGCGACTGGCAGCACGTTTACGGCTGCAACGCGGTCTACGACCACGGTCACCATGGCAACGCCATCCTGTCGCGCTTCGGCTTTGTCTCGTTCACCAACGAGGACGTGTCCGACCACCGTTACGAGCGCCGCGGGCTGCTGCACAGCGTAGTCACGGTACCCGGCTGGCGGCGCAACCTGCATTGCGTGTGTGTGCATCTCTCGCTGCACGAGCGCGGGCGCAACCGCCAGCTGGAGGCGATTTCCGGCAAGCTGGAAGAGCTCGCGTCGCGCGACCTGCCGATCATCATCGCCGGCGACTTCAACGACTGGCGCCATCGCGCGACCGCGATCCTCGAGCGGCGCCTGGGCATGACCGAGGTCTCGGTGGCGCACCATGGCAAGGTGCTCGCGACCTTCCCGAGCCTGCTGCCGGTGCTGCGGCTCGATCGCATCTACGTGCGCGGCTTCAAGATCACCAAGGCCCAGGTGCACCGCGGCAAGCCCTGGTCGCTGCTCTCGGACCACCTTGCGCTGAGCGCGGAGCTCGAGCGGGCCTAGGCGGACCTAGGCAATCAGGCGCAGCCGGCCCTGCTCGAGGGCCGGTACCACCGGGAACACATCGCGCCGGCAGGCGAACTCCACTTCGTGCGCAAGGCCGCGCGCCACCATCATGCGGCCGACGCGGCAATCGAGCAGCGCTTCCGGTGCCTTCGCCTGGCGGTAGAGCATGAGCGCGGCCTTCGCCGCATCCGAGAGGTCCTTCACATGCGGCAGCAGGCATTCGACGAAATAGCCCGCGCCGTAGAAGTCCTCGAAGTTGAAGTTGTTGCCCGACCCCGAGCAGACGATGAGGATGGTCTCGCGCGGATGCGTGGCGATGATGTGCTCGACAAGCCGGCTGGCATTGAGCAGTGCGCCGCAGTAGACGCGCGCCGCGCCGCTCGCCTGCGTCATGGCGACCGTGCCGTTGGTCGTCGAGTAGATCACGCTCTTACCCTGCACGCCGTGTGCGACGAGCGCGAGCGGCGCGGGATGCACGAAGCCGGAGAGCGTCTCGGCGAACAGCTCGCCGGAGAGCACGCAGCCGGGGAAATCGCCCGCGCTGGCGCGCGCCGCCTTCTCGTCGGCCACCGGCACGATCTCTTTCGCGCCGTGCGCGAGCGCCGTCACCATGGTGGTGGTGGCGAAGATGATGTCGAGCACCACGACCACCTTGCCCGGCAGGCGCACGCTGTCGAGCTCCTCCTTCTTGGAGAGCACGTGCACCTTGTGCTGTAGGTCAATCCTTGCGGCCAAACATCCCCCAGCCTTCCATGGTGAGCACGAGCTCGCCGCGCTGGTTGACGGCTTCCCAGCGATGCTTGACCAGCCCGACGCCCTTGCGCGTGGTCGAGGCGCGCGATTCGAGAACGATACGGCTGTAGGCGAGCGTGTCGCCGGGCCGCACCGGCTTGAGCCAGCGGATGTTGTCGATTCCCGGCGATCCCAGGCTGACGGTTTGGCTGATGTAGCCCTCGACCATCAGGCGCATGCCGATCGCGCAGGTCTGCCAGCCGCTGGCGATCAGGCCGCCGAACGCACTCTGCTTCGCCTGCTCGACATCGATATGAAACGGCTGCGGATCGTAGCGCCGGCCGAACTCGACGATTTCCTCCTCGGTGAAGGTGTGGCGGCCGAGCTCGGCGCGCTCGCCGATCTGAAAGTCCTCCCAGTACTTCATGCCTGCGGCGCTATACGCTCATACCGTTTGACACGCTCGCGCACATCTTCGGGCAGCGGCGCCGCTTTCTTCTCCGAGTCAGCGTTCACGTAGACCAGCTCGGCGGTAATCAGGAGCTCGCCGTCGCGGTAGATCTCGAAGTGAAAGGTCATGCTGGAGCGGCCCAACCGGGCGACGCGGCAGCAGACGGTGAGCACATCGTCGTAGCCCGCGGAACCCAGATACTCGACCGTGGCCTTGCGCAGGTAGATGTCGCTGCCGTAGCGGTCGACGTAGCCGTGCGGATACGGCAGGCCGATTTCGCGCCAGTATTCGGCGATCGCGGTGTCGATGTAGGTGAGGTAGTGGCCGTTGAACACGATCTTCTGCATGTCCACTTCGGCCCAGCGCACGCGCAGGGTGGGCGCGCACACGAAATCCGTTCTTGGCATGATAAAGTCTAGAGCAAAGGAGGAGGACCATGCTGCGTACGCTCATCGCCGCGCCTTGCTTCGCGCTCGCCGCGCTCGGCTTCGCCGCCGGCGCACAGGCACAAACCATCAAGATCGCGATCCTCGGGCCGATGGCCTTCGTCCAGGGCGAGCATCACTGGAACGGCGCCGAAATGGCGCGCGACGAGATCAACAAGGCCGGCGGCGTCAACGCCGGCGGCAAGCGCATGCGCGTCGAGCTGGTTCGCGCCGATACCAACGAGATCCAGTCGGTGCCCGATGCCACCAACGCAGTCGAACGCGTGATCACGCGCGACAAGGTCGACTTCCTGATCGGCGGCTTCCGCTCGGAAGCGGTGCTCGCGATGCAGGAAGTGGCGATGGACTACAAGAAGCTGTTCCTCGGCGTGGGCGCAGCGCATTCCAAGCTCGGCCTCAACGTCGAGCAGAACTACGAGCGCTACAAGTACTGGTTCCGGGTCTCGCCGACGAAGGATGTCGACCTCGCGCGCACGCTCTTCGCCGTGCTCGGCAGCATCGGCCAGCAGATCCGCAACGACCTCAAGACCGACACGCCCAAGGTTGCGATCCTCGCCGAGAAAGCGGTGTGGACCGAGGGCCTGGTCGCGGCGGCGCAAAAGAATCTTCCCGCGCTGAAGATGGAGGTCGTCGGCCTGTGGCAGCCGTCGGCAGTGGCGACCGACGTGACCGCTGAGCTCTCCGCGATCGACCGTGCCGGCGCGCACATCGTGTTCACCATGCTGTCGGGCCCGGTCGGAATTTCGGTCGGCCGCCAGATGGGCGAGCGCAACATGAAGGCGGTGGCCTGGGGCATCAACGTCGAAGGGCAGAAGGAGGAGTTCTGGTCTGCGGCCGCGGGCAAGGCCCAGTTCGTCTCCACCCTCGACACCTATGCCGAGGTCGAATACACGCCCAAAACCATTGCGTTCGTGAAGGCATACCAGGCGCGCTTCAAGAAGGCGCCGACCTACACCGCGGCCACCTACGACGCGATCATGATGCTGAAGGACGCGATCGAGCAGGAAGGCACGACCAATGCCGACAAGATCGTCGCGCATATCGAAAAGGCCGAGCACGTCGGCACCGGCGCCGTCGCAACCTTCGACAAGCGCCATGACCTGGTGTGGGCGGTCGGCAAGACCTCCGGCATCGCGGTGCAGTGGCAGGACGGCAAGAAGGTTCCGTTCTGGCCGCCCAATGTCAAAGGCATGCAGCCCTTCAAGATGCCGGCGCGCTAGCGCCCGTTGTTACAAGACATTCTTGTAACGGGGTTAGTCAACGGGGGCGTCTACGCCCTGCTGGCGATCGGCTTCTCGCTGATCTTCGGCGTCGCGCGCATCGTTAACATCGCGCATACCGCGTTCTACATGCTGGCGGCGTACTGCTTCTATACGCTGCTGACCAAGACCGGCCTCGGTTTCCTGCTGTCGGGCCTGATCTCGGTGGGCGCGGTCACCCTGTTCTCGGTCATCTGCTACCGCCTGGTGATCGAGCCGGTGCGCGAGCACGAGGCGGCGGTACTCATTGCGACCATCGCGCTGGCACTGGTGTTCCAGGAGCTGATGCTCTACGCGTTCGGCGGCCACTTTCTCGGCATCCCGTCCACCCTCGAGGGTTCGGTGCGCTTTCTCGGTGTGAGCATTCCTTATCAGCGGCTGCTGATTCTGGTGGTGGCGGGCGCCTCGCTCGCGCTGGTGTGGTTCGTCCTCTACCGCACGCGCCTCGGCCTCGCCATTCGCGCTACGGCGAATGATCTGGAAGTTGCGAACCTGATGGGGATGAACGTGCACCGGGTCGCAATGGCCACGGTGGCGATTTCGGTGGCGCTCGCCGCGGTGGCCGGCGTGGTCGTGGCGCCGGTATTCGTGGTCGATCCGTTCATGTGGCTCGCGCCGCTCGTCACCATGCTCGCGATCGTGGTGCTCGGCGGCCTTGGCAGCATGAAGGGCAGCCTGATCGGCGCGCTCATCATCGGCTACGTGGAGGCGATCACGGTGTTTGCCGTCCCCGCCGGCGCCTATCTCAAGGGCGCCGTCGCTTTGCTCATCATGGTGATCGTGCTGCTTGCGCGTCCCGAGGGCCTGTTCGGCGTCGCGTTCGAGGAAGAGCGTTGATGTACTGGTTTCGGCGGGGGTGGGCCGAGCTCAGGAACGAGATCTTCGTGCTGCCTTCGCGCACGCTGGTGCTGATCTGGGTGGTCGCGCTGCTCGCGCTGCCGTTCGTCTACGGCGATCCTTACGTGATGCGCATCCTCACCATGACGTGCATCTTCGCCGTGTTCGCCGCCAGCTGGGACCTGCTCGCGGGCTATACCGGCCAGGTGAATTTCGGCCATGCGCTTTTCTTCGGCGCGGGCGCCTACACCTCGGCGCTCCTGTCGCTCAAGCTCGGGTTGTCGCCGTGGCTGACGGTCTTTGCGGGCGCTGCGGTTGCGCTGCTGTTCGGCTTTCTCGTGGGCTATTTGTGCCTGCGTTTGCGCGGCTCTTACCTTTCGCTCGCCACGCTCGCGTTTCCGCTCATCGCCCTCGGCCTGCTGTTCGCGTTTCCGGACTTTTCCGGCGGCGAGCTCGGCGTTTCCGGCCTGCGGCGGCTGGTGCTGACCCCGACCGCGAACTACTACATCGCCGCGATCTCGATGCTGTTCATCGTGTTCGGCCTCTGGCTGCTCGCCGACTCGAAGTTCGGCATCGTGCTGCACGCCATTCGCGACGACGAAGTCGCGGCGCGCGCCTCGGGCATCAACACCCCGCGCTACAAGATGACGGTGTTCGCCATCGCCGGCGCCGCGGCGGGCTTCGCCGGCGCCTTGTTCGCGCACTACCTGCGCGTCGCGGGCCCTTCCGCGCTGGAGGTGGCGCTTTCCTTCCAGGTGGTGATCTGGGGGATCTTCGGCGGCGTCGCGACAATCTACGGCCCGGTGGCCGCGGTGTTCATTCTGTATCCGCTGACCGAGTGGCTTGGCAGCATTCCGGGAGTGGGCGAGCTGCGCCTGCTGATCTTTGCCGTGATCGTGCTGCTCGTGCTGCTGTTCATGCCGCGCGGGCTGACGCCGTGGGTGCGCGACAAGATCGAGACCCAATGCCCGCGCTGCAAGCAGCGCAACGGCGTGTGGAGAAAGGTCTGCCGGCTGTGCGGTGCTGCTTTACAAGCCCAGGTAGCCGGCACGCAGCGTCTCGTCGGCCATCAGTGACTGCGCCGAGCCCTCGCCGATGATGCGGCCCTGCGAGAGCACGTAGCTGCGCCTGGCCATGCGGAACACCTGACCGACCTCCTGCTCGACCAGCAGCACCGGCACGCCCTCGGCGTGGATCTTGCCGATCGCCATGAACAGCTCCTCGCGGATACGCGGCGCGAGCCCGAGCGAGGGCTCGTCGATCGCCAGCAGCTTGGCTTCGAACATCAGCGCGCGTGCCGTGGCCAGCATCTGCTGCTCGCCGCCGGACAGCGTGCCCGCGATCTGCTCTTTTCGTTCGGACAACCGGGGGAAAAGCGCAAACGAATGCTCGAGGCGGCGCTGCGTCTGCGCCGGGCTGGAGGAAAGAAAGGCGCCGGCCATCAGATTCTCGAGCACGGTGAGCTCGCGGAACGGCCGGCGCCGCTCGGGGCAATGCACCAGGCCGCGCATGCGGATCTCGTGCGCGGGCAGCGCGTCGATGCGCTCGCCGGCCAGCCACACTTCGCCTTCGAGCGCGATGTCGCCGGTGGTGCCGCGCTTCATGCGCTCCTCGAAGCGCACCAGACCGGAGATCGCGCGCAGCAGCGTGGATTTGCCGGCGCCGTTCGGGCCGACCAAGCCGACGAATTCGCCCGCGTCGACCGCGAGCGACACTCGGTTCAGGATCTGCGCCTTGTCATAGCGCACGCTGAGGTTCTTTACCTCAAGCAGCGGCATGCTCGGTCCCCAGGTAAGCCTCGATGACCTTTGGATTCTTGACGACTTCCTCCGGCTTGCCGTCCGCGATGATCTCGCCATAGTCGACCACGATCACGCGGTCGACGATCGACATCAGCTCCTTCAGCTTGTGCTCGATCATCAGCACCGCCGGTCCTTCCGAATGCAGGCGGCCGAAACGCCCGCCCTTGTGCAATCGGCGGATCGACTTGGCGAGCAGCTCGGATTCCGCGGGATTGAGGCCGCCGAGCGGCTCGTCGAGCAGCAGGAGCTCGGGCTCGGTGGCGATGGCGCGCGCCACTTCCAGGCGCTTGAGATCGCCTTGCGACAGCGCCGAAGCCGGCTCGAGCGCCATGTCCGAAATGCCGACGAATTCGAGCGCGTCCATCGCTTTCGCTTCCACGCTCTTCACCCATTCGCCGCGCTTGCGCGCGCGCGGCGCGACCAGCGGCACCATCACGTTGGCGACGATCGGCAGATGGCGGAACGGCCGCGTGTTCTGGAACGTGCCGGCGATGCCGCGCTCGACGATGTCCCACGGCCGCAAGCCGGTGATGTCCTCGCCGTTGAACACGATGCGGCCTTCGTCGGGCCGCAGGATTTTCGTGATCAGGCGCAGCAACGTGGTCTTGCCCGCGCCGTTCGGGCCGATGAGACCGACAATTTCTTCACGCGCGAGCGTGAAGCTGACGCTGTTCACGGCGGTCAAGCCGCCGAAGCGTTTTGTCAGTTTGTCCACTGCGAAGAACGGCGTGCTCATGCCACTAGAATACCTCGTGGAAGATCGGTTTCTCGACCGGATGGACGAGCAGCTCGCCGGCTGGGCCGATGCGCCGGCGCGCCTGCGCACCGCGCTCGAGCGCGACGAGTTCGAGCTTTACTGCCAACCGATCGCTGCGCTGAGTCAGATCGCCTCCTTCCCCATGGCCGAAGTCCTGGTGCGCATGCGGGAAGAGGAGCGCGCGCTGCTGCCGCCGGGCGAATTCCTGCCGGCATTCGAGCATTACGGCATGATGGTCGAGCTCGACCGCTGGGTGCTGCGCAACGCGATCCGGCATCTGGCGCGCGGCTCGCGCATTCCTCGCCTTACGATCAACGTCTCGAGCCAGACCTTGAAGGACGCCGACTTTCCCGCGTTTGCCGAGGCCGAGCTGCGCGCGGCGGGCGTGCGGCTGGACGCGGTGCTGTTCGAGATCGACGAGAGCGACGTGCTCGCGCGCCTGGAGGCCGCGGCGCGCTTCAGCGTCGCGATCACCGCCTTCGGCGGCGGCGTGCTGCTCGACGGCTTTTGCCGGCGCGCGGTGTCCTTCGCGCCGCTCAAGAAGGTGCGCGTCGACTTCGTCAAAGTGGACGGCTGCGTGACGCGCAAACTGTTGGCCAGCGAAGCCGCGGAGACCAAGCTCAAGGCCGTGTTGAGCGTGGCCGAGATGATGGGCATCGACGTGGTGGCCGAATGCGTCGAAGAGCCGGATGTGCTGGACCGTCTGAGGGAGCTGAAGGTCGGTTTCGCGCAGGGCTTTGAGGTCGCGAAGCCGCAGCCAATCGCCGAGATCGCCGCTAAACCTTAGTCTCGTCGCGCAGCTCGCGTCGCGACACCTTGCCGACGTCGGTCTTCGGCAGCTCGCCGCGGAACTCCACCATGTGCGGCACCTTGTACTCGGCGAGGCTCTGCCGGCAGTAGGCCTTGATCTCGTCCTCCGAAAGCTTGCCGCGCGCATCGCCCTGCAGCACCACGATTGCCTTGATGCGCTGGCCCACCGCCGGGTCCGGCACGCCGATCACGCCTGCGGCCTTGACCTGGGGATGCGCGTACAACACGTCCTCTACGTCCTTGGCGAAGATCGAGTAGCCCTTGAATTTGATCAGATCCTTCGAGCGGTCGTAGAAGTGGAAGTAGCCTTCCTCGTCCATGCGCACGAGATCGCCGGTGCGCATCCAGCGCTGACCGTCTTTCTCGACGAACGCTTTCGCGCTTTCCTCCGTGCGCTTCCAGTAACCCTGCATCACGTTGGGCCCGCACAGCACCAGCTCGCCGGTCTCGCCCGGGGGCGCGAACTCGAGCGTGTCGGGATCCAGGACCGCGGCTTGCATGCTGGGGATCGGGCAACCGAACGAGCCGGTTTTCGGCCGCTGCAGCGGATTCACGTGGCTGGTGGCACAGGTCTCCGACAGGCCATAGCCCTCGATGATGTTGGATCCGGTGCGCTTGGCCCAGCCTTGCATGGTGGACTCGTGCAGCGTGTCGGCGCCCGAGAGCACCAGCTTCAACCGCTTCCAGTCGGCCTTGTTGGTGTCCTTGTGGTCCTTCAGGTACTCGTAGAGCGTCGGCACGCCGTAGAACACCGTGGCGCGATAGCGCTCCATCGCTTCGAGGATCGCCTCGGTGTCCGGGCTGGTGAACAGCACCAGCAGGTTTCCCTGGCACAGGCCGTTCAGCATGATCACGACCTGGCCGTAGATGTGGAAGAACGGCAGGAAGGCGAGGATCACCTCCTTGCCCGGCTCGAAGTTCGAGAACGTCGCCTGTCCCATGGTCTGCGCCGCGACCAGGTTGGCGTGCGTCAGCATCACGCCTTTCGGATTGCCGGTGGTTCCGCCGGTGTACGGGAGCGCGGCGAGGTCGATCTTTGGGTCGATCGAAACCGACGGCGGCTGCGCGGGGTATTTCTTCAGCAGATCCTGCAGCCAGTGCACCTTGCCGCGAACTTCGGTCCTCTTGCCGAACAGCCGCTTGAGCGCCGGAAGGTACTCGTTGACGTTGGTCACCACGACCAGGTCGAGCGCCGCGCCGGACTTCGCGACTTTCTCGTAGAGGATGTCCTGGCAAACGATCGCACGCGCGCCGCTGTCCTCGAGCTGATAGCGCACTTCATGGCTGGTATAGACCGGGCTGATCGGCGTGACGGTCGCGCCGCACTTGAGCGCCGCGAAGTACGCGATGATGAATTGCGGGCTGTTGAGCAGGTAGAGGGCGACGCGCTCGCCCTTCTGGACGCCGAGCGCGGCGAGCGCGGCGGCGAAGCGGTCGGTAGCTTCGCGCAACTCGCGGTAGCTGATCGAGCGGCCGTAGAACACCACCGCCGGCCGGTCGGGCGCGCGCTCGGTGGCCTCGTCGAACAACTGCGGCACGGACTTGAGCGGTACCTCGACCGACGCCGGCACGCCCTTCTGGTAATGGGCGAGCCAAGGCCTCGCCAGATACGTTTCGATCGCGCGCATCAGTAGACCTCCTCCTCCTCCTGCCGGAAGATTGTAGCCCCATGGATGAGATCGTCGTCCGCAGCCTCGCCAAGTGGCCGAACGTTCCGGCGGTGTATGGCTGGCTCGATCTCGACCGGCGCGGCAACTGGCTGATCAAGGGCGAGCGCATCGGCAACGTGGCGCTGCGCGAGTTCATCGCCCGCAACTACGCCGTGGACACTCGCGGCTGCTGGTTCTTCCAGAACGGCCCGCAACGGGTTTTCGTCAGGCTCGCCTATGCGCCGTTCGTGATGCACTACCAAGGCGAGGCTCTCTTCGACCACTGCGGGCGCCCGATCGAGGCGCTGGAGACGTTTCTCGACGACGAGGGCTCGGTGCTGGTGCGCGGACCGCACGGAATCGGCCTTCTGGACGACCGCGACCTCGAGCGCTACGCCGAAACCGGCGAGCGCTTGCCGCGAATCGCGCGCGCCGACGTAGAACGGCGCTTCGGCTTCGTTTCCAACCCCTCCGATTCCTTGCGCTAGGGGGTTTTCCTCTTTATAATCCGGCCTCTTTTTCGGGTCGGGGCGGCCTACGGGGAGCAATAAACCGGGCCGCCTATTCGTTTCTGGAAACTTAAAAACATGCCCACCGTCAACCAGTTAGTGCGTGAAGGGCGCGTTGCCAAACGCGCCAAGTCGAAGGTCCCGGCGCTCGCCGGCTCGCCGCAAAAGCGGGGGGTCTGCACCCGGGTCTATACGACCACGCCCAAGAAGCCGAACTCGGCCCTGCGCAAGGTCGCCAAAGTGCGCCTGACGAACGGCTTCGAAGTCATCGGCTACATCGGCGGCGAGGGCCACAACCTGCAGGAGCACTCGGTGGTGCTGATCCGCGGCGGCCGCGTCAAGGACCTGCCCGGCGTGCGCTATCACATCGTGCGCGGCTCGCTCGACACGCAAGGCGTGAAGGACCGCAAGCAGGGTCGTTCGAAATACGGCGCCAAGGCGCCCAAGTCCGCCTAAGGGATCGCAGATGCCACGCCGTAGAGAAGTCCCCAAACGCGAGATCCTGCCCGACCCGAAGTTCAACAACGTCGAGGTCGCGAAGTTCGTCAACGTGCTGATGACGCGCGGCAAGAAGTCGGTTGCCGAGCGCATCATTTACGGCGCGCTCGACACCATCAAGTCGAAGTCGGGCAAGGATCCGATCGAGGTGTTCACGCAGGCGGTGCAGAACGTGAAGCCGGTCGTGGAAGTGAAGAGCCGCCGCGTCGGCGGCGCGAACTACCAGGTGCCGGTGGAAGTGCGCCCGGTTCGCCGCATCGCGCTGGCGATGCGCTGGATCCGGGAGGCGGCGCAGAAGCGCGGCGAGAAATCAATGATGGTTCGCCTTGCCGGCGAGCTCCAGGAAGCGGCCGAAGGCCGCGGCGGTGCGATGAAGAAGCGGGAAGAGGTCCATCGCATGGCTGAAGCGAACAAGGCCTTCTCCCACTACAGGTTCTAAGGACAATGGCTGTGGCACGCAAGACTCCAATCGAGCGCTATCGGAACATCGGGATCTCGGCGCACATCGACGCCGGCAAGACCACGACTACCGAGCGCATCCTTTTCTATACCGGCGTGAACCACAAGATCGGCGAGGTTCACGACGGCGCCGCGACCATGGACTGGATGGAGCAGGAGCAGGAGCGCGGCATCACCATCACCTCCGCGGCCACCACGTGCTTCTGGAAGGGGATGGACCTCTCCTATCCCGAGCACCACATCAACATCATCGACACGCCGGGACACGTCGACTTCACCATCGAGGTGGAGCGTTCGCTGCGCGTGCTCGACGGCGCGTGCATGGTGTATTGCGCCGTGGGCGGTGTGCAGCCGCAGTCCGAGACGGTGTGGCGCCAGGCCACCAAGTACCGCGTGCCGCGGCTCGCCTTCGTCAACAAGATGGACCGCGTCGGCGCCAACTTCTTCAAGGTCTACGACCAGATGAAGTCGCGCCTGAAGGCGAAC
>Ga0068867_100001173_pt1 | contig 17935 bp, 22 predicted proteins | sample KBSMisM32_FD_65649 | JGI IMG/M metagenome (GOLD analysis project Ga0068867, IMG submission 65649) | Miscanthus rhizosphere microbial communities from Kellogg Biological Station, Michigan, USA - KBS Miscanthus M3-2 | ecosystem: Host-associated > Plants > Roots > Rhizosphere > Soil ...
GCCCAGGGCTTTCCCAATGCGCCCAATATCCCGAGCTTCCCCAGCACCTTCCTGCCGCGCGATACGTACTACGACGAAGTGACGGAATACCGGTTCCGCGTTGCTCCATAGGAAGCAGGAAAACTAGCGCGAGGATTTTTGCCACCTGAGCAGGAGCGCCGAGCGATGTGTACAAAAAGTACATGAGCGAAGGCGCGACGAACTCTGGGGGCAAAAAGACCGCGCTAGCGACTGTAGATCGCCACGCACTGTCCAAAACTACGCGCAAACACGCGCTGCTGGGTGGCAGGATCGAAGCCACTGCGAGTCGCGTCCTGTGTCGCCACGTTTCGGCAGAAATCGGTATTGGCGGGCTCAGCCGGCGCGGCCGGCGCGGCTGCAGCCGCAGCAGGCGTGGAAGCCGCAGGCTGCGGTGGCGGTGAGGCATCGGAGGCTACATCCGCATCACCACGCACCGGGGACACATAGTTTAAGGCGCGGTCCCAATCGGTATCGGTGCAACCGGCGAGGAACAGGCAACAGGCAAGGGCAAAATTCTTCTTCATCGGCGCGACCATAAATTCAAAGCCGCGCATTGCAAGCCTGCAGTTGTCGCGGAAGGTCAACCCCCTGCCAGAACTTCCTTGACCTTGGCCGCCAATTGCTTGAGTCCGAAGGGCTTGGGCAGGAAATGGATATTTTCCGAGGTCTGGTCGTTGCGGCGGAATGCCTCTTCGGCATAGCCCGACATGAAAATCACTTCCATGTCCGGCTTGAGCTGCTTGACATGCCGCACCATGGTGGGGCCGTCCATATTGGGCATCACCACATCGGTGATCACCAGGTCGATCTTGTCGCCGTCGCGCTTGACGATCTCCAGCGCTTCCTCGCCGCCGCCCGCCTCCAGGACATTGTAGCCGCGCATGCGCAGCGCACGCGCCGCGAAGCTTCTCACCGCCTCCTCGTCCTCGACCAGAAGGATGGTGTCCTGGCCGGTGACGTCGCGCGCGATCGACGGTTGAGTTTCGACCGGCGGAGCTTCGGAAGCTTCGACTTTGCGGCGCGGCAGGTAGATATAAAAGCGGGTCCCTTTGCCCACTTCGCTTTCCACCGTGATGAATCCGCCGGACTGTTTGACAATGCCATAGACGGTGGCCAGGCCCAGGCCGGTGCCCTGGCCCACCGGCTTGGTGGTGAAGAAGGGATCGAAAATCTTGCTTTGGATTTCCTTGGACATGCCGGTGCCGGTATCGGCCACTTCGATGCGCACATAGTCGCCTGCCGGCATGATGGCTGTGCCCAGGGCCGTCGACGCCGTTGCCGTATGATTTGCGGTCTTGATGCTGACCACGCCGCCCGAGGGCATGGCGTCGCGGGCATTGACCACCAGATTGATGATGGCATTGCCCAACTGCGCTTCGTCGGCATGGACCGGCCACAGCTCGGCATCGCGTTCCACATTCAAGTTGATGCCCTCGCCCACCAGCCGGCGCAGCATTTGCGCCAGCTCGCCGATCACGTCGTTCAAGGCGAGGATTTTGGGCTGCATGGTCTGCTTGCGGCTGAAGGCGAGGAGCTGGCTCACCAGCGCCGCGGCGCGCAGCGCGTTCTGGTGCACCTCGTTGATTTCCTTGAAGGAGGGATCGCCCGCAAGGTGCCGCATCAGCAGGAATTCGCAATTGCCGATGATGACGGTGAGCAGGTTGTTGAAGTCGTGCGCCACCCCGCCCGCCAGCTGACCGACGGCCTGCATCTTCTGGGATTGGGCGAATTTGGTCTCCAGCGCTTTTTGCTCGGAAACGTCCAGCAGATAGAGAACGACCTTGGCGTCGCCGCTGCCCGACTGAAGAGAACCGGCGAACAGCTCCGCCATGCGGTCCTCGCCGCTGCCCGACTTGTGGCCGCGCAGCTCGACCGCCTTGAGCCCGGTTTCGCCGCGCCCGGCGCGGGCGATCAACTCCATCACCTGGGCGCGTTCGCCCTGATCCACCAGCGAGGCGAAATTCTTGCCGGTCAAGCTTTGGGAGGCGCCGAAAAATTTGGCCAGCGCCGGATTGGCATCGCTGATCACGCCGGTTGCGTCCGCAAAGGCCACGCCCATGGGCGCGTCGCGGAACAGGTCCGATGCCGCACGGGCGGCTGCCGCCGGGGCGGGTTCCGGGGCCGAAGCTTTCTCGGGCTCAGCTTGGCGCACATCCGGCTGAGCGGCAGGAGCAGGCTGCCTTGATTGCGCCGCCGCGCTCGCCGCCAATCTGGGCGTGAACCACCAAGCAGTCTGCTTGTCGGGCAAGGGACGCACGGCGGCGACGATTTCCAAGCCGGGCATCACCACAAAGGATTCTTCCCGCGCCCGGCCCTCGGAGGCATCGCGCGACAGGCGGTAGAGAACTGCCGCGCTGGGCTCGCCTGCCAAGGCCAGTTCGGGCGGCGGCGGCGCCTCGGCCTCGTTCGCGCCGGCCATGCGGCGATAGACGGGATTGCAGTCCATCACGGCGCCGCCTTCACCCGTGATGGCCCAGGCGATATTGGCTTTGGCGGCGGCTTCCGCCACGCGCAAGGCGTTTTCGGCGGCGCGGCCGCTGCGCGGCCAGACCGCGAAGATGAAGAGCATGGCCAGCAGCGCGATGCCGATCAGCAAGGCGTAGCCGGCCAGGCCTGCAACTTGCGGTACGGCGATGATCAGGCCCGCGGCGGCCAGAGCCAGCAGAAAGAAGGCCAAGGCGGCCCAGCGCCAGGGTCCGGCCGGCACGCCCAGGCCGGTGGCTGACATAGGTTTAGCGGTGCTCATCCCTTAACAATACAAGATTCGGTTAACCAATCCTTTCCAAGCGTTAACTGCCTGGATCCATTAGTTAATTTTGGAACTTTCGAACGCCGTTCGCAGACACTGTATGCAGCGGAAGTTAACGACCGAATCAGACTGCTTAACTTGCTCGCGCAGCTAACTTCCCTTGCAGGCGCATCACGTACCCGATGACCTGCGCCACCGCCTTGAAATGCTCGGGCGGAACAGGCTCGTCGACCTCGATCGCGGCATGCAGGGCGCGCGCCAGGGGCGGATTTTCCACCACCGGCACATCGTTTTCTTCCGCCACCGCGCGAATGCGCAGCGCCAGCGCATCGATGCCCTTGGCGACGCAAACCGGCGCCGCCATCTTGCCGCTCTCATACTTCAATGCGACCGCATAGTGGGTCGGATTCATGATCACCACGGTGGCCTGGGGCACCGCGGCCATCATGCGCTTCCTGGCGCGTTCATGGCGCAACTGGCGGATCTTGGCCTTGATGGTGGGATCGCCTTCATTCTGGCGATACTCTTCCTTGATTTCCTGCTTGGACATGCGATTGCGCGCCATGAAGCGCATGCGCTGCCAGAAATAATCCAGCGCCGCGATCACGCCCAAGGAAGCCAGCGACGCCATCAGCACCTTGAACAGAAGCCGCGACATGTCGCCCAGCACGGCAATCGTGGTCTGGTTGAGAATGGATTCCATCGCCCCGCGCTCGGGCCAAAGCTGGGTCCAGATCGCCACCCCGACCACCGCCATCTTGGCTAGGCCTTTGAGCAGATTCATCCAGCCTTCCACGCCGAACAGCCGCTTGAATCCGGCCATGGGCGAGATTTTCGAAAAATCGGGCGCGATCTTGTCGAAGGAAAGACTGGGCCGGCTTTGCAGGACATGGCCGGCAAGTCCGGCCGCGATCAGGACGGCAAAAAAGGGCGCCAACGCGATGGCGATTTTGGGCAGCAGCAGGAACATCATCGCCTGAAGGCCGGCGCCGTCCACGCTCATGGCGTCGGGCTGCTGCAGAAACAGGCTCAAATAACGCGCCAGGCTCAACGCCGCATATTTGCCGAACATGGCAATCGCCAGCGTGCCGCCGCCGAGAAGAATGAAAGTGGTGAGCTCGGCGGATTTGACCACATCGCCGTGCTCATGCGCCTGTTCCAGCCTTTTGGCTGTGGGCTCTTCGGTCTGTTGGGCTTTGTCCTGGTCTTCCGCCATGGCTTACAGGAATGTCGCCATGGAGTTGGTGTAGTAGGTCAGGAACACGGTCATCAGCGAGCCGATCAGGGCCAGCATGATCAGGAAACCGCACAAGATATTGAGCGGCACGGCGACAAAGAAAATCTGCAATTGCGGCATCAGCCGCGCCAGCACGCCCAGTCCGGCATAGACGGCAAAGCCGAACACCAGGAACGGCGCCGCCAATTGAAAGCCCAGGGCGAAAGAGGAAGAGGTGAGCTGAATCACCAGCTGCGCCATGTCGCCCGTTGGCAAATGGCCGCCCGGCGGCAGCATGCGGTAGCTGCCGGCGATGGCGCCGATGGCCAGATGGTGCAAGTTGGTGAGAAAGATCAGCGTGGTCCCCAGCAAGGTCATGAAATTGCCCAGCACCGCGCCTTGGGTATTCTGGGTGGGGTCCAGCGTCTGGGCATAGGCCAGGCCGGTCTGGGTGGCGATCAGATAGCCCGCCACCTGCAGCGCGCTCATCACAATGCGCGCCATCGCGCCCACCAGCACGCCGGCGGTCACTTCCTGCGCGATCAGGATCACCAGCGACATGGTGCTTTCCGGCGAAACCGCGGGGTAACTGTTCTGAACTTGGGGCGTCAGCGCGAAGGCGATGGCCAGCGCCAGGACCAGGCGCACCCTGCTGGGCACGCCCATTTGCCCGATCGCGGGCAACAGCATCACCATCGCGCCCACGCGGCTGAACACCAGGAGATAGGTGAGAATGATGCCGGACAGCGCGGGAAGATGGATGGTCATCGGACTGGCTGTATCCGGGTGTTAGACGGGGCGGCCCGTTCAATAGGCCGCAATACGGGCGGCGATGTCGGTCATCAGGGTGCTCATGGCCGCGCCGGCAAAGGGAAGCGCCAGCAGCAGCACGACAAACACGGCGACGATCTTAGGCACGAACACCAAGGTCTGTTCCTGGATCTGGGTCACGGCCTGCAGCAGGCCGATCCCCAAGCCCACCACCAGAGCGGTGAGCATGGAGGGCGCGATGATCTGCAGCAAAACCAAGATCGAGGTGCGGGCGAAGTCGATGGCGGAAGCGGGGTCCATGTTTCTCTCTGGTTGCTTGAGCTTAAATCGGCATGTTCATGATGGACTGATAGGCGGTCACGACCTTGTCGCGGATCGCCACCACCGTATCCAAGGTCAGCTCGGCGGCGTTCACCGACTGGACCACATCCACCAGATTGGCCTTGCCTTGCACCTGCAGGCTGGCGGCATGTTCGCCTTTGTGCATGGTGTTGATCGAATCCTTGATCGCGCCCGACAGAAAGTCGGAGAAGCTCCCGCCCTCCACATTGGCCGGGACGATCGCGTTGTTGGCCGGCGGCGTCGCGATCTGAGCGGCGGCGCGGTAGGCGGCGGCTGCTGCGGCAGGAATGGCCATGACTTTTCTCCTTTACTGGGCGCTTCGAGTCACTTGTTAAGCAGATCGACGGTCTTCGCCAGCATCTGCTTGGTCGATTCCATCACCGACAGATCGGCCTCGTAGGAGCGCTGCGCTTCGCGCATGTCCATGATTTCGACCAGGCTGTCGACATTGGGCAGTTTCACATAGCCTTGCTTGTCGGCATTGGGATTGCCCGGGTCGTACCGGCTGCGGAATTCGCTTTTGTCGGCCATCGGCTTGCCGGCCTTGACCATGGTGGCGTCAAGTTCGCGGTCGAAATCGGGCTGGATGGTCGCGACCTTGCGGCGATAAGGGTCGGCGCCTTTGACCGGCGACGTCGAATTGGCATTGGCAATATTCTCCGAGATCGTCTTCATGCGCTCGGTTTGGGCCCGCATGCCGGAGGCGGCGACTGCCATGGATTTTGAAAAGTCCATCAAGATCTCCTGTCGCTAGATTGGCGATTAATGGCCGATAGCCGTCTTCATCATGGTGATGGCCTTGGCATACAAATTGGCGGCGGCGGCATACTGAGCCTGGGTGTCGGCCACCTTGATCATCTGCACTTCCAACGACACGGCATTGCCGTTGGGATTGGATTCCTGGTCGGGCGTTTCATGATCCTCGAACTTGCCGCCATGCAGGGACGAAATCGCGAAATGACGCGCATTGGTCGCCGTCATCGTGGTGCCGCGCCCGGCGTCGCCCACCAGCCGGTCGAATTCCAGATCCTTGAGATCGCGCGCCACATAACGCGGCGTGTCGGCATTGGCGACATTCTGGGACAGCGTGTCCTGGCGCTGGTTGAGCCAGGTCATGCGCTCGCGCAGCATGGTGAGCAGTGGCAAATCTCGCAACTCCATCGCGGTAACCTTTTGTTAGCCCTGAATTCGCGTTGAGCCTGCGCCCGCCATGCTTAAGCGCGGCTTAACGGCGCGCAATTTTTGCCCGGCACGAATTGCCTCGCCTTAACCCGCGATTAAGCTTGATGCCTGTTAATCCCGTCATGGATTTCATCGATCTCCTTCGCTATTTCGGCGCGCTGCTCCTGGTGCTTGCCATGGTGGGCGGCGCCGGCTTGCTGGCGCGGCGTTTCGGCGTGCCGGGCGTCACCAAGCCGACCAGCACCAAGCGCCTGCAAGTGGTGGAAACGCTGATGGTGGGCCCGCGCCAGCGCCTGATCATTTTTCGGCGCGACGATGTCGAGCATCTGGTTCTGTCGGGTCCCGATGGCGCCTCGGTTATCGAAAGCGGCATCACCGCCAAGCCTGCGAGCATGCCGTGATCTGGTTGAAACGCCTTTTGCCTTTCCTGCTGATCCTGGGCCTTGCCTTACCGCAGGCAGCCTTTGCGCAACAGTTGCGCATGACGCCGCCCAATTCGCCCGCGGCCGCCGCGGCCCAGGCCAATACGCCTGCCGCCAACACCCAAGGCGCCGGCGGACTGTCGATCGACCTGAACGGCAACGGGCTGTTCACCGACCGCATGCTGCAGATCGTGGCGCTGATCACAGTGCTGTCGATCGCGCCCTCCATCATCATCATGATGACCAGCTTTGTGCGCATCGTGGTGGTGCTGTCCCTGCTGCGAACGGCGCTGGGGCTGCAACAGTCCCCGCCCAACAGCGTGATCGTCTCGCTGGCCATGTTCCTGACCTTGTTCGTGATGACGCCGACCCTGACCGACGCCTATCGCCAGGGCATTCAGCCCATGATGAACAACCAGGTCACAACCGAGCAGGGCTTCACCCAGGCCCTGGTGCCGATGAAGAAATTCATGCTGGCGCATGTGCGCGATGCGGACATGAAGCTGTTTTCCGACATGGCCAAGCAAAAGCCCACCACCGATCCCGCCCAGGTGGCGGTGACCACCCTGGCGCCGGCCTTCATGCTGTCGGAGCTCAAGCGTGCTTTTGAAATCGGCTTTTTAATCTTCGTGCCCTTTTTGATCATCGACATGGCGGTCGCCTCGATCCTGATGAGCATGGGCATGATGATGCTGCCGCCGGTGATCATCTCGCTTCCCTTCAAGCTGATCTTCTTTGTGCTGGTGGACGGCTGGCGGCTGATCGCCGGTTCGCTGGTGCAGAGCTATATGCATTCTCCACCCCCAACCTGATCAGACCTTTCAGCCAGTGAAAGTTGGCCGGGACTGTCGCTTGACGGTTCCCCCGCGCCGTTCAACAGTCCGCTCAACGGATGGGGGGACGCATGGGCACGCTCAAGGCTTCTGTCTGTATTGCAGCTCTGTTGCGGGTGCTGGCCGCAAGCGGCTTGACGGCAAAACCCGCCGCCGGCGATGCCGCAAGCTGCGCCGCCTTGGCGGGCAGGACCATCGCCCCCAACACGGTTGTCCAAAGTGCCGACTATCTGCCCGATGGCGCAACGGTGGGCAGCACCACTATCTCGGCGCCCTTCTGCCGCGTCATCGGCCTCGCCACGCCCACCTCGGATTCCCATATCGGCTTTGAAGTGTGGCTGCCGCCGGCCTCGCGCTGGAACGGCAAATTCCGCGGCGAAGGCTCCGGCGGGAGCGCCGGCGCCATTTCGCCCGGTCCGATGCGCGACGCGCTGGCCATGGGCTATGCCACCATGTCCACCGACAATGGGCATCTGACGGACCCCGCCGATCCCCTGGGCGGCAGCGGCCAACGTTGGGCCTACAGGCACCCGGAAAAGATGATCGATTGGGCCTGGCGGGCGCTGCATCTCTCCACCGTCGCCGCCAAGCAGGTGGTGCGGGATTTCTACGGCAAGCCTTCGGGCAAGAACTACTTCGTCGCCTGTTCGGCCGGCGGTCATCACGCCTTGATGGAAGCAACCCGCTTTCCCGCCGATTATGACGGTTATGTCGCGGGCGCCGCGCCCTGGAAATGGACGTCGCTGATGTTCGGCCACACCTGGAACGCCAGGCCCGCCTTGAAAGATGCGAGCGCCATCACCGCCGACAGCGTGGCGATCCTCAATCGCCGCATGGTGGCGGCTTGCGACAAGCTGGACGGATTGAAAGACCGTGTCATTTCCGATCCGCGCCGCTGCAGCGTCGATCCGGCGGAATTTCAGTGCAAGCCTGGCGAAAGCGCCAATTGCCTGACCCAGATCCAGGTGGAGGCGGCGCGTCACATCTATGCCGGCGCCAAGAAATCGGATGGCACCGTGCTGATGCCGGGCCAGGTGCGGGGCAGCGAGACAGGATGGCTGGCGCAGAATGGCGGGGCGACGCCGGGCGGCAGCAGTTCGGAATTCTGGAAGCTGACGGTATTCCAGCAGCCCGACTTCAAGAATGCGGAATTCGATTTCGACCGCGATAGCGACCGCGCCATGGCGACCAAGGTGGGGCGGTACACCTTGCCGCAAGTTTATGACCAGAAAGTCGACTTCGACGCTTTTCGCGCCCGTGGCGGAAAATTCATCTTCTTCCAAGGCTGGGCGGACTCGGTGATCACGCCGATGATGGATGTGGATTTTTACGGCCGCGTCGTCGCCCGTTACGGCCAGGACAAGACCGACGACTTCTTCCGGTTTTTTGCGCTGCCCGGCATGGGCCATTGCAGCGGCGGCGCCGGCTTTTCCCATATCGGCGGCGCCACCGGGGCGCCGATCAAAGACAGTGCCGATCATGACATGGTTCGCGCCTTGGACTTGTGGATGACAAGCAATCAGGCGCCATCCCTGTTCATCGCCGCGCACATCAATGATGAAAAGGTCATCACCGCCACCCGGCCGATCTGCCGCTTTCCGCTGGAAGCGCGCTATACCGGCAAGGGCGATGCCAACCGGGCGGAGAATTTCACTTGCCGGCCTGCGCAATAACTTTGTGCGCGACCTTTTGGCAGGCTTGTAAAGACGGCGAAGCAGTTTACTTGTGCCGGCATGATGATTTACGGGCGCCCTGTTAAGAATCCCCGCCTTTGGTTGCTGGGTCTCTTGTTCGCGGCCGGCGCCTTGCTGCCGATCCTGGGCTCCATCGCTTAACGCGACATTATGCCGATAAGGCGTTAAACTGGGGTCATGGCGCACGACCACACCTTACATTCGCATGGGCATAGCCATGGTCATGACCACGATCATGATCATGGTCATAGCCATGCGCATGAGGCCGGCGCCCATGATCATGGCATCTGGACCCGCGACCATGTCTTTCTGGGACAGGGCCATTCCCGCGCGGAATCGCGTGCCAAATGGGCCGCCATCGTTACCGCGCTGTTCATGGGCGTCGAGATTGTCTGCGGCCTTGCCTATCACTCCATGGCGCTGCTCGCCGACGGCGCCCATATGGCGACCCATGTCGGTGCGTTGGGTCTGGCGGCGGGCGCCTATTGGCTGGCGCGCCGTCACGCCGCCAGCGGGCGCTTCAGCTTCGGCTCAGGCAAGTTCGGCGATCTGGCCGCCTTTACGAGCGCCATTCTGTTGGGCGTAACCGCGCTGGCGGTTGCGGTGGAATCGATCCAGCGCATCGTCACCCCGGTGGCCGTGCAATATGGCGATGCGCTGCTGATCGCCTGCATCGGTCTGGTGGTCAATCTGGTTAGCGCCCTGATCCTCAGGGACGATCACAGCGGCCATGGTCATGCCCACAGTCACGACAACAATCTGCGCGCCGCGTATTTGCATGTGCTGGCGGATGCCGCCACCAGCGTGCTGGCGATCGTGGCGCTGGCGGCGGGCTATTATTATGGGTTGGGAATCCTGGATCCCATCTGCGGCCTGGTGGGTTCGCTGGTCATAGCCTCCTGGTCCTATGGCTTGATCCGCGACAGCGCCATGGTGCTGCTGGATGCCGATGCCGATCCCAGCATGTCCGATGAGATCCGCGGCTTCCTGGAAAAGGAATTGAAGGCGCGCATTCCCGACCTGCATCTGTGGCGGCTGGGGCCGGGCCATCGCGGCTTGATCGTGTCGCTGATTTCGCCGGACGCGGTCAGCGCCGAGGCCGTCAAGGCGACCTTGCGCAGCCGCTATCCCGACCTGTCGCATGTCACGGTGGAGGTCGCGGTCTGCGCCGATTGCACATGAGATTTTGGAGACGGAAAAAACAGCAGGTCGAACAGGCGGTGGACGAAGTCGCCACCGCGACCAGCGACCTGGTGGAAAAGACCGCCACGATCGGACCGACCGGAGTGTTGTTGCTGTTGGGCGCGGCAGCGGTCGGCGCGGCCGCCACCTATTACGTCACCAAAAAGAGAAAGGCCGCTGCGACAGAAGCGGCCTCGTCGAAATCAGGCAATTCCTAGGCGCGTGGGATTTTGTGACGTGAGCAGGAGCGCCGAGCGATGTGTACAAGAGGTACATGAGCGCAGGCGCGACGAACTCACGGCGCAAAAGACCCGCGCCAATTAGCGGGGCAGCAGGCCTTCGCGTTGCAGGCGCTTGCGCTGCAGCTTGCGGTAGCGGCGCACGGCTTCGGCACGTTCCCGCGCCCGCTTTTCGCTGGGCTTCTCATAGGCGCCGCGCAGCTTCATCTCCCGAAAGATGCCTTCACGCTGCATCTTTTTCTTCAGCGCCTTGAGCGCCTGGTCGATGTTGTTGTCGCGAACGATGATCTGCAAAGGGACACTCCTGGCCGAAAAAATTGGAGGCGCGGGTGATACCAGAAGGCCTAAACCCTGTCTACCTACGGAAATTAACTGTTTCCCGGCCTTGGCCGGAACGGCCCTCAGGGTCATATTTCCAGCCATGGCAATTCTCAAAATCGCCCGCATGGGCCACCCCATCCTGGCCACCCCGGCCAGGGCCGTTTCGGACCCCCAAGCGCCTGAAATTCGCCGTCTGGTCAATGACATGGTGGAAACCATGGTCGACGCCAATGGGGCCGGCCTGGCCGCGCCCCAAGTCCATGTTCCCTTGCGGATTGTGGTGTTCCAGGCGCCGGAAGGAAGGACCGACCCGGGGTTGGGCGAGGCAGAGCGTTTCGACCGCACTGCCCCCCTGACGGTGCTGATCAACCCTGAAATCGAAATGCTGGGGACCGAACTGGAAGGGGGCTGGGAAGGCTGCCTGTCGGTGCCGGGGCTGCGCGGCTGGGTCGAGCGGCCGGACCATATCCGCTACCGGGGGCTGGGGATCAATGGCGAAACCATCGAGCGGGTGGCGCGCGGTTTCCATGCCCGGGTGGTGCAGCATGAATGCGATCACCTGGACGGCCGGCTGTACATTTCGCGGATCGGCGATCTCTCCCGGCTGATTTTTGAATCCGAGATTCATCACTTCCAGGCGGCGTCATGACCGACGCGCCTAAAAAGACTCGGAAGAAAGCTGCCAAGACGGAGGCGCCCAAGGCTGAATCGCCGCCGCGCAATGACCAACAGATGCGCGAGGCCGTGTTGGCCGCCGCTTTGACCCATGCCGCCTTTGACGGCTTCACCGACGGCCTGCTTCAGAAGGCGGGCGCCGAAGCCGGCGTATCCAAGGCCGATCTGGCGCGGCTGTTCGAAAATGGCGTGCTGAGTCTGGTCGAATTCTTTTCCATCAACACCGATGCGCAGATGGAAAAGCGCCTCGCCGGCATGGATCTCAAAGCCATGAAGATTCGCGAGCGCATCGCCGCCGCGGTCAAGACACGGCTGGCGATCTTGAAGCCGCACAAGGAGGCGGCGCGCCGGGCGGCCGCCTTTCTGTCGCTGCCCATGCATGCGGCTTTGGGCGCCAAGCTGATGTACCACACGGTGGATAGCATGTGGCGGGCGGTGGGCGACACCTCGACCGATTTCAATTTCTACACCAAGCGGGGAATCTTGGCGGGGGTTTACGGCTCGACAGCGGTGCGCTGGTTCAACGACACCAGCGCGGATGAAACGCCCACCGAGGAATTTCTCGCCGCCCGCATCGAGAATGTGATGCAGTTCGAGAAGTTCAAGGCCAAGGCGAAGGAAGCGCTGTCGAATTTTCCCGCCTTCGCCGATTGGGCGAAGCCGAAGGCTAAGTAGGGATCAGAGAAGTTCGGCAATTTGCACCGCATTCAGCGCCGCCCCCTTCAGCAGCTGATCCGCCGCCACAAACATGCTGACCGACTTGCCGCTGGGGTCCGACAGATCCTTGCGGATGCGTCCCGCCAACACATCGCCCTGGCCGGACGCGTCCTTGGGCATCGGGAAATAATTGTTGGCCCAGTCGTCCACCAGCTTTACCCCCGGCGCCTTGGCCAGCAAGGATTTCACCTCGTCCGGCGTGATCGGTCGTTCGCATTCAAATGTCATGGACACGGAATGGGCGCGCAAAACCGGCACGCGGATGCAAGTGGCCGACACGGCGATGCGGTCGTCCTCGAAAATCTTCTTGGTTTCCTTGATGACCTTGCTCTCTTCGTCGTTATAGCCGGTCGCCATGTCGATGGCGGTGTTGTGGCTGAAGAGGTTGAAGGCATAAGGATACTTCACCACCTTGGGCGGATAATCCTTGCCGTCCAGATAGGCGCGGGTAGACAGCTCCAGCTCTTCCATCAAGGCCGCGCCGCCGCCCGACGCCGCCTGATAGGTGGAGACGATCAGGCGGCGCACCGGATTGACCTGGTGCACCGGCCACAGCGGCACCAAGGTGGTGATCGCCGCGCAATTGGGATTGGCGATGACCCCCTTGTGATCCTTGATGCGGCGGGCATTGATTTCCGGAATCACCAGCGGAATTGTCGGGTCGCTGCGGAAGGCGGATGAATTGTCCACCACCACCGCGCCGGCTTTCACCGCGGCGGGCGCATATTGCTTGGAAATGCCGCTGCCGGCCGAGAACAGCGCGATGTCGACGCCCTTGAAGGCATCCTCGGTCAATTCCTGTACCGTCAGCGCCTGGCCGCGAAATGTCTGCTTTTTGCCCGCCGACTTGGCGGAGGCCAGCAATTTCAGCGACGCCAGCGGCACGCCCCGGCTTTCGATGCAGCCGACAAATTCGCGGCCCACAGCGCCCGTGGCGCCAACGATCGCAACATGCTTGTTCTTCACAACAATCTCCTTGGCAAGCAATAAAAAAGCCCCGTCCGGGTTTGGAGCGGGGCTTGGATATTCGGCTTGGCTTGTCCTTAAGCGCGCGCGATTCCAGCCCCGTCGATAGTGGGGGTCTTGGTCTTCTTGCTGCGCTTGGTAAGCCCGGTCATGGTATGACTTTGAGTTCCTGGTCCATCGCCGCCAGCTTTTCCGGCGTCACGACGTCGGGCAGATACTGCACAACATCGGGCAGGGTCAAGTCCAAGCCCTCATTTATCTGCGGGTGATGGACCACTTCGGGAAAGTATTTCTCGAAGATCGCCTTGGTGGCGGGATTGTCCAGCAATTCGCCCAGCTTGCTGGATTTGATGGTGTATTTGGGCGCGGCCTCGGTTTGGACCTGTGTTGCCGGCTCTTGCGCCCAGGCGGGCAAAGCCAGAAGCAAGGCAAGGCTCACAAGCGCGGTTTTCATGGCCGGTCTCCTAGGAGCTCTTGGGCTTGAGGCGCGTGACATGGCCCATCTTCCGCCCGGGCCGGGCTTCTTTCTTGCCATAGAGATGCAGCGCCCCGCTTTTGGCCAAGCTATCCCAGGCATGAGCTTCGGCGCCGATGATGTTTTCCATCACCGCGTCGGCGTGGCGGGTGGGATCGCCCAAGGGCCAGCCGGCCACCGCACGAATATGCTGTTCGAACTGCGAGCACTGACAGGCCTCGATGGTCCAATGGCCGGTATTGTGGACGCGCGGCGCGATCTCATTGACCAGCAGTTCGCCCTTTCTTCCCACGAACAATTCCACCGCAAAGACACCCACATAGTTCAAGGCATCGCCGATCGCCTTGGCGATGGCCTTTGCCTCATTCACCTGCGCCTGGCTCAGGCGCGACGGCACGGTGGAACGGCGCAGAATATGATTCTCATGATCATTCTCAGGCGGGTCAAAGGCCGCGAATTGCCCTTCCGCGCCCCGTGCCGCCACCACCGAAGCTTCGTAAGAAAAATCGACAAAGCCCTCCAAAATGGCGGGCGCGTCCTTGAACGCAGCGAAGGCTTGCTCGGCATCGCCGGCGCTCATCACTTTCGCCTGGCCCTTGCCGTCATAGCCGAAGCGCCTGGTCTTCAAGATACCCTTGCCGTTCAAGCGGCCGAATGCCGCCTGCGCTTGCGCCGGCGAAGACACTTCGAAGAAAGGCGCGGTCTTGAGGCCCAGCTTTTCGACAAAGGCTTTCTCGCTCAGCCGGTCCTGGGTGATCGCCAAGGCATGCGCGCCGGGGCGCACCGGCACATGCTGCTCCAGATGAGCGATGGCATGGGCGGGAAGATTCTCGAACTCAAACGTCACGACATCGCAAAGATCGGCAAAGCTGCCCAGCTGCTCCAGATCGTCATAGGGCGCGACGATGGCATGAGGCGTCACGTGAAAGGCGGGCGCATCCGACGCGTCATTGTAGATGCAGGTCCTCAAGCCCAGCCTGGCGGCGGCAAGCGCCAACATGCGGCCCAATTGGCCGCCGCCGACAATTCCCACCATGCCGCCGGGAGCAAGCGGCTTGTCCAAACTTTTCATCCGCTCTGATTCACTTTGGCTTCTTGGCGACCGAACGGGTCTGTGTGGCGCGCCAGCCATCCAGCCGCTTTTTTACGCCGGCATCCGACAGGCCCAGAATGGCCGCAGCATGCAGCGCCGCATTCTTGGCGCCGGCCTCGCCGATGGCAAATGTCGCCACCGGCACGCCGCCCGGCATTTGGGCAATGGAGAGCAGCGAGTCCAGCCCCTTCAAGGCCCGGCTTTGCACCGGCACGCCCAAGACCGGCAAGGTGGTCATGCTGGCGACCATGCCGGGCAGATGCGCCGCCCCGCCGGCGCCGGCGATGATGACCTTGATGCCGCGCCCTTGGGCTTCCTTGGCATAACCCGCCATGCGGTCGGGGGTGCGATGGGCGGACACGATCCGGACCTCATGGCCGACGCCCAGCGCGTCCAGCATATGGGCAGCGGCCTGCATGGTCGCCCAGTCCGACTGGCTGCCCATGATGATGCCCACCGCAGGCGCGGTCTTTCTCAAGGCTTTGCTCCGATTCGCCATCCCGGCCCAGCTCTCCCAGCAAAGCGGGGCAGTATAGGCACCTGAAACTTCAAGGAAAGTGCCGTTTTAACACCCGTTAACCCTGGGGCCGGCATCTTAAAGGAAGTGTTAACCCCTAAGCGTTAATTTTACCGAGCCAAGAACTGGCGCCCCGGCCGCAACTGGCGGCGGGCCATTGGAAAAGCCGATGAAGGTCGAACGCAACAGCCCCGTCCGCAGCACCCGTTCGGTGGCCCAGGCCGCCTATGCCAAGCGGGTGGAAGCCGCCGCAGGCCCGGGCAGCGCCGACGCGGTAGGCCCTTCGGCCAGTGTGCTGGGCATTCCCGAAGCCGAATTCACCCCCAAAGTGCGCGACGCCATCATGAGCTTGATGAGCGAGGTCGACTCCTTGCGCCGCGAGCTCACCCAGACCCGCAGCCGGCTGGAAGACATGGAAAAGGCCGCCGACCAGGACGGCATGCTGCCGCTGTTGAACCGCCGCGCCTTTGTGCGCGAACTGACCCGCTATATCGGCATCGCCGGACGCTACAATACGCCCTGTTCGCTGATTTATTTCGATCTCAATCACCTCAAAAAGACCAACGACACCTACGGCCATGCCGCCGGCGACGCGGTCTTGGCGCATTTCGCGGAAGTGTTGAGCAAGAATGTGCGCGACAGCGACTGCGTCGGACGCTTGGGCGGCGATGAATTCGGCGTGCTTTTGTCCCACGCCAACCAGACTCAGGCGCTCAAGAAAGCCGACAGCCTGGCGGCGACCTTGCAGGCCACGCCCACGCAATGGAATGGCCAAGCCATTCCTGTGACCTTCGCCTATGGCGCCTTTGAGCTGAAATCCGGCGACAATCCCGATGTCGCCATCGCCCGCGCGGATCAGGCGATGTACGCGCATAAGAAGGCGCAGCGGTCAGCGGCGGAGTAATAAACCTCACCTTCCACCGTCATGGCCCGCTTCATGCGGGCCATCCAATTTGGCCGCCTGTCGCCCATGTCAAAAATGGATGGCCCGGACAAGCCGGGCCATGACGATCGTGGTTATGCCATGGCCTTTTTGAGATTCTCGTCGACCTTGTCGAGAAATCCTTCGGTGGTGAGCCATTTCTGATCGGGCCCAACCAACAAAGCCAAGTCTTTCGTCATATACCCCTGCTCGACGGTCGCGACGCAGACCTCTTCCATGGTGTGGGCAAACTTGGCCAGCTTGTCATTGCCGTCCAACTTGGCGCGGTGGGTAAGCCCGCGCGTCCAGGCGAAGATCGAGGCGATGGAGTTGGTCGAGGTCGACTTGCCCTTTTGATATTCGCGATAGTGGCGCGTCACCGTGCCATGCGCGGCTTCAGCTTCCACCGTCTTGCCATCGGGCGTAAACAAGACCGACGTCATCAGGCCGAGCGAGCCGAAGCCCTGCGCCACGGTATCGGACTGCACGTCGCCATCGTAATTCTTGCAGGCCCAGACATAGCCGCCGCTCCACTTCAAGGCGCTGGCCACCATGTCGTCGATCAAGCGATGCTCATAGATGATGCCTGCCGCCTTGAACTGGGCCGCGAATTCGGCGTCGTAAATTTCCTGGAACAGATCCTTGAAGCGGCCATCATAGGCTTTGAGGATGGTGTTCTTGGTCGACAGATAGACCGGATATTTGCGCGCCAAGCCGTAATTCAGCGAGGCGCGGGCGAATTCCCGGATCGACTCGTCCAGGTTGTACATCGCCATGGCGACGCCGCCGCCCGGCGCCTTGAACACTTCATGCTCGATGACTTTGCCGTCAGCGCCAACGAACTTGATGGTGAGCGTGCCCGCACCGGGGAAGACGAAATCGGTGGCGCGATACTGATCGCCAAAGGCATGACGGCCGACCACGATGGGCTGGGTCCAGCCGGGCACCAGGCGCGGCACATTCTTGCAGATGATGGGCTCGCGGAAGATCACCCCGCCCAGAATGTTGCGGATGGTGCCGTTGGGCGACTTCCACATCTTCTTGAGCTTGAATTCCTCCACCCGCGCCTCGTCCGGGGTTATGGTGGCGCATTTCACGCCCACGCCGTATTTCTTGATCGCCTGGGCGGCGTCGACCGTGATCTGGTCGTTGGTCTCATCGCGCTTCTGGATGGAAAGGTCGTAATAGTGCAGGTCGATGTCCAGATAGGGCAGGACCAGCTTCTTCTTGATCAGGTCCCAGATGATGCGGGTCATCTCATCCCCGTCCAGTTCCACGACGGGATTGGCGACCTTGATCTTTTCCATGACAGGCTTTCCTTTGGCGATGGGCTCGAAAATCGGGGCCGGAGAGGCTATAGCGGGCTTCGTTTAGCCCGCCACAACCGGCCCGTCAAAGCGCCAAATGACCCCACCTGCAGTCATCCTTTCCCACCCCCAGATGGGGGAAAATGTTGGCGCCGCCGCCCGGGCGATGAAGAATTTCGGCCTGTCGGAATTGGTCCTGATCGCGCCGCAATTCAAATGGCCCAGCGACAAGGCCCAAGCCTTGGCCGCGGGCGCCGGCGACATTTTGGAACGCGCACGCATTCATCCCAT
>Ga0068867_100001185_pt1 | contig 17878 bp, 15 predicted proteins | sample KBSMisM32_FD_65649 | JGI IMG/M metagenome (GOLD analysis project Ga0068867, IMG submission 65649) | Miscanthus rhizosphere microbial communities from Kellogg Biological Station, Michigan, USA - KBS Miscanthus M3-2 | ecosystem: Host-associated > Plants > Roots > Rhizosphere > Soil ...
AGGCCGGAATTGGTGCAGATATTGCTGGTCGCTTTTTCGCGCCGGATATGCTGTTCGCGCGTGGAAAGGGTCAGCACATAACCGCGCCGGCCTTCCGCATCGACCGTCTCCCCGCACAGCCGTCCCGGCATCTGGCGCAGGAATTTTTCGCGCGCGGCAAAAAGGCCGACATAAGGCCCGCCGAAATTCAAGCCATTGCCGATGGATTGCCCTTCCGCCGCGACAATGTCGGCGCCTTGCGCGCCGGGCGGTTCCAATAGGCCCAAGGACACCACTTCGGTCACCACTGCAATCAGCAGCGCCCCCTTGGCATGGGCGGCTTCCGCAATCGGGTTGAGATCGCGGATCAAGCCGAACACATCCGGCGACTGCACCACCACACAAGCGGTCTCCGCGTCGATCAGCGCCGCAAGGTCTTCCGCCTTGCCGGGCTGGACAGCGCTCCGGACCATGGGACCGAACAGGCCGGCCACCGTTTCCACGGTTTCGGCATAATGGGGATGCAGGCCGCCCGACAAAATGGCCTTGCCGCGCTTGGTGATGCGCTGGGCCATCAACACCGCTTCGGCGGTGGCCGTCGATCCGTCATAGAGCGAGGCATTGGCCACTTCCATGCCGGTAAGCAGCGCCACCTGACTCTGAAATTCGAACAGATATTGCAGCGTGCCCTGCGCGATTTCCGGCTGATAGGGCGTGTAGCTGGTGAGAAATTCCGAACGCTGAATCAGGTGATCCACCGAACTGGGGACATGATGCTTGTAGGCCCCGGCGCCGCAGAAGAACGGCGCCGCCCCCGCCGCGATATTCTTGCCCGCCAGCTGGGACAAGATGCGCTCGACCTCCAACTCGCCCTTGGTGTCGGTCAGATCGAATACGGACAATGGCGCCAGCGCCGCCTTCGGCACGTCGCGAAACAAGGCATCCACATCCGCGGCGCCGATCCTGGCCAGCATGGCGCGGCGGTCGTCGGCGGTTAAGGGAAGATAACGCATTACAACCTCACAGGCTTTCCACAAATTTGCCGTAGGCGGTAGCATCCATCAGCTTGGCGAATTCCGCCTTGTCATTGAGCTTCATCTTGAAAAACCAGCCCGCGCCTTCCGGGTCTTCATTGACCTTGGAAGGTTCTTTCTCCAGCGCCGAATTGGCGCTTGTCACGGTGCCGCCGGCGGGAGCATAGATGTCGCTCGCCGCCTTGACGCTTTCCACCACCGCCGCCTCGCCGCCCGCCGTCACGGTCTTGCCGCTGGCGGGCAGCTCCACGAACACCACATCGCCCAAGCTTTCGGCAGCATATTGCGTGATACCCACCGTGGCTTCTTCGCCGTCCAGGCGGATCCATTCATGCTGGTCGGTGTAACGGGTCTCGCTCATGAAAAACTCCTGCTCAATCTTTCGAATTTATTTCTTGCGACGATAGGTGTTGGGAATGAAGGGCATGGGCGCGACCGCCGCGGGCAGCGGCTTGCCGCGCACAATCAGATCGACCGCGGTTCCCTCCCCGGCAAACGCAGCCTCGACATAACCCATGGCGACGGGCGCGTTGAGGCTGGGACCGAAGCCGCCGCTGGTGACTTTGCCGATGATGCGCCCGCTCTTGTCGGCAATCTCCGCTCCTTCGCGCGCCGGCGCACGACCCTCGGGCCGAAGGCCAACGCGCTTGATGGCGGGTGCCGCGCCGAGAGACGCAGCCGCGCCCGGAAAATCGCGCGCCTCTTTGCGGCGCTTGCCGATGGACCAGAGCAGGTTCGCTTCCGCCGGATTGCGGGTCTCGTCGATGTCATGCCCGTACAGGCACAGTCCGGCTTCCAGCCTCAGGCTGTCGCGCGCTCCCAGCCCGATCGGCAGGACTTCGCTTTCGCCCAACAAGGCGCGGGCCACGCGCTCGGCATCGGCGCCTTCCAGGGAAATTTCAAAACCATCCTCGCCGGTGTATCCAGTGCGGCCGACGATGGCGGCGTGACCTGCAACGGTTGTGCGGACCACCTGCATGAAGCTCAATTGCGCAATACCGGGGGCGTGCCGCTCCAGCACTTTTTCCGCCATGGGGCCCTGCAGCGCCAACAGCGCGCGGTCGAATCGAGGCGTCAGGATGGCCGCGTCCGCCAGCTTTTCCGCGATATAAGCGAAGTCGCCTTCCTTGGTGCCGGCATTCACCACAAGGTAGAGATCCGCCTCGCTCTTCAAGCGCGAGAACATGAAATCGTCCTTGATGGTGCCGGCTTCGGTCAGCAGCAGGCCATACCGCTGCATGCCTTCCTTCAAGCCCGCGACATCGGCGGGCGTCACGCGTTCGAGTGCTGCGGTATCGCCGGACAGGAAGGCCTGTCCCATGTGGGAAACATCGAACAGTCCGGCTTTTTCGCGGGTGTGCAGATGCTCCTTCAAAATGCCGGCGGGATACTGAACGGGCATCTCATAGCCGGCGAAGGGCACCATCTTGCCGCCCAATTCCAAATGCAGGGCGTGAAGCGGCGTGCGGCGCAGAATATCTGAGGCGATGGTCATTGACGGTCCCGATGCAAGAGTCCACGCCCTCATGAGCGCGGCCCCTCTGTCATCGGACCTGAGAGATTTCCCCGGCCCTTCCCTGTCGGGACCGGCGCCGGATTACCCCTTCGGTGGAAGCGGCATTCGCCGCCTCACTTTCCAGAAGTTCATCACCCGATCGCGGTCCTTTTGCCTGAGAGTTTCCGGGGCGGTTGCTCCTTCGGCGGCTTCTTCAAGAAGCGCTCTCCCGCGAGGGATCGTGTGTTTGGCCACCCCCGCGGCGCCTCCGGCGGACAGGGATGTTGCAAAGCATCATAAGGGGGGCGCGAGGCGAGTCAACGAAAGCTCCCAACCTTGCGGACTTACTCACATTCTTTCCGGAACTTCGATGCCCAAAAGGCCCAAAATCCCCACCAAAACCGCCAGGACCAGGGCGCACAGGCCCAGCCGGGAAGCCCGCAGTCCCAGATCAGGCTCGGACAGGACATGGTGCTCGCCATAGAAGCGGCTGAAATTCTGTGCCAGCTCGAAGGCATATTCGCACAGCATATTGGGCGCGCGCTTGTCCTCGGCCGCTTGCAGGCGATCGGTCAAGGACAAGAGCTGCAATATCAGCTTGCGCTCTTCCGGCGAATGAATGGCGGGCGTGCCGGTCTCGAACCCCTGCTCCCGCGCCTTGCGCAGCATGGATTGGATGCGGACAGCGGCGTACTGAAGATAAGGTCCGGTCTTGCCTTCGAATTTCGAGAACCGCTCCAAGTCGAAGACATAATCGGTGGTGCGGTGGTTTGACAGATCGGCAAATTTGATGGCGGCGATGCCCACCTTGCGGGCGATTTCAGCCCGCTCCTCGGCGCCGTAGTCCTCGCCGATCCCGGCTTCCGCCAGACGCTTTTCGGCTTCCGCCTTGGCCATGGCGATCAGGTCGAACAGCTTCGTCACCCCGCCGGCGCGGGTTTTGAACGGCTTGCCGTCAGCACCGTTCATGGTGCCGTAACCGACATGCTCCAGCTCGGCCTTGCCCGCATACCCGGCTTTTTGCGCGGCACGGAAAACTTGTTCGAAATGCCCATGCTGGCGGTGATCCACCACATACAGGATCAGGTCGGGATCATAGGCGCGCACCCGGTCAATCACCGTGGCGAGATCGGTGGTGCCGTAAAGCACGCCGCCTTCCGACTTCACCAGCAGCAAAGGCGGCAAGGGCTTCTTGTCGTCATTGCGGGCGACTTCAACCACCAGCGCACCTTCGCTCAATCCGGCCAAGCCGCGCTTCTTCAAATCCTCGATCATGGGCGGGATGAGCGCATCCACGCTGGATTCTCCGTTCCACAAATCGAATTTGACGCCCAAGGCGCCGAATTCCCGCTCCAGCCCGGCTTCCGACACCTTGACGAAGTGCCGCCACAAAGCGCGGTAACCGGGACGTCCGGCTTGCAAGTCGACGGTGGCGCGCCGGGCCGCTTCCAGCCGGGCGGGATCGGCCTTGCAGGCCGCGGACGCCCGCGGATAAAGGACTTCCAAATCCTCCATGCTGACCGGCGATTGTTCCGGGTACGGACCGGCCACGTTTGGATCGAAATAGAGGGACGCGATGCCTTCGATCTCGATTTCCGAGATCAGCTGGCCCATTTGCAGTCCCCAATCGCCCAGATGCACATCGCTGATCACCCGCCAGCCATTGGCGCGATACAGGCGCTGCAAACAGTCGCCGATGATGGAGGAGCGCAAATGCCCCACATGCATGGGCTTGGCGATATTGGTACCGCCGAAATCGATCACCGCCGTCTTGCCATTGGCGGGCGAAACGCAGGGTTCGGCCGTTAACGCCAAGGATGCGGCGCGCGCGTTCAAGGCCTGGTCGCTGAGATCGAGATTCAGAAAACCCGGACCCGCAATCTCGACCCGCGAGAAAATGCTTTCCCGCTTCAGCTGTGCCGCGATCTTTTCAGCAAGAGCGCGCGGATTGGACTTGGTGGCTTTTGCCGCCGCCAATGCGCCATTGCATTGGAAAGGCGCCAAGTCCGGCCGGTCGGAGATTTGCACCTGGCCGAAACTGTCCGAAAGGCCTTCCGCCGCAAAGGCCTGGCCCACCAGCCGCGACAGCTCAGAGGTAAGCGACGTCATGGGACGTAGCGGCTTCTGGACTTGTTATAATCGATCTGCGCCGCGCTCATCTGGAAGCCCGCCATCTGCTGGTAGTTCCAGGGCAGCTGGCCCGCAGGAATCTTGATAGCGACGTCGTCCGGTGCCTGAGTGATGGTCGCGGTCGAGGCACCGGCCGCGAAGGTGAAGCGCAGTGTGTAAAGCCGCTTGGAATGGATTTTGGCGCCTTCATTCACCGCCACGAAATAGGGCACCGAATAAGTAGACGCCTCGCGTGTCGGCGTGCGGGTGGCCCGGAAGGTGAGCTCCAGCGAGGCATGCACCACGCCTTCCCGCGTGCTGTAGGTGCAATCCCCCGTCGCGTTGGTCAGTGAGACGGTATAGAGCTCATTGGCGAGATCGGGTGTGGTGCCGGCGCGGAAGAAGGTCACGCTCTGGGTGTCGGCCAGGATCGCGGGCGTTGGGCAGACGATGATCCTGGAGGTACAGCCCGACAACAGCAGCAGGGAGGCAAGCGGGGCCAAGCGAAACAGGCGAAAGCTCATCAACACAGGTCTTTCCTTGGGCACCAAAACCAGGTGGTGCTTGACTTTTGCCCGCCGCCTGCCCGACTTCTCGCCAGGCCCCCGATTTGGGCGGCGGACCATAGCCAAGCGGACCCCAGATGGAAAGCATACCACACCAAAAAAACCAAGCGGGAGAGTCGGCGATTGCCGGGGCGAACATTAAGCTTTCCCGTGGCTTTAAGGCCGGGGCCTGATCGCTGTGGCCGTCTATACCGACGTCAGTTTTGAAGATTTGGAACGCCTGCTCGAGCAATACGACATCGGCGAACCTCTCTCCTTCAAGGGCATCGCCGAAGGCATCGAGAATTCCAATTTCTATCTGCAGACCGACCGCGGCGCCTTCTTCCTGACCCTGTACGAAAAGCGGGTGGCAGCCGAGGACCTGCCCTTCTTTCTGGGTCTGATGGAACATCTGGCTGAACGCGGCATCCATTGTCCCTTGCCGGTCAAGACACGCGCCGGGCAGACTTTGGTGAGCCTGAACCGCCGCCATGCCGCCATCGTCACCTTCATGACCGGCATTGCCTTGCGCCGCCCGGATGCCGCCCATTGCGCCTCTGCCGCCACCACCTTGGCAGCACTGCACAAGGCCGGACAAGGTTTTGCTCTCAGCCGGCGCAATGCCCTGGGCCCTCAAGGCTGGCGGCCGCTGGCGGAATCGATCCACGGCGCCGATGGCATCGAAGACGGGCTGACCAGCCTGATCAACGGCTCGCTGGAGGGATTGGTGCCGGCTTGGCCCGGCCATCTGCCGGGCGGCGTGATCCATGCCGATTACTTTCCCGACAATGTGCTGTTCGTGGGCAACCAGGTCGGCGGCGTGATCGATTTCTACTTCGCCTGCAATGACGCATACGTCTACGACCTGGCGATCATGCTCAACAGCTGGTGCTTTGAGCTGGACGGCAGCTTCAACATCACCAAGGGCCAGTCGGTGATCAATGCCTATCGGCAGCAGCGCGCCCTCAGCGATGACGAGATCCATGCCTTGCCGGTCTTGATGCGCGGGGCGGCGCTGCGCTTTCTGCTGACGCGCACCTATGATTGGCTCAATCCCGAGCCCAATGCGCTGGTCAAGCCCAAGGACCCGCGCGAATATGCCAAGAAGCTGCGCTTCCACAACAAGGTGAAGCACGCGCGGGAATACGGGCTTTGACGGGTCATATAGATCTCTTCACGGACGGTGCTTGTTCGGGAAATCCGGGACCCGGCGGCTGGGCAGCAATCCTGCGATCCGGCCATCATGAAAAAGAGCTGATGGGCGGCGAGAAGGCGACCACGAACAACCGCATGGAATTGACCGCGGTGATCGAAGGGTTGAAGGCGCTCAAGCGCGCCAGCAGCGTCACCATCCATACCGACTCCCGCTATGTGATGGATGGGGCGGCGAAGTGGCTAATGGGCTGGAAAATCAAGGGCTGGAAGACCGCCGACAAGAAGCCGGTGAAGAACGAGGACCTGTGGCGGGCCTTGGATGCGGAATTGGCGCGTCACCAGATCGATTGGGTGTGGGTGGCGGGCCATTCCGGTCATCCGGAGAATGAACGCGCCGATGCGCTGGCGCGCGGTGCGATACCGGGACGTTAAATCTCCTCACCATGGGCGGCCTTGAGCCGCCCATCCAGGGCCGCATGCTCGAGGATGGAGCTTGTTATCCTGGATGGCCGGGTCAAGCCCGGCCATGGAGAGGTATGGATTACGTCAATTGTCCATTGTTGAGCATGTACTCAGCGCTGGACACTTCAAACGCGCCTGGCTGTTCGACGTTGACGGATTTCACCACGCCATTGTCGACCACCATGGAATAGCGCTGGCTGCGCTTGCCCATGCCAAACTTGCTGGCATCGAACTCCAGACCCAGGGCACGCGTGAAGTCGCCATTGCCGTCGGCGAACATATGCACCTTGCCGTCCGCTTTCTGGTCCTTGCCCCAGGCGCCCATCACAAAGGCGTCATTGACCGAGATGCAGGCGATTTCGTCCACGCCCTTGGTCTTGATCGCGTCGTGATTGTTGACATAGCCCGGCACATGCTTGGCGGAACAGGTGGGCGTGAAGGCGCCGGGCAGGGCGAACAGCGCCACCTTCTTGCCGGCGAAAAACGTATCGGTCGAGACCGGCGTCGGCTTGCCGTCTTGCATTTCCATCAGGGTGGCGGAAGGAATTTTGTCGCCGGCTTTGATCGTCATCGGGAACTCCGTTTTGTGTTAGCCAATTTGTGGGGTGGCGGTGATGTTATAATGCCTGGCGATGTAGTCCAGCGCCGCCGCGCCGTCGAGCGGGGGCGAAAAATAATAGCCCTGGCCGAATTCGCAGCCCAGCCGGGCCAGGAGCTGGGCATCGGCCTCGCTTTCCACCCCTTCCGCCACCACCGCGCGCTTAAGCTCATGCGCCAGGCTGACGATCCCCGACAGCATCGCCTCGCCGTCGCTGCCGATCTCGGTGCCGCGGGGACGGGCCAGAAAGCTTCGGTCGATCTTGACGGTATCGGCCGGAAGGCTGCGCAACTCGCTGAGGGTGCTGGCGCCGGTGCCGAAATCGTCGATCGAAAGACCGGCGCCGCTGGCGCGGATGCGCCCCAGAATCTCCGGCACGCTCCGGTCGGAGGCGATGGTGCTTTCGGTCACTTCCAGGTTGAGCGTGCCTTCGGCAATACCGCTGCCTTGGAGGATGCTATTGAGCAGGGAGACGAAGCCGGCATCCTTGAGCTGGCGCCGCGAGAGGTTGACGCTGGCGAACAAGGGCGGCTTGAGCGGAAAATAGCGCTGCCAATGCGCCAGGTCCGAGGCTGCGCGCTCCAGGGCGAAGCGTCCCAGCGCCACGATCAATCCCGTCTCCTCCGAATGGGCGATGAAGTCGGCAGGCGAAATCAGGCCCTTGTCCGGATGGCGCCAGCGCAACAGCGCTTCAAAACCGGCGACACTGCGATCGCCGAACCGAATGATGGGTTGATAGAACACATCCAGATGGCCGCCGGCCAAGGCCTGGCGCAATTCGCTTTCCAACGCCACACTGTCGCCCGGCCTTTCCAAATCCGAGGAATAGAGCCGGGCGCACGTCCCGCCTTGGCGCTTGGCCGCCAGCAGCGCCAATTCGGCGTTCTTGATCAGCGCCAGGGGGTCTTCGCTTTCGGAGCCCGACGCCATGCCCACGCTGCAGGGCGCGAAGATGTCGCGATTTTCCACCCGGTAGGCCCTGCCGCAGGTTTCCACCAAGCCATTGCCGAGCGCCTGTGCCGATTGGCCGGGATCGCTGAAGACAAGGGCGAAACTGTCGCCGCCGACGCGGAACAGCCGTGCCGTATCTTTCAAGCCGCCCAGGCGTTCGGCGATCATCTTGAGAATCGTGTCCGCGCCTTTGTCGCCCAAACTGGCATGAATGGCTTTAAAACGGTCGACATCCAGCAGCGCGAACAGCACCGTGCCAAAGCCCGAACCCAACCCATCCAAGACTTGCATCAGGGCGACGCGATTGCCCAATCCGGTCAGCGGATCGGCGGAAAGTTTGCGCGGTTCCTCTGCCGCATGGCCAAGCTCTTTGCGCTGGGTGATATCGGAGATCAGGCCAAGGCAATCGGAAGGCACGTCTTGTTCTGTGACAATGGTGGCTCGCAATTCCAGCCAGCGCCAGGCGTTGCCCGCGCCCCGGGCGCGAAATTCCAGGCGAAAGGCGTGGCCGGGCTGTTTGCGATACGTTTCCAGCGCCTGGTCGTAGACCGCGCGATCATCGGGATGAACCAGGTTCAGCCAATCGCCTTGCGACATCGTGGTCTCGTGCGCGGGTAGACCGAGCATCTGCACCGCTTCCACGGAGAGGGTCAGCAGGCCCGAGCGGAAATCCAGATCGAACACGCCTTGATGCGCCGCGGCGACCGCGGCCCGGGCCAAGCTGTTGAACGGCGCTTGCGCGTCGATGGCGGCCTGCGGCTTGACTTCCCCTTCCAGCAGCTTGGCTGCGTGAGAACCATGCAGGAAAGGCAGGACCGCGATCTCTTCCGAGGCGATCACGGCCAGAGCAAGTAGGATGGCACCGGCCGCGGCGAAGCCGCCGGTTGCGGCTGGCCCGGTCAAGGTCTCGCCCAAGCCGCCTATGGCAATCACGGCGGCCGCCAATGCCACCAAGGCGAAGGCACCCGCACTGGGCGCGATCACTTGCGCCGCCTTATGCCCGCGCCGCCCGCAATACAGCAGATAGATGGCGACTGCGAGACTTCCCAGCACGATCACGGTGTCCGTCAACAAGGTCGCGCCCGGCACGCCCACATAAGCGAGAACGCCCAGGGCGATGAAGCCGAGGCAGGTGAGATCGAACCGGCGCTGGTACTTGGGGAAGATATCGCGCACCGGAATGATTGCATTGGCGAGCCGCATTCCAGCCGCCAGCGCCAGCATGGTGAGCAAAGCCGAAAGACCGTAAGGGCCGCCATAAGGCAAAGTCAGGCTGGCATCGAACATACCCGTGCCGGCCAGCCAACTGAACAGCAGCATCAAGAGCGTCAGGGCCACCCATCGCGGTGCCGCATGGCCGATCAAAACCGCAAGACCGCCCGTGATCAGCGCTGCAGCCGCGATCAGCGCACCTACGGCGGTGATGAAGATGGCGAGTTGACGGTTGTGGGCGGACAAAGCGGGCTCGGTCCAGGCCGCCAGCGCCGGAGGCGTGTCCGCCGAGCCGACGCGGATGGCCAGTCCCACCGTGGAAACCGGGGGCACGATCACGCGCCAAGCGCGGCGGCCATAGGCGGAGGCGGTTTCGACCACCGTGCCGGAATCCGAACTCGCCAGCGCCAGAATCGCGGGCCGCGAACGGCGCGGCAAAAGCGAGAGGGCGGCGCGCGGCGGTTGGCTGGCCAATAAGACGCGCGCAGCCGGCCGTACCGTGTCGTTGGTGACTTGGACGATATACCAGGACGAGCCGTCGGCTTCGCTTCCGCCGCCCGGCGCGCGGTAGGGCGCGAGATGCGGCTTGAGATCCAGCACATTGTCGGTCTTTCCGAAATTGACCAGATCGGGCTCGGCCGAGCCGGCCGGGCCGACGGCCAACTGCGCCGCCAATACGGCCAACAAGATCAAGGCAAATCGGCGCAATCCGTTCATGATGTCGCTTCGCCCAAGGCGCCAGTGTCGAATAGTTGTCGAAATCCCGGCCTCAACCTACCTGCGCCTCTTCCTTGATCAAAGCAAATAGCAGGTGATCGGCCCATTCCCCATTGATCAGGAGATAGCGACGCGCCAAGCCCTCCTGCCGGAAGCCGATGCGCATCAGAAGCTTGCGCGAGGCATCATTGCCGATCAAGCAAGCCGCCTCGATCCGGTGCAGGCCCAGGGTACGGAAAACGAAAGGGATCAGGACCTTCATCGCGCGGGTCATATAGCCCTGGTTGGCGAATTTAGAGCCGATCCAATAGCCGAGGGTGCAGCATTGCGTTACCCCGCGCCGCACATTGGACAGGGTGCAGCCGCCCAGCAATTCGTCATCGCCTTCCCGCAGCACGAAAAAGACATAGGCCGAATCCTGGCGCGTCTCTTTTTGATAGCGCTTGATGCGGCGGCGAAACGCGCCGCGCGTCAGTTCGTCGTCCGCCCAAACCGGCTCCCACGGGGTGAGGAACTGGCGGCTTTCGGCACGCAGCCTGGCCCAGACGGGATAATCGGCGCCGCGGGGATAGCGCAGATACACGCCCTCGCCGCGGATTACCGGTTGCTGCCCACCCGGAAAGGTGAGGCCTCGCATAAAGGCGATCGGGCTGGTCTTGGCGAAAGCAGCTTTGACCATTACTCGGCCGCGTCCGGAAGAGTGGCCGAGGTTGCAAAGCGCCGCGCGAACACAGCATGCGGCTCCAGCTTCGCCACCGGTCCGACCGCCGCGATGGTGGGCCTTCCTTGTTGCATCACCCGCGCCGCATAACGCTTCACCGCTGCCGCATCGATGGCATCGAGCTGGGCAACGATTTCCGCCGCAGACTGTACCTTGCCCAGCGCGAACAATTGCCCGGCGATCTGCTCGGAGCGGGTGCCCGGCCGCTCCATGCCCATCAGCAACGAGACTTTGAGCTGGGCGCGGGCCCGCGCCACTTCCGCTTCCGTCAGCTTGACGGTGATGGCTTCCATCTCACCGGCAACGACCGCGGATATCTCCTCCGCTTCGCTTTCGCCGGTGCCGGCATAGATGCCGAGGAATCCCGAATCTTGGAAGCCGTTTGAGAAAGCATAAATGGAATAGCACAGCCCGCGTTTCTCGCGCGCTTCCTGGAACAAGCGCGACGACGTCCCGCCGCCCAGCGCCGTGGCATAGATCTGGGCCACGAAATAGTCCGGGTCGCGGTTGGAGAGGCCGGGAAAGGCAAAGGCCACATGGGCCTGTTCCAAGTCTTCCAACGCCCGGAAGTCGCCGCCCACATAATGGGCGGGTTTGATCGGGGGCACGGCACCGCAAGTCAGGCCGCCGCATTTTTCTTCCGCCAAAGCCAGGATCTCGCCATGCCGCACCGCGCCGGAGGCAATCAGTGTCATGCCCTCCAGCCGGTATTGCGAGCCCATGTAAGTTCTAAGCAGCTCGCGGCTGAAAGCGTTAACCGTCGCCTCCTCGCCCAGGATCGGCCAGCCCAAGGGCTGATCCTTGAAGATCGCCGATTGCAAATGGTCGAAGACGATGTCGTCGGGCGTGTCGCGCGCCTGCCCCAATTCCTGCAGCACGACCTGGCGCTCGCGCTCCAGCTCCGATTGCTCGAAGGTGGGATTGGTGAGGATGTCTGCGATCATGTCCAAGGCCAGGGGCACATCGTTCTTCAGAATGCGGGCATGGAAAGCCGTCTGCTCCCGGCTGGTATAGGCATTGAGAACACCGCCCACCGCTTCAATCTCTTCCGCGATGGCGCGCGCACTGCGCGTGGCGGTGCCCTTGAAGGCCATATGTTCCAACATATGGGAGACGCCCATCTGGCTGGGCTCTTCATTGCGGCTGCCGGTATTGACCCAGATTCCCACCGCGGCGCTTTCCAATCCCGGCATGGGATCGCTCACCACCGTCAAGCCGTTGGAAAGTTTGGATATTTCCAGGGTCATGGCGCCGCTCTGGTCATGGGGCAAGTCTAGAAGAGATGAACCGCTGAATCAAAACTGGGTCCTTATCCAGGACATCCAGCCTTTCAGGCAGGTTTTTGAGCCCGGAAAGGCGTTCGGGTTGCGGCGGCGCCTGGCCGATAGCTTCGCTCACCGCCTGCGGAAACTTCGCGGGATGGGCGGTCGAAAGGATCACCACCGGCGACAAGGGTTTTCCCATCTTCATGGCCGCCGCTACGCCCACCGCGGTATGCGGGTCGATAATCCGCCCCGTCAGTCTGAAGACGGCTTTGATGGCGGCGCGGGTTTCATCGTCATTGCTGGCAAAGGCGCTGTAGCGGATGCGCAGCTCGGACAGAACCGGCGTCGGCAGTTCCAGCTTCCGGCTGCGCGCGAAATCGCTCATCGCGGCGCTGGTCCAGTCCGCATCGCGCTGCGCCGCCTCGAACAAAGCGCGCTCGAAATTCGACGCCACTTGGATATCCATGGAGGGGCTTAACGTTGCGTGGCTGGCGCCGGAGGCATAGACGCCCTCGTTCAGCGTTCGCGCCAGAATGTCATTGGCATTGGTGGCGATCACCAGCCGCGCCACATCCAGCCCCATGCGGCCGGCCGCCTCGCCGGCGAAGATGTCGCCGAAATTGCCCGTCGGCACCACGAAGGTCGCCGGCTTGTCCAAGGCGGCGGTGGCGGTGAAATAATAAACGCATTGGGCCGCGATGCGGGCGAAATTGATGGAATTGACCGCCGTCAGGCTGATCTCGTTGGCAAAAGCCTTATCGGCAAACAGGCTCTTCACGATCGACTGGGCGTCATCGAAACTGCCGTTCAGCGCGATATTATGGACATTGGCATGGGCGCACGTCGTCATCTGCAGCCGCTGCACGTCGCTGACCCGGCCGCGGGGATGCATCACAAAGACGTCGATATTGGGCAGGCCGCCCAGCGCGGCGATTGCCGCGGAACCGGTGTCGCCGCTGGTCGCCGCGACGACGGTGGCGCGGCCGCCGCGCTTAGCGAGCGCGCGGCTGAACAATTGGCCCAGCACCTGCATCGCGATGTCTTTGAAGGCGAGCGTGGGACCGTGGAACAATTCCAGCAGATAGCGGCCGTCGCCGATTTCGCTTAAGGGCGCGATCGCGGCCGCGTCGAAGCCGGCATAGGCCGCTTCCACCGCCGACCGCAATTCCGCATCGCTGAAGGAACCGCGGGTGAATTCGGACAGGATGCGGATGGCGGCATCCTGGTAGCGCATCCCATGGAAGCGATCGCTGACCTGTGGCCAGCTTGCGGGCAGATAGAGGCCGCCGTCGGGAGCGAGCCCCGCCAGAAGGACATCCGAAAAGGAAGCAGGCGGCGCCGCGCCTCGGGTGGAAACAAATTGCATGGCGGCGGTTATAGGGCCCCTGCAGCGGGCAAACTACCCTTGTGCCCAGCTAATTCCAGGCGATCCGCCCCTTGGAAATATGGTAGGAAAACCAAATAGATAGCAGGACAAGGGCGAGGCCGAACCAGGTCACCGCATACGACAGATGCTGGTTGCGGAAGCTGACCACCGTCTGACCGCCTTTGGGCCAGCCGCCGGGATTCGGGGTGGAGTCGGCTTCGATCACCACGGGCGCTGCCAGGCTGAGATGCTCGGCAGCAGAAATCGCGCTGAGATCACGGGCGTACCAGATGCGATGCGTCCTATCCGGCGGCGGCGTGAAAGAACCGGGCGCGTCCGGCGCGCGCCAGACACCGGTAATGCCGACCTCACCGGAAGGATTGCCGCTCATCCGGGAGGCGGGATCAAGCTTTTGCTTCGGCACTTCGCCGCGATCCACCAGCAATATCTTGCCGTCGCCGGTCGTGAAGGGCGTCAGCACATGATAGACCGCCGCGCCGGCGGCACCGATGGTAAAGACATAATTCTCCTTGCTGTGATCGAAACGGCCCGTGAGCGTCACCCGGCGATATTGCGCTTCCTCGGGGCTCATCGCCGCGATCCGGTCAAACGAAACCGGCGCCGCCGCCATATGGCCGTTCACGGTTTCGATGAGGTCGAGCTTCCATTGCAGGCGCTCGAGTTGCCAGGCGCCCAGGCCGCAAAGGATAGCAAACAGAATGGCACAGGCGATCGTCAGGCCGGGATAGGGCCTGAACGTCATCCCAGCCTGCCTTCGCCCGCCTTGTGCTTGTATTGCAGCACCAGCAGGGCGGATTTGGAGAGGCGCAGGAAAATTCCCGTCAGCAGGCAGATCAACGGCAGCCACAAGGCGGCATGCACCCAAAGCGGCGGCTGAAAACGGAACTCCACCCACAATGCCAGCCCGCAGACAATGGCCCCGACAATCAGGATGCCGAACACCATCGGGCCGTCACCGGCATCGAACATGGCGTAGTCCAATCCGCAGGCCGTGCACTCCTTCTTGAGCGCGATGTAGCCATGAAACAATGGCCCCTGCCCGCAGCGCGGACACAGGCCGAGGAGGATTGCTCTGGCGGTATTTGGTGTGGTCACAAGCACCACTCCAGGCGTAGCATTTTGTTCATCCGGCCAGGGTTGCTAGCGACAGCGTAGCAACGCGCGGGCCAGCCGGGGAACAAAAGGCTAGCCGGCCGTGATCGGTCCTTCGCCCCAAACGTAGATACAAGCGAACAAAAAGAGCCAAACCACGTCGACGAAATGCCAATACCAAGCAGCCGCCTCGAAGCCGAAATGGCGGGTAGGCGTGAATTGGCCGGCCATGGCGCGGAATAAGCACACAGCAAGGAAGATGGTTCCGACGAGGACGTGGAAGCCATGAAAACCCGTGGCCATGAAGAAGGTCGAGCCGTAGATCGCTTCCATATTGCCGGCGCCGGCCGCCAGGGCCGCATGCGCGCCCTCGGTGAAGGGCTGCGGCGTCAGATGATTGAAGCCGAAGGTGAAGGGGGCATGGATATATTCATAAGCCTGCACGCAGGTGAAGCTGATGCCCAACAGCACGGTCAGGACCAGCCCCTGCACCGCGCCCTTCTTGTCGCCGTTCTGAATGGCATGGTGGGCCCAGGTCACCGTGGTGCCCGAGGTCAGCAGGATCAGCGTGTTGAGCAGCGGCAAGTGCCAGGGATCGAGGGTCACGATGCCCGCAGGCGGCCAGCTGGAGACACCCACATCGGTGTGAAAGATGGCGGTGTTGAAATAGGCCCAGAACCAGGCGACGAAGAACATCACTTCGGAGGCGATGAACAACAGCATGCCGTAGCGCAGATGCAGCTTCACCACCGGGGTGTGATTGCCAAGCACCACGGATTCACGGATCACGTCGCTCCACCAGCCGGCCATGGTATAGAGCACCAGCGCCAGGCCGATGAAAAAGATCCAAGGCGTGCCGTTCACCGGCAGGCCGAAAAAGCCGGTATAATCCTTGTTCATCCAGAACACGGCGCCGAGCAGCATGGTGAAGGCGCCGATCGAGCCGACCAGCGGCCAGGGACTGGGGTCCACCAGGTGATAATCGTGCTTCACATCGCTGCTCATAGGACTAGCCCCTCTAGTGGCCGGAATGTTCGTGCCATTGCACGATGGACATCAGGTAAAACAACACGGCGACAGCACCGAGCATAAGGCCCAATGCAATATTGCGTTTGCGGCGCGCGCGCTCTGCATCGTCATCCCTCACGTCAGCGCCAAAGCCGGAAAGCCGGCTAGCTTTTCGACAATCAGGGCGGCGAAGAGCGCGGCCAAATACACAAGCGAAACGCCGAACAGGCGGTGAGCCGCAGGCTCCTTGACCTCATTGGTCTCGCGATAGGTTGCAACAGCTTCCCACAGGAACCAGAGGCCGATGCCCGCGGAGGCCGCCAAATAAAGCACCCCAGCCATGTGCAGGAATGCCGGCAGCACCCCAAGCGGCACCAAGACCAGGGTGTAGAGCAGAATCTGGAAGCGGGTATGGGGCTTGCCGCTCACCACCGGCAGCATGGGCACGCCGGCGCGGGCATAGTCCGCGCTGCGCCACAGCGACAAGGCCCAGAAATGCGGCGGCGTCCACATGAAGATGATCGCCACCAGCAACAGCGGCGCCAAGGTGAGATCGCCGGTCACCGAAGCCCAGCCAATCGCCGGCGGCAGCGCGCCGGACAGGCCGCCGATCACAATGTTCTGCGGCGTGCGGCGCTTGAGCCACAGGGTATAGACCACGACATAAAAGAAAACGGTGAAAGCCAGCAGCCCCGCCGCCAGGAAATTGACGAACAGGCCCATGGTGGCCACGGCCGCCACCGACAAGGTCCAGCCGAACGTCAACGCGTCCTCGCGCGTCACATACCCCATCGGGATGGGCCGCGTGGCCGTGCGGGTCATCAGGCGATCGATGTCGCTGTCATAGGCCATGTTGAGGCAGCCGGATGCGCCCGCCGCCACCGCGATGCAAAGCAAGGCGGTAAACGCGCGAAGGAAATGAATGCCCCCCGGCGCCGCGACGATCCCGGCCAAGCCGGTGAACACCACCAACGACATCACGCGCGGCTTCAGCAGCGCGACGAAATCGCCGACGGTGGTAACACGGGGATAGGCCAGTGAGAGCGACATGGCTCCGGATGATCCTTACCGAATGCGCGGCAATTCGTTGAACTGGTGGAAGGGCGGCGGCGAAGGCAGGGTCCACTCCAAGGTGGTGGCGCCCACGCCCCAGGGATTGTCGGCTGCCTTGCGCTTCTTGGCAAAAGCTTCCACGCACATCACCAGGAACACCAGCACGCCAAAGCCCGCGATAAAGGCGCCGATCGAGGCCAGATAGTTCCAGCCGGCATAGGCGTCGGGATAGTCGGCATAGCGGCGCGGCATGCCGGCCAGGCCCAGGAAGTGCATGGGAAAGAAGGCCAGGTTCACGCCGACGAAGGTGATCCAGAAATGCAGCTTGCCCAGCAGCTCGTTGTACATATAGCCGGTGAACTTCGGAAACCAGAAGTAGAAGCCCGCGAAGATGGCGAACACCGCGCCCAGCGACAGCACGTAATGGAAGTGCGCCACCACGTAATAGGTATCCTGCAGCACGACATCGACGCCGGCATTGGCCAGCACCACGCCGGTGACGCCGCCCACGGTGAAGAGAAAGACGAAGCCGATCGCCCACAGCATGGGCGTCTTGAACTCAATCGAGCCGCCCCACATGGTCGCGATCCAGGAGAACACTTTGATGCCGGTCGGCACCGCGATGACCATGGTGGCGAAGACGAAATAGGCCTTGGTGTCGACGGATAAGCCCACCGTGTACATGTGGTGCGCCCAAACCAGGAAGCCGATGAAGCCGATGGCGACCATGGCATAGGCCATGCCGAGATAGCCGAAGATCGGACGCTTGGAGAAGGTGCCGATGATGTGACTGATCATGCCGAAGCCGGGCAGGATCAGGATGTAGACTTCCGGATGGCCGAAGAACCAGAACAGGTGCTGGTAGAGGATCGGATCGCCGCCGCCCGCCGCGTTGAAGAAGGAGGTGCCGAAATGGCGGTCCGTCAGCAGCATGGTGATGGCGCCCGCCAAAACCGGCAGCGACAACAGCAGCAGGAACACGGTCACCAGGATCGACCACACGAACAGGGGCATCTTGTGCAAGGTCATACCCGGGGCGCGCATGTTGAAGATGGTGGTGATGAAGTTGATGGCGCCCAGGATCGAGGAGGCGCC
>Ga0068867_100001194_pt1 | contig 17812 bp, 18 predicted proteins | sample KBSMisM32_FD_65649 | JGI IMG/M metagenome (GOLD analysis project Ga0068867, IMG submission 65649) | Miscanthus rhizosphere microbial communities from Kellogg Biological Station, Michigan, USA - KBS Miscanthus M3-2 | ecosystem: Host-associated > Plants > Roots > Rhizosphere > Soil ...
CGCGAGAGCATATCGAACATACGTTCGACCGTCAAGACCGAACCTCGAGCCACGGAACGGCACCGACAGCAGCACTGCTAGCCTCCGCGCGATGCTGCGACGCTACATCGTCACCCTTGCGGCGCTCGCGATGGTGGTGGCGCTGGCGCCGTCGGCGCGCGCGGCCGTCGTGGTCGTCAACGTCTCGCACCGGCCGAGGAGCCAGTCGGAGGCGGCGGTCGCGGTGAGCCCTCTGGAGCCGAACGATGTCGTGATCGCGTCGAACATCCAACGCGGCAACGGGATCTTCGTCGCCGTCAGCCATGACGCGGGAGCGACGTGGTCCGGCACGGTGCTCGGCGACGGCGACGCGTTCGGTCGGGCGTGCTGCGACCCGACGATCACGTGGGACGAGCACGGGAACCTCTTCCTTGCGTGGCTCGGCTACGGCAAGCTCCGGTACCCGACCGTCGTGCCGATCCTGCTCAGCACGAACGGAGGCGACTCGTGGACCTTGTTCGATCGGATCAGGCCTCCGGACCCGCGGATGGCGCCGCGCGCCTTGACCGCCCCGACGGTGCGCGCATCCGAGGGCGGGCCGCGCGATGAGGAGGAGGACCGAGGCCCCGGGTTCATCGATCAGCCCACCTTGGCCAGCGGACCGCATTCGCTGTGGGCCATCTGGAACAACGAGGGGCAGATGCAGGCGACCGGGGCGCGGGTCCGGGCGCTCGGCGACGTGGGCTCGTTCAAGCCGGTGCGGGACGTGCCGAGGGCGTACAACTGCACGTTCGGGGATATCGCGATCGGCCCCGGCGGCGCGGTCGCGCACGTGTGCCAGCGGGACCGCGACCGCAATACCCCCGTCGACTCCGTGTTCCGCTTGACGATCGATGCGGATGGACTGCGCCCGGGTCGGTTCGGCCCGTCCCGCGCGATCGCGGAGACCAACGTCTCCCTGTTCGAGCCGATCCCGGCGCAACGGATCCGGACGGTGGATGCGGAGGTCGCGCTCGACTGGCTCCGAGCCGGTCCGTGGCGTGGACGGCTCGTGATGATGTTCACCGACGAGCATCCCGATCAGAGCAACGACACGAACGTGTACGTCAAGACCTCCGACGATCGCGGCGCGACCTGGTCGAAGCGGATCACCGTCACGGCGGCCGTGCGTAGCCAGTTCCTGCCGCGCCTGGCCGTCGACGTCGCGACCGGTCACCTCGTGGTCGGCTGGCACGATGCCGGCCTCGACGACGGGACCGGTGCGTTCGACACCGACGGCAGAGCCAACACCGATGCGATGTATGCGCTGTCGTTCAGCGCCGACGGTGGTGACACGTGGACGGCGCGCCAGATGGTCAGTGAGGGTGCGTCGAACGCTGCGGCCAGTGGGAACGGGATCGAGTTCGGCGATTACACCGGGCTGGGCTTCGCTTCCGGGGTCGCGCACCCCGCGTGGGCCGATAACTCCAACAGCACCGGCGACAACCCCGACGGCGAGCTGAACGCCTTGGATATCTACTCGGCGGCGGTGCCCGAGACGTAGCTCAGTGCGCGGGCACGGCCTCCATGGTGTCGGCCGAGGCGTGGTGCTCGGCGATCGTGTCGCGACCCGGGATCAACCGGTTCGAGACGAACGCCGCGATCAGCAGCACCGCGCCGGCGAACAACAACGCCGGCCGGAACCCCTGCATGAACGCGCTGTCGAACGCGCTCTTGACGGCGGCGGCTTGATCGGCCGGGATCCCGGCCGTCGACAGTTCGCCATGCTGCGCGCTCCCCGCCACGATCTGGATCTGCTCGGCCGTCAGGCCGAGCTTCGCGATGGCCGGCGCGAACGCCGTGCGGATCTGCGAGCTCAAGATCGCGCCGAGGATCGCGATGCCGAGCACGCCACCGACCTCGCGGCTCGTGTTGGTCATCGCCGATCCGAGGCCCGCGCGCTCGCGTCCCACGCTGTTCATGACCGCCGCCGTCATCGGCGCCATCGTCATGCCCATCCCGATACCCATCGCGAGGAAGATCGGGAACATGACCCAGTAATGCGTGGTCGGGGTGAGCAGGATCCCGAGCAGCACCAGTCCGCCGCCGGCCAGGCACAGACCGAGCGTCATCGGTGCTCGGCTCCCGTGGTTCGAGGCGTACTTCCCGGACTGTGGCGCGGTGATGATGATCGCGACCGTCAGCGGGAGGAACGAGGCACCGGCCTGGAACGGCGAGTAGCCGTGGATCGTCTGCATGTAGATCGTCAGGAAGAAGAACGTCGCGAACATCCCGAGGGCGATCGCGAACGCGACGGTGTTGCCGGCGGAGAACGCCGGGATCTTGAAGAACCGCAGCGGCATCATCGCGTGTGGCGTTCGCAGCTCCCACCGCAGGAACGCGGCGAGGAGGATCACGAACAAGCCGAGCGAGCCGACGATCCGCGGGTCGCTCCACCCGAAGGCGTTGGCCTCGATCAGGCCGTAGGTCACGAAGAACAGCGCCGACGTTCCGAGGACGAGCCCGGTGACGTCGAGCTGCCGCTCCTGCTCGGAACGAGACTCGCGCACCGTGAAGATCGCCACCACGAAGGCGATGATGCCGATCGGCACGTTGAGGAAGAACACCGACGCCCAACCGAGGTGCTCGACCATGTAGCCGCCGAGCGTCGGTCCGAGCGCCAGCGCGATACCCGAGACGCCCGCCCACAGACCGAGGGCTTTCGCCCGCTCGTGCGGCGGGAAGGTTACGGTGATGATCGACAGCGTGCCCGGGATCAGCAGCGCTCCGCCGATGCCCTGCAGCGCGCGTGCCGCGATCAGTTGCGTCGGGCTGGTCGCGAGACCACACAGCAACGAGAACAGCGTGAAGACCGCGAGGCCCGCCAGGAACATCCGCTTGCGCCCGTATCGATCACCCAGGATGCCGCCGGTCAGCAGCAGCGATGCGAACGCCAGCACGTAGGCATCGACGATCCATTGCAGCTGGGAGAAACCGGCACCGAGATCGCGCTGGATGCTCGGCAGTGCGACGTTCACGACGGTGTTGTCGAGCATCGCCATCGCCAGCGCGAAGCACATCGTCAGCAAGACGATGCCCTTCTCCCTGGCGTTCTCACCCTCGAACCCGAACATCCAGCCTCCTCGGCTCAATCTGTCAACGATGCAACCCCGCGGCGTCCGGGGATGTTCCCGAGCCTGCTACGTCAGCTTGCGGTACTGGCGCACGGCGAGGGGCACGAACACCACGAGGATAAGACCGACCCAGAGGAACGACTTCACGAGCAGGCCGGCCAGGCTCTCGCCGGCAGGCGGCATGAACGGGATGCCGTTGGGATAGCTCACGGTGCCGATCGTCAGCAGCCGCACGGTGTTGGACCAGACCGTCACCGGGTTGTTCCGGGCGATCGTCTGCAGCCAGGGCGTCATGCTCTGCAGCGGCACGAGCGCGGAGCTGATGAACGTCAACGGGAAGATCCACGTGAAGCTCGCCGCCTGCACGGACTCGGAGTCCTTGATCGCGAGCCCGATCAGCGCGGAGACCCACGAGAAGGCGTAGCCGACGAACACCGCGAGCAAGATCGCCATGATCGCCGACAGCAGCCCGGCCTGGAACGAGAAGCCAACGAGGTAGCCGACACCGGTCATCAGCAGCACCACGACGAGGTTGCGCACGAAGTCCGACAGCGTGCGGCCGACGAGCACGCCCGAGCGCGCCATCGGCAGCGAGCGGAAGCGGTCGATGATGCCGGAGTTCAGGTCTTCGGACAGCCCGATCCCCGTCTGGGTGGATCCGAAGATCGCGGTCTGCACGAAGATGCCCGGGATCAGGAAGTTCACGTAGCTCACGTCCGGCGGCAGCAGTCCGCCGAGGCCATTGAACACGAAGACGAAGAGCAGCACGAACATGATCGGCTGCACGATGCTGAACACGAACAGCGCTGGGATCCGAACGAACTTGAGGAGGTTCCGGCGCATGATGACGAGGCCGTCGGCCAGGGTCCATCGCATGCGCATGCCGATGGTGATCTGGGGCGTCGTGGTGCTCATCCGCGCTTCCTCCCTCGACCGGCAGCGACCGGTTCCTCTTGCTCCTGCTCGGCGACGTGGCCGGTGAGTGTGAGGAAGACGTCATCGAGGGTTGGCTTGTGCAGCGCGATGTCGCCGATCCGGATCCCGGCGTCGTCGAGACGGCGGACAGCCTCGACGACGACCCGAGCGCCGTCGGTGCCCGCCTGGATACGGAGCGATCCCGTGTGCGCCTCGACCACAGGCTCCGAGGTGCCGAGCTCCTTGAGTGCGGCCGCCGCGTCATCCACCCGCTCCCGGTCGGCGACGTGCAGCTCGAGCACCTCGCCCCCGATCCGGTCCTTGAGTTCATCGGAGGTGCCCTCCGCGATCACGGAACCGAGATCGATGACCGCGATCCGGTCGGTGAGGCTGTCCGCCTCCTCGAGGTACTGGGTCGTCAGCAACAGCGTGATGCCTTCGTCGCGCAGCTCGCGGATCATCGCCCAGAGGTCGAGCCGGCTCCGCGGGTCCAGGCCCGTCGTCGGCTCGTCGAGGAACAACACGCGCGGTCTCGCCACCAGCGAGGCGCCGAGGTCGAGCCGGCGACTCATGCCGCCCGAGTAGGTGCGGGCGGGCCGGTCGCCGGCGTCACGCAGTCCGAGCCGTTCGAGCGTTTCGCCGGCCCTCCGCTTCACGTCGGGCCGGGGCAGGTGATACAGCCGCGCCACCATCTCCAGGTTCTCGCGGCCGGTCAGGTTGCCGTCGATCGCGGCCGATTGCCCTGCGAGACCGACGTGGGCGCGCAGCGCCTCGGCGTCGCGAACGACATCGTAGCCGGCGACCTCGGCCCGACCTGCGTCGGGCTGCAACAACGTGGTCAGGATGCGGACCCCGGTCGTCTTGCCGGCACCGTTGGGGCCGAGCAGGCCGAACACGGTTCCCTCCTGGACCTCGAGGTCGATGCCCTTGAGTGCGTGCACCTCGCCGAAGGACTTCGCGATCCCCTCGGTTCTGATGATGGGAGCGGACATGGCTGGTCAGCCTACAGGCGTCCCCGGACACCCAGAGGTGCTGTCCTATCCTTGCCCGACCGTGCTCGAGCTGATCGATCTTCGCCGCCGGTTCGGCGACACCGTCGCGCTCGACGGCGTCTCGTTCGAGGTACCGGAAGGCCGCATCGTGGGGTTCGTCGGGCGCAACGGCGCGGGAAAGACGACCGCCATGCGGATCGCGCTCGGCGTGCTGCAGGCCGACGAGGGAACGGTTCGCTGGCGCGGGGCCGCCGTCGACACGGCCACGCGTCGACGGTTCGGCTACATGCCCGAGGAGCGCGGTCTCTATCCGAAGATGCGCGTCGTGGAACAGCTCGTGTACCTCGCCCGGCTCCGCGGCACCCCCAAAGAGGCCGCGCGCGCCCGCGCCGAGGAGCTGTTGACGACGCTCGACGTGGTCGGGGATCCGAACGCCCGCGTCGAGTCGCTCTCTCTCGGGAACCAACAGCGCGTCCAGCTCGCCGCGGCGCTGGTCCATCGGCCGGAGCTGCTCGTGCTGGACGAACCGTTCTCCGGGCTCGACCCCGTCGGGGTGGATGTCCTGTCGGCGGTCTTGCGACGAGCGGCGACCGAGCAGGGCGCCGCGGTCGTGTTCTCGAGCCACCAGCTCGACCTGGTGGAACGGCTCTGCGACGAGGTCGTGTTGATCGACCACGGGCGCGTCGCAGCCCACGGCACGATCCGGGAGCTCCGAGCCTCGCGCGCCCGCAACCTGTGGCGGGTCGAGGTGCGTGGTGCCAACGACGGATGGTGGCAGGTCGTGCCCGGTGCCGTGGCGGTGGAGAGCGGCGACGGGGTGGTGATGCTCGAGCTGAACGACGGTGTCGATCCCCAACGCGTGCTCGACGTCGCGCGGTCGGGGGGCGACGTCGTGGGTTTCGGCCCGGTGCAGCCGTCGCTCGGTGAGCTCTTCCGGGAGGTGGTCGCGTGAGTGCCGCGGATCGCGGCGCGTGGCGGCTCGTGGCCGTTCGCGACTTCTGGGTCCGCCTGCGGGAACGCAGCTTCCTGATCTCGACGCTGTTGAACGTGGCGGTGATCTCCGTCCTCGTGCTCGCCCGGGCCAGCGGTGGTTTGGGAGGTGCGCCGTCGTTCGATCTCGGGGTGGTCGGTGGGCCCGACGAGCTCGCGATCGCGAACGCGGCGGCCGCCAGAGCCCATGATGCGAGCATCTCCATGCAGGTGGAGCCGTTCGAGACGGCGGCGGACGCGGAAGCGGCGCTTCGCGGAGGATCGGTCGACGCGGTCCTGTCACCCGGACAGCTCGCAGGTATGCACGGGATCGATGCCACGCTCATCGCGCTCGTCCAGACGAGCGCGCACGCCGCCGCGGTCGACGCGGTCTTCCAGCAGCATCACGTGCCCCAAGCCCAGCGCGAGGCGGCGAGCAACGACGCGCCCCTCGACGTCGGGGTGCTGGACCCGCCGCCCCCGCACCGGGACGACAACGCCGCGATCGCGTTCATCGGCGTGCTCCTGCTGTACGGGCAGCTGTTCGGCTACGGGCTGTGGGTCGCCACCGGCGTGATCGAGGAGAAGTCCTCGCGCATCGTCGAGATGTTGCTCTCGGCGATCAGGCCGCGACAGCTGCTCGCCGGCAAGATCCTCGGGATCGGGGTGCTCGGTCTGTGTCAGTTGCTCGCGATCGCCGGGTTCGCGATCGGCCTCGGGACGGCGACCGGCGCGATCGAGGTGCCGGGAACCGCGATCGGCGCGGCGGCGCTCGACATCGGGTGGTTCATCCTCGGCTACGCGTTCTACGCCTCGCTATTCGCCGCCGCGGGTTCACTCGTGACGCGGATCGAGGAACTGCAGAACGTGATCGTGCCGATCAACCTGACGATCCTCGTCTCGTTCATCATCTCGGTCGGCTCCTTGCAGGATCCGAACTCGACGATCGCGGTCGTCGCCTCGATCCTGCCGGTGAGCGCAGCGCTCGCGATGCCCGTGCGGATGGTGCTCGGCGCGGCGCCCGGCTGGCAGATCGCGCTATCACTGACGTTGCTGATCGGCAGCGCGATCGCCCTCGTCCCGATCGGCGCGCGCCTCTACGAGGGTGCGGTGTTGCGAACCGGCTCCCGTGTGAAGCTCCGCGACGCGTGGCGCGCGGCGTAGACGCGGTGAGCCGGTAGCGTGACCGGGTGGGCACGATCACACGAGCGAACATCCGACATGCCGCTGGCATGCTCCGGTTCGGTCGGAACCCGGCCGCCACGGTGTACGACTCGATCGGCGCCGACTTCTTCCTCGCGCTCGATGATGGGTGGTTGAACCTCGGTCTCTGGGAGGGCGATGGGTCCGATCCATCCGAGGCGCCGCTCGCGGTGCGGCGGCTCGTGACGAGGATGGCGGGCGACCTGCCGCGCGGCGGCGACGTGCTCGACGTCGGCAACGGGTTGGCCGCGCAGGACCCAGTGATCGCCGAGGTCGCGGCCACGCGCAGCCTGACTGCCTTGAACATCACGTGGTCCCAGCTGAGAGCCGGCCGCCAGCGGCTCGCCGCGGCCCGGGCCCGTCCGGTCAACGGGGACGCCTGCCGTATGCCGTTTCGTGCCGGGATCGTCGACGGGGTGATCAGCGTCGAGGCCGCGTTCCATTTCCCGTCGCGCCCGGCGTTCTTCGCCGAGGCCTTCCGCGTGTTGCGGCCCGGAGGCGTGCTCACGATCAGCGACGTGCCCGTCCGGCGGTTCCCGTCGTCGCCGCGCGAGGTGCTCGCCGGCGTGGCGATGCTCCGGCTCTGGGGGATCCGCGCCGCCAACGCCGCGACCACTCCAGAGATCGAGGCCCAGGCCCGTGCCGCGGGCTTCGACGACGTTCGGACGGACGAGGCCGGTGACGTGGTGATCGCGCCTGCGTTCCGCGCCGTGCGGGCGCGCCTGGCGACGGGGGAGGGCGACCCAACACGCCGGCTCGCCGGGCGCACGATGCTTCGCGAAGCGGAGGTCCTGTGGGAACGCGGCGTCCTCGACTACCTCTTCCTCACCGCCCGCAAGCCGTCCTAGGACGTGCCGAAGATCCTGCGGAACGACGGCAGGGGCACCTCGCCGAGCTCCAGGACGCGGTCGTGGAACGTCTTCAGCGAGAAATCGGCGCCGAGGCGCGCCGCCTCTGCTTCGCGAGCGCGCTGGATCTCGATCATGCCGGTCATGTAGCACAGTGCTTGCCCCGGCATGCCGATGTAGCGGTCGACCTCGATCACGGAGTCTGTGTGCGTCTGGCCGCTGTCCTCGAGCGTCGCGACCGCCGCCTCACGCGTCCACCCGAGCGCGTGGATGCCGGAGTCGGTGACGAGGCGCGCGGCGCGCAGACCCTGGTTCTCGAGCATCCCGAGCCGCTCCCATCCGTCGAGGTACAGCCCCATCTCGTCGGCGAGTCGCTCGGCGTACAGGCCCCACCCCTCCGCGAACGCGGCCGCGGCCAACGTCGCACCGAACCGGCGCAGCGGCGGGCGCTCCGGCATCTCCTGTTGGAGCGCGAGCTGGAAGTGATGTCCCGGGTTCGCCTCGTGGTAGGTGACGCTCGCGACGTGGTGCAGCGCGCGATCGGCCAGGTCGTAGCAGTTGATGTAGTAGATCCCGGCGCGCGAGCCGTCGTCGGTCGGCGGGTAATAGAAAGCCATCGGCTCGTCGGCCTCGCGGAATTCCTCGACCCGTCGGACCTCACAGTTCGCCGACGGCAGCCGCCCGAAGTACGTCGGCGCGAGATCCCAGCTGCGCTGCACCTGGTCCTCGGCCAGCGCCACGAGCTGCTCGGGGGTCGTCGCGGTGTTCGCGCCCGATGCCCTGTGTGCTGCGATCGCCGCGGCCGGGTCGGGGTAGCCGAGCTCGGCGGCGAGCTTCATCCGCTCCTCGTTGATCGCCGTGAGCCGCTCGACGCCGAGCGCGTGCACATCCTGCGGATCGAGGGGAAGCGACGTCCACCCGAGCACCTCGGCGGCGTACATGCCCTCGCCCCCCGGGAGCGCGCTGATGCCGATCGTCTCGGTCGTCGCGGGCAGGTAGTCCTGCACGAGGACCTCGCGGAACGACGTGAGCGCTGGTTGCACCGCCTCGCTGACCGTTCGTGCGATCGCGGCGCGGGCGTCACCCTGCGCGCCGACGGCCACCGGCGACTCCTCGGGTGCGAGCTCCAGCAGGCGGTCGAGCTGACCGAGGGAGCGCTCCGCGATCACGCGGGGCGCCGTGATCCCCTTGGAGACGCCTTCCCGTAGGAGGTCCTTCGAGGCGTCGAGGAAGGTCGGGAAGGCCCGAAGCCGCGCGTCGAGACGCTCGACGCGCTCGGGCGTATCGGTGCGCTGCAGCGTCGCGATCTGTCCGAGGAGGGCGACCGCGCCGTTCATGTGGTTGGCGACCTCGAGCAGGTCGATCCTGTGGTCGAGCCGGGCGAGGGAGCGCCGACAGATGGTCTCGTAGATGTCGGCGGTCAGCTGTCGACCCTGGTCGAGCTCGGAGCGGTCGAGTGCGGCCAGCTGCTCCAGACCCCGGCGCATCGCCGCTTCCTCGGCGGCGCGCCCCGCTTCCGACGGGTCGGCGAGCCGGTCGTCGTACCGCTCGTCACCGACGAACGTGCCGACCAGGGGTTCACGCTCGAGCATGCCTTCCCACGCGTCGTCGACCAGCTGATCGAACTGCTGTTCCGATCCCACCGTTCGGGTCCTTCCTTCCGGGTTACAGGAGGCCAAGCGTAGCGGCGCCGTCGACCTGGAGCGCGGCGCCGGTGAGGAAGCCCGTCGACGTGGAGCAGAGGAACGCCGCGATGCGACCGAAGTCGTCCGGGTCGCCCAGGCGTCCGGTCGCGCCGAGCTCTCGCACGCGATCGGTGTCGTGCAGCCCGGGCGCCAGCAGGTTGAGGGTGATGCCGTCGTCGATCAGGTCGGCCGCGGCGGTCTTCGCCCACGCCCACAGGCCCGCGCGGGCGGTGTTGGAGGCGGCGAGGTCGGGGATCGGCTGCTTGATCCCCCACGAGGCGCACAGCACGATCCGCCCCCAGCCGGCCGCGCGCATGTGCGGCACGGCGGCGCGCACCAGCCGGATCGAGGTGAGCAGGTTCGCCTCCAGCGCGCCGCGCAGTACCTCGTCGCTCACCTCGAGCGCTCGGCCCTTCGGGGGTCCCGGGGCATTGGCGACGAGGATGTCCATTCGGCCGAACCGATCCACCGTCGCGTCGACCAGCGCCGCGGGGGCGTCGATCCCGGTCACGTCGCCCGACAGCGCGAGCGTGTCGTCGCCGAGCGTCGCTGCGGCCGCTTCCAGCCGCTGGGCCTCGTGCCCGTTGATCGCCACGTGGACGCCCTCGGCTGCGAGCGCGCTCGCCGTTGCGAACCCGAGCCCCTTGGACGATGCGGTCACGAGCGCGACCTTGCCCTCGAGCCCCAGATCCATGCGCGCATGCTACGTGCGCCTGCGTTGCCGCGGTACAGGGCCGGGGCTAGGCTCCGGGCGACATGCTGCTGGATGGCAAGAAACTCCTCATCACGGGCGTGCTCACACCGCAATCGATCGCCTTCGCCGCCGCGAGGTCGGCGCAGGAGCACGGCGCCGAGATCGTCCTGACCAACTTCGGACGCACGGTGAGCCTCACGCAGAAGTCGGCCAAGCGCCTGCCGCAGCCCTGCGACGTGCTCGAGATGGACGCGAACGACGAAGCGCAGATCGCCGCCGTGCAGCAGGAGCTCGCGTCACGCTGGGGTCGGCTCGACGGGTTGCTGCATGCGATCGCGTTCGCGCCGCAAGACGCGCTCGGTGGGAACTTCCTGCACACACCCTGGGAGTCGGTCGCGACCGCCGTGCAGACGAGCGCGTACTCCTTGAAGGCGCTCGCCGTCGGCATGCTTCCCTTGATGGAGGAGCACGGCGGCTCGGTCGTGTCGCTGGACTTCGACGCCCGAGTCGCGTGGCCGATCTATGACTGGATGGGGGTCGCGAAGGCCGGGCTCGAGTCGGTGACCCGGTACCTGGCGCGCGATCTCGGCGCCAAGGCGATCCGCGTGAACACGGTGAGCGCCGGTCCGATCAAGACGATGGCCGGCAAGGGCATCCCCGGCTTCGACCAGATCACCGGCAGCTGGGGTGACCGGGCGCCGCTCGGCTGGGATCCCGAGGACCCGAGCCCTGTCGGCGACACGGTCACGTTCCTCCTGTCGGATCTGGCCCGCGGGATCACCGGCGAGATGGTCCACGTCGACGGCGGGTTCCACGCGATCGGCACGACGGCGGTCATCCCCCCTTAGCGCACGCCGAGCTCGAGCTTCAGCAGCTGCTGCTCGCCGCGGATCGAGCGGAACGCCTCCCGCAGCCCCGTGCGCTCGATCGTGCCGAGCTCCGCCGGATCGATGAAGTCGTCGGGCGCGGCGCCCGCGCGCACCTGCGCGGCCTGATGACGAAGCCGGAGGTCGAACAGGAACCGGAACGCTTCCGTGAGCTCCGTGCCCGACGATGCCGAGAGCGCGCCGCCCTCGACCGCGGCCCGGAGGCGCGACAGCGTGTCCTTCACGGACGCGCCGGCAGCGATCGCGCGGGCACGCGCGATCGCGGTCACGATGACGATCCCTCCGTGCTTCAGATCGAGCCTGCCGGCGTGCTCGCCCTTGGACTCGACGACGAGCCCGCGGACGAATCCGGTCGGCGGCTCCTCGCGGAGTGCCACTCGGGCGAGCAGATGGAGGAAGTCGGCGTTCATCCGCGCTTCCGCGACGGCGGCGTCCAGCGTCGCCTCCGCGTCCAGCGAACCGCCGAGGACGCGGAAGTCGAAGCCGATCGAGGACAGGATCAACGCATCGGCGTCGGGCTGGTGGATCCATGTGCGGAAGCGCTCCGCCCAGTGCGCCAGCGGCGAGCGCATCGCCGGATGCACGGCCATCGCGTCGCCGTGACACCGCGGGAAGCCGATCGCCTCGAGGCCGGCGGTGACGCGCTCCGCGAGCTCTGCGAAGTACCCGTCGTCCTCGTCGGTGAACCCGGGACCGAACGCCAGTGCATGGTCCTGATCGGCGTCGAGTGCGCGTTCGTGTCGCGCGGCGCTGCCGAGCGCGATCCACGCGAACGCGCACGGCGGCTCCCCGAGCGCATCGGTTGCGAGCTGCAGCAGCCGCGCCGTCGCGGCATCGGCGATCACCGACACGACCCGCGCCACGTTGATCGGATCGGCGCCCTCCTCGACCATGTCCGCGGCGACCGTGGGGAAGGTGCGCGCCGCATCGATCACGTCGGCCTCCGATCGCGCTCGATCGATCGCGCTGCGGACCGCGAAGGGACTCTCCCCTTGGAGGCTCATGAGATCCGTGTCGGTGACGATCCCGATCACGCGCGGACCGTCGACGACGGGCAGGTGATGGATCGCGTGGGTCAGCATCTCGAGCAGCGCCTCACCGACCAGCATGTCGGCACCGGCTACCCGCACCGGCTTCGTGGCGACGTCGATCACGGGCGCGTCGTACGACCCGCGCTCGGCCACGACCCGCGTGCGGAGGTCGCGGTCCGTGACGATCGCGTGCCCGTCGCCGATCTCGAGCACGAGGCTCGAGACCCGTTCGTCGCGCATCAGCGCCGCCGCCTCGGCGACGCTGGCGTCGGGCCGGATCGTCACGGGCGGCCGGTGCACCAGGGAGCCGATCCGCGCGAAGCGCGGATCGGCTCCCCGGACGGTCCGGGCCACCGCGTCGGCAGCGCGGACGCGCTGCCGCGCGATCGCCCACACCGACGCCATCGCCCGCTCGCTCGCGAACACCTTCCGCGCCACGCTCGCCGGCACGACGTAGGCAAGCGTGTCCTCCACCGCCCGCACGGTCATCGAAGGTGGCTGCGCCGTCATCACGGAGGTGAGCCCATAGACGTCGCCGGCTTCCAGCTGGTCGACGACGAGGTCGCCGCTGATGAGCTCCACGGCTCCCTTGCGCACGACCCCGACCGCCTCGGCCGGGGAACCGTCCTGGAGCAGGATCACGTCGCCCGCCGGGACGTAGATGATCTGGAGCGCTTGCGCGACCGCCGTTCGCCCGTCGTCGTCGAGCTCGGAGAAGGGGTGGTGCTGCCGCAGGAACGCCATCGGCTCCACGGCCGAAGTATCGCGCTCCACGGCTAGACTCGCTGCCGTCCGTATGCGCCCTTCCCGCTCGCTGCTCCCGTGCGTCCTGCTCGTCGCGTCCGTCGCGTGTACCGGCGCCACGACGTCCACCACGCCGGCCGCGACGGTCACACCGACGACGGCTCCATCGGTGGATCCGCTCGTTCCCTACTCGCCGTCCCCGACGCCCTTCACGGAGCGCACGACCGGGTTCATCCCCGACACCCTCACGCTGCCGACGAGCGACGGCACCTCGCTGGCCGTCACCCCCGTGACGACGACCATGACCCTGAAGTTCGTCCGGGAAGCTCGTGCGTTGGTCGTCTACCTCGATGTGCACGATCGCGGGGACCTCCCGTGGTCCGGGGTGCTCGGCGCGAACGCGCAGGTGACCGACGCGGTCGGTGGCGTGTTCCCGGCCGAGACGGCGAAGGAGGGCGATCTGCACCCCGATCCCGCCCGTTACGGCGGCTCCAACCGCAACCTCCTGCGCGAGGTCACCGTGAAGCCCGGCACGACGGTGTCGGGTGCGTTGGTCTTCCACGTCACCGGGGGCAACCGGGCGATCACGCTGCGGCTCAGCCTGGACGGCGGGTCCACCTGGGGCGAATGGGCGACGAACCTGGGGACGTTCTGACGTGGCGATCGCCGAACCGATCCGGCTCACGAGCCTCAGCCACGGTGCCGGCTGCGCGTGCAAGCTCGGCCCGAGCCAGCTCGGCGACGTGCTCGAGCTGCTCGGCCCGTCCGTGCCCTCAGCCGACGTGGTCGTCTCGGAGGCGAGCGGCGATGACGCCGCGGTCTACCGGCTCCCGGACGGCACCGGCCTCGTCGTCACCCTCGACTTCTTCACACCGCTGGTCGACGACGCGTTCGACTGGGGTCGGATCGCGGCCGCCAACGCGCTGAGCGACGTCTACGCGATGGGCGGCACGCCGACGCTCGCGCTGAACGTCGCCGGGTGGCCCGTCGACGTCCTGCCGCTCGAGATGCTCGCCGACGTCTTGCGGGGCGGTCGCGCGATCGCCGAGACGGCCGGCATCGCCGTCGTCGGAGGGCACACGATCACCACCGAGAAGGAACCGCTCTACGGGATGGTGGCCACGGGGCTCGTCGATCTCGACGCGATGCTCCGCAACACCGAGGCGCGCCCGGGCATGGCGCTCGTCCTCACGAAGCCGATCGGCAGCGGGATGCTCACGACCGCCGCGAAGCGCGGGGTCGCCGGCGACGCGCAGCTCAGGATCGCGGTCGAGACGATGACGTCGTTGAACGCCGAGGCCTCGCGCGTCGCGGTCGCGAGCGATGTTCGTGCCGGCACCGATGTCACCGGCTTCGGCATGCTCGGCCATCTCCGCAAGATGCTCGAGGCGAGTGGCTGCGCGGCCACGGTCGATGCGGGGTCGGTTCCGCTCCTCGAGGGCGTGCTCGACCTCGCCCAGCGCGACGTCGTCGCCGGCGGCACGAAACGCAACCATGCATGGCTCAATCCGATGAGCGACTGGGGCGAGTGCACGCTGCCCGAGCAACTCGTGCTTGCCGACGCGCAGACGAGCGGCGGGCTGCTCCTCGCGACCCGCGAGGGGGACGCACTCGTCGCCGCGCTGCACGCCGCGGACGTCGGCGCGTGGATCGTCGGCGGCACGACCCCGGGTCCGGCGGGCAGGGTCGCCGTGCACGGCAGGATCCAAGGCGCCTGACCGCGATGTGAACGCCGTTGCCCACTACGGCGGCCAGGTCATCGCCGGCGGCCACTGGATCTACCTGGACTCCGGCGCGACGTTCCTGTCGAGGTTGGCGGCCTTCGATCCGGCCACCGGGGCGGCGGACACGGCATGGCGACCGAAGCTGAACAAGCGGGTGTGGGCGTTCGCCACCGATGGCGCCTCCACGCTCACCCTCGGCGGTGTCTTCACCCCCGCGGGCGGGTCGGCGTATCGCCGGGTCGCCGCCTACCGAACCTGATCGGGAATAACCGACCCCACTGGTAGCATTTGCACCTGCAACAGACGCGTTCTCGCGTCTGGAACGCGACCTTCCGGAGCGGATGTGGCAGAGCTAGACGGCGTCCTCTACAAGGAGATCGTGGAGCAGGGGCTCCGCGAGTTCCCCAACGAATGCTGCGGTCTCATCGCGGCCCAGGACGGGGTGCCGTCCAAGGTCTTCACGATGACGAACGCGGATGCGAGCCCCGTCACGTACCGGCTGGACGGTCTGGAGCAGCTCCACGTCTTCGACCAGATGGACGACGAGGGCCTCGAGCTCTGGGCGATCTATCACTCGCACACCCACTCCGGGGCCTACCCGAGCGACACCGACATCCGGCTCGCGTTCTACCCCGACGCGCGCTACATCGTGCTGTCGCTCGCCGACCGCGCCGAGCCGATCGCTCGCTCGTTCTTCATCGTCGAGGGCCAGGTCAGTGAAGAGGAGCTGACGATCGCATGAGCACGCCGCGCTTCACCGAGGAGCAGGTGCAGCGGTACGCGCGCCACATCATCCTGCCGAACATCGGGGGGGCGGGGCAGCGCAAACTGCTGGACGCCAGCGTGCTGGTCATCGGCGCAGGTGGTCTCGGGTCGCCGATCGCGATGTACCTCGCGGCCGCGGGCATCGGGAAGCTCGGCGTCGTCGACTTCGACCGCGTCGACGTGTCGAACCTGCAACGCCAGATCCTGCACACCGATGGCGACGTCGGCCGCGCGAAGGTCGAGTCCGCCGTCGAGCACCTCCGTGCGATCAACCCCACGATCGAGGTGGTCGGTCACGACACGCTGCTGTTCTCGACGAACGTCTACGACGTGTTCGAGGGGTACGACGTGATCGTCGACGGCACCGACAACTTCCCGGTGCGCTACCTCGTCAACGATGCGACGCAGTTCATGGGAAAGCCGCTCGTGTACGGCTCGATCTACCAGTTCGAGGGCCAGGCCACGGTGTTCATGCCGGGTCAGGAGACCCCGTGCTACCGGTGCCTGTTCCCGTCGCCCCCACCGCCCGGCACCGTGCCGAGCTGCGCGGAGGGCGGCGTGTTCGGTGTCCTGCCGGGCGTGATCGGCTCGATCCAGGCCACCGAGGCGATCAAGCTCATCAGCGGCGAGGGGGAGACCCTCGAGGGTCGGCTGCTCCTCTACGACGCCCTGCACATGGACTTCCAGGAAGTGAAGATCCGCTGGGACGCCGACTGCCCCGTCTGCGGCAAGGAGCCGACGATCACCGAGCTGATCGACTACGAGCAGTTCTGCGGCGTGCCCGCCCGACCCGAGTGAGGTGCTGAACCGATGGCCGTAACCGTCAAGCTGCCGACGATCTTGCGCAAGCATGCGAACAACGAGGCGAAGGTGAGCGCCGAAGGCGCCACGCTGAACGAGGTGCTGAAGGATCTCGAGTCCCGCTACCCCGGCATCACGAAGAACGTGATCGCCGAGGACGGCGGCCTGCACCGGTTCATCAACGTCTATCTGAACGACGAGGACGTGCGCTACCTCGGTTCGCTCGAGACCGAGATCACCGAGGGCGACACCGTCTCGATCCTCCCCGCCGTTGCGGGCGGCTAGATCCGAGCTCCGGACGCCGCATCCCTGTCCTGACGGGACGTCTTGCCCTCGCCCGTTCGGCCCACCGCTCGAGGGCTAGTCGATCTGAACCTTTCCGCGCGTGTTCGGCTGCGCAAAGGTTTCTCCATGTTGCAACGGGTGCGGGGCGGGGTAGACGGTTGTGATCGAGCCCTTGCAACGAACAAGGGAGGCACGGTCGTCCGCGACACGGATCGTGCTCGCGGGGACGCGCCGGCAGCCCAACCGAGCGATCGGATCCGTTCGGCCAGAGGGGGGACGTTCAGGGGAGCCGGCGCGACGACAACCGACGCAGGAGGAGGGAAGACATGAGCAAGAAGCTGATGGCAGGACTGGCGGGCGCCGCTCTCATGGCGGTGTTGACGCTCAGCAGCCTCTCGGTCGGCGCCGAGGTGCAGGCCGGGCCGAGGCCCGGCACGCTGGTGAAAGGGGCGATCGGGGGGGACTTCGACACGCAGCTTCCCGTCGGCTCGATCAACGGTGCCGATTGGGGGATCGATCAGCAGTTCCGGCAGCCCGCCGGTAACCGCATCCACGACAACGACGTCTACATCGTCGTGAGCACATGGACCGACGCGGGTGGGCAGCTCCAGCCGACCACCGCGGACGGCCCTGGACCGAACCGGTGCACCGGCACGGCCAGCAGCCCGACCGCACCGCGCGGGAAGGTCTGCATCTACGTCCTCGGTTCTGACAACGCGGTGAACCTCTCCGGGTATGCCATCGCCGTCGGCACCGGAGGCAGCAAGTACGGGTTCAAGCTGAAGTGGGACGCGTCCGGCAACGGCGACACCTACGTGGACGCCGTCTGGGCGTACCGCTACCCGTAGGACCGTCGGAGGGTGCGGGGGCCTTCAGGCCCCCGCACCGTCCCCCGGCTCACCGTGCCGACCGACCGCGCCGTGCCGGCGCGGTCGTCTCCGCCGCCAGCCCGTCGATCAGGAGATCGGCGATCGTCTGGAACCGCGCGGTGTCACCGTAGGGTCGGGCGACGAGCATCGCGCCCTCGAGACCGCTGACGATCGTCCGAGCGATCTCGCGCGCAGATCCCGTGAACCGCAGGGTTCCCGCCCGGCGTCCTTCGTCGAGAACCTCCGCCAGCCACACCTCGTTGTCGTCGAAGAACCGCACGACGCTTCGGCGCATCGGATCGGGCAGC
>Ga0068867_100001222_pt1 | contig 17680 bp, 12 predicted proteins | sample KBSMisM32_FD_65649 | JGI IMG/M metagenome (GOLD analysis project Ga0068867, IMG submission 65649) | Miscanthus rhizosphere microbial communities from Kellogg Biological Station, Michigan, USA - KBS Miscanthus M3-2 | ecosystem: Host-associated > Plants > Roots > Rhizosphere > Soil ...
TAGGTGAACTTCTGCACCCGCTGACCGCGATAGGTCTCGGTGGTGAAGATATCGCCCTTGGAGTTGGTGACGATGCTGTGGACCGCATAGAATTGTCCCGGCTGCCGGCCGCCGCCGCCGAACCAGTACAGCTCCTTCATGCTCTTGCGGTCGAAAACGTGGACGTTCTCGTTGGCACCGTCCGAGATATACATGAACTTCTGTTCCTTATCTTTCGAGAAGGCGATCTCCCAGGCCGAGCCGTCACCCTTGGTGTCGGGCTTCAGGACGGTTTGGCTCAGATAGGTGCCATCCAGCTTGAACACCTGGATGCGGTTGTTGGTGCGGTCGCAGGCATAGACCAACCCGTCACTCGACGGCTGGGCGCAGTGCATCGGGTTGCCGAACTGCGGCGAGTTCACGTCGTAATGCGGAATCGGCTTGTCGTCGGGCTTTTTGCCATAGGCGCCCCACATGCGCTTGAATTTCAGCGTGGTCGCGTCCCACACCGAAACGCGCTTGTTGCCATAGCCGTCGGCCAGGATCATTTCATTGCCGACAAAGCGTATCTGTGCGACGCCGCGCACATTCTCGGTGTCCAGGCTGCCCTTGCTGGCATTGGCCTTGCCGATCTGGCCAAGATATTTGCCGTCGGGCGTGAATTTCAGGATGAAGCTGTCGTGATATTTCGGCACGCCGCCGGCATAGGGCGCTGCCGCCGCCGGCGCGGGCGTGTCGGCGAACTGTGCCGCGCTGCCCGCCGGCGGCCGCGGCTGGTAGGCGCCATTGCCGCCTAGCCAGATATTGCCGTCCGGTCCCACGCTGATGCCGTGGTTGGAGCTGGGCCAGTCATGGCCGTTACCCCTGACTTGGTCGCGTCCCCACTTGCGGATCAAATTGCCGGCGGGATCGAACTCCAGCACGTCGGGAGCCGCTATGCAGCAATCCGCTTCCTTGCGGGCGGCATAGGATTCCTTCTGCTCCAGGGTCTGTGGGCGGTGAACCACCCAGACATTGTCATTCTTGTCGATGTCCAGGCCGATGGTCATGGCCAATACCCAATGATTTGGGAGCGGCTTGGGCCAGTAGGGGTCGGGTTCAAACCAGGGCACCATGGTATCGCCGGCTGCCTGGGCCTGGGCGGCGCCTCGATCCAGCATGAACGGCGAGGCCACCAATCCTGCGACAACCGCAGCGCATGCCGTACCGGTCATGAACTTACGAGAACGGACAAATCTTTTCATGGAATTCTCCCCAAGCCGCCGGGAGGGTGTATCCCTCCTTCGTCTGCGCGAAGGCTACACAGGATTGCCCGCCGCGCCAACCTCCCAAGCGGCTCAATTTAGAAGGGTTTTTTGGGCGCGCAGTCGCCTTACGCTTGTGCAGCATGGCAGGACAAGGCTAATCCAGCAGGACTGTCTAAAAAGGATGGACAACGCGTGCGCATCTTGGTTGCCGGCTTTCAGCACGAAACCAACACCTTTGCTCCTTCCAAAGCCCAGTATGACGATTTCGTGCGCGGCGGCGCCTTCCCGGCCATGGCGCGGGGCCAGGATTTGCTCGCCATGCGCGACGTCAACATTCCGATGGGCGGCTTTGTCGGCGCGATGTCGCAAGTCGAACTTGTGCCTGCCCTATGGGCGGGCGCCACGCCTTCGGCCCATGTCACACGCGACGCCTTTGAGCACATTGCCGGAGAAATCGTCGGCCGGGCGGCTCAGGGGACTATCGACGCGATTTATTTGGACCTCCATGGCGCCATGGTCTGCGAACATCTTGACGATGGCGAAGGCGAATTGATCGAACGCCTGCGGCGAGTGGTAGGCCCCCGCGTTCCGATTGTCGCCAGCCTGGATCTTCACGCCAATGTCACCCGGAAAATGCTGACGACGGCCGATGCCCTGGTGGCCTATCGAACCTATCCGCATGTCGACATGGCGGAAACGGGCGACCGGGCCGCATTTCTGCTGCGGAAAATTCTCCAGCGGGGCAACGCCCTCACCCGGGCTTCGCGGCAAATACCCTTCCTGATCCCGCTCAATGGCATGTGTACCATGGTCGAGCCCGCGCATGGCATCTATCAGCAGATGAAAACAGCGGAAGACAGGCACAGCCTCTCGCTATCCTTTGCCATGGGTTTTCCCGCCGCGGACTTTGCCGAATGCGGCGCCATGCTGTGGGGCTATGGCGACAGCGAGACCGTGGAGCGGGAAGTCGAAGCCATTGCCGCGCGGATTATCGACCGCGAGGCTGAATGGGCTGTTCCCCTGCTCGATCCCGAGGAGGCCGTGCGCCAAGCAATGGCGATTGCCGCGCGCGCCTCCAGGCCCGTGGTGATTGCCGATACCCAGGACAATCCCGGCGGCGGCGGGAATTCCGACACCACCGGCATGCTGCGCGCGTTGTTGGCGTGCCGGGCGGAAGGGGCAGCCTTGGGACTGATGGTCGATCCCGCGGCGGCCGCGGCGGCCCACGCCGCCGGCTTAGGCGCAGACATCACCATCGGACTGGGAGGACATTCCGGCATAGAGGGCGACGCGCCGTTGGAAGCGACCTACCGGGTGGAACAGTTGTCGGACGGAAGCTGCCAATATGACGGTCCCATGATGCATGGAAAACGGAGCAGTCTTGGCCCATCGGCCAGGCTTTCGCTGGGTGGCGTGCAGATCGCCGTCACCAGCCACAAGGACCAGATGCTGGACCGCAACCTTTACCGGATGGTGGGCATCGAGCCGGAACAGATGAAAATCCTGGTCAATAAGAGCTCGGTACATTTCCGGGCCGATTTCCAGCCCATCGCGGAAGCGGTGCTGGTTGCCAAAGCCCCCGGCCCCCTTTTGGCGGACCCGGCGGATTATCCCTGGACGCGGCTGCGCAAAGGCCTTCGCCTCCGGCCCCTGGGTCCCGTCTTCTGCGGATAACGGCGTCTCACGGAGAGATTTCGCACCGCAATATGGCGCCGGTTCCCGTCAATTGTGATTCGGTACTTCCCTGCCCGGTCTGCTAGCGTATCCCCACGGCATTTGTCCCTTGCGGGACAGCAGTCTCGGTCGGGCAAAAAACAAAAATTCAGGGAGACGAACATGAACGTCCACACCACGATGAGTTCAAATCTTGAGCGCGTGCCGGCGTCCTTGCGGAGCTGGCTGTCGGCGCCACGTCCCATGCTGATCAACGGCAAATGGATCCAGGCCAAGTCCGGCAAGGTGATCGATGTGCTGGACCCCTCCAACGAAATGCGGTTGGGCTCGGTCGCGGAAGGCGACGCCGCCGACATTGACGATGCGGTGCGCGCGGCGCGCAAGGCGCTGGAGCAAGGCCCCTGGGGCCGCATGACGCCCTCGGCGCGGGGCCGCATCGTGCACAAGATCGGCGACCTGATTTATGACCATCTCGACGAACTGGCGCAGCTGGAAAGCTTGGACAATGGCAAGCCCTTCAGCATAGCCCGGGTCGCGGACGTGCCGCTGTCGGCCGACATCTTCCACTATATGTCCGGCTGGTCGACCAAGCTGGAAGGCAAGCACATTCCCATTTCCCATCTGGTCTCTCCGGGTGACTATCTCTCCTTCACCCGGCTGGAGCCCATCGGCGTGGTCGGACAGATCATTCCATGGAATTTCCCGCTCCTGATGGCGGCGTGGAAATTGGCGCCGGCGCTGGCCTGCGGCTGCACGGTTGTCCTCAAGGTGGCGGAAGAGACGCCGCTGTCGGCGCTCCGGCTGGGCGAATTGCTGCAGGAAGCCGGCGTACCGGATGGTGTGGTCAACATTGTGCCGGGCTATGGCGAAAGCGCGGGCGCGGCACTGGCCTCGCATCCCGATGTGGACAAGGTCGCCTTTACGGGGTCGACCGATGTCGGCCGCTTGATCGTGAAGGCCGCCTCGCGCGACCTGCGCAAGGTCAGCCTGGAGCTGGGCGGCAAGTCGCCCAACATCATCCTGGACGATGCGGATGTCGATGCGGCGATCGCCGGTTCGACCGCCGGCATCTTCTTCAACCATGGCCAATGCTGCAACGCCGGCTCGCGCCTGTTCGTGCAGGAAAAGGTCTATGACAAGGTGGTGGCGGGCATTGCGGCCAACGCCGCCAAGATCAAGCTGGGCGTCGGCATGGACCCGGAGACCGAGATGGGGCCGATGGTATCGGAAGTCCAGCATGGACGGGTGAAGGGCTATCTCAAGTCCGGGCAGGAAGAAGGCGCCCGCGCCGTCACCGGCGGCTCGGCACCGGAAGGCAAGGGCTATTTCGTCAAGCCCACCGTGCTGGTCGACACCAAGCCCGACATGAAGGTGGTGAAGGAAGAAATCTTCGGACCGGTCGTTGTCGCCATCCCCTTCAAGGAGGTCGATGACAAGCTGATCGCTGCCGCCAATGACACCATTTATGGTTTGGCCGCCGGCGTTTGGAGCAGCAATATCTCCAAGGCCAACCAGCTCGCCAATGCCATCAAGGCGGGCTCGGTGTGGATCAACTGCTACCATGTGTTCGATGCCGCTCTGCCGTTTGGCGGCTACAAGCAGTCGGGCTGGGGCCGGGAAATGGGCCAGGCCGTGCTGTCGAACTATCTGGAGGCGAAGGCGGTTACTACGAGAATTGGTTAGGACGCGGATTGCTAAACAGTTCTCCTCTCCCCTTGTGGGAGAGGAAGAAAAATCATTGGGTTGGCGGAGCGAAAGCGACGTCCAACCCATTGATTTTTCAGGTGAGGGGTGAGTTGGCCAAAGTACGGACCCCTCACCTAGCAAAATCTAAGCACTTGGCTTAGCTGCGCATCGCCAAGTGCAAGATTTTGCGTCCTCTCCCACAAGGGGAGAGGAATCCGGCGAAGACGTGCATCAGCCGCACTTCCTCACCATGACACAATCAGTAGTCGAATTTTAAAAGCCGAAGCAAGCCCCTGCAGCTTCGCCCGCGAAAATTACAAGATTTCTTGTAATAGACGAAAATTTTCGCTCGCTTAGTCGTACCAGCCAGGCGCCTTCACGGCGTTCTGGTACCAGTCGATCGCGTGACCGATCCAAAGTTGGGATTGGGTGCGCGTGAGGAAGGCATCGACCTTCTTGCGCGAGGCCGGTGTCTCCAGCGTCTGCTCGCGCGGCGGCATCACGCCTTTGGTGCGTTCAGCGGTGTAGTGGTAAAGGTCCCCCGACACGACAACGCCGCCGGTGCGCGCCAGCTTCACATAGAGCGACTGGTGCCCTGGCGTGTGCCCCGGAGTGGATAAAAGAACCACCTTGCCATCGCCGAAGACATCGTAATCGCCGTCGATATATTGAATGCGCGCCTTGGCCAGCGCGTCATACCAACCGCGCGCGGTGGCATTGGCGTTGGGCCCGAACATCACATCATACTCGGCCTTGCGTGCCAGCCAGGTAGACCCTGCATAGGCATTGGCATTGCCGACATGGTCCCAGTGCGAATGGGAAATGGCGAGATAGGTGATCATGGCGGGAGTGACGCCGATATTGGCCAATTGCCCCTTCAGCGACACCGTCTTGAGCTGGCCTTCATAGCCCATCTTGTTTTCGTAGATCGGCCGCCCCACCTGCGCATCTGTCAGGCCGGTATCGAACAACAGCATGCCTTTGGGATGCACCGCCAGGAAACAGGGATCGGCGAAATCGGGATCTGGCACTTCCTGCCGCGACAAGCCAAACCGCTCCGGCTCGTGGGAAATGATGGTGCCGCAGTCCAGCACATAGAGCCGCACATCGCTGACTTTCGGCGCCGGCGGCAACCCCATGGGCGGCGCGGCAGGCTGCGCCAAGGCCGCCAGGCCACAGGCCATCAACCCAACCACAGCAAAGGCAAAGCGGCGCTGCATGCGGTCCCCCACACTTGTGCGTCGCGCTTCTTGCCTCAGGCCAGGTCGATCCTAGTGATTGAGGCTAGCAGTGACGCCACGATCCTTGATGAACTGGACGTAGAAGACCCGGATCTTCTCCGGCCCCACCCGGTTGACGAAATCCGCCGGCGTGATGCCGTGCTCGTCCTTGACGTTCAGGACCGCGCCCTTGTCCGCCAGATAGGTGATGATTTCCTCGTTGTTCGTGGCGGTGCGGTTGGCGACCACCATATGGATGATGCTCTTGCCGCCCTGGGCGATGGCATTGATGTTGGGATCCAGGGTCAAGGCGTATTTCACGGCTTCAAGATTGCCGCTGCCGGCCGCGGCCAGCGCCAAGGTCAATCCGTCCGTCGCCTTGATATCCGGCTTGGCGCCGGCATCGATCAGCGCCTTCATGGCCGGCACGGAGCCGGCGCGCGCTGCCATCAGCAGCGGCGCGGTCGCGGCCACGGGCGGCGGGATCAGATACTCCGCCGCCTCCAAAGGCTTCTTCTTGGGCGCCGCGCTGCCGCCCGCGGCGGCGACTTGCGCCTGTGGCGGCGGAGGTGCCGGCGTTGCGTCGGCCGGCGGCGGAGGCGGGGGTGGCGGCGTGGTCATTGCATTGGGATTGCCGCCCTTGGACAAGACCAGCTTGACCAAATCCGGGTTCCCGTTGGCCGCCGCGATATGGATCAGCTGCCGGCCTTCCGCATCGCGCGCCTTCACATCGGCACCGCGGGAGATCACTTGCATGGCAAAAGGCACATTGTCTTCCAGCAGCGCGCCGGTGATCACCGTGGTGCCGTCGGGCAGAACCGCCTTGGTGTTGGCGCCCGCATCCAGCAAAGCCATGGAAGCGGACGGGACCTTGCTTTGCAGGGCAAAGAAGAGTGGCGTGAATCCATTCTTGGTGGCGGCATTCACCTTGGCGCCGTTTTTCACCAAATAGGAAATGTTGTCCGCCCTGCCCTTGGCCGCCGCCCACATCAACGGCGTCTGGCCTTGCGGGTCTGCGGCATTCACATCGGCGCCCTTGCCGACCAGCGCCGCCAGGCCTTCCGGCGACGCCGTGCCCGCGCACAAAGCGAGCGCGGAAATGCCGTCCGGCCGTGTGGCCTTGGCATTCGCGCCCGCCTTGGCAAGGTCCGTGACAATGGCGGCATTCCCCAACTCGCAGGCCAAGGTGAGCGGCACCGCTCCGGTGACGTCGGCGGCATCCGGCTTGGCGCCCGCCGCCAACAACAGCTTCACGGACTCTTCATTCTGCCGGTCCACCGCCCAAGCCAGCGGCGTGGACTGATCGGGCTGCGGTGCATTGGGATCGGCATGCTGCGCCAGCAGGTCCTTGATTTCGGCGGTCTGGTTGTTGCGCACCGCCTCCGCCAACCGGTCTTCCAACGGCCCTGCCGCCGCCGGCAGGGCGCTGAGAAGCAAAATGCCAAGTCCGAATGCCTGTTTCATCTCTACGCTTTGTCCGTAACGGTTAGGCCGAGAACGCTTCCAGGCGTCCGGTGCTGTCGCCCAGCTTTTCGACATGCACACCCAGCGTGTCCATCATCGAAAGCATCATGTTGGTCATGGGCGTGCCTTTGGCCGCGGCCAAGTGGCGATTGCCCTTGATCAAGCCGCCCGCGACGATCGTGGGCAGGTTGCGATGCTCGTGACGGTTGGGATCCGCCAGGCTGGCGCCGGCCAACAGCAGCGAATTGTCCAGCAAGCTGCGGTTGCCGTCCTTGGTCTCACTCATCCGCTTCACATAGTAAGCGATCTGCTCCATGTGCAGCGTGTTGATCTTGGTCAGCTTGGCGATCTTTTCCGGATCGTTGCCGTGATGGCTCAAGGCATGGTGCGCGTCGGGCACGCCGATATCCGGATAGGAACGGCCGCTGACTTCGCGCGCCAGCATCAAGGTATTGACCCGGGTGAGGTCGGCCTGCGCCGCCAGCACCATCAGGTCGATCATCATGCGCGCGTGTTCCTGGAAGTCGTCGGGAACGCCCGAAGGACGCGCATAAGCCGGCAAGGCCGCGCTGTCGGGACCGCGCTTTTCCATCTTCTGGATGCGGCGCTCGATGTCGCGGACCGAGGTCATATACTCGTCCAGTTTCTTCCTGTCGTTCGCGCTCATCCGGCTGGACAGGCGCTTGGCGTCGTCCGCCACAAAATCCAGAATCGAAGCTTGGCGCTTGAGTTGGGCCAGCCGGCTCTTGGCGTCCAGACTGTCGCCCTCGCCGAACAGCCGCTCGAACACTTCGCGCGGATTGATGGTGACGGGCAGCGGCGTCGACGCGCTGCTCCAGGACAGCGTGTTGGTGTAGGCGCAGCTGTAGCCGGTGTCGCAGCTTCCGACCAGGCTGGGAGGCTCCAGGCCCATTTCCAAAGAGGGAATCTGGGTGATTTCGCCGAACTGCTTGGCGACGACCTGGTCCATGGAAATGCCGCTGGCCAAATCGGCGCCTTCGGTCTTCTTCACGTGCATGCCAGTCAGCCAGGAGCCGCAGCAGCGGCCATGGTCGCCGGCGCCGTCGCCCAGTGCTTCTGCCTGGACATGATCGAGGCCGCTGATGACCACGAACTTGTCCTTCTGGGCCTCGAGCGGCTTGAGGATCGGCGTCATCTCATAGCCTTCGCCTGCCTGGGCCGGGGTCCAGTGTTCCATCATCATGCCGTTGGGCGTGTAGATGACGTGCAGCCGCTTGCGCGAGGCGTCGGCGATCTCGGCCGCGACGCTGCTAGCAGGCATCATGGCCTCCAGCACGGGCAGGGCCAGAACGGCGCCAGTGCCTCTAAGGACGGTGCGGCGATTCAGGGATTTGCGCGTGATTATCATGTGTCTGGAGTCCTTCTCATGACAAATGGAATACTTTGAACAATACCCATGATGATGGATTGCATGCGGTAATCGTCTTTGGCGGCGGCATAGCGGACGGAGCGAACCGCCGGCATGTCATAGGCCTCGATGCCGCGGCTAAGCGCATAAGTCATCAGCCGCTCGGTAAAGGCTTCGACGAACTGCTCCTTGCGGTTGATGAGCACATCCTCAAGCCCTTTGGGGCCTTCAAACTTGGTGCCGTCCGGCAGCACGGCGGAGACATCCAATGTCTTGCCGGCATCCGCGACGCGCCAGGCGCCGATGGCGTTGTAATTTTCCAGGCTGAAGCCGAACGGGTCCATCTTGGTGTGGCAGGAAGCGCAGACCGGATTGGAGCGGTGCATCTCCATCTGCTCGCGAACGGTGAGCAGCTTGCCGTTCTTGACGTCGGTCAGGGCCGGAACATTCGGCGGCGGCGGCGGCGGCGGCGAAGCCAGGATGTTTTCCAGGATCCACTTGCCGCGCAGCACCACCGACGTGCGGTTGTTGTAGGATGTCGCCGTCAGGATGCTGGCCTGGTTCAACAGTCCGCCGCGGCGCTTGACGGGGTCGAGCTGCACCTTGCGGAAGGTCGTGCCATAGACACCCGGAATGCCGTAATGCTCGGCCAGCCGCTGGTTGAGGAAGGTGTAATCCGCATCCAGGAAGTCCAGGACACTGCGATTATCCTTCACGATATTGTCGAAGAACATGTTGGTTTCGGTCAGCATCGCCTGGCGCAAACGCTGGTCGAAATCGGGGAACACGCGCCGGTCCGGGCGCTGATATTCCAGCTTCCGCAAATACAGCCACTGGCCGGCGAAATTGTCGGTCAAGGCCTTGGACCGCGGGTCCTTCAGCATGCGCCCGACCTGCTGCTTGAGCACGTCCGGCTCATGAAGCTGGTCTTTCTCCGCCACCGCCAGCAGCTCGTCGTCGGGCAGGCTGCTCCACAGGAAAAAGGACAGGCGCGTCGCCAGCTCCGTGTCGCTGATGCGATGAACCAGGCCGGGCTTGGCCCTGGCCGGATCCATTTCGCGCATGAACAGGAAGCTGGGCGAAACCAGGATGGCTTCGAGCGAGGCTTCGATGCCGTGCTCGAAATCGGCGTCCTTGCGCCCTTCGGCATAGATCTTCATCAAGGGCGAGATATCGGCCTTGGTCACCGGGCGGCGATAGGCATGATGCGCCAAGTTGGTGAGGATGGTGGTGGCGCAGGCGTTTTCCGACAGCGAAGAGGACGGCCGGCAGGTGAAAATCTTGCGGCGGCTAGGCGTGTCGCCGGCACCCTTGATGTCAAACGGCCCGACCATCGAAATCTGCATCACGTCGCGCAGATAAAAGGCCTGCTGGAAATAGGGAGCGTTGCCGAAAGACGGAACCATCAAGGTGGCGACGCGCGCGCCATCGACCTGGACATCCAACGGCATTTGCTCGGGATCGCCGGTCGGCTTCTTGGGCCGCTCGCCGGTGGTGGTCTTGGGGATCAAGCTCTCTTCCAGCGCCAGCTTCTTGCGGAAGGAAACGCCGATGGTGCGCAGACCAGCCTTCAGCGCGACCTTGGTCTCGATGCGATTGAAGGCGTCGATCTCGGACTCCGTGCCGGAGCCGGAATTCAGGTAGATCTGAACGGTGTAGGAGGCGTCATATGGCGCGTAGAATTTGATCGAGCCGCCGCCGCGCGAATCCAGCGGGAGGTCGTCATTGGCGCGCTCATTGTAAGACGGAACGCCGAAGGCATTCTCGAACAGGTCCTTGGTGAATTTGAAATCGGTGGTGATCGCCTTTTCCGAAGTTACTCCGGTTGCCAGCCGGCTCACCTTGCCGGCGGTGTTGACATAACGGTCCATCAAGGTGGGCGAAACCGTCAGAATGTCGGCGATATTGTCGAAGCCGTAGCCGGTGTCGTCGACCGGCAGGCTCTTGCTGAAGTCGACATCCAGCGCCAGCAAATCGCGCACCGCATTGGCATATTCGGCGCGGTTCATGCGGCGCAGCGTGGCGCGGCCCGGATCGGGATGCGCCGCGCCGAGCTTGTCCAACGAGGTACTCAGCCAATTGGTGAAGTCGGTGATCTGCTCCTTGGGCGGACGCGGCATGCCGCGCGGCGGCATTTCCCCGACGCTGAGACGGCGCAGGATTTTTTCCCAGGTGGCGAGATTGGCCGGCAAATTGTCGGCGTTCAGCGGCACCACCGACATATTGGCGGTCTTGGCTTTGTCATTGTGACAAGCGGTGCAGTACTGCATCAGCATATGCTTGCGCTCCGACGTGGTCGGAGCTGAGGCATCGGTGACAAGCGGCGCGGTCGCGGGCGTGTTGGCAGCGAGTTGGGCCTTGGTGGCGGTGGGCTCGGCGGAAGCGCTGCCAAATTGACCAAAGACGATGGCAAGACCGGCCAGGGCAACAACACTCGCCCCAAAAGCCGCCTGCCTGGAAATACCCAACATGTACAGCGCTCTCCCTGCCGGCAGCTCCTGCGGCCGCCGGACCAAATCAGAATCCTATTTCCCTGATCCACATACTAAATTGAATTGCGGTTTTTGGACATGATTTCGCTACCACACGGTTTGCGAAAGATTGCAACATGATGCAGTGCAGCAAAACGGGGTTCCGCCTTGCTCCCAGCCTAGAACAATGGGTTAGGCTGGAATGTGCTCAAGGAGTTCCGTTCATGGACAGACGAACCGTTTTGGCGTCGCTTGGTGCCGTTGTCGCAGCCGCACCCGTCAAGGCGCAGGAACCCGCCCAAGGCGCTCCGAATTGGAGCGCGCCGGTGATCGACATGCACTTCCACATCCGGGCGAAGCCGGAGCTGAACATCGCCCATCAGCAGGGTGCCGGAATCACGGCGGCAAATCTTTTGGCGCGCGGTGATTCCACGGGCGCGACTCAACTGCGGGCACAGAGGCCGGCCATGTTTCCCTGCTGGTTCGGTTCGACCGATATCACCAAACCGGATGCCATGCAGCTTCTCACCCAAGCGGTGAAGAACGGCGCCAAAGGCTTTGGCGAACTGAAATATCCCGTCGCCGCGGATGGGCCGGAAATGCGCCGGGTCTATGACCTGGCGGCTGAGTTGAATGTGCCGGTTCTGATCCACTTCCAAGAGGTCGGCCAGCCGGCGGCGCCCGGCGGCTACAATACCGGCATCAAGCGCTTTGCCGCGATCCTCAAGGCCTATCCCAAGACCAAATTCATCGGCCATGCCGACGCCTTCTGGGCCAATATCAGCGCCGACTATCACGAGCAGGAAGCCTACCCTACCGGTCCCATCGTGCCGGGCGGCGTGAGCGACAGACTGCTGGCGGACTATCCCAACCTGTTCGCCGATACGTCCGCCAATTCCGCAAACAATGCCCTGTCACGCGACAAGGCCTTCACCGCGGACTTTTTGAAGCGGCACCAGGACAAGCTGCATTTCGGCAGCGACTGCAATTGCGAGGACGGCAAGGGCGGCGGCGCGGCGCAGAATTCCGACCGCGTGGCGCCGCGGATGCGCGGCAAATGCGTGGGCCAGGAGACGCTCAAGCTGCTGACCGCTTCGACCACGCCCGCGATCTTCCGCAAGATCGCCTGGACCAATGCCCATCGGCTGTTGGGGCTGAACGCCTAGCTGACTTCGACTACCTCGCGAACATCCAGCGAAGAATGCCCGGCAGCAGCCAACCGCCATGCGTGTCCGCATGCGCGCCATCGCCCCACTCATGCAGGACTTCATAGCGTGGTCCCGGGATTTTCTTTTCGTCGGCATTGGCATTGGCCCATTCCAGCGCCGACAGCATCTGCTGGTTGGCCAAGAACCAGCTGCCATGCTCATTGTTCAAATCATTGGCCCCGTCCTGCAGGAAAATGCGGATGGGACGGATCGGATTCTTGCGGATCAGGCCGGGATAGGTGTCTCCGCCCGGTATCATGGGCGTGGTCGCAGTGGCCGGACGGTAGCCGATGGAGGTGTAACTGCCGATAAAGCTGATCACATTGCCGAAGGCGTCCGGCCGATGCCAGGCCACCGTCCAAGCGCAGATCGCGCCGCTGGAGGTGCCGCCTATGGCGCGCTTCTTGGGATCGTCCGTGAATTTGTAGCTCTTGGCCACTTCGGGCAGCATTTCCTCGACCAGAAAGCGCGTATAGGCGTCGCTCAGCGCATCATATTCCTGCGCCCGGTGGTTGGGATTGCCGGTGCAGGCAAAGCCTGTGCAGTTGCAGGCGGCGCCGGTGCAATTCGACGGCGCCAGATTGTTCGGATAGTGCTCGGTGCCGGTGTTTCCCGGTGTGATGAATATCCCCAGTGTCTGCGGGATGTCGCCCTTGGCGATCAGGTTGTCCAAAACCACCGGAATATTCAGGGGGCCCTGGGGATTGATGGCGCGCTGGCCGTCCTGGAACACCAACAGGTTGGGCGGGCTCTTGGCGTCATACTTGGCCGGGACATAGATCCAATAGCGCCGCACCGTGTTGGCGATGATCTTGGAGTGGAATTCCAGCGGCCCGACCAGCTTTCCCTTGGCCACGCCGGGCTGCGGGATGGAGTCGGCGGTGGGCGGGTATTCCCCGGGCTTGCGCGGCTCCGCCGAAAAAGCCGGGCTTGCGGCCAGAAACGCCAAAGCCACAGCCACACACGATATGCGCATCGCATCCCCCAATATGATTGTTTTGTGAGACAAGTCTGCGGCATCTTTCGCTCCGCGACAATATCCAGACATGCGGATGCCCCTGCCCGACTTCCCCATCATCGACGCACACCAGCACTTCTGGGATTTGGACGCCAACTATTTGCCCTGGTTGCGCGACGAGCCGCCCATCGCCTTCCGTTATGGAGACTATAGCGCGTTGAAGCGCAACTATCTGCCGCAGGACTACCGGCGTGATGCGCAAGAACTTGATCTTGTCGGTTCGGTCTTTGTGGAAACCGAATGGGACCGCCGCGATCCGGTGGGGGAAACACGCTGGGTGCAAGACATCGCCCGGCAATCGGGCCTACCCAGCGTCATGGTCTGTCATGCCGCCTTTCACCAGGACGACGCCACCGAGATTTTGTCGCGGCAAGCATCATTTTCCTTCGTGCGCGGCGTTCGTCACAAGCCCCGGGCGGCGCCTTCGCCGCGCGCCATGGAAAAAGGCCATGCCGGATCCATGAGCGATCCCAACTGGCGTCGCGGCTATGCCTTGCTGGCACGGCACGGCCTGACCTTCGATTTGCAAACACCTTGGTGGCATTTGCCGGAAGCCGCGATCCTGAACTGTGACTTTCCGCAAATCCCAATCATTCTCAATCACACTGGCCTGCCGCGCGACCGCAGCGACGAAGAATTGGCGGGATGGCGCAAAGCCATGACGGATTTCGCGGCGGCGCCGAATGTAGCGGTGAAGATTTCCGGCCTGGGCGAACCGGGCCGCGCCTGGACGCTGGAGCGCAACCGTCAGGTCATTCTGGACACGATTGCGATCTTCGGGGAGGATCGCTGCATGTTCGCCAGCAATTTTCCGGTCGACAGCCTGGTGGGAAGCATGGCGACGATTTATTCCGGCTTTGCCGAAGCAACAAAAACATTGGGGAGAGACGTGCAGATCAAACTCTTTGGCGCCAACGCCAGGCGCATCTATCGCTTGCCATGAACAGGCGCCCGCGTATCGGTTTTGTGGGGATCGGCATCATGGGCGCCCCCATGGTCCGCCGCCTCTTGAGCAAGGGCTGGCAGGTTTCGGTGTGGAATCTGGAGCCGGAGCGCTACGCGGAAGTTCCCGGCGCGACAGTGCTGGACAGTCCCGCCGCGGTCCGCGCGGCCAGCGACATCGTCATCTTCTGCATCTTGAACGGCGACGCGGTCGAGCAATGCTGTTTCGATTCCCATGGTCTGGCGCGGGCCAAATCCGGCGCCTCGCTGTTGATCGACTCCTCCACCATCAATCCCGACCGCACGCTTGCCCTGGCGGAGCGCCTTATGCGCGAAACCGGCATGGGTTGGGTGGATGCGCCGATCTCCGGCGGTCCCGCCGCGGCGGGCGAAGGCCAGCTCACCATCATGATGGGCGGCGCCGATGAGGATGTGAACCGCGCCTGTCCTGTGCTTGCCGATCTCTCCGCCAATCTCACCCATATCGGCCCGCTGGGCGCAGGCCAGACCGCCAAGATCATCAACCAGGCCATTGTCGGTGTCGGTTATGTGCTGATGGGCGAAGCCTTGGCGTTGGCGGAAGCTGCCGGCATCGATGCGGCACGCTTGCCGGCGGCGCTGGCCGGCGGCATGGCCGACAGCACCGTGCTCAAGCGCATCTATCCGCAGCAGCAGGCGCGCGACTACCAGCCGCCACGCGGATACGCCCGCCAGCTGGATAAGGATCTCAAAAACGTCATGGCCTTCACCCAGGAGCTGGGATTGGAGCTGCCGCTAGTGGCCCGCGCCGCCGCGCGTTACCACGAATTCGCCGGCGGCAATGAGATGGCCGACAGCGCGGCCGTGGCGCGGCTCTATGAACGAGACCCCTCCTGACCGGCTTGCAGGATTCCGCCTTGGAACACCGCACCATGCGCAAGGTGATGTGGCGGCTGCTGCCTTTGATGGCGCTGATGTTCCTGGTCAACCAACTCGACCGCGTCAATGTCAGCTTCGCGGCCCTGACCATGAACCGCGACATCGGGGTGGATGCCGCCGGTTATGCCTTGGGCGCGGGTATATTTTTCCTTTCCTATTTCGCCTTCGAAATTCCCAGCAACTTGATCCTGGAACGGGTAGGCGCCCGGATCTGGATCGCGCGCATCATGATCACCTGGGGCCTGATCTCGGGCGCGACCGCGCTGGTCCAAGGCGAGACCAGTTTCCTGGTGGTGCGCTTTCTGTTGGGCGCGGCGGAAGCGGGGTTTGTGCCGGGACTGGTGCTCTACATCACCTGGTGGTTTCCGCCACGGTACCGGGCCCGCGCCACGGCCATGTTTTTCTTCTCGGCGCCGCTGGGCAATGCCGTGGCGGGACTGCTGTCCGTACCGTTGCTGAAATTGAACGGGCTGATGGGACTGGCGGGCTGGCAATGGATGTTCATCGCCGAGGCCCTGCCCGCCTTGCTGCTTGGCATGGTCGTGTTGCGCGCCCTGAAAGACCGTCCGCATCAGGTGCACTGGCTCACGACGGAGGAACGCCATTGGCTGGAAGCCCATGTGGAGAAGCCGCGGCCCGCCCATGACGCGGCGGTGCAATTGCGCGCCATCCTCAACCGGCGCGCGGGATTGCTGTCGCTGATCTATTTGACCCGCAACATGGCCATGTATGGCGTCAGCCTGTTCCTGCCTTTGATCCTCAGCGGCGCCGGCCTGTCCAATAGCCAGGTCGGCATCGCCGCCACAATCCCGTTTGTCACCGCGGCGGTCGGCGCGGTGGTTTGGGCTTTGCATTCCGACCTGCGCAACGAGCGCCATTGGCACACCATCGCCGCCATGCTGATGGCGGCGGCCGGCCTTGCCTTGAGCGCCACTCTCGGCGCCTCGGTGTGGTCCCTGGTGGCGATATCGATTGCCGCCATCGGCCTTTATGCCCAGGCGGTATGTTTCTGGTCGCTGCCGCCCTTGATGCTGAGCGGCATCGCCACGGCCGCTGCCATCGCCGCCATCAATGCCACCGGAAATCTGGGCGGCTTCCTGGGGCCGTATATCGTGGGCATCACCGCGCGCGGCGGCACCGATTTCACAGCCGGCCTTTACCTGATGGCCGGCTGCGCCTTTCTATCCGCATGTCTGAGCTTTCTTCTCATGCGGCTCAAATGGGACGTCCAACGGAGCCAGCCGTGATTTTGGAAACAGCCGTCTTCACCATTCGTCCCGGCGAGGCGCAGCTGTTCCGCGACACATTCGCCAAGGCCCGCAGGTTCATCGAAACATCCAAGGGCTTTCACCGGCTGGAATTGCGCCAGGGCATCGAAGTGCCGGACAGTTTCATCCTGACGGTATGGTGGGAAACGCTGGAGGACCACACCATTGCCTTCAAACAGTCCGCCAACTTCACCCAATGGCGCGCCGAGATCGGCCACCTCTTCGCCGCGCCGCCGGTGGTGCATCACTATTCGCAAGACGTCTGATCAGAAGGTCTTGCGCAGCTTGATGTAAAAGCGCGGCTGGGTGCGGGCGAACCGATCCTGGATGACGGGCTGCGCGCCCACAGTCCGCGGACCGGCAAAATTGCGCTGTTCGATTTCAAAGCGATAGGGAATGAAATTGTCGGCGCTGAAAGTGATATTCCAGTCCGCCGTCGGCTTGTAGGACCAGGACGCGCTCACCAGCGGATTGTTGTGGACGCCGATGCGCGTGATTTGCGCGATGCGCCAAGTATTGCGGGCCCAGCCGGTGCCCCAGAACAAAGTCCAGGTGGACTTGAGGGAATCGATGTCCTGGCTGATTTCATAATAGGAATTGATATTGCGCTGGTTTGACATGCGCCGATGCTCGCCAGTAACCGGATCGATCAGGTCGCTGGTAAGCCAGTAGAGATTGGGCTTGAACTGTGCCTTCTCCAGACCCAGGAAATCCAACGGCACCAGCCCGCTGATCGCGAATTTATCGCTGGTGGCATGGGCAATGTTACCGGGCGCGTCCAACCCGCCGCCTACCGGAACGAAATCCTGCAAGTCGGTGATTTCTTCATGCATATAGGAAAATACCAGCGCGCCGCGATCCATGAAACGGCGCTCATAGGTGCCCTCGAATTGCCAGCGCTGATCCGGCCTGAGATCGGCATTGCCCGCGCCGATTCCGTAACCGGCGAGATTCACCGCCGCGACGAAATCCGAGAAATTGAGTTGGCCCACCGTGCGCTCGGCGCGCAGCCGGATCTGGCTTTGCGCATCCGGCGCCCAAGAGAGCAGCAAGCGCGGCTTGGGATAAAGAAAATCCCGGCTCTTTACCGTGTCGCCGGTGGAGCTGATTTCGGAAAACTCCATCCGCATGCCCGCTTCAAGCGTCAGGGTGGGCAGAATCTTCCAGGTGGCGCTGCCGAACACCTCGCCGCGCTTTTCGTTCACCGACAAGTTGG